>Ga0302240_1000591_pt1 | contig 35767 bp, 31 predicted proteins | sample AAG_UR_His_MG_FD_193538 | JGI IMG/M metagenome (GOLD analysis project Ga0302240, IMG submission 193538) | Enriched activated sludge microbial communities from anaerobic digester in WTTP, New Holstein, Wisconsin, United States - AAG_UR_His | ecosystem: Engineered > Bioreactor > Anaerobic >... | reverse complement strand
AAACTGGCTATGTTTCTAAAAAATTTATTAAAAATCAATTTTGTGCAGGTAAAATTAGTGCAATAGGTATTCGAACCAACACTTTTTTTACACAACCCCCGGAGATTCTACAAACTTGATATAAGTGTCTTTAAGAGTTATAATAAATACAAGATTTCTGAGAGGTTTGAATTTATGAACATACTCATAACAGGTTCAGAGAGACTTCCAGATTCATTGTTCCACACCTTTTAATTTAATCCCTGCCAGGTTTTCTGTGACAGATTGTGTGTTCAGGAATAAAACTTTAAAAGAGGCTTTATAAGATATTTTGAAAAGATGATTATGGACAGTAAGAAAATACTTAAAACCTACAGATGGCGATCTGAAATGGAAACAGGAAAGGGTTATTATCAGGATGGAGATAAATTGATATTAGACAGAAGATTACAAGAAACCCTGCGTCTTGCAGGAAGTATAAAACCCAGAAAAAACTATCTGGATATAGGATGCAGAGATGGTTTTCTTACAGATTTAATCTCAAAAGAAACAGGTAACCCTCTGACTTATGGTATTGATCTTGTTGACCCAAAAGAAGCGCAGAAGAGAGGTATAAAATGTCTTACCTTTGATCTTGAAGGGAAATCTTTTCTTCCTTTTAAAGGTTCTTCTTTTGATCTCATAACCTGTAATGAAGTCCTTGAACATATAAGAGATACGGATTTTCTTATAGAAGAAATATACAGAATTCTCACTGATGACGGTTATCTTATAATGAGTATTCCAAGACTCGATTCTCTCCTTACATCCTTTCTTTTACTCACAGGTTATCAGCCCATATGGGTGGAATGTTCCATACAGAGAAGATATGGAGGCCTTACTTCCGATGGTATGATAACAGGACATGTGTCTTATTTTACCAGAAAAGCCATATTAGAAATGATGGGGCTTTATAATTTTAAGATAATAGCTTCTTCTCAGGTAAGTGTTGTAACACAATGGTTGTTGGATCAATATATACTTAAGAGAAAAATACCTTTATTTAAAAGAATGATATGTAAAATCCTGGATATAATACCTTTTAAACAGGATACTTTAATTATGCTGATAAAAAAGAATACAGAAAAATCTTGATTATTTGAGAATTTATTTATATACTAATCTGATAAAGGCAAAACATTCAGTACCAAAAATGATTGCTCCTTTTATAATCAGTGAAGAGTGAAGTGTTAAATTACCTCTCACCTCTCACCATACTTAAGGAGGTTTTAAGATGTCAAATTCGGAAGGCTCTTTTGAACCTGTGAAAAGTAATGAAGAAACTCTTATTAAACTTGAAGTAATTGATGCTGTTGATAAAGAAATAAAAAGGCTTGAGAAACTTAAAGAAGAAAAAAGCAAGATACTTCCCAGAATAAGAGTGATTGTTAGATCCTGCTTGCTTCTGGCCAGAAGTGATGGGGAAGATATTACAGAACTGGAAAAGATGTATAATTATATGTTTAATAGATATTGTATTAAAGGTCAGACTGTAAGGAAATACTGCCGTACCATAAAAGATATTTCTTTAGAAGCCCTGAAGGAAGATATTGAAAAATATCAGCTTGACAGTGAGTTTCTGGCAGGATTTTATAATGAATTATTTCATATAGCCTTTGCTGATGGAGAATTTACAAAAGAAGAAGATAAAATGATGACAAATCTCCGGGAAACCTTTAAGTTGCCATTTGTTGTTAGGTGAAGAGATGTGAGACGTGAGAAGAAATGGAATGTGGGAAATGAAGTATAATACGTAAATATTATACCGATTACCGATCACCAATCACGTTTTAACTCTTCATAAAAGAAATCCGGATATAAGTCTCTATATTTTTCTTTGTTAAAATAGAGGTATATTCTCATATCCAGACATAAATGACATGGAAATACATATCCTTCTTTTTTCGGGCTATAGCCCTCTTTAAGAGAGAAATGATAGAGTTTTTTTAATCCACCTGTGGTTAACATACTTAGAACAGGATATTCTCTTAAATCTATCCCTTCTTTATATAATTTCTTCAGATTTAAAGCACTTTCTTCTCCTATACGGAGACCACTGCAGAAACCTGTAATATAATTTCCTCTGTAGTCTATATGGGCATGAGTTGGAGAAGATAGATTCCTATTACATTCTATATCCAGTAAATCTTCGGCAGGGTATAAGTCCTGGTATTTAGAAAGTAAATAGGCTGCCCTTCCTCCGGGATGGATATACATAATATTACTCAATTGAAATAAAATCTCAGGAAAAGAAAAATTACTGAAATATTCTTCCAGTTTAACAGGTTTATCCTGTGAGACTCTCTCAAGAAAATATAAATAACTATGATTCCATGGGAATATACCGTCATTACCAAAAATGGATATAATATCTTTGAAAATTTGCTTAATATGCTGAACTGAAATAAACTCATTATGAAAAGGGCTGATACTCAGTAAAATTCTATTAAGGCCGGCATCTTTAAGTTCCTGTAATTTTGTCAATCCATCCTTTAATAAAAGAAATCCATTTGTTTCCATGTATTCCATGAGGATGTTTTTTTCTTTTATATAAGAAATTATTCTTTTAACTCTATCAAAATTTACAAGAGGTTCTCCACCTCCAATATGAAGTAAAAGGTCTTTCACAACTGAAATTTCATCTATAATTTTCATTAATTTATCTTCATCTATCTCTTCTGCTATCTTCGGTGAAGAGCAGTAGAGACAGTGTTTGCAATGAAAGGTACATTTGTAATTTGTAATAAGACCTATTGAGTTCGCTATTTCTGGTTTAAAATAATTGATATGCATAGAAATTTTTATTATTGTTAAATTATTAGCTCCAGTAAAAATACACTTTGTTTAAAGCTATGAGCAATCAGTTCAGGAAAAAAGCTGAAAGCTGATAGCTAATAATAATTAATAGTTTACTTAAAAATATCCTCTACCTCTATAATCTCTATATCTTCCGGCCTGAGTTTAAGATTATATTTTAATACTATTTCATCTATCTTCTGATCTTCCTCTGAAAGGGTTGTTTCATATACGGGCTTACAATCTTTTTTACCGAGTAGTTGCTCCTTTAATTTCTGTGGTTCTCCTGTGACAAAGACCATTTTTATATTCCTGCCGCCGAGTCTTCTCTGTAATGCTTCAGTTACATCTTTATTTTTTATATCTTTTATCATTTTTTCTATATAATCTATAAAATAAGGTGTATGATAAAAATCAGAATCCATAGAAAAGCCAAGTTTCTGTAAGATATCAAAGTCCCAGAGCTTTGCATTATGCCAGATAAAATCCCTATTTAATCTAAAAATTTCAGGAGAAAGCCCTTTTTTAATCATTTTTTCCAGACTGTAGATGGTAAATTTAGTGGCAAAACAGGCATTTTCATTAGAAAGATTTCTTATCCATATGTAAAAATACTGTTTTTGCCTGGGTATTCTTGTCTGTGGCATTTTATCCTGATCTCCTTCTACAAATTTTTCTATATAGGAATAATCTCCATAGTTAAATCCTCTGGCAGATCGTAAATGTATGAAAAGATAACCCTGCATATAACGATGGTGGCCAAAGTATGAGTTGGCAAGCAAAAGAGGATAATAGTCAGAATCAGAGCGGGTAATATCTAAAGGAAATCCCAAGGCTATTGCTGTTGTGGCATCGTCTTTTTTTATAATCAAGACCTTGTTTCCATTAAATTTTTCAGGCTCTTTTATAACCACTTCTTCAGGTTTACCTGCTGGAAGGCTTGAGAGATCCTTTTTTACTCTTTCAAGTATTTTCTTCGGATTTTTACATCCTATTCCCAGTTCATAATTTTCAAAGGTGTAAAATCCGGAATGAAAAGACTTTATATCTTCAATATTTATATTTTTCAGGGATAGTTTTGTGCCGAAATCAGGAATGCCATAGGGATGATTCCTGTAAATAAATAAGTCTAATGCCTCAAGAGAGAGACTTTCGCCGTGATTAATAAGATCTTCCCTGATGTTTAAAGCACTATCTATAGCCCTTTCAAGAGAATTTTCATTAATATCAGGTGAAATAACTTCAGATATAAATATGGGATAAGTTATATCAAATTTATCTTTATGTACTTTAAAAAAGAAGGTAGTAATTTCTTTATCAACCTGCCGGGAAACACCTGCTCCTGAAGTAAGTGCTTTTTCGTTCAGCCCTTTTTTTATGTTATCTTCTATTAAACCTGCTGTCACATAATTCAGTCCTTCCTTTCCTTCAGGATCCCTTACTGTACCGGTTTTAAAAGAAAGAACTATATATATAATATCTGACTCTGGAAGTGTTATTAAAGTAGTTATTTTACCGAAAGAGTCTTTTTCTTTTTCCACCTCTTCAGCTAAAGACAAAGAAGTTGTTATTATAATAAACAGTAAAAGAAATGTTAAAACTTTCCTATTCATGTTGTTTACTCTCCTTTTCAGTAAGTGTTATAACTGTTCTGTGCTTTTCTACAAAATATTTTTTCAGTGTTTTTTTCAGATCCTCAGGGGTTATTCTTAAATATTGTTTGAAATATTTATTAATTCCATCAGGATCGCGGGAGAGGAAATAATAATCCATAAAAGTAAAACTTATTCTCTCAAGGGAATCAATATTTGTAAGCCTCTTATAACGATTTTTCTCTTTAATCTCCTCCAGTTTTTCCCCATCAGGGATATTTTTCTTTATTTTATCTATCTCTTCAAAGAAGATTTCTTTTACTTTTTCTATATCTTCAGCTTTTTTTAATTTAATCTGTGTAGAAAAGAGTGCCTCATATTTACAGAAATAATATTCCGGGAAGTAGATAGATGTGGCAAGTTTTTCCTCATATATAAGCCTTTTATAAATAGAGGAGGCCTCTGTAAAATAAAGTTCTTTTATCATATTTATTGATGGAATATCAATATTATTCAGATCATAAGCAGGAATTCTGTAGGAAATCATTATATATGGAGAAGTTTTACCGGGGAATTTTACCTCTCCTGTAAGTTCTTTTTCCTGTGGTGGTTCCTGTGGTACCTCAGGTAGAACCTTGCCAGGTTTCAATATACCATAATTAGTATTTATTATTTCTTTTACCTGTTCTGTATCAAAATCCCCCACTACTACCAGACGGCAGTTATTGGGTTTATAGTAATCGTGATAGAATTTCATAACTCTATCCATATTTTCCGGCATTTTTTTAAGCACTTCCAGATGTTCTGGCATGTCTCTGTAAGGATGAACAGTGAAGGCCGTCTCGTGAAGTTTACTCCATAATCTGCTTGTGGGCATCTGATAATGTCCAAGATATTCTCCTATTACCGCTCCTGTTTCAGCTTTATATTCTTCTTCTGTAAAGTTCAGGTTTATGAGTTTATCTGCCATAATCTTTGTAAGAGATTCAAAGGAATCTTTGGGGAATATTCTGTAATAGCAGGTAAAATCATTTGCAGTAAATCCCTGATCATATATTCCGTATTTTGTATATATTTTCTCTACATCTTTAACAGAATAGTTTTTTGAACCCCGGAATATGAGATGTTCCATAAGATGAGTATATTCTATTTCATCGGGCTTTTTCTCATTTCCACCTCCCACGTCAACTGTGAGTAAATCCATAACAGTCCCATTTGTTCCATATTTAATGAGAACTACCTCCATACCATTGGAAAGTGTATAAGATTCAACGGGGAAAGGAAACATGTTTAAGGTGGATTCGCTTTTTTCTTCTCCAAAGACTATTCCCAGTAAAAGAAAAAAGCAGATTGTAAGAGAAAATATGAATTTCATAAAAGACCTCCTTAAAAGTATATGAGACATAAATTTTTAGCAATTAGTTTTAGAGTGTGTATAATATTTCAACATGATATGTTCTATTCCTTTTTGTTGCCTGTATTATGAAGTAGCAAAAAGATTGAACTATGAAGAATGGAAAAATAATGTAAAATAAAGAAAAGAAGTATTAAGTAATAACAGGATCTATTACTTCTAAAACAAGGGTTTTATCATCATCTGTACGAGAATTTATTCTGTCTGAGTTTAGAAAAATTTCCAGTTGTTTTTTAGCATAATATTAAAAAGAAATGTCGAATAACATGAGTTTATTGAAAAATCCTTTCTCTATTGCATCTTTCCTCCTTCCGGTAATAAATTTTTATTGAATTTTTCCAGGAATCTTATTATAATTAATCAATATTTTAAAGAAAGGATAAGAAAATGAAAGATCTGAAAAAAACTAAAATAGTCTGCACCATTGGCCCTGCCAGTAATAAAAGAGAGGTCTTAAGAGAAATGATCCTTTCGGGCATGGATGTAGCAAGGCTTAATTTCTCCCATGGAACTCATGAAGATCATAAAAAAGTAATTGATCTTATAAGGGATCTCTGTAAAGAGACGGGCCGTTCTATTGCACTTTTACAGGATCTCTGCGGACCTAAAATAAGAGTTGGGAATATATCCGGCGGGCCTGTTATGCTTAAATCAGGTGAGATTTTTACCTTCACCGGCGAAGAATGTGAGGGAAGCAGCACTAAAGCACATATATCCTATGCATACCTTTCAGAAGAGGTTAATCCCGGTACAAAAATTTTTATAGATGACGGTCTTTTAAGACTTGTAGTAGAGAAAGTAGATCCACCTGATGTTATATGCAGGATACTTATAGGAGGACCCTTAAGTTCTCATAAAGGGGTAAATTTCCCGGGTACGGAATTAAAGATACCGGCTTTAACAGACAAAGATAAAGAGGATTTACTCTTTGGTCTCGAACAGAATGTTGACTGGGTGGCTCTTTCCTTTGTTCAACGGCCCTCTGACATTGTGGAGATAAAAGAAATAATCCATAAGGCCGGTAAATCTACCCCTGTGATTGCAAAAATAGAAAAAGGAGAGGCCCTTAAGCAATTAAATAAGATTATTGATCTTACAGATGGTATAATGGTTGCAAGAGGAGATCTCAGTGTGGAAACACCTGTGGAAAGACTTCCTCTGGAACAAAAAAATATAATAGCCCTCTGCAGGAAAAAAGGGAAACCCGTAATTACTGCCACACAGATGATGGATTCTATGATCAGAAACCCCCGTCCTACCAATGCAGAGGTAACAGATGTGGCCAATGCCATACTGGATGGTACCGATGCAGTTATGCTGTCAGGTGAGACTGCTTCAGGGGCATACCCCTTGGAAGCAGTGAAAATTATGGCTCTTATAGCCTCTACAACAGAACGTGCTCTGCCCTATAATAAGATACTTACAGAAAGAGCATCTGAGAAAGGAATTCTTGATGTAGTAAGCCGTTCAGCCTGTGAGATAGCAGAAGAATTAAAGGCAGTAGCAATTATTGTGTCTACCAGTTCAGGAAGAAGTGCAAGAAAGATATCCCTCTACAGACCGAGATCACCTGTAGTTGCTCTTGTAGAAGATGAAGTAATTGCACGTCAATTAAAACTTTCCTGGGGTGTTTTTCCCATGGTTATAAGTTCTCATACAGATACAGATAAGTTTATTAAAGAAGCCTCGGAAAAAGCTATTTCTTCAGGTGTGGTAAAAGAAGAGGACCTTGTAGTTCTCTCTGCCGGTTACCCTGTAGGTGGTACAGGAAGTACAAATACATTACAGGTTCAGATATTAGGACATATATTCCTGAGAGGAAGGGGGATCGGGGAAAGCCGGGTAGCTGAAGGAAAGCTCCTTCTGTCAATAAAACCTGAGGATTTACATAAACCGGAGAAAGGAAATATACTTGCTGTTAAAGAGTTCAGTTCTGATTTGATAGATAAACTTTCCCCTCTCAGTGGCCTTGTAGTGGCTGATGAAAATATTACTCCCGAAGATGAAGTAATGCTTTTAAATTCGGGTATACCAGTTTTAGTGGGAGTTCCAGGAGTATTTACAGCTTTTTCTACAGGAGATACTGTAAAGATCGATGTAGGACGGGGAATTATTTATAAGTGAGAAGTGAAAGGTGAGACGTGATGCGTGACCGGGGCGAACACAGGGGTTCGCCTCCTGGACAGAGAGTTTATTTGGAATATTATCGTGATAAAGAACAAGACCGGTGTGAACAATAAGATCAGTATCTTCAAGACGGGCACCGTCTACAACCACACAACCATCTCCCAGGGTAACAGGGGTTTTTGCATAAGGTGTGGAAACTGCTTTCTCTGCAATAACGGCAAGACTGTTAAGTTTTTTTCTGTCTTCCTTCCATGAGTCATTTAATTCTCTTAATCCTGGATTACCTCCGTGACCCTTTAGATCCTGTTTTATTTATGTAACAAATTTGTTGAATTTTTTACTTTCCCAGTTCCTGAAGTAAATAACCCGCTACGGAAGACTCTATAGGAGTTTCTCCTTTTGCAGATGACCTTATGGCATCTATTACTTCATCAACCTTATATTTTATCATATATCCTTTGGCTCCGGCTTTAAAAGATTCTATAACGGATTTCTTATCACTTAAAACCGTAAGCATTACTATTTTTGCATTCGGATAAAGTTCTACCAGTTTTTTTGTTGTCTCTATACCATCCATATCTGGCATCATAATATCCATAAGTATTACATCAGGGAAGACTGGATGATTTTTTAATTTTTCCAGAGCATCAAAACCCCCTGTGGCTTCTCCTGCAAGATACATATCTTTATTTATATCAATAAGATTTCGAAATAGACCACGGGGAGTTTCTTCATCATCTATGAGGAAAACTTTAATCTTTTCCTGAATTTCTTCTTCTGTATTAGTTGTTAAACCTATGGAATCTTTAAATTTTTTACTTAACTTACTGGTACTATCTTTTATTTTTGTTACCAGACTTGATTTACTGGTTTTAATAGTTTCGTCTAATTTTATGAGTTCTTTTTTTAACTGGTCAATAGTTTGATATCGCCGGTTAATATCCTGTTCAACAGATTTCATTATTATTGAATCAAGTTTTTGTGGAAGATCTGGTTTTAATTTTTTCAGTGGCTGAAATTTGAATGGAACCATAGGAGAAATTCCGGTAAGAAGATGATGTAAAGTGGCTCCCATTGCATAAATATCACTTCGCGGATCATTTTCCCCTTCATATTGTTCAGGAGGAGCATACCCTTCTGTCCCTATTGATGTAACTGACCCGGGAGTCTTATCCATAATTCTGGCAGCCAGTCCGAAATCAACCAGTATAATCTTATTATCAGATTTTCTGACCATAATATTAGAAGGTTTCAGATCTTTAAAAACAATAGGATTTTCCTGGCAATGAAGATATTCCAGAACATCACATATCTCTATACCCCATTCCACGACTTTTTCTACATCAAGACCGTATAGGCCGGATTCCTCTAGTATTGTTTCTAAATCCTGGCCTTCTATATAGTCCATTACAATATAATATTTCTCTTTAATGCTGAAATAATCAATAACATAAGGTAAATTTTTATGACGGAGCTTTGCAAGCATTTCTGCTTCTGATTTAAACCTTGATATTATATAATTTTTTTCCTTTTCATCAAATCCATCAAGGACTAATTCTTTAATAGCACAGATACTGTTTAAATTGGAATCTTCTGATTTATATACCCTTCCCATACCGCCGGTTTTCAGAATAGCTATTATTTTGAATCTTTCCCGAAGAACTGTATAGGGAGGTAAAAGTTCTTTTTCCTGAAGTTCAATAAGAGCAGAGCCACAGTGTTCACAAAAATCAATTTTCCCGGGATTCGGTTTTTTACAGACCGAACAATAAATAAAGTCCATGTATTATTTCTCCATTGTTTTATAGGATTGCGAGGCGTGACACGTGTGTCATGTGTCACGCCTCACGTGTCACACATTTTCATTTCTAAAAAGATAACTGCATCCATGTAGAGATTCTATTGGCATTATAATCATTTAACACATCTAAATTGTCATTATAGTTATAAAATCTGTAATCTACTCCGAGAGTAGTATTTTCATTGAAGCTATAAGCCATTGACACTCCTGGAATATTAAGGGTTATATCGGTATTATAACCGTAATCGTCTATACCATCTATTGTGGCAAGTTGATAAAGACCTGATAATTTTAATTCATCAGTTATATTATAAGATCCTGCTATATGGACATAGCGTCTGGTCTGATCATGGATATATTCCGGATAATCTCTCTGGAAATTAAAGGAAAAGAAGTGTCCTTCTACATACCATTTATCTGTAATATGGTATGTTCCTCCTATATCGTAATAAAATTCTTTGCCTTTATCAGTAGAATTATTAAAGAAGGAATGATCCTGAAAACCATAATTTGAACCTATAGTAGTCTGCGGATTTATATCAAGAGTTGGATCTATCTGACTGAAACAGGTTATGCCTCCCAGTATATTACCCTTCTCTTCATCAAAACTATAAGTTACATGACCATCAAATCCTATTCTATTGGGACGATAAAGTGATGGCATATAAATTTCTTCTCCAATTTCGAAAGATGGTGTAAATTTAAATTCAAAGATCTGGCGGAAATTAAAAGGTTCATAATTACCTTCAAGTCGGATAAATTGTCCTTTATAATAAAAATTAGATATAGTTCCTTCTCCCCCTATAATCAGGGCATTACCGGTTTCTCTCGGATTGCTACTATCTAAGAGGTTATAATCAAACCAGCTGTTATTAAATTCTCCGAAGATCTTGAGTTTATCTTCACATAATCTGTAACTGGCTCTTACACCGAATAGAATTTCATCTTTTGGAATCAGATCACAACCGGGTCTTGATGCTCTGTCTTCATATATACGAAGATAGGATATATCAAAATCCATATCTTTCTTTTCATAGCCTCCAAGAGCACCGTACATTCTGTTATGATAGCCATTATTCTGGTAAAAATCTGAAGCCCAGAGATCATAGGGATTATATCCGTAATAAATAGGATAAGGGCCATAATCTATCCAGGTGAGATCATCTGCCTGGAGAAGTTCAAATTTGTAATTACCGTAAAGTTTTCCCTTTATGTCGATTCCGTTGATGGGAAGTCTATCAGGTGCCCAGTAAGCAGATGTGACTATACCATAGTACATGAGAGGAGAAAATTTTTCTGGACAGTATTCTCCAAAGGTCCCATTTACTTCCCAGTCGCCCTCTGTCTCGAACCATAATTTATTTAAATTGCCCTGAAAATTAATACCACTGTTATATACGCTATCCAGGGAAAATCCTGATGAATTATATGGAGGAATAACGCCCCATGTATAGGCCACAGGAGCATCTCCAAAGGCACTGTACCCAACAAGAGTACCTCCTGCTGTGAAATTTTCACTTATATTTATACCTATATCCAGGTTAAGCCTGGAGGTAAAGGCAAAACCGGGAGAGAGAGCATAACCTCCATAATCTTCACATAGAATTGGAAGATCCGGGTTTTCCCAGTAACCTTTAGTAAATCCCACAGAGGATCCAACAGCAGTCATATCTCCTCTTATAAAAACCCTTTCTAATTCATCCACTCTTTCAGAGAGTTTTCCCAGGGAATCCTCTATATTCGTAACCCTTATCCCCAGTGCATCAAGCTCAGATTTAAATTCTTTTGCCAGTAGATTGATTACTTCTAAATCTTCCTTTGTCGCATAAATAGAAAGATCTGGCATTTGTGGAATAGAAGCTTCTATCTGTTCAAGTTTTCCTATAACTCTGGCAACTACCATAGCCATCTCATAACGGCTCATAGGACGGTCACCTTTAAAAAGACCATCTGGATAGCCTTCTAGAAGACCTTTTTCTTCAAGCATATTTACTGCATCATAAGACCAGTGTCCCTGAGGGATATCTGAGAAAGGATCTGCCATAGCTGATAGAGGAATAAAGATAAATAATAAAAATAATAACAAAATTAATATATTTTTCATTTTATCCTTTTATCTTCCTAAAAAGATAGTTTGAAAAGGTTCATTCGACAGGATATCTGAAAGTTCCTTCAAAACTTCTAATACTATATTGACTTTTATTACGCTGTGTCATATACTATCTTTATACATGCCGGAGTGGCGGAACAGGTAGACGCGCTGGTCTCAAAAACCAGTGGGGGTTCCCCCGTGTCGGTTCGAGTCCGACCTTCGGCAGTTTTTTATTGAGTGAAAAGTGAAAAGAAGTGAGGAGTGCTCAGAAAATCTTTTCATTGTTTACTTTATAAGGAATTTTGCCATAACCTTATACCTTCTGACTTCACTCTCAGGTTTTAATGATGTATGCCCTTCCTTCGAAAAGACAAGAACATCAAATTCTTTATCGTATTTTTTTAGTTTATTTATAAGTTGATCCATTTCATCTTTCGGAACCCTCACATCTTCTTCATTATAAATTAAAAGAAGAGGGGCCTTGAGATTTTCAACGAAGTTTATGGGAGATCTTTCATAATAGAATTTCTTATCCTCTTCAGGCTCTTTAAAACCGTATTTATCTATTAATAAAGCTTTCATCCATGCAGTGGTATTTTTATAAAAGGTCTCCAGATTTACAGGCCCCACTGCATTTATCCCACCTGCCCACATGTTCGGATATTTAACCATTGCCATCATGGTAATATATCCTCCGTAACTGGCACCACCTATAAATATTTTTTTCTTTTCTATAAAATCCAGATTCTGTAGATATTTTCCGGCAAAGAGTACATCCTGAAGATCCACTCCTCCCCAGTCACGATAGAGGGCATTTTCATAATCCCTGCCTTTCCCTGTGCTTCCCCTGATATTTGGAGCGAGTACTATAAAGCCACGGGAAACCATAATCTGTATAAAGGGATTCCATCCGTTAAAATGTTGATGGGCAGGCCCTCCATGGAGCCATAAAAGACATGGGTATGGACCTTTCCCGGGTGGTTTATATAAGAAAGCCGATATTTTTGTATTGTCTGAAGAAGGGTAAAAGATTAGTTCTGAATCTGAGAGATCTTTTTCATCAATTCCTGCCGTAGTGGAATGGGTTATCTGTTTTATTTTTTTCTCTCTATATATGAATATCTCCGGAGCTATTCTGGAAGAGTGATATCTGAAGGCTATAGCCTTTCCATCAGGGGACCATCTGGCATTTGATGTGACACCTTCAGGGAATCCGACTTTTTCTGTTTTCTGTGAGGATAGATTATAAATCATAAGATCCATATTACCTTCCCTGTTTACAATATAAAGAATATCTTCTCCCTGAGGTGACCATTCGGGAAGATTTTCTTCATATTTTCCGGAACTTAGCCAGGTTATCTGACCTTCAGGGAAAGAGATGAGGCCTGACTTTTTTATTCCTTTACCATCAGAGATAAAAACTATTTTTTTTCCATCAGGAGACCACCTGGGATAGGAATTTACCCCTTTCAATTTCTCTGTAAGGTGTAATATCTTTTTATTAGCAATTGATACTACAACTATATCTCCCTCTTTGTTCCCTCTCATAGAAAAATAAGCAATATGTTTTCCATCGGGAGACCACCGGGGATCTCTTTTTAATTCAGGTGTTTCTGTTATCTCTTCTACTTTACCAGTGGATAGAGAGATTATATTTATATTATATTTTTTATTTACTTTAGAGATATATACAATCCCATCACTTCCAGGAGACCAGTCGAGATCGGCCAGTTCAATAGAAGAGGCAGGTAGTTCTTCTGTCTCTCTCCCTATGGAAGAAGTCACAAAAAGTTCATACTTCTCACTTTTCCCTCTTTCTGAAAGAAAGGCTATTTTTTCTCCATCAGGAGAAAGTTTAAAATTTACCACATTTCCACAGAAGGCAGTAACCTGCCGGGGATATCCCTGATGAAGGGATATTTCCCATATATCCCAGTTTCCGTTTATGTCTGATAAGAAATATATGGATGAATTATCTGCTGACCAGCTAAAGACACTTATCTTTTTTATGGCTGAAAGCATTTCTATTGGTATGGCTTTATTTTTCATAAGATTATCTCCTTACGTACGTGACGAGTGATAGATATTAAATTCATTCGACCTTTCAGGAGATTATCCTTGAAAAATGATTAAAGGGATTTTTATTTAAGATAGAAAATAAAGCTGTAATTCAAGTTTTATTTAGAAAAGAGAGAACTATAACCTGTGTAATTGTTTTTATCTTAATAAACTCTTATAGTTCAGTAACCTATATAGAAAAGGACGATACTTACTAAGTACCGCAACAGGCAAGTTAGTATCCATCTCACAGGCCTGTCCCTGTCCGGGCTCTTACGCAAAATCTATGATCCTGTTACAATGAAATCTGTTATTACAGAATATACAGTTTTGCATTTATTTAAGTTATAACTTTCTCTTTTGACGGCATATCTTTTGCTCCAGAGCCCGGACAGGGACAGGTGTGTATATTTAAAAGTTTTTGGATACTTTTTTACCTGGAGCGGTACTTAGTCTATTATATTAAAGCATTAAAGTATTACTCTGAAGATGTGAGATTATTTAATAAAGTAGGAACAGTCTATTACAATCTGAAGGATTACGATAATGCAATGGAATATTATAAAAAAGCTATTTCTATTGATCCCTCTTATCCCTATCCTTATTACAATATAGGATTGATAGTATGAAGCAAAAGGTGATAAGAAAAAAACTCTTGAGTATTATCAAAAAACCTTAAAAGTAGATAAAAAGGGTAAACTCACTGAGGATACACAGAAGAAAATAAAGTCTCTGGAAGATAAGGAATAGGAAATATTTCCTTGCTTTATTTTATTGACTGTTTTATAATTAATAGTGAAAAGTGAAACGCAGTTCCTGCGAAGCAGGCAAAGTGAAAAGAGGAATTTTTATTGAGTTTTTTATCTTCTTCCCAGGATCAGTTTCTTATAGCCAATATATCGATAAAAGCCTCTCACAATCATAATATTGTTATAAATAAAATGGAGGAAACCTTTTCACATCCTGATAGACTTCAGGAAAGAGGAATCCTGGGAAACACAGGGCTATCAGGTATATGCTCCGGTCCGAAACCTCTTGCCATCCTTGAAGATGGACAACTTTTCGAATATACCAGAGGAAAAGGTATTAAAAAGGTTGATTCATAATACGTCCTGTCCCGGGTAGTCCTGCTCAAAGGTATAAAATATATTTCCCTGTTTATCTATAAGTTCGGCTTTTACCTGAAAATAATTCATAAATATATAAGGACTGGGGTCTTTAATAAAGTAATCTCTTGATAAATAATTCTTCCCTTTTATTCCCTTTTCTTCCCAGAATTTCACCTGTTCGTAATTATCGCCGGGAGATTTTCTTATGTAAAGGATTATGGAAAAATATTCCTCCACAGGATTATATCCTGTATTGTAGAGTCTTACTCTCAGATTTACCTGAATCCCCTTTTTTATAATGATTTTTTCTATAATCAATCTGGAAAGTGTCGCCGATGTTGTATAACCTGCCTGTCCTCCCTGTTTTGTTTTGGCTATTACATCATTTTTAAGGGCATAATAAGTGGTGGGATTACCCTCCAGAACATCAATGTTTACTGCAGAAACCTGATTTCCACTCCAGAAACCCTGAAAACCTATGTTATCATCGATACGGAGATCCTCGAAATTTAAAAAATTATTCTCTATCTTTATCTCAGTGGAAGGAGTTACCTTCAATATTATTCTCCCGTAATTAAGTGTATCCACTGTTAATAGATTATTTTCTCCGTCTATTATCTTTATTGTACCGGCATTTACGCATTTACCTTCATTTTTTGGATTTCTGTCGTCTCCACCGGGTTGAGCTATTACAGATTGAAAGGTAAACAGTAAGATTACCATAAAGATTATTATTAATTTTTTGTTCATTTTTAAACCTCCTTAATAAAATCTCTTTTAAAAAGAGAGCAGATGTAATAAGGTGAAAGATTAATTATTTCCCTTCTAATTTATTAATTCTTTCTTCGTGGTCTTTGAATTTAAAACCAACGGCATCTATGAAGTCATTCATAGCTCTTGCCATTCTTCCTATATCCTCTCTTATGCCTGACACAGATTTTTCTATACCTTCTACAGATTTTTCTATACCTACTATAGCTTTTCCCATAATTATTTGATTAAGTTCCAGATTTGCAAGAATTTTGTCATGACGTTCAATTAAAGCCCTGTCACTCTTACGGGATTCGGCTAATTCTTCTATGAGCTTTTCTATTCTATCAATTCTTTGCTCCATAATAAAACCTTCTTTTTATGTCAGAATTTCTTTTTATCTCAGAAAATCATATTACTCTAACTGTAATTATAACTTACAAAATTAACTATTTCAATTCTAATTTCAAAAGGAGGGAAAAATTTTTAAAATAATCTGTAGAAGATTACACTGTAATTATTTATAGGATAAAGCGAAAAGACCTGCCTTTAATCTATGCTATTATATCAGAGACTTATAAGAAAAGGAATTAAAGATTAATCTCTTTCTTCTCTCACATAGGGAATTCCAAGAGAAGCAGGCCCCCCCAGTCTTCTTCTGGCCTTCCCGCTGGTGGCTATCAATAGAACCAGAATTGTAAATATATAGGGAAGCATTTTTAAAAGAGGTGCCGGTATACTTGCTATTCCCATTGCCTGGATTCTGAGTTGCAGTGCCTCTACACCTCCGAAGAGATATGCTCCGAAGGCTGCTTTCAGCGGGTTCCATGTGGCGAATATAACTAGAGCAATAGCCACCCATCCTCTGCCTGCACTCATATCCTGTACCCACATGGGTGTATAGGCAAGGGAAAGATAAACCCCTCCGAGGCCGCAGAGTAAACCACCTGCAAATACATAGAAATATCTTATCCAGGTTACATTGATACCCATAGAGTCAGCTGTTCGCGGGTTTTCTCCTACAGATCTTAATTCCAGTCCTGCCCTGGTTTTAAATATATAATAATAGGTTAAAGGAATTAATATATAGGAGAAATAAACGAGAATATCCTGATCAAAAAGTATATCACCCAGTAATGGAATTTTTGAAAGAACCGGTATGGGAAGCGGTTTAAAACCCTGTGCGGGAATTCCCACCAGATTTTTTCCGAAGAGTCCGCTTACACCGGTGCCGAATATAGTAAGAGCTATACCGCTTACCACCTGATTTGCTCTGAGAGTAACCGTAAGAAAAGCATGGATAAGGCTTATAATTCCTCCTGCAAGAACTCCTGCCAGTACCCCAAGAAGGAGATTGCCTGTAAAATGGTTGACGCCATAGCCGCAGACTGCTCCTGTAAGTATCATGCCTTCCAGTCCCAGATTAAGAATCCCTGATCTTTCTGTTAATATTTCTCCTACAGTAGCAAATAATACAGGTGTGCCTGAGCGTATAGCTGCTCCCAGGATTGAGACTATAAGTATGTATATATAGTTATCGTCCATAATTATAAGGTGAGAGGTGACACGTAATGCGTGATGCGTAATGCGTAATCCGGGCGAACACAGGGGTTCGCCTATAAATCTCTTCACTGCTCACTGCTTTTCCCGTCTTCTGTCTCACAAATTTAATTTATACAATAATATAATATCACAGAAAATTAATCAAGATGTTGCATTTAAGATATTTAAAGTTTATAATAGTTTCCTGGACAATAATCCGCGTTACGCATCACGTGTTACGCATTACGACATAAGGAGTTGTTAAAGATTATGAAATCAAAAGTATATTTTATCAAATTAGAAGACGGGGCTTCACCCGATAAACAGGCACTGGCAATGGAAAAGATTTATAATTTTGCAGATGTTTCCAGTATTATTTCAGAAAAAGATTTTGTGGCAATTAAAATTCATGTAGGAGAAAAAGGAAATATTACCCATATGAAACCTGAACCGGTAAAGGTTATTGTAGATAAAGTAAAGGAAAAGGGAGGTCTGCCATTTTTAACAGAAACATCAACCCTTTATAAAGGTGAAAGGAGTAATGCTGTAAATCATATTTTATATGCTCATGAAATTGGTTTTGGAATAGATAAAATTGGTGCTCCTTTTATTATGTCTGACGGACTTTTAGGAAATACGGAAGGAAGTGTTACTATTAATGGAGAGTTAAATGAAAAGGTTCATATAGCCAAAGAAATTATAGGAGTAGATGTCCTTATTGGAGTCAGTCATGCCACAGGCCATATAGTAACAGGTCTTGGTGCATGTATAAAAAATATAGGTATGGGTCTTGCCAGCAGGAAAGGGAAAAGGAAGCAGCATTCGGCAATGAAGCCTTCCATAAAGGAAACCTGTGTTTTCTGTAAAAAATGTATGCAGTGGTGTCCCGAAGATGCCATTATAGAAAAAGAAAAAAAAGCCTGGATTATCCAGGAAAAATGCGTCGGTTGCGGTGAATGTCTTTCTGTATGCCGTTATGATTCAGTCAGTTTTGACTGGGGTGCTGAGGCAGGATTTACTCAGAAGTGTATGACTGAACATGCACTCGGAGCAGTTAAACATAAAAAAAGTTTCTTCTTTAATCTTATGGTTGATATGACAAAAGATTGTGACTGCTGGGGAAAGATACAGGAAAAATTAATTCCTGACATTGGTATTCTTGCTTCTTCCGATCCTGTAGCCATAGATATGGCAACTCTCGAGCTTACAGCCAGGTTTAATAAAAGCACCCTGGCACAGATTGCCTATGACAATCAGAATGCCATGATTCAGATTGAACATGGAGTTAAGATTGGACTTGGGGTAAAGGAGTATGAACTGGTTAATGTGGAGTGAGAAGTGAAAAGTGAAAAGTTTTCACTTCTCACTTTTATCAGGCATCTTATGAACCTCTGAAATCTTCTCTATAACATTTGACATACTATCTCATTGAACCCTTCATCTATTGATGGTTCCTGAAACTCCTTTTTCATCTCTTCTATTTTATCATGAGGAACAGAGGGAGATAAATCTTTATTTAAGGGTTTCCTCTGATTATTTCTTTCTTTCCAGATCTCTTCCGGGATACAGAACCAGATACCTCTTACAGAGGCAGACTTCTTTTTAGCACATTTAATAAGCTTTTTTCTTCTTCTTTTAGTGAGATTGACTCTGTCTATCACTACATTAAAGCCCATTTCCAGGGATTTTTCAATAGATTTTATTTCCAGTTTTTTTGCCAGTTCTTTATTGCCACCTACCATATGTATGAGTTCATAAAGGGAAATTCTTATATGATCAGGTAAGTGTTCGCGACAAAAAGTAGTTTTACCACAGGCCGGAAAGCCTATTAATATGACCAGTTCCTGCATGGATTATCCCTTACTTTCCTAAAAGTGTTATTTTATGCTACTATATCATAGACAATATAAATATTCCAGATACTGGAGAAAATTTCATGTTTCACTTCTCATGCATTACCTGATCTTCGGCGTACTTACTATATAAGAAACCACCAGTATAATATATATAATAAAAGAAAGTATAACCTCCCTTCTTGTTTTTGTAATATCTCCATAATGGTGTCTTAAGATCCATCCGAGTATACTGAAGATGATGAAGAAAAAGAGGAATGGGAATGTCGGCAACAGGAGAAATTTGAAATATACCATTTCATATAAAACGAACATAACCTCTGCTATGTGAAACATTGTTTTTGGCCTGAGTGTGGTAGCTCTGTAGAGAGCATCCTCCATCTCCCCGGAGCAGTCACGACTTATAATCATACCGGAGGCATTGGAGATAAGGAATGATGACAGGGTATTTATTAAACCGATTGCTACAAAAAGATTGCTGTAATAAAGGAAAGCATCAAAAGAAGTCATTCTGTGGCGGAATAATTCAAAGATAATACCACCTGTAGTTCCTGCGAGAATTAAGATAATTGATACCAGGGCTTCAAATTTTATCAACCTGCCTGCTCCATCCATAGCTAAATAGAAATCAGCTTTTATAGTTTCCCTCATTCTTCTGGCTTTTGCTTCATCCGGAGTAATAAGACCTGCATTTAAGTCGGGATCTATTGGCATATAACATCTACCGACCATAGGTTCCAGTTCAAATTTTGGAGCAATTAGAGATACACGGTTTGCTTTAGAGACATTTATACAATTCAGAATAATTATAAATCCGAAAAGAAAAAGGATTAGAAAAAGATGTCCTCCTGTAAAGAGCTGGCCTGTGTAAGTAATTATATGTCCTGTCAGAGGCTTCTCTGATTGGCTGAAAGACCATATGAGACGAACTGATGCCCCATAGAGAGATAATCGAAATAGTATGGTGAACAGGACAAGTGTCGGTAATACAGCAAAGTTAAGGATATCTCTAATGTATATAGAAATTATTAATATTAGAATGGAAAGTCCTGTACTTATTGCCAGGAGAATATTGAGTCCCATAGGTGGTAGTAATATAACAGTTAGTAAAATAATAATTACTGCTATTAATAAGGGTATAATATCTTCATACCTTCTCATAAATTTTTTCCTTTCTATAATAGATAGTCGCAGACTAAATTAAAAACTTCCTTAAGGGCTTCTCCATGAACACTGTAAGTATTTCAGGAAATGTTTACAGGATAATTTTATTACTCCTGATGATATTTTACCATATAACAGGAGTTATGCAATTTTTTATCTGTAAATTTTTCTGTGATGAAGCTGAAAAATAGGATTATAAAGCGTAATGCGTGTACACCTGTCTCTGACCGGGCTCTGGAGCAAAAGATATGCCGTCAAAGGAGAAAGTTATAACTTAAATAAATACAAAACCGTATATTCTGTAATAATAGATTTTATTGTAACAGGATCATAGTTTTTGCGTAAGAGCCCGGACAGGGACAGGCCTGTGAGATGGATACTAACTTACCTGTTTCCGTACCAGGTTAATCTTCACAGAATTATTTACAGAAAGATATATTTTGAAATTCTGTAAGCCTGAGATAATAAGGTTTCCCTTCTTTTCACTCTTTACCTCAGTAATAGCTATTTATATAAAAAAGGAGTTTGTAACATTTCTAACGAAAAATATAAAATTCTATTTTAAAAATCGGAAAGGGGTAAAAGTTTATGAAAAACAGATATTTTATTTTATTTGTTATTCTTTTTATGTGTCTTATAACGTTCTATGCCTGTCAGAAGAATACCGGAGAGACAACTCCGGTTCCTACTGAAGTAGCCACACAGGTAAGTCCTACAGCAACTTCAGGAGAAATACCTGCCATTCCAACTTCAGAGGTAACACCGGCGCCGAAATCAGGCGGAGAAAATTGGAAAGTAGCTATGGTAATGCCCGGTAAAATTAATGATGTTTCATGGAATGCCGCAGGTTATCAGGGCCTGGTAGGAGCAAAAAAAGTTCTCTCTATTGACTATTCTTATTCAGAAAATGTATCTGTAGCAGATGTGGAAACTGCTCTTCGAGACTATGCATCACAGGAATATGATTTAATTCTGGCTCACAGTTTCGAATACGGAGATGCAGTAAAGAAAGTGGCAAAGGATTATCCCAATACAAAGTTCGGCTGGGGCACAGGGATAGAAAGTAGTAAAAATGTTACTATTTATGACTGGCCGGCTCACCAGGGAGGATATTTAGCAGGAATGCTGGCGGCGAGCCTGTCTAAAACTAATAAAATCGGATCTACAGGAGGTTATGATGTGCCCGATGTGGTTCGGGCTCTGGAAGGTTATAAACTCGGAGCTAAAGCTGTAAAACCGGATATTCAGGTTTTTGTGACTTATCTGAATGCATGGGATGATGTGGCAAAAGGTAAAGAAGCAGTTATCGCTCAGATAGAACAGGGAGCAGATGTGGTTTACTGTAATGGTGATGGCATAAGCCTTGGCTGTATTCAGGCATGTAAGGAAAAAGGCGTATATGCCATAGGTGGTATAGCAGATCAGTATGAACTGGCACCTGATACAGTTATTACGAGTACTGTTCTTAACGTTAATACCTCTATAATAGGAATGATCAAGGATCTGGAAGCCGGTCAATTCAAGGAAAAGTACTTTTATGATATGGTAGAAGGTGGTGTGGATTTAGCACCATATCATGGACTGGAGGAAAAAATTCCAGAAGATATTAAAGAGCTTATAGCTAAGAAGAGAGAAGCTATTATAAAGGGAGAATTTAAGGTTCCTGATATAGTGAAACGTGAAAAGTGAAAAGTGAAAGGGATATTTCCTTTTTTCACTTTTCACCTTTCACGATTTAGTGGAAATAATATAAACACGTAGTCAAAAGCCAGAAGGTACAGGAGAGAAATGTCATATTCTGAGACATTCTATATCTATTGTATTTTGAAGAGGCAATTTTAGATATCATATAACATCTTTTCAGTATATCTTCAAGGAGAGTGCTGGCTTTAGTTCTATGGAATTCATAGGTATAATTATTTATACTGTTATATTGGAGTATATCCATATAAAATATCATATCCCGTCTTTTATTTTCTGAAGGATCATCACTTTTGGGAATTACTACCATAAGGCATGTAATTACTGAAATTGCACTTGTTATAAAGAATAATATCTTTACTATCTGAAAGACATTTCCTATGAGATCCTGACCCAATCCTCTCTCCATCATAGTTGTCACAGTGGCAAGAAATATACTGTTAATTAAAAGCAATGTATTTGCTTTTGTTTCGGCAAATTGTATGAGATTTTGATTGAAATGGAGTGTTGAAAAAGCATATGCCATTCTTCCAGTTTCTGATTCGTAATTTTCTGTTCTTTTACCTGTGGAACCATTATTCCCGGGATTATTTCTTATTTCACCTTTAAAATCAGTTATATAATTCATTTTTATTACCCCCTTCTATATTGTATTTTACAATAGTTTGGAATTTTTTGATGTGCTGTACAGCACTATTAAGATGTTTTAGAAATAACTTTTTAAAATCACTATAAAAGGACTTTATATGTTTTAGTCGAATTTACTATTACTTTTTTAAATAGGTGATAAAAGTGTCTTTTGTTTCCTTATATCGTAAATGGAGATCTCAGAGCTTTGATGAAATAGTGGGACAGATTCATGTTACTCAGACTCTTAAAAATGCTATTGAGCATGATAGAATAGCTCATGCATATCTTTTCTGTGGCCCCAGAGGTACAGGTAAGACCAGTACAGCCCGAATACTTGCCAAGTCTCTTAATTGCGAAAGAGGCCCCACTCCAAACCCCTGTAATAAATGTGATACCTGTAATCAAATCAGTCAGGGTTCAGCCCTTGATGTTATTGAAATTGATGCTGCTTCTAACCGTGGCATAAATGAAATCAGGGAACTCAGGGAAAAGGTCAAATATGCACCAACCAGAGGAAGATATAAAGTTTATATTGTAGACGAAGTCCATATGTTAACAAAAGAAGCTTTTAATGCTCTTCTTAAAACACTTGAAGAACCGCCAAAACATGTTATATTTGTTCTGGCTACAACAGAACCATATAAAATTCTTTCTACAATATTGTCCCGCTGCCAGCGTTTTGATTTTAAGAGGATTTCCATTAATGACACTATGAAGCATTTGAGAGAAATTTCAAAAAAAGAAGATTTAAATATAAGTGATAGTGCTTTAAATTTGATAGCCAGTACCTCAGAAGGATCCCTCCGGGATGCCCTCAGTATACTGGATCAGCTAATTTCTTTTTCTGGAAGAAATATAAAACTTGATGATGTAGTAATAGTAATGGGTTCAGTGAGTGAACAGGTATTGTTAAAGCTTGCTGATTGCGTGGTAAATCAGGATACTCCCAGAATACTCACTTTGACAAGGAAGCTTGTAGAAGAAGGTAAGGACATAAATCAGTTAATAAAAGAATTTATAAAGTATTTGCGAGATCTCCTGGTAGTTAAAATCTGCCCCGATCATAAAGAACTTGTGGATAGAACACCCGCAACTATAAGAGAACTGGAACGTCAGGCAAAAAATATAACCCTTACAAGATTAATGAATATTATTAAAATACTGACCGATCTTAAAGAACAGCTTACCAGGGATAGCCAGTGGCATATACAGATGGAAATAGCATGTCTTCGTATCTGCCAGCGTTCCATAGACAAATCCCCTGATGTAATGGAAGAGAGATTGACAGAGCTTGAGGAAAAGATTAAAAAATTGTCTTTAATCCCTGATAAATCAGTTGTTATTAGAGGGAAACCTTCAGAAGATTCTGTAACTAAAATAGAGACAGTAGATATTATTGAGAGCAAAAAATTATCTCCTATGCCGGAAATTGATAAGACAAAAGAGGTTATTTCTGAAGAAAGAGTTCCTGAAGAAGTTGTTCCTGAAAAGGTTGTTCCTGATGTAAAGGAAACTATCAGAATTTCAGAGAACAGGGAAAAAGATGATGATTTTTCAGAAGCTATGGAGCAGATTGCGGAAGAATACAATATGTATGTACCTGCAGATGAAGAAATATTTATGGAGACTATAGAAGAAGAAGTTTACAATCCTCCCCCCCCTCTGACAGAAGAGAAGAAAGGTGAGGAATTAAATTTTGAGCTTATAAAGAATCGATGGGAAGATTTTCTTTACAGATTTAAAGGTGAAAATCTTCCTATATATCAGGTTCTTATTGCTGGAGAAGTGACCGAGTTTAATGGTAAAATGCTGACTTTATCTTTTCCTAAAAAGTTTTATATAAGTCAAATGGAGGAATATTATAAGATTAATATTGAAAATGTTCTGGAAAGATTTTTTGGTAATAAAATTTCGATAAAAGGGAAATTAATAGAAAAACATGCTCAGGAAATGAGCCTTTTCGAAGATAATTCTCAGGGTACTATGAAAAATAAAAAGATAAAAGATTCTGATAGAGAAAGTCCAACTATTGATGATGCTACAAAACTTTTTGGCGGAGAAGTTATTATATAAGTGAAAAGTGAGAAGTGAGAAGAGTGAAAAGTGAAAAGATAGATAAAAGTACTTACTATTATTGCATTATCGTCTCACTTCTCACCAATTAATTAAGGAGGTAATTTGTTATGATGAATCCCAAGAAAATGATGAAACAAATTCAAAAAATGCAGGAAGATATGGTAAAAATTCAGGATCAACTTGCCAGTGAATTAGTTGAAGAAACATCAGGTGGTGGAATGGTTAAAGCCGTAGTAACAGGTCAGATGAAACTTCACAGTGTAAAGATAGATCCTTCTGTGGTAGATCCTGAAGATATGGAGATGCTTGAAGATCTTGTGGTTGTAGCAGTAAATAAAGCCCTGGAAAAAGCGCAGGAACTTTCCGCTCAGAGAATGTCACAGTTAACAGGAGGTATTAAAATACCAGGTTTAATGTAAAGTCGTGAGACGTGAGACGGGAAATGGAAAACAGGAAGGGTGAAGAGTGAAGGGTGAGTTACTATAATATAAGTAAATTGTAATTCACCTATCACCCATTACGCATTACGCATTACTCGTCACATCTTAAAAGGAGATTTTTTATGTACCAGATATCTTCTATGGAGAAGTTAATCAATGAGCTGACTAAATTGCCTACTATAGGCCCAAAAACAGCTCAGAGACTTGCATTTTATCTTTTTAAACTTTCAAAATCTGAAGCTCTTAAACTTGCAGAAGCCATAATAGAAATGAAAGAAAAAATAACTTACTGTAAGAAGTGTTTTAATATTTCAGAAGGAGATAAGTGTTTTATATGTAATGACGAAAAGAGAAGTGACCTGAGTATATGTGTTGTGGCAGAGTGCCAGGATGTAATAGCTATGGAGAAAATTGGTACATTCAGAGGACGTTATCATGTACTCCATGGTGTCATATCACCTATAGATGGTATAGGTCCTGCTGAGCTTAAGATAAAAGAATTAATTACCAGAATAAAAGAATGTGGTACGAAAGAAGTTATTCTTGCTACCAATTATGATATTAAAGGTGATGCCACTGCTCTTTATCTTGCCAGAGAAGTAAAACCACTTGGTATAAAACTTACACGTCTCTCCTACGGTTTACCCATGGGAGCAGATATTGAATATGCTGATAAAACCACTCTTCTCAAAGCTCTTGAAGGCAGGAGAGAATTTTAATTGATAATCCAATACTTTTACATCAGTTGTGCTTTTATTTCATCTCTGAGCTTAAAATATTTTTCCATTTCTATAAAGGCCTCATCTATAACATCTCTGGCATTATCTAAGAGAGAATAATCTTTTTCTGAAAGAGCTGTTTCTATATCTTCAAAACCTTCAATAAATATTGAAATTGCCTGTAGTAGAATTGTTTTTGCTTCTTTAAAATTATTATCTGTCTCAGGAGGGAATTTGTTTTCTTTTATTTTTTTTATCTCATCATTAAGAGTGTTTTTGAAATCTTTTAATTTTTCTTCTACTTTATTCATATCCCCTTTATTGTCTGAAAGAATGGTGTCTATTTCTTTTATTAAACTATAAAGATTTCCTTTCTCATATATAATACGTCTGCATTTAACAGATACACTTATATATTTAAGGAGACTCATAGATTGACAGGCTTTTTCACTGGATGTATTTATTGTCAGTTGTTTAGCCGTTTTTTCCTGTTGTCTTTTATCAGTTTGAATATCTGACTTTACATGAGCTTTCTGGTACATAAGACTCTGACCTGACAGAGAGGTTTGAAGCTGCAATGGAATAAGTCTTTCTTTTGAATCCTGTTCTGTTTTACCTTTCTCTTCTTTATCTTTTTTCTTTGTTTTTATAGGAGGAGTCACTGGCATTTTGGCTATATTATATAAATCTACAGCGGGTTTATTTTCAATCTTTTCTGGTACATATTTTTTTTCTTTCAACAGTCCTGGAGGCAGTGGTTTTATACTGGAAAGTATACTGGAAGTAGTCTGATTTAGACCGGCAGGAGTCTGCTGTGCTAACTGACCTATTTTTATTTTCATAGTTAGCTTTTCATCAAATTTTTTGGGCTTTTTTTCCTGATCATTTTTTCCCTGTTCCAAAATATTAAACCTCTCCTTTCTGAGATTAGCAGTCAGCTATCAGCTAAAGATTAAAAAGCCTGATTAAATTCAGCCTTTAGCATAAAATTTAATAACATTACTTAATATAATTTCTATAAAAGCTGACTGCTGACTGCTGATTGCTATTATATTAACATTTTAAAACTTTTGAGTCAAATAAAAGGAAGGCTTTAAAAAAAATTTGTCGAAATAAATAATAAATTAAAATTAGAAAGGTAAGGTGGATATTTATGGGGAAAGATACGTTTGATATTATCTTTTTAAATGCAAGACCCGGTGCTGGAAAAAGTGAGGTTATCGATTTTTTGAAGAAGACTCCTGTAGAAGAGAGAAAAAAATTGTTTCATATAGGAGAATTTGAAGAAATAGATGATTTCCCTATGCTCTGGACATGGTTTGAAGAAGATCACATATTGGAGAAAAAATTCGGAAAACCAAGACTTCATTCTACAGAAGATGCTTATTTTAAATATCCCTATTTATGGCATCTTCTTATTGAAAGAATATGCCTTGAGTACACTAAAAAATTGAGAGATCATGAGAATTATCATGATAAATATACTACTATTATTGAATTTTCCCGTGGTTCTGAACATGGAGGTTATAAAGAAGCTTATGCCCATATATCAGATGATATGCTTAAATCTGCTGCGATTTTATATGTAAATGTATCTTTTTCGGAATCCTTAAGGAAGAATCGTAAAAGGTTTAATCCGAATAAGCCAGATAGTATTCTTGAACATGGCCTTCCCGATGAAAAAGTAGAAAGATTATATAAAGAAATTGACTGGGAAGAATTCAAGGGTAATGATCCTCACTATATTGACATTAGAGGCATAAAAGTACCTTATATAGTATTTGAAAATGAAGATGACGTTACAACAAATAAGCCAGATTTACTTGGTAAACGTCTTAATGAGGTTATGCCAGAGCTCTGGAAGATTTATAAGAAGTGAGAAGTGAAAAGAGGTGAAAAGTGAAACAAAGTTTCCTGCGAAGCAGGCAAAGTGAAAAGATTAATTCCATTACTGTAAATTCATGATGAATTATATTTCACTTTTCACCTCTCACCTCTCATTTTTTAGAGAGGACAGATTTTTATGAATGAGAAGAAGAGTAATCCCAATGATATGAATGTCAGTGATGAATTGAGACAGATTATAGAAGTCTTTTCTAAAACTGCTTCTAATATAACCTCTAATATAGAAGAAGCTATAAAAGTAGCTAATTCAGAAGAAGAACTGGTAAATATATTAAAAGAAACTTTGAAAAATACTAAAGCAAATATTAATAACCTCATAGAAAAATTAGAAAAATAGGTTAATAATTTATGTTTGCCGTGATTATGGCCGGTGGTTCTGGAAAGCGGTTCTGGCCTTTCAGCCGAAGCTTACTCCCGAAGCAGTTTCTCAAAATTACAGGAAATGATACTATGCTTGAACAGACCTTAACCCGTCTGGATGGTCTCATTTCCCCTGAAGATAGAGTTCTTGTAATAAATGAAGAACATTACAGTATCCTGGAAAATGATGAAAGATTAAGGCCTTCTCTCATATTGACAGAACCTCTGGGGAAAAATACTGCTCCCTGTATTGGTCTTGCTGCAATACATCTGTATCTTCGCTCCCCTTGTACACCTGTGGCAGTACTTCCTGCAGATCATTATATACCTGATACCGAGAATTTCAAAAAAACCCTTTTATGTGCAATGCCACTGGCAAAAGAAGGATATATAGTTACTATTGGTATTATCCCTACGAGGCCCGAGACAGGCTATGGATATATCTGGAGAGGAGAAAAAATAGATAAGGGTCCCCTTTACAGGGTAAAGAGATTTGTAGAAAAGCCTGATTTAAATAAAGCTATCCAGTATTTAGAAAATGGAGAATATTTCTGGAATGGTGGTATATTTATTTTTACACCGGCTGTTATTCTGGAAGAGATTTCAATTCATCTTCCTGATCTTTACAATAAACTGGAGAATCTTAAATCTGCTATTTCTACTGATAAATATCGTGCTCTTCTGGAAGAATTATATAAGTCTATAGAATCTGTTTCCATTGATTATGGTATAATGGAGAAGACAAAAAGACCTGTAGCAGTTATGCCGGCTCAATTTATTTGGAGTGATGTGGGAAGTTGGGAATCTTTATTTGAACTTAATTCTCCTGGAGCAGATTCTCATGGAAATATTCTGGAAGGGAAGGGACTTCTTCTGGATACAAAGAAGAGTTATATCTGTAATAAGACAGATAAGTTTTCCGTAGTTCTGGGTATGGAGAATATTCTGGTTGTAAATACGGATGATGTGCTACTTGTTACAGAGCTTTCTAAATCTCAGAGAGTGCAGGAAATTATTGAAATATTAAAAGAAAGAGATTTGAAGAAATATTTATGAAAATAAATCCATATATATTTCGTGAATATGATATCCGGGGGATTGTAGATAAAGATTTCCCAGAAGACCTTATTATAAATCTCGGAAGAGCTCTGGGAACTTATTATAAAGAACATAATGTAGGGGATATAACCCTTGGCAGAGACTGCAGGTTAAGCTCTCCTGCTTTACATAAGTGGCTTATAAAAGGTATTTTATCTACTGGATGTAGTGTTCTTGATACAGGTATATGTCATACTCCTCTTCTGTATTTTTCTCTTTTTCATCTCCCTGTAGAAGGAGGTGTAATGATAACAGGAAGCCACAATCCTCCTGATAATAACGGTTTTAAGATATGTCTGGGTAAAAGTACCATCTATGGTGAAGAGATACAGAATATAAGAAAGATTATGGAAGAGGAGAATTTCTCTTCTGGTAATGGAAGAGTCACTGAAATAGATATTAAACCTCTTTATAAAGAAGAAATTCTTAAAAGACTTGAGAAAGGCAGGAGGAGATTAAAAGTAGTAATAGATGCAGGAAATGGTACAGGTGGACTTTTAGCACCGGATATTTACAGAGACCTCGGTATGGAGGTTATAGAACTTTACTGTAATATGGATGGCCATTTTCCTTTCCATCACCCTGACCCCACTGAAGTAAAGAATATGAAAGACCTGATAAAAAAAGTAGAAGAAACAGGAGCAGATCTTGGTATAGCCTTTGACGGAGATGCTGACCGCATAGGTGTTGTAAATGAACAGGGTGGAATTATCTGGGGAGATGAATTGATGATTCTTTTCTCCAGAGAAATTTTAAAAGAAAATCCCGGTGCCTCTTTTATCGCAGAAGTCAAGTGTTCTCAGACACTTTTTGACGATATAGAAAAACATGGGGGACATCCTATTATGTGGAAGGTAGGCCATTCCCTCATAAAAAAGAAACTTTCTGAAGAAGGTTCTCTTCTTGCAGGTGAAATGAGCGGCCATATATTTTTTGCCCATAGATATTTCGGCTTTGATGATGCAGTTTATGCAGGAGGAAGGGTTTTAGAGATTCTGTCTAAAACAGAACAATCTCTTTCGAAATTACTTTCAGATATTCCTCCTACAGTAAATACTCCTGAAATACGCTTCCCCTGTCCTGAGGCAATTAAGTTTGATATAGTAAAAAAAATAGTGGAACATTTTAAAAAGGAATACAAGGTAGTGGATATAGATGGAGCAAGAATAATTTTCCCCGGAGGATGGGCACTTGTGAGAGCTTCAAATACTCAGCCCCTTCTGGTTATGAGGTTTGAAGGTAAAACCTCTGAGATTCTGGATACGATAAAAAAATTGGTGGAAGAAAAAGTTTATTCATTTTTCAGCAGATGATTAATTATGAAAGGATGCTTGAGTATGTGGAACGTTTTATTAGTATGTATTATATTTAGTATATTGTCATTATTCTGTAATAATTACTTAATGGTTATGATCAGTCTTTTAATAGGCTTAATAGTATTACTTACAAAATTTTTACCATCCAGATTAACCTTTAATTTACATAGTAGAGACTTTATTATAAGTCGTACTGTTATAGCATTATTTACTATTAGTATGATGTTGTTATTACTTGGTTTAGATTATATAAATAAGGCTAATAAAGTTGCTTCCTGGAATTCAACTCCATGTGTTATAACAGATATTCAGAAATATAGAAGATGTACAACACGGCGTCCTTATGAGCGTGATTATGACCCTTATGTCTATCATATTAAATATACATATAAAGTTAATAATATTGAATATACCTCAGATCGATATGAAGTTACAAATTTTTCTTTTCTGCCTTCTTATGCAATTTCAATAACAGGAAAAAATTATTCTAAAGGTTTCAATACTGAATGTTCTGTCAATCCTTATAATCCTCGCCAGGCTATTCTTATTAATGGTTATCATGAAACAAATGGATATTGTTATATCAGTATATTATTTATCTTTTCAGGTTTTATATTCCTTACTTCCTTTTATTGTTGTCTAAAGGGTTTTGACTTTTATGAATAAAAGGATTTCATTATATCATCCAGAGAAAGTTCAGTTACTGTTATAAGAGTATCAGCAGAACCACTGAAAAGTATAATATTTTTTTTCTTTTTATCCATTACAACTCCAGTGGGAAATATTACATTACTTTCTTGTGGGAATATAGTGGGTTTTCTGTCTATTTTAATTTACAGAAAAACCTGTTTTATCAAGTTTCGCAAGTCTTAAATGAGATAGGGAAGTAAGCCGTATTTTGTTATCGGGAAGTTTATAAAGTCTTACATCATCAGTTCCAGGTTCCTGGCTTTGAAACCAGTCAATCTTTATTTTGCCATGTTCTACCCGGAGAGATGGCAAATATCCCTTTTTTTTTTCACTTATTTATGTTAATATAATTATATGTCAAAAATACAATTAATAGCAACTTCTACTTTTGGTCTTGAATCTATTGTGGCCAGAGAGTTGAGAGACCTTGGCTATAAAGAGCAGTATATAGAAAATGGAAGGGTTACTTTTACCGGTTCTGAGGAGGATATATGCCTGACAAATCTTCATCTTCGAACGGCAGATCGCATTTTACTCAAGATAGGAGAGTTTAAAACTTTAACCTTCGAGGAGCTCTTTGAAAAAACAAAAGCCCTTCCCTGGGATGAATGGTTGCCGGAAAATGCATTTTTTCCTGTCCAGGGTAAATCTATCAGATCTAAATTATTCAGTGTTTCTGATTGTCAGGCTATTGTAAAAAAGGCTATTGTAGAGAAATTAAAAATAAAATATAAACGTAAATGGTTTAATGAAACGGGACCTCTATATACTGTAGAGGTGGGATTACTTAAAGATATAGCTACTCTTACAATAGATACAAGTGGAGCAGGCCTTCATAAGAGAGGCTACAGAAAGCTTGTGGGTCCTGCGGCATTAAGAGAGACCCTTGCAGCAGCTCTTATATTAATCAGCCGATGGACCTATGACAGGGTTTTAATAGATCCTTTCTGTGGTACAGGTACAATTCCTGTGGAAGCAGCTATGATTGGACTTGATATGGCCCCCGGCTTAAAAAGAGCCTTTGCCTCGGAAGAATGGGAAAGAATCCCGAAGAATTCCTGGACTGAATTAAGAGAAAAAGCCAGAACCCTTATTAAACCTGATAGAGAATTACGTATACAGGGACTTGATATAGATGAAAAAGTATTGAGTCTTGCCAGATATCATGCAAAACTGGCAGAAGTTGATAAATTTATTCATTTTCAGGGGCGTCCTGTGGCCGAATTGAGTTCCAGATTTAAATATGGTTTTATTATTACCAATCCCCCTTATGGCGAGAGATCGGGTGAGATAAAAGAAGTAGAAAGACTTTACCGGGATATGGGTAAGATATTTGAACGACTGGATGGATGGTCTTATTATATAATAACATCTCATCCTGCTTTTGAGAAACTGTTTAAAAAGAGAGCTCACAGAAAGAGAAAATTATATAATGGAAAGATATTATGTAATTATTTTCAATATTTTGGTCCTGTGCCTCCATTACTGACGTGAAACGTGAGACGTGAGAAGAAGGAAAGGAAATTGGGTAAAATCAGACCTCCTAAAAAAGTTAAGCTCTTCTGTGGAATGATCTCCTCGGAAGAAACACTTTTTCCACCGATAACGGAAGAACTCACCTCTGTCTTTGGTTCTGTGGACAGTATGAGTCCTATTATGCCCTTCGCTCAGACAGATTACTACAGAGAGGAAATGGGGGAAAATCTGAAAAAGTTTTTTGTAAGTTTCACTCCTCTTATTGATGCTGTATCTATTGTAGATGCAAAACTTTTTACACAGGAAATAGAAAATAAATACAGTGATAGTAAGGGCAGAAGGCGGATTAATCTGGATCCCGGTTATATATCAGAAGCAAAACTTGTACTTGCCACAACAAAAGACCACCAACACAGAATTTATATAGGAAGAGGCATTTATGCTGAAGTAACCCTGAAGTTTAAAGATAAGACCTTTGTTACCTGGGAATGGACCTATCCAGATTATAAAAAAGAAGAATATATAGATTATTTTATAGGAGTCAGGAATACTTTACGTTCCCAGCTTGGAAGACGTGAGACGTGAGACGTGAAGCGTGATATATAATTTATCATAAATATATAGTATTGTACATAATCTTTTCACTTTTCACCTTTCACCTTCTAAAAAGCCCCTGAAAACAAAAGGGCAAGCAATATAAGCCCTATGGTAATAGTAGGCAGCAGGTTTATGGCAGTGCCCATTATAGAAATTACAAGCATACCGTAACTCTGGGTTTTCATGTCTTTTATAATTCCTTTAAATCCAAGTATTGTTCCTGCTATAAAAGATATACTCACTATGAATGGGGAAAGAGAAGCAATTGGAAATATACCCATGGAAAATATCGTAAGAAAAGATGTTATTACAGGAAGAACAAAACTCAGAAGACCGGGATGGACATTAGCAAAAGTTGAAGTTTGAACTATTTCCATATCTCCTCTTTTCATAAGGGATGTCTCCTGAGCGTTTATTGAATGTTCCAGATCTGCTTTCATTTCTCTGGCTGTCTGATAACGCTCTTCTCTCTCCATTTTTATTGCTTTATTGATAATTTTTCTGGTTATTGGAGTAACGGCGGGATTAAGTGTTTCTATAGGAGGAAAAAGTAAAGGATTCTGTCTTTCTCTAGGATCACTTCCTGTAAGCAGGTAATGTATGGTTGCTCCCAGACTGTAAATATCTGCTCTATGATCAGTCTGTTTCTTTCCATATTGTTCAGGAGCCGCAAACCCCGGTGTTCCTATTGCCACAGTATCTCTGCTTTTATTCTCCTTAAAATATCTTGCAATTCCAAAATCTATCAGTTTTACCCTTCCGAATACATCTACCATAATATTTTCCGGTTTTAAATCACGGTAAATCATAGGTTGTGGAAGATTATGGAGATAATCCAGTGTATCACAGATCTGTATGGCCCAGCTTAAAATCTCTTTTTCATCTATAAATATATTCATCTTTTTTGAATAAATGTCCAGATTTTTCCCCTGGACATATTCCAGAACCAGATAGTATGTCCCGAGGTATTGAAAAAGATCAATGGTTTTTACTATGCCGGGATGAGAAAGACGGGCAAGGGTATCCCTTTCCTGAAGTAAAGCCATAGTCATTATTTCTTTTTCTTCTATGGAAGGGCAATAGGCTTCTTTAATTATATATTTTAAATCGGTCATTATATCAATTGCCTGATATATATTGCCCATTCCTCCAAGAGTGAGAAAAGAGAGTCTGTATTTTTCTTTAAGAAGAAACCCTTCAGGTAAAACCATGGCAGATTTGTGATGTATTGATACACTTGTTCTTGTTATAGTAAGAGTGTCATTATTATCTTTGTTTGAAAGAGAGACATTATTTTTAACCGGTATAAAAGAAGGTATTTCTTTTAAAAGAAAACCACAGTCCTGACAGAAATTTTCATTCTTATCTGTATTTGATCCACAGTTAGGACATATTATTCTCAAAAGGAACACCCCTGAGTAATTATATCATAAATTTGTTTCTTATGAAAAGTGAAAAGCGAGAAGAAGTAAAACAGGAGTTATACCAATTATTCATCAAGTGTACTAATAAAACAGCCTTGAGGCTACTCCAAAAAAATATGAATGCTTATACTTCTTTATCTGAGGCAATTCCTTTAAATACGCCATCTTTTTGTCCTTTGGAGAACTTCGTTTTTCCGTAGCTTCAAGGCTGTTTTTACTACGTTTGATGGTAGATTGGTATTACGCAAATTTTTATGAAGATCCAATGAAGTCAGTAGTCAGAAGTCAGAATAATTTTTTAAACTCCTGAATCCTGGCTAATGTATTTTGAATCCTTATCTTTTTAATTTTGAAAATGCGTAACTCCTGGTAAAAAATGTCTCCCCTTTCACGTTTCCCGTTTCACGCTTCACGTCTCACGTTTAAAAGGGTTACTCTTTTTAATGTTTTCTCCCATAAAGGATCTGGCACTTTTAATTTTATTATATACCCAGATTTTTGCCTTTGAAGGAGTCAGTCTTTTATTGCAGTGAGGACATTTTTTCCAGTGTGGTTCCATATCTCTAAAGCATTCAGGACATATGGGAGGAGCTTTAAAAAGAGTATGGCCGCAGAGGGGGCACAGAGTGTCATCAGGATTAACTGATGCACGACAGAAAGAACACTCTAATTCCTCTTTTATATCTTCTTTTATATCTTCCCGGGGGCTTTCAGATGAATCCAGATAATCTCCATCTATTATATTTTTATAACAATCTGAATCTGCCCATTCCTGTAATAGTTTAACTCTTGTAGTTGTAAAAGGATGTGTTATTGTTGCATTCTGGATCATTTTAACAGCTTTGAAAAATGTACTTTTATCTTCTTCATCTTCTAATTCTTCTCCCTGATGGAGATATTCGCTGATACTTATCTGGGAGAAAAGTTTTTTTGAACCAAGAGCCTGTTTTATCAGAGCTTTAGTTGCTACATCCACATCCTGGCAGGCAATAAGTCCCGCTCTGTCTGCGGTAAATTCA
>Ga0302240_1000589_pt1 | contig 35872 bp, 30 predicted proteins | sample AAG_UR_His_MG_FD_193538 | JGI IMG/M metagenome (GOLD analysis project Ga0302240, IMG submission 193538) | Enriched activated sludge microbial communities from anaerobic digester in WTTP, New Holstein, Wisconsin, United States - AAG_UR_His | ecosystem: Engineered > Bioreactor > Anaerobic >... | reverse complement strand
AGTAGAGAGCTTGCTCTCGGATGAATAGGATCACCTTTCTTTATATAGGGCGCAGCCCGCGACCGAAGCGCAGCGGTACTCCGAACGAAGTGAGGGGTATCGCTGCGCGAGGGGCATGTCTGGCAGCGTAAAGTGTAAATTTTGACACTGTTCAGTAGAGAGCTTGCTCTCGGATGAATAGGATCACCTTTCTTTATATAGGGCGCAGCCCGCGACCGAAGCGCAGCGGTACTCCGAACGAAGTGAGGGGTATCGCTGCGCGAGGGGCATGTCTGGCAGCGTAAAGTGTAAATTTTGACACTGTTCAGTAGAGAGCTTGCTCGCTGATGCATGGGATCACTTTTGTTTATATAGGGCGCAGCCCGCGGCCGAAGCGCAGCGGAAGCGGAGCGAGGCGCACGTCTGGTATAGCGAAATGAAACTTTTTTGACAAAGCGCAGCCTTTAATCGCGCGAAGTGGAATCCTTATCAGTGCCTGTCACTCAGTTCAACTCAGTGTCAGTCCCCAAAACAGAATCTTCTTTCGGTATACCATATTTAAACAATACCGCGACCATCCCCAGCATAAGAATCCCCTTGATGACTGAGCTCCCGGAAATGGACCACCATATGCCGTCCAGACCCAAGAATGCCGGCGCAGACAATAAATAGGCGAACGGAACGCGCAGTCCTGTAAAAACGATGCCCAGCACCGCAGGATACAACGGCTTGTTCAACGCGTTAAAACAACCTGAAAAAGTCATTTCTATGCACATAAATACCTGTGAGATCGACAGAATCTTGAGGTACCGTACGCCTATTTCCACGGTTGTAACCTCACTGACAAAAATTCTCATTAAAGGCTCACTGAAAAAGTACAACAATGCTGAAGTGCCTATCCCAAAGGCAATCATGATCTGCCCCGCTTCAACCGTACCTTTTCGAACCCGTTCAAATTGGCCTGCCCCAAAGTTTTGACCGACAAATGCACTTAGCGCCGCAGCGAAGCCTTGAGCCGTCATATAAGTGATGGACTCAATCTGAACGCCAATTTTTTGCGCGGCAATCGCATCCGGGCCAAAGGATGCAATCACTTTGGCGATCAAGATTGAAAACGTATTGAACAGGCAGCGCTGGAAGGACACCGGAAGTCCTAAAGCCAGCATGGATTTTACGGTATCCAGCGAAAAAGGCTGTCTTAAAGAAAATACCTTGAATAATCTGCCGTGCAGGAGCATATAGAGAAGAATCACCGTAACCAGCATCTGAGACAGTACTGTCGCTAATGCCGCACCGCCCACACCCAATCCAAGTACAAAAATGAAGATGGGATCCAGAACAATATTCGTCAGAATTCCGATTGAGTTGACTTTAAAGGGAAGCCGGCTTTGACCCGCACCATTGAACATAGACGCAATGACGAGATTCAAAAAGGAAAACAGCATACCGCTGGCCATGATCCCCAGGTAAGACCTGGCATTTTGTTCAACTTCAAAATTGTTGAGATCAAAAAATCCTATCAATGGCCCTTTTGCCAGAGTTAAAAACAGCCCGTAAGCAAGTCCAAAGGCCACAGCTAAATAAAGCGCCATCCCAGCGATTTGCTTTGCGTATGATTCATTCCCAGCACCAAGACTTTGTGCGATTTTCACTTCGGTACCGACCTGCACCATAGTGATTATGGAGAGACCAAACCATACAAAAAAGCCCGCTGTACCTATGGCGGCCACGGCATCACTGCCCAAACGGCCTATCCAGATCATATCGACTATTTGGTTAGCCATTTGCAGAAAGGCAGTTCCCATAATAGGCAGTGCCAGGGTGATCAACGCTTTTGTAATACTACCGCGTAATAAATATTGTGGATTCAAGGTGACGTCTCCTCCTGGTTATGGAACTGATTGTCTTATGCGTAAGTGAAACTGATTGAAAGAGACCGGTAAAGGCTGGGGCAACTCGGAGCTCAGAATTGTTTCGATCCACACAGCGCCCCTTCAGCAATTTAATTCTATACGAAAAAATTGGACGTGAAAAGATGTTTTTGGTAGATCCAAGCAGACGATTTAATGTTCCAGCAGTACTTTACCACAACCTTTTATGCGGTTTTTTACCACCGCCGGAATCACACCTGCCACAAACCCTGAATTCTCAATGTCTTCGACAATTAAATATTTTTTATAAAATTTCAAAACAAATTTTCTAAATATTCTTGACATGTCGCGCCATAGTACCTATAATGAGAACAATATCTCAAAGGTGTTGACGGAGTTAAAGGTATCCCCCGTGGTCCAAGAGAGTCGCTATCGGTGTGAATGCGGCATCACGGCATACTCATGCTCGCTCCCGAACCGTCTGTTCGAACAGGATCAAGCGCTTTTGCCGTTTAACGGCGAGGACTGCTGAATCCAGAGTAGGCCAGGCCGCGTGCTCGCGTTAAAGGGCAAAGGTTCTGCCATTTTATTGGCACGACCTGATCGAGTGATGTTCGGAAACCGGACATACATAGAGTGGTACCGCGGAGTAGACTTCGCCTCTAATAATACAGAGGCGGAGTTTTTTTATTATCTGTAACCCACTCGTCACACCAGAGACGAAAGGAGCTAGATGCAAGGTGAGAGTAGCGGACATTATTATTAAAGCATTTGAAATGCAAGGAATCACAACTATCTTTGGTTATCCCGGCGGCGCAAATCTGCCGCTTTACGATGCACTAAGACTAAACACAAACGTCAAACACGTCCTTGTCCGCAATGAGCAGGCAGCAGCTCACGCTGCAAACGGCTATGCCCGTGCGAATAAAAAAATTGGTGCCTGCATGGCAACCTCCGGACCGGGCGCAACCAATTTGATCACAGGGATCGCGACAGCCTACATGGACTCTATTCCTATGATCATCATCACAGGGCAGGTCAAATCTGACCTCATTGGCAAAGACGTCTTCCAGGAAGCGGATATCGTCGGCGCCACCGAATCCTTTACAAAGCACAATTATTTGGTCAAGAATCCAAATGAGATTCCCAGAATATTGGCCGAAGCTTTTTATATTGCGACAACCGGGAGACCCGGACCTGTGCTGATCGACATCCCTCGTGATGTGCTCGAAGCGCGCATTCCGTTTTCAACACTTCCCAACGTGTCCATTCCAGGTTATAACCCTACTATCGAGGGCCACGCCGGACAAATCAAGCGTGCGCTCCAGAAACTGAACGCAGCGAAGCGCCCTATCATCTACGCCGGCGGCGGCGTTATTGCCGCAAAAGCGACACAGGAGCTCCAGGACTTCGCGAAGGCGGCGAACATCCCGGTCATCAACACCTTGATGGGTCTCGGTTCTTTCCCTATGGATTCGCCGCTCTTCATAGGCATGGTTGGTTACCACGGCCATGACTATGCCATGGAGATCATAAGCAAAGCTGATTTTGTCCTGATCGCAGGCTCCAGAATGTCTGACCGTGCGACACTCAACTTCAGGGCCCTGAGTCCTCAGGCAGATGTCGTCCACATTGACATTGACCCGGCAGAAATTGGAAAGATCTTTAATCATCAGATTCCGATGGTCGGCGATCTGAAACTGATCCTCAAAAAATTGCTTGAAAAGATCACGCCGCTGGAGACAGACGCATGGCTTGAAGAGATCGCAATGATCAAGCCGAAACTCGAGCCTGTCGTTGCCAACGATTCAAAAACTGTCAGTCCGAAGGTCGCGCTGCGCATCCTTTCTGAAAAAGTGGACAACGATGCCATCCTCGTCGCGGATGTCGGCCAGAATCAGATCATTGCTGCACGCAACTTCCCATACAACGGCAACAGGATGTACCTCACTTCAGGCGGCCTTGGCACAATGGGTTACAGCTTGCCGGCTGCCATAGGCGCTACCTACGGTGCCCCAGACAAACAAGTCATCAGCGTGGTCGGGGACGGCGGCATTCAGATGTTGATCGCCGAACTTGGAACGTTAAAGCAATCTGGTCACAAAATGATGGTCATGCTGTTTAACAACCATCGGCTGGGAATGGTTAGAGAACTTCAGGATACGCAGTTCAACAGCAATTACTATGCCGTCGACTGGGAATTCACCCCGGACTTTGTCAAAATTGCTGAAGCCTACGGTCTGCCGGCCATTCGAGTCACCTCCAATGCCGAGGTAGGAAAGGCAATTGATGCCGCCCTCGCTGCAGATGGTCCGACCTTTATTGAATGCATGGTTGATCCCGATGAAAATTGCCTGACGTAAACTCAGTTTATGATGCAGATGTAGGAGGCTCATATTATGATAGTCCAAAAACGTTTTATTTCCCTCTTGGTTGAAAACAACGCCGGCGTGCTTAGCCGGATCGCCGGACTTTTTACGCGGCGCGGCTACAACATAGATTCCCTGACCGTTGGAGAGACCGAAAATCCCAGGATTTCCAGGATGACTATTGTCATGACCTGTGACTCCGCGACTTTTGAACAGATCAAAAAACAGCTGAACAAACTGATCGAAGTCATCAAGATCACCGAACTCAAGAATGACAACGCCTTGATGCGTGAACTCATTCTGATCAAATTGAAGGCAAATGAAAATGACCGGTCCAAGCTCATTGAAATCAGCAATATTTTCAGGGCGAAAGTCATAGATGTGACTATGTCAACTATGACCATTGAGCTGACAGGTGATGAAATTAAAGTCAGCGGATTCCTTGAGATGATGCGGCCATTTTCTATTGTGGAATTGATCAGAACAGGATTCTGCGGTATAGAGCGCGGATAGTCAATACTGTTTGACAACGAATTCATCACTGAAAAAATTAACCCTCCGGAATTGTGATCTTTCTGATCACAGTCCGGAGGGTTTTTAGTTCGACATTACAACATGTTGAGACCTTCCGCTTCCAGGGACTTCATACCCAGAAAGCGCTTGACGTGAATTCTGACCTCACCCTTTCGGGCATCAGCACCTTTAAAGACAAAGATCTTAAGTCCATCCTGAAACAGGACGTCATATTTGTGAACCGGATCTTTGGGTGGGCCAAAATGAACCGTAGGCTCGCTGACGGGGACACAGCTGTTTCCTGCAGTAAACAGATCCAGCGTCAACTCAGTATGGCCTTTCTCGGCAGCGAGCTTCAAAACTTCTTCAGAGATAATCAGCTTGATGTTGGGATCCCCCCTTCTCTGCCTATTCAAAAGCGTCTAAACACCCACTTCAAGACGAGCGTTATTTCGCTTCTTTAGGTTTTACTGCTTCGTTAGTAAACAGGACTTTGTAAGACAGCTTGATGAGTACCAGTGCGAGGATGAACAACACAGCACCAAAGATGACCAGCGCGTAGTTGCCGCCTGCAAGGTTCGCCCTGACCAGGAAGACCAGTGCCGTCAATGTGACCGCGAACATAAAGACCATAGGAATCTTGATCATGGTATGCGCCTTGCCGGATTTTTTGAGCCATGCAGCAGCCGCGAGCAGAGCCAGTGCTGCGAGCAATTGGTTCGCTGATCCGAAGACCGGCCAAACTTTCGCGTAACCGGTTGCGCCGAGCCAGCCGCCGACAGCGACCGTGACCAGCGTCGCGAAGTATCTATTTGTCAATAGTTTGGACGCCCCTGTTGCCTGGGCTTCGCCCTTGTCAAAGAATTCCTGGAAGATAAAGCGGCCAATCCTGGTGCCGGAGTCGAGCGAAGTCAATGCGAATGCAGAAACAGCCAAAGCTACAAAGGATTTTCCAAGTGCAAGGTCTATGCCGATGGTCGTCATAAACGTACCAACACCATCAGCGAAGACGTTGGTTGGTCCGCCTGCTGACAGGAGCTCTGCCAAACGATCAGCGCCTATATAGGCTGCTGTGATCAGTGAAACGACAGCGAGAACGCCTTCAATCAGCATGGAACCATAGCCAATCAATTTGATGTCTTTTTCGGAATCAATCTGCTTGGACGACGTACCTGAGCTGATCAGGGAGTGGAATCCGGAGATCGCGCCGCAGGCAACTGTAACAAACAGAATTGGGAACATGAAACTGGTCCCGACTTTAAAACTGGTAACGGCCGGCAGCTGGATGTCAGGTCGGAAGAACAAAAGTCCAACAACCGCGCCGCCAATCATAGCATAAAGCAGGAATGAGTTCAAATAGTCCCTCGGCTGGAGCAGGATCCAGACCGGAGTAACAGAAGCGACGAAAATATAGGCTAGAATGAAGGCGTACCAAACTTCAAAGGAAGCGACGATTGGGAACTGAACGCCTACCCAAACAGAAACGAACAGGAGAATGACACCCACTATAGTTGCAGGTAATAGACCAATGCCCATTCTATTGGTCGCGAAACCAAAGAGAACTGCCAGTGCGATAAACAGCAGAGATGTCGTCGCAACAGAAGGTACACCCACAAAGCTGTTTGCGACGATGTTTGCGAAAGCTGCAATAACGAGCAGCAGTGTTACCCACGCAAACATATTAAAGAGTTTTTTGCCCGTATCACCGATGGTATCTTCAATAACGTTGCCGATAGACTTACTGTCATGCCGCACAGAGGCAAACAATGAAGCAAAGTCATGGACGCCGCCGAAGAAAATACTGCCTACGACGATCCACAAGAAGACCGGTACCCAACCAAAAATAGCGGCGGAGATCGGACCGACTATTGGTCCGGCACCCGCGATGGACGCGAAGTGGTGACCTAAAAGTACCGGCGCTTTGGCAGGCACATAGTCCACACCGTCACCCATGGTATGGGCGGGCGTTTTTCGACTGTAGTCGACACCCCATTTCTTGGCGAGCCACGAACCATATGTAACATAAGCAATTAAAAAGACGATGATGGAGACAGCAATGAGTGTTAAAGCCATAACCCTACCTCCCTAATGATCTATTGTATCTCGGACCTCTGCAGTTGTCCGGGATGACCATGTAAAAGGCCTCGCCCCGATCTTGGGGTGGGCTTGAAACTATGTAACGGAGATCCATCTCTCTCTTAAAACCTATTGCTAAACCACTTCCGCAGTGCCGATGGTATTAAAAAATTTCGCCGCCTTTTTCGCTTCTTTGCTCGCGGTAACTGTTTGACTTTCTGTCTCGATCAGGATGATTCTGAACGAAGTCCAGCCCTTAAGGCCAAGCCAGTAAGACTGCTGCTTTCTATACCGCTCAACTTTGCGTCTGATTTCCGGATCCACTGGCCCTGGTGTCAGAAGAACCCCTGTCACGACCGTAGACATGTGCTCTTCACTTGGAACCACATGGCGCTCGGCAGCTTCGAGCATTGCCGCTTCAAGGCGGTCTAAAAAAGAACTGTCCAAATCTTCTGAGGCTTTCACGAAGCAGAGCTCATTGTTTTCAAATGCATACATAACCGCAGATTTAAACAACAAATAGGCTTCATTTCTAATATTGGAACGCGCGGCAAGATCAAACCGAATATCGCCATAAAGCATATCCGACTCAGGAAGGAAATCAAAATAGCGTTTTAACTTATCTCTTAGCTGCTCCAAATGGTTTGATGTCACGCTGAACACCTCGATTACATTTTTGTATTATTGTAACACAATTCTGATAATTCCGGGCAGTTCTCGCATGAGTTGACATATTTTCTGCATGAAATACCGAACTATTAACGGTCCCGTATTTATTTCACGTAAAAGGCATATGACATCCAAATGAGTAAGCCTCCAGGAACAGAAGCTTATGATATCATTTGAAAGCATATGCCTTCCTTTGTGATGTAAGTTTATTTGTTGATTTCCTCGGCCGCTTCAGCGACTTCGTCTTCAACGACTTCCTTGATGTCCTCTGCTTCTTCTTTTGCTGCCTTTGCCTTGGATTTCACTGCCTTCTTGACGTCTTCAACTTTTTCAGTGCCGGCGTCTACAACCCCTTCGAAAAATTCTTCTGCATCTTCAAAGAAGTCTTCTGCGACTTCCTCAGCATCTTCAAAGGACTCTTCAAGTTTTTTCTTCTTGGCGCTCAGCAGACCACTAGCCTTATCCTTGAGATCCACTGCTTTTTCTTTGGCACCTTCCAAGGCGCCAGATGTAGTGTCCACGACTCTGTCGACATTTGATTTTACTTTTTCCGCACTGTCTGAAACCGTTTGCTTGACATCTTCACGCAGCTCTTTGCCTGACTTGGGTGCAGTGAACAAGGCAACTAAGCCTCCCAGTATAGCACCAATACCAAGACCGGCACCTACTTTTTTAGCATCTTCTAATTTTTGTTTTCTTGCAATGGCTGCTTTTTTCTGTTTAAGTTTTTTCAACATGAGATCCACTCCTTCTGCCTATATTTTAATTTCCTTACCACCATTTATAACCAGTTAGATTCTATCTAAACACAGCGTATCGAAATTCTATGCCGCATCCCTTCAAATTCTTGACTTTTCCCAGGTTTAACGATACTATTTTACTTTGAATGACACTGAATCACGCCAATTCATTATTATAGAAGGAAGTTGAGTATGTCTGATATGATTTCATCTTTACAAGAAAACGTTCGTAAGCGCAGAACCTTTGCGATCATTTCCCACCCTGACGCCGGAAAAACAACACTGACAGAGAAATTGCTCCTGTACGGAGGCGCCATTCGCGAAGCCGGTTCGGTTAAATCCAGACGGGCTGCAAAGCATGCCGTTTCAGACTGGATGGAAATTGAAAAACAGCGTGGCATATCGGTTACGTCCAGCGTTCTTCAGTTTGAATATGACGGCTACTGTGTCAACATCCTGGATACACCGGGTCACCAGGACTTCAGTGAGGACACTTACCGCACCCTGATGGCCGCAGACAGCGCTGTTATGGTCGTTGACTCAAATAAGGGCGTCGAAGCCCAGACGAAAAAACTTTTCAAAGTCTGTAATATGCGCGGGATCCCTATCTTTACCTTCATCAATAAACTCGACCGAGAAGGCAGGGACCCCGTTGAGCTTTTGGAAGATATTGAAAAGAACCTCGGGATCCGCTCTGTGCCTGTCAATTGGCCTATTGGTTCTGGAAAAGAATTTAAGGGCGTTTACAATCGTCAGACCCAAACCATTGAGCTCTTCGGTGACAGCAGCCATGGTCAGGCGAAGGGACAATCCATCACGGGAAATCTCGAGGATCCCCAGATCATCTCACTGCTCGGAAACGTCTTGCATAAAAAACTGACAGAAGATCTTGAACTCCTGGACATAGCCGGAGATGAATATGATCTTGATAAAATTCTGAGCGGCAAGCTGACGCCGGTTTTCTTTGGCTCCGCCCTCACCAACTTTGGAGTGCGTCCATTCCTCGAAACCTATCTCGAGGTATCCCCTCCGCCTGCTGCACGATCCAGCAATCTTGGGCCAATCGATCCTGTCAGCGACAATTTCAGCGGTTTTATTTTCAAAATCCAGGCGAATATGAACCCCAACCATCGGGATAGAATTGCTTTTCTTCGCATTTGCTCTGGCAAATTCGAAAAAGGTATGGCCGTGAATCACGTCCAGAAAAACAAGAAAGTAACCCTGTCACAACCTCAGCAGTTTTTGGCCCAGGACAGAGTGATCGTCGAAGACGCCTATCCGGGAGATATCATAGGCATCCACGACCCAGGCATATTCAATATTGGAGACACACTGTGCCAGGATAAGTCCCTGCTGAAATATGACGGGATCCCAATGTTCGCGCCGGAGCACTTCGCCAAGATTTACACCAAGAATGCCCTCAAGCGAAAGCAATTTGTCAAAGGGATCTCCCAGCTCTCCGAAGAAGGCTCTATTCAGGTCTTCCGCAGACCAAACGTCGGCGTGGAGGAACTGATTATTGGGGTCGTAGGCGTACTTCAGTTTGAAGTGCTCGAATACCGACTTCTCAATGAATATGGTGTTGAAGTTCAGCGTCAGCCGCTGCCGTACCGCTACATCCGCTGGATCAAGACAGACGGTCCTTTCGACAGAAAATCCTTCTCTCTGCCTATGGACACTTTGATTGTAGAGGATGAGTATGAACATCCAGTCATTTTGATGCAGAATGAATGGACCATTCAACAGGTTTTGGACAGGAATAAGAATGTTCGTTTGGAAGAAATTGCGCTAAGAGGATAACGAAAGCTAACAGACGTGCACAAATAAAAGTGATACCACCCTTAGAGAGCTTGCTCTCTGAAGGGTGGTATCACTTTTATTTGTATAGGGCGCAGCCCGATACCCCTAGCCCGGCGAAGCCAGGCTAGGGGTACACGTCGGTTAGCGAGGTGTAACTTATGCTAAAATGATGCCAAATTGAAGTGAGTTTGAGGGCGCAGCCCAATACCCCGAGCCCGGCGAAGCCAGGCTAGGGGTGCACGTCAGTTAGCGAGGTGTAACTTATACTAAAATGATGCCAAATTGAAGTGAGTTTGAGGGCGCAGCCCGATACCCCGAGCCCGGCGAAGCCAGGCTCGGGGTACACGTCGGTTAGCGAGGTGTAACTTACACCCTCGCGCAGCCCGCGACTCTCATTGTTACGTCACCGCTATTCCTGGGTATGTATATAGTGCGAAAACTTTGCATCCCGCAAGGCGATCAGTGCCTTGGAATGACATAATTTAAACCCGTCCCTTACCCAGGTCTAGCCTGATTCAGGACAAAGGAGAGTTACATGGATACGTTTAGAAAGCAAGATCTTGAACGTTTGCTCCTCGTCGAAGCAGAAGGCTGCGTTACAATTTATCTGCCAACTTACAAAGCAGGCCCGGAAGTTCAGCAGGCACCTATTATGTTGAAAAATCTCACCAAAGAAGTCGAGGAACGGCTGGTACAACTTGGGCGACGCAGACCAGAGGTTTTAGAAACACTGAAGCCTATTGAAAAATTGATCCATGACACAGAGTTTTGGAAACATCAGAATGAAGGTCTGGCAGTGTTCCTGTCTCCGGAAACTTTTGAAACCTTTAGATTGCCGGTTCATTTTGAACCTTCCTTCAGCATTGATCATAAGCTGAATGTCAGACCGCTTCTCACGCATTTGCATGGTGACGGCAACTTTTACATTCTGGCTGTCAGTTTAAATGATGCGCGTTTTTTTAAAGCCGGAAAGTTTGAAATTGAGGAACTGGCAGTAGAAAACCTGCCACTCAATAAAGATCATGCTCTCGGCCTCGACAAGTCGCAGTCCATATCCCTCAAAAATGGTGCCGGCGCCGCTTTTGGCGTACCGACCCATGGCTCCCTCGAACTCAGCGATATTGAAAAAACTGAAATTCGTCAATACTTCAGAAAAATTGACCACGCCCTCATGGAGCTTCTGAAGTCCGGAAGAGAGCCACTGGTTGTAGCCTGTGTAGAAACCCTGTTTCCTCTCTATAAAGAGGTCAACACCTATCCACATCTGATGGATGAATGCCTGAAAGGAAGTCCTGAGACACTTTCTCCTGTCCAGCTCCACTCAAAAACCTGGCCTATTGTCAAAGACCACTTCACCGTGCCGCTTCAGCTTGCACGAGAGAAATTTTCCATGCTGCATGGTCAGAAAAGTCCACTCGCATCTGCCAAGTTGGAGGACATTTTCTTTGCAGCGCAGCAAAACCGTGTTGAAGCCCTCATGATGGCGAAAAATGCAGACCAATGGGGTACTTTCGACATTGAACAGCAATCTCTTGAAGCCGCTGAAGTTCCGGAAGCAACTCACAGAGATCTGCTGAGTGCCATGACCGCCCCTGCCTTACTTTCAGGCGCGGCTGTCTATATGCTGGATCTGGAAGACATGCCGGAGGGCGAACCGCTGGCAGCAGTATTCAGGTATTAAATTGAATTTAAAATTGTAAGACGGGGTTGATTGGCGCAAGCCGCTGACACCGCCTTCCACTAAAAAGAGATGACCTCGGGCCCCCGAGGTCATCTCTTTTTACAAGCTTACATCCTATAACCTTGCTTCACTCCAAAGGCTTATCCAACAAAATGTTGCCAAGTGTCGCGCCTTTTTGCCCTTCTACCAGAATCTGAACTTTCTCAATGCTTGGAAACTCTTTTAACGTCTTCAGAATTGAGGTCAGCGTCATAATTTCACCGGCGCTTCCGCCCGGATGATTGTCCACAAACTCTTTCGAGAAGTCTACCGTACAAAGTTCATTTGCAATCGAAATTCCGAGAAGCCGTGTGCCTACAGGGATCGTCGCTCTGAGACTTTCGCTCTGCGGGCCCCAGATGAGGCCCATGACTGCAGCTCTGGCGACAGCGCCGTCAGAAACCAGCATGGTTCGAATTTCGGGCAAGACACCATCGGCCTGAGGCGTGGCGAAATAAAGTGTCACTGGCACCTGAGTCAACTTACCGCCCATGTAAAGACTGTAAGAGACCGTAAAACTAGAGTCCGAAAGCTGCAGAAGTTTTTCAAAAGACAGAATCCCGGCACCTTCACGAAGCACCCGGACTTCATAATAAGGCGAGCCTACCTCTTGATGGCGCACCGTGAACTGCTTCTTGCCGTCGACAATTTCTACCTTTTGAATGATCGCATCAATTTTTGCCGTACGGCCACTCTGGTCCATAAGAGTCTCAGTCCAGGTTGTTCCCGCGACCAGAGGGGTTTCGATCAACGTCAGCCGGTCAAATTTTGAATCCAGCATCATGGGTGCGGTCTTTTCCTGAATGAGCGCATTGCCCTGGAGAATGTAGTTCAGAGAGATGCCGCGCCCCAAATTACCCTCGCCGTCCGAGCTGTCCGAAACCTCACCGGAGAGCACATAGGTCCTTCGGTTCGACGCTTCTTCAATCCGATCCAATGTCATAGTATGGCCATATTCAGCGAAGCCATTGTAAATCCAGGTATGTCCAATTTCCGTTGGTAGCAGTGCAGCAAGTGCATCACGCTCATAAATGAGGTCGTTGATCCCAGCTGTATTGGTGTAGGCATTCCAGCGCACATCCTTGCCCAGCAGCTCTGCAACCTCGCGCATTGGGACATAGGTGCGGTTGTTATAGAGATAATTGTCCATGGCAACAGGATTCCCGTTGACTTCAACTTTAATCAAATTGCGGTAGACGCGGACCATCTCGCTGGTATCCACGCCTGCGGAGAACATGGAACCCGCTGCAAAGGCTGTCACCAGCAGCATGCATACGGCCATAAAAACTAAAAATCTCCTCATCAAGTTCACCTCCAACAGGTGAAAATTAAATGATGCGTTTGAATCATAAAAAACAGCATTCAAACAGTGAGCTCACAAAATCATGCATACATTTCCCTAATTCACAAATTCCAGTATGGCTTGAATCACTTCTACAGACACGTGACCAGCCACATTGTATTCCTCTGGTGTGCTGAGGGTGCCAACCGCCGAACTTCCGGAACCCGTCATCATAAGATGATTGAGTTCCGGAAAAGTTTCCAGCATGACGCCATTCCTTCCGGAAAGTGCCGTCTTCCAGAGTTCAAAGTCCGCCATGGTTACCTGGTAATCACGTTCCCCTTGCAGGATGAGCATCTTCAGGTCGAGCGTCTTCGCCACTTCAGCCGGCTTGTAGCCCTGAAGGTCCAGCCAGTAGGCTGCCGGAACCCCAAGAAGCTGCGACTGCGGCGTTTTTGGATCCAGCTTTGGATCTTGAATACGAGCGACATGTTCTTTGACTTCCTTGAGATTTGCAGTTTCATAATCCGTCACATCCCCATCAATACCGGCGAGATAAGTCATCTGCTCCAGCATGAGTTCTTCCAGAGGCCTTGCTGCCCCCGCCATGATTATCAATCCGGCGAGTCCATTCGACTGCACGCCAATCCTGGGCGCCAGCATGCCGCCTAGGCTGTGGCCGAGCACATATACCCGCGACGCGTCCACCTCCGGCATGGCCATGGCCAGATCCACGGCCAGAAGCGCATCCTCGATCGTCTCCTCCTGAACCGTCAGCTCAGGGACTTCCGCCATCAGTTTCTGTCCATGCACCAGCGTCCGCTTGTCATACCTGAGCACAGCGACCCCTTCTGAAGCCAGCCCCAGAGCCAAATCTTTAAAAGGCTTGTTTGGGCCGATGGTCTCATCACGATCATTCGGTCCCGACCCATGAACGAGGACCACCAACGGCCATTCTTGTCCGCTCCCCTGTTCCCCAGCCGGCAGCGTCAATGTCCCAGGGAGCGCCCAGTCCCCTTCGCCAATCACGATTTCACGCTCTTCAATCCGTTCCGGCGCAGCATAGTTTGGAACTTCGTAGGCCGGTGTTTCAACTGCAGCCTCTTCGGCGGGCTGGAAGAACAGACCTGAAATTCTATGGTCGTCATTGAACACCATACGAATATTCAAAGGCGACTTTTCAAATTTCACAGTAGCAATAATCACTTCATAGCCTTCTGAGGTTTCCTGTTTTCTCCCAATTTCATTCTGATAAGGTCCGACCTGGGAGAGGAGCTGCTCCCATAGGTCCTCCAGTTTGTCGGTTGGTATGGCTTTCAACATTTCCGCATCAAAATAGCCAGATGCTGCTTCAAAATCTTCCGCCACCAGCGCTGCAATAAAGTCTGTCGCCAAGTCATTGATCTCCCCTTCCAAAGGTGCCAGAACCGCAGGTTCCTCCGGTTTTGAACAGCCCGTCAAGGTCATCACGCTTACGGAAACAAACAGCACCATGATGAGCCACCCCATTTGCTTAATTCGAAAATCACCTTTTATAGAATTTGAACTAGCAGTTTTCAATGTAACCACAACCTTCCTGTATGCTGTTAAACCTTCTAAGTATTTAACTTATACCTGTTTTTGAGGCGATTAACCGTTTGGCGAAGGAAAAGTAAATGCGCAGCGGTAATCTCGAGGGGATAGCGTCTGCGTTTTATGTATGTTGAACCACCATCATGACTTAAATTACAATCTATCCTCATTTCGCGATTTCAAAATAACAAAAAGCCGCCTTGGAGAATACACATCCCAAAGCGGCTCAGACATCACCATTGCACTTGCTAAAAAAATCTGGTTATGACCATATTTATAAAGTACGCTGCTAACAGCAGCAACATGGTCCTCGTTCAGACCGGAATTTTCTTAAACCAGGGGCGCTTCAATTCTTGCATTATTTCAACTCCTTAATTCAATACAGACACACTTGGTATCATCTTAATCTCATCTCATAATATGGCTCATCTTGTTGCAGATCCTCAAACCACTTCATGCCCTCATAGTGAAAGCCAAGCTTTTCGAGAATTTTTCCTGAAACGACATTTTGGGGATCGGTTGAGGCTACGATCCGTTCTATAGATTGTAAGCTTCGCGCATAAGAAATGCAAGCCCTTGCCGCTTCTGTGGCATAACCTTTCCCCCAGTTTTTTTTTGCAAAGTGGTAAATCAGCTCCGCTTCCTCCTCGGTCCTCCCAGGATTGAAACCACAGGCACCTATCATGTACCTGTCATTTTTTTCAAAGACACCATAAACCGAGAGCCCTCGACGCTGCTGCAGCTCGGCGTAATAGCCAATTGCCCTCAACTCTCTCTCTCGGGTCCCCGGGCCACCACAATACCGCATGACCTCCGCATCCCCCCAAAAGGTCATAACAGCCTCCAAGTCAAATGGTTCAAGCAAACGCAGTCCAAGACGTTCGGTTTCAAACAGAAACATGATCACTGCCCCTTTGGCATTTTATTTTCACTTGGTTGCCCTTCAAAATTTTAGGGATTCAGGCATGTATTTGGGTAATTACAGACAGAACATAATATGTCACTGATTTAATTATAGACGCAGCCAATAGAAGTTTCAACCTAACCGGAGGAGATTACAGCATGTCAGAAAACTACGACTTTGACCAAATTTTAAATCGACATAATACGGACTCACTTAAATGGGACTGGATGATTAAATTTCTCCCCAGTGCCCCAAAAGATGTCTTGCCACTATGGGTAGCGGATATGGATTTTCCCGTGGCTGAGCCAATCCTTGAGTCACTGCGCACCTGTCTGGAACGAAACATCTTTGGTTACAGTTACTACAGATCTGAAGCCTATCTGCAAGCCGTCACGGGCTGGTTTAAAAGAAAATTTGACTGGGTTATAGACCCTCAGACCATCTATTACAGCCCTGGCGTAGTTCCGGCTGTCGGAATGCTCATCCGGCTATTGACAGAGCCTGGCGACGCAATAATCATTCAGCGCCCGGTATATTATCCGTTTACAGATAAAATAGTCAACAATGGACGTCTTGTGGTCAACAATCCGCTCAAAATCCAAAATGGTCGTTACGAAATGGATTTCGAGGATCTCGAAGTGCAGCTCAAGAAACCTGAAACCAAAGGCTTAATCTTATGCAGTCCCCATAATCCTGTTGGACGAGTCTGGACACCTGATGAGCTTCACCATGTTGTCGAGTTGTGCAAAACCTATGACAAATGGATCATTTCGGATGAAATCCACGGGGATCTCACGCGTAAATCCGTCACCCATTACCCGCTGGAAGTCCTGTGTCCAGATTACAAACATAAAATCATCACCTGTACAGCACCCTCCAAAACCTTTAACCTGGCAGGGCTGCACCTCTCCAACATCATTATAAACGATCCCGAACTGCGCATTCGCTGGACTGATGAGATTGACGGACGTCTTTCTGTAGGCATGGCAAGCCCGTTCGCAATAGTTGCGGCCATAGCCGCCTATAATGAAGGAGATGTCTGGCTTGAACAGCTCAAAGATTATCTGGATCACAATGTCCGTTTTGTCCGCGACTTCATGAGCAAGCACCTCCCAAAAGCATTTGTCTATGAAACGGAAGGCACCTATCTGGTCTGGGTGGATATGAGCCATTACGAATCAGATCCCGCCAAGCTCGAAAGTTTGATGCTGCAAAAGGCGAAGATCGCTTTGGATGAAGGCTATTTCTTCGGACCGGAAGGAAATGGATTTGAACGCCTCAATGTCGCTTGTCCAAGAAAGACACTGGAGGAAGCTCTAACTAGGATGAAAGACGCCCTCTTGCCATAATCTCTGATCATGTAAATAAAAAATGGGAAGCAGATCCAGTGCCCTGTCGATGAGATCGTCAGACACTGAAATTGCTTCCCTATTTTGATGATAATTAAAAAACCTAAACACTGGCACCGCAGCGCCACACGCCAAACTCGCTGAAACCGTAAACTTCAGCTTTTGTATATTTGCCATTCGCGACTTTGACGACCTCTTCAAAGACCTCTCGCCCAAGCTCATCCACTGATTTTAGTCCTTCAAGGATGACCCCTGCGTTGATATCAATGTTGTCCTTCATCTTTTCATAAGTAATCGAATTGCCCGTCAGCTTAATGACCGGCACGAGGCCATTGCCTACCGGTGTTCCTCTCCCCGTCGTAAAGACGCAAATTTGAGCACCACCGGCTACCATGCCTACAACAGAATCCACGTCAAAGCCAGGCGTATCCATGACGACGAGACCTTTTCTGGATGGTTTGACCCCATAATCCACGACCTCCACAGTAGGCGAAGTCCCGCCTTTAAAAATGCAGCCAAGAGATTTTTCTTCAATAGTTGTAATTCCACCTTCAATATTACCCGGAGACGGGTTGCCGCCTCTGAGGCTGCCGCCCCATTCCTCGACTGAGACTTCAAGACGGTGAACGATGTGGAAAATATCCTCCGAAACCTTAGGATCAATAGCCCGAGCTGCCAGCACATGCTCAGCCCCAATAAACTCAGTGGTCTCACTCAAAATTGTCGTCCCGCCTGCTGCCACAATTAAATCCGAGGCGTAGCCCATGCTTGGATTGGAAGCCAGGCCGGAAGTCGGATCCGAGCCGCCACACTCCAAAGCAACGACAAGTTCAGACAGATCACAAGCGACCTTTTCCTCCAAAGACATCTGAATACTCATGTCTGTGGCATAACGGATCCCTTTCATAATGGCATTCAGCGTTCCGCCCTCTTCTTGAATGACAACCGCCTCAACCGGCTTCCCGGATTTGGCGATTTCGGCAGCGATCATCTTAGGCTGCGCGGTTTCGCAGCCAAGACCTACTACGACGACGCCATAAACGTTTGGATTGACACCCAGTCCAATAAGAATATCAATGGTGCGCTTCGCATCTGCCCCCATCTGGCCGCAGCCCTGTTGGTTCTGGAATGTCACTGCCCCTTGAACCTGCCCGGCAATAATTCGTGCCGTCTCTGCAGAACAGGAGACGGTGGGCAGGACCAGAATCTTGTTGCGGATTCCAACGCTCCCGTTCGCTCGTCTGTACCCCAAAAAACTTCTCTTGCTATCTTGAACTGTCATCTGATCACCCCCGAAGCGTCATAATGTTGTGAATGTGGGCATAAGCGCCTGGCAGGATCCTTGAAGTGGCTTTTCCTATGACCTCACCGTATTTATAGACCAAATCACCTTCCTCAGTCTCGACCAAAGCAATTTTATGAAACACCGGTATTGGCTCTAAAACCTCAAGCTCGTATTCTTTACCAAATCCTTTGACAATAATTCGCTCACCAAAAGCCAGGTTTCGAAGCGCTGTAGCAACAGTATCCTTTTCGTGGATCAAAAGTGCATCTGATAATGCCATATTTACACCTCCCTACTCCCACACCGCACCATTTTTAGCCTGAGGCTTCACTTTGCCATATAACCCAAGCACACCCCTGACTTTCTTTTCGTGCGGCACCCAGCCTTCCCGCCGTGCATTGAGTTCTGACTCAGAAACTTCAAGCACCAGTCTGCCTGCCGGGATATCGATCTCAATAAGATCCCCATCCCTAACCAGACCAATAGTGCCTCCAAGCGCAGCCTCCGGCGAAACGTGCCCTATACACGGTCCCCGAGTCGAACCTGAGAAACGGCCATCAGTGACCAGCGCAGTTGAATCTGCCAAGCCTGTGCCCATCAGCATAGCTGTGATCTGCTGCATTTCGCGCATCCCCGGTCCGCCTGTCGGACCCTCATAGCGAATTACAATGACAGATCCGGGAACAATTTTACCGGCCTTGACCGCATCAATAGCTGCCTCCATTGCGTCAAACACCACTGCCGGTCCCTTGTGAACGCGCATGTGTTCCGCCACCGCGGATTTTTTGACTATGGCACCATCCGGTGCCAGATTGCCCCACAACACCTTGAGCGCGCTGCTGTCCGCAATGGGATTCTCTGCAGGGCGGATCATGTCCTGATCTGGCCATTCTGCCCCTTCAATGATTTGGCCGATGGTCATGCCGCTCACCGTCATCAATGCCTTCTCCATGTAGTCTTTTAGCGACTTGAAAACAGCAGGAACGCCGCCCGCACTGTGAAAATCCTCAACGGGACGAGGACCCGAGGGATTGATTTTAGCAATATACGGTATCTTTTGATAGCGGTCAAAAATTTCATGATTGAGTTTAATGTCAAGTTCGTTCGCAATGGCTGGGATATGCAGAACTGCATTGGTTGACCCACCAATAGCCATGACAAATTTGACTGCATTTTCAAACGCGGACGGCGTCATGATATCAGAAGGTTTGAGATCCGCTTCAAAGAGGCGCATGATTTCTTTGCCGGCACGCTCACCATCGGCAAGCTTCTCTTCAGAGGCGGCGAATTGAGTTGCCGAGCGCGGAAATGCCATACCAAGGGCTTCGCAGAGGCAGTTCATGGTGTTGGCCGTCCCCATCATGGCGCAGCTGCCCACCCCCGGACAAGCCTTCTCCTCGATTTCATGAAGTTCCTCCAGCGTGATTTGGCCAGACTGCTCTTTGCCTATGAACTCGCGCATCAGAGACAAGGTGAGCTTTTGGCCTTTGTGCTCGCCCGCATGCATGATCCCAGGCGTCACGAAAATGGAGGGAATGTTCACTCTGGCCGCAGCCATCAACATCCCCGGCGTAATCTTGTCGCAGCTGGACAGAAACACAGCTGCATCAAAGCGGTGCGCTTGAAGCATAATTTCAATGGAGTAGGCAATAATTTCCCTGCTGGGCAAGGAATACTTCATGCCCTCATGGCCTTGGGCTATGCCATCACAGACGCCTATAGTGTTAAATTCAAGCGGGGTTCCACCGGCTTCCCTGATGCCTTTTTTGACATGTTCTGCGACCTCTCGCTGAGGGACACACCCGGGAACAACTTCGTTAAAGCAGTTGACGACGGCTATAATGGGCTTATTGAGCTGATCCCGCTTGAGTCCCATGGAAAACAACAGTGCCCGGCTCGCTGCCCTGTCTGAACCCTCTGTTATTTCATGGCTGCGAATTTTATCTGACTTCATCATGTTGGTCACACTCCCTGTCCGTACATATGCCTGACAAAGGTTCGAAAGCGATATTGGCATGTTCAAATTGAATCCTGTCTCAAATCGAATAATCCATTAAAACAAGTTGCCCTTGTCGTTAAACTGCAGCGCATAAGGCTCGCTGATCACGCGCATATAGGGGCTGCGCTCCACTTCTTCAAGCAGATTTTCTGATACTTCAATTTCCTTGACTGCAACTGTATTTTTTATCCTGACAAATCTGACTTTGGTCTTATCCAAGATATTGCAGGTTTTTATTGCCGCTTGAAGCGCATGCTTGTCGTTCTTGAGGACCATTGGCAATTTGACGCTCATTGGGACGGTTGAGGTCAAAGAGTTAGGATAAGTCATTTCAAAATTGAATTTGTCATAAGCTCTTCGCGTCGTGAAGTCGAGTATACCCAGTCCATTGCCATTGCCATGAGACCGATCTGTGATGTCCAGAACTGAGACCCGAGTGATCTGAGGACCACCGCTGGCATAAGGAGTGTGGTACCGCCCCACCATATTGGTGTCAAACCCCGTACCGCTGATATCTTTGCCAATTTCATCAATGATCAGGACGTCCAGCTGGTCAAAATAAAGCCGAGGTGACAGTCGTTTGGCTTCTTCCTGAAGTCCTGGCTCAACTTTCTCAATTTCATCTTTCATCAGGACTTCGAGTCTGCATACTTCATGATAGGCATTTTCGAGGATTCCGACAGCAAACAGCAGGTTGGTTTTTTCAATAACGACTCGACCTATGGCAGGAATGTTGTGGGCCATTTTTCCAAAGCCCAGTTCATGGCAGATATCTGCGCCCTTTTGCTTTCCGAGGCCTATAGTGACCATTTTCATAAGACCACTCTCAAAAGGTCCGCGAAATGCCACGTGGGGTTTGACCCGGTTGATGATGACTATACCATCAGCTTCATAAGCGAACTTATCAATATTGCACGGCAGCCCATCCTCAGACTCGCCTACGACGACCGTCTCCATGGTTGCACGTATGGGTGCGCCAATGTAATCTTCGCGCATCCCCATGCCAATCAGCATGTCCCTTTGACCTTCAGCCGTTGCGCCGCCGTGACTGCCCATAGCCGGGACAATGAAGGGATTTCCGCCAGCCTCTTTAATGGCATTAACGACAATCTTTACCATAAGGGGAAGGTCAGTGATCCCCCGACTGCCTACAGCAAGCGCCACGGACATACCTGGGGTTATCTTGGAAGCAATCTTTCCAGCCAATAATTTTGCTTTGAGCTCACCTTCGACATCTTTTACAATCGGCCTTTCAAAAGTCTGCTCAATGCGAACTACTCTGGGTATTGGAATTGGATCAAGTAAGCGGTCTATTGTTTCCTGACTCATGTTTAGCCCCCCTCGGACTTGACCAGCAAAGCCTCAGCCGCAAAATAACAGCGTCTGAGGCTTTGCCGGCGTTTCTTTATGAAAGTTGCGATGCTATCAGTTTCATGAATGCTATGGCTTAATAGCTACCCTCAGACATTCAGGACTGGCAGCGGCCAAGTCAAAGCCAGCCTCCCAATCGTCGAGATCAAAGACGTGGGTGACAAGAGGTTTCAACTTCACTGCACCAGTACCAAGCAGATGGAGCGCAGTATGCCAATCATACGGAATTTGGGATATTTCACCATAGACTGTAATTTCCTTGACAATAATCTTATAAGTATCTACAGGCGCCACAATACCGCCGCGTATTCCGCCGCCGGCCCAGAGGACCTTTCCGCCTTTTCGGACTATATCCAGAGACTCGTCAATAGGTTCAACCGAACCTGTGTTTTCCAGTACGTTATCTACACCAATGCCATTGGTTTTTTCCATGATGATACTTCTCAGATCCTCTTTTTCGACATTTATGACCGTATCCACGCCCATACTTTTTGCCATTTCAAGCCTGAAAGCTTCATCCCGCTCAAGACCGGACATGAAGATTGGTCCAGCGCCAATAGCCTGACAAACCTGTGCCATCAATATGCCTCTCGCTCCAGGACCAAGAATGGCAACGGATTCACCTGCTCTGATCCCCATTCTTGAAATAACGCTGTGTATGGACCCGGCTGTAGGCTCAACCAAAACAGCTTCAACATCTGAAATATTTTCAGGCAGGATATGGAGCTGCCATTCTGGCCATACTGTGTATTTGGCAAAACCGCCGCCTGTCATGAAATGCGCGCGGCCTTCCATGGGCGGAATGGTATTGCATATGTTGAACTTCCCTTCCAGACAATTCGGGCAGTGCCCGCAATAGAATGTCACAATTTCGTGTACGACTCGGTCACCAGGTTTGACTCGGGTGACTGCCGGGCCCACTTCTTTAACGACGGAGACGATCTCATGACCGACGACTACTTTTTTGGGAGATGTCTTAACACCTTTTTTGTCTGCTTTCCATTTGTGGATATCGCTTCCACAAATACCGCAATATAAGACTTCACACAATACGTCATGTGGCGCATAGGGATTATTGCCGAGCTCAGGCACCGGGACTTCTTCCAACATTATGTCTCCATTCGGGTAGGCGACGAGACCTTTCATCATTTCCATAGAATCACTCCTCGTTTTTATTAGGATTTAGATAATGCAGCTTTTACGGACTTGACCAAACGCGCTGAAAAAGGTGTCGCCTGGAACACTGAGATCGCTGCAATTATAAGCAGAACAGTGGAAATTGGGTTGCTGAAAAAGATTAACCAGCTCCCGCCGCTGATCATCAGCGACTGGTGAAGACTCACATTAAGCATTTGACCTAAGATCAGACCCACAACCATAGGCGCAGTCGGCATACCAATCTTGTCCATAAAATAACCAAGCAGACCAAAGATCAACATCATATAGACATCGAAAAAACTGTTGTTGATGGCAAAAGCACCAATGACACAAAGAATGATGATAATTGGCGCCAGAACTTTGTTGGGCACACGTGTAACGTGAATAGCTGCTTTTGTAAATAATAAGCCTTCCAGAAACATGGCGAAATTTGAGATCAGCAGTGCCCAAATCAACGTATAGGTGACATCCGCATATTCTGTCATCAGTGTAGGTCCCGGCATAATACCGTGGACCATGAGGGCACCCATGATAATTGCTGTTGCCGAACTACCCGGAATGCCAAGAGTCAATGTCGGAATCAAGGCGCCGCCAACGACGGCATTATTGGCAGCTTCAGATGCTGCGACACCTTCAATGTCGCCCTTCCCAAAGTTATCCCTGTTTTTCGAGAACCGCTTCGCTTCGTTATATCCAAACCAGCAAGCTGTATCTCCGCCTGTTCCCGGAATGATCCCGGTAAAAATCCCAATGAAGCTGGATCGGATGACTGTGACGCCAATCTGCTTGATTTCAGCCAGAGTCGGCAGCATCTTGTCTTTAAAGGAATTTATGACTGCTTTTGCCTTTTCGTCTTTTTCAATGAGCCGGATGGCCTGCGGGATGGAAAAAAGTCCTATCAGCGCAACTGTAAACGAAACGCCGGAGTAAAGATTCAAAATGCCAAATGTGAATCTGGCACTGCCTGTGATGGGATCCATGCCTATCATAGCCAGCAGCAAACCCACAACCCCTGACAGCAGTCCTTTTATTGCAGAGCCTTGTGATAATGAGCCAATAATTGTAATGCCGAGTACCGCAACGGCGAATAGCTCTACCGGCCCAAACTGAAGTGCGACACCTCCCAGGATCGGCGCAATGGTCAAGAGCGCAATGGAACTCAGCAATCCGCCGACCAATGAAGCAAAGAGCGAGATTCCAAGTGCTTTACCGGCTCTGCCTTGTTGCGCCATTGGATAACCGTCAAGAACTGTAGCCGCTGCTGCAGGTGTTCCGGGGGTGTTGATCAGAATGGCTGCGATAGAACCGCCATACATGGCGCCCATATAAAGCGAAGCGAGCATGCTTAGTCCTGTTGCTGGCGGCATATTAAAGGTCAACGGGAGCAATATTGCGATCGCCATAGTCGCGGACAACCCCGGCATGGCGCCTACAAAAAGACCGAGTGCTGTGCCGACAATAATTGCCGTTAAATTTGTAAAGGTCAATACATTAGTGAGCCCTATCGCGAGATAGTCAAACATGTCGGTGCACCCCCTAAAACATTGTGATTGGAATTGGCAGATGGAGAAACTGAATGAACAGCATATAGACAAAAATGGTGAAGAACGCCGCTATGATGAGCGCAGATTTCAATTTTAAGGCTTTCAGGTACATAAAAATTCCAACTATAAAGATTGGCGTCACAATGAAATATCCTAAGATTTTAATGGTAAAGATGTAGGTGGCAATGGCCAGTATAAAGATAATAACTCTATCATAATGAAGTTTGTCATTATTTTCTTCTTTGTGGGCGGAGTCTTGAGGTGCTTCTTTTCTTGCTTTTGATCGGCTTTCCAAATACATGCCGATTGCCAGCAAAATTATGATCCCAATCAAGATGCGGGGCAGCTGATATGAGGTCTTGGACATCTTGAAGGTCTGTATGTAAAACACGACTGCGAATACAATAGTTATGATGGATGCTATAGCTATTTTTGTGGTTTTTTTCATCAGTTTCAACCCCCTGAAACGTCTCAGCGATCCATTTGATAATTGCTGCAGTCGGGACTGATGTCAGACCAGCCCCGGCTGCAGCAAAAGGTATGAATTACTGAACGTATTCGCCTTTTACTTCTTCCCAAATTTCGGTAAAGATCGCTTCTTGTTCTTCGAGGTAGGTCATGTAATCATCGCCAACCTTAATATCCACAGGAAGTGCGCGGTCTGCTGCTGCCTGAAGGAACGCAGGATCTTTCGCCATTTCTTCAAAAGCTGCAATCAGTTTAAGTCTGACTTCTTCAGGAATGCCGGCAGGTGCGCTGTAGCCACGTGATGAACCGTTGACTACGTCATAGCCAAGTTCTTTAAGCGTTGGAACATCCGGAATGGATGGGTCGCGCTCTTCTGCAAAGATCGCAAGCGGAATCAAAGTTCCAGCCTCTATTTGAGGGAAAGTAATACCAAGATTGTTGAAGGAAGCGTCAATTTTGCCGCCCGCTGCAGCCTGCCAGGACGGACCGTCACCTTCAAAAGGAATCATATTGAATCGGATGCCGGACATTTTTTGGAACATGAGAACGGTAAAGAAGTCATCTCCGCCGACTCCTGAGTTGCCTACGGTCACTGTGTCAGGATTTTCATTAGCAGCGGCAATGAGTTCCTCTGCAGTTTTATATTTGCTGTCCTTGCCAACGACAATGATGCCTGGGTCTGTTACAACGTTGGCAATAGGCGTCAATTCAGTGATGTTGTAAGTAATGTCTGAATTCATGATGTAGTTGGTTTGAAGCATAGGTGTGTTCGTAATGCTGATCGTGTAGCCGTCTGCATCCGTCTGTTTGGCCAACTGCGTCCAGGCAATGGCACCGGTAGCGCCAGGAATGTATTGATTCACAAAGGTCTGTCCGAGAATCTCTGTAAGGAAAGGCTGTGTCAACTGTGCCAATGCGTCACTTCCGCCGCCGGCTTTGAAGCCTTGAAGGACAGTGATCGGTTTTTCAGGATATTTGGTCTCAGTCGCTGCAGGTGTCTCTGCCGGAGTTTCAGCAGGCGCTGCAGGAGCGGCAGGCTCAGGTGAACAGGCTGCCAGTGAGAAAATCAACACTACGGCCAGCATTAACATCAGGATTTGTTTGAATTTCATCTACATTTCCTCCTTTTAAGTTTAAATCTGGACAATTCACGAAGTGCTAAGGATTACTGATCACCCCCGGAACTGTAAAATCGGTTTTTCGCCATGGTTATTGCAAGTCGCATGGCAGCTTCCATACTGTTGGCGGATGCCCTCCCCTGACCGGCTCTGCCAAAAGCAGTCCCGTGATCAACAGAGGTGCGAATAATTGGGAGTCCAAGTGTGACGTTGACACCCTCATCGAAATTCACAATTTTCATTGGAATATGTCCCTGATCGTGATACATGACCACCATAACCTGATATTCGCCGGCCTTTGCTCTTATAAAGAGACTGTCCGGCGGCACCGGTCCTACTATGGTGACATCCGAGTATTTGGTCTTGGCTTCTTCAATGGCCGGTATGATGTCGGTGATTTCTTCCGAACCAAAAGCACCGTTTTCTCCGCTGTGAGGATTTAATCCAGCGACGGCAATTTTTCTGTTGTTCAAACCACTTAGAGCGATCACCTCCCTCGCCAGTTTAATGACAGTTCCAACCCTGTCTTTCGTTGCTCTGTCGCAGGCTTGCCTCAGCGAACAATGGGTACTGACATGAATTGTATGAAACCCATCTGCGAACAACATCATGGCATAATCCTCAGTGTCCGTCATCTGAGCGAAAATTTCAGTATGTCCCGGAAAATGGTGACCCGCCAGGTGGATGGCTTCTTTATTGAGCGGACCGGTGACCACAGCGTCGACGTCACGTGCTTTTGCCAATTCTATTGCTTTTAATACATAGGCGACTGCGGCCTCACCGGCAACGGCTTCGACTTTTCCATATCCCAGTCCTTGAACACCTTCAATTTCCAAGTGAAGAACATCAATAGTGCCAAACTCATATTTACCTTGATCCGGTGACTTAATCTGATTTAACTGAAGCGGAGCAGAGACGAATTTCAAACAGTACTCAATGCGTGACAGATCTCCAATGATGAATGGCTGAGCATGTTCATAAAATTCTCTGTTTGCCAGCGCTTTTACCGCTATTTCAGCGCCGACGCCACACGGGTCACCCATGGTCAGTGCTAGTATTGGTCTGATCTTCATAGGCCACCTCGATCTTTCAGATACTTGTTTTTAAGATAGGCAATGCCATCAATGAATGCACATTCAGTGCCAAACCCCCCGGCTTTTGTTATGATCCCCAGTCCGTTCAACGGTCCTCCAATAACTGTTCCATAGGGGAGTCCCACCTCCATTTCCTCAACCATCTTAACTCCGGCGCCTTCTATCCCTCTCAGCACATGAAGTGCTGTAGAGCCACCGGTAACTATGATTCCTGAGAACAGATGCTCCCTTAACAATAAAGCCGCGAAATCCTGGAGACTTCTACTGATCCTCGCCGGAATATCCGTTTCCTCATTCAGGTTTTGTTTTATGCGTTCACGGCTCGCCCTGCGGTCATCCGCACACTGGTAAGTATGTAAAATAATATTTTTACCTTCACGCAGCAGCCGTTCTACATGATCGCGGATCACAGTGCGTTCCTCCTTGTCATTCATACGATCCGGATCAATAAAAACTTCGCCGGCGACATGTGCTTTAATGGCCGCATCCATCATTATGCGGTTGTGAGGGTGAACGCTCCCTACAATGATTAAGACCGGAGGTGCTTTGGGCTTGGTAAAAACCTTGCTGCTCGAAAGCATCACACTTGACATCCCGGCTGAACCACAAAAGAGAATGGGCGGCAGTTGATCACGGTTAATTGAAACCAGAGTTTCCAGATCTTCGTTTGTGACTGCATCTGCAACCACCATGCAATTGCCAAGCTGTCCGAATTCCGTCAAAGCTGCAGTCACCGCCTGTATGCCTTGTCGCACAGTATTTAGACTGAGCCTTTCAACCCTGAGTGAGGTTTGTTTGCTTAAAAGATCAGGCAGATAGGAGTCGATGACCGGACATCCCGGATCTTGAGCAAAAGGTGTCTCTTCAAGCAATGTCCCTTCAATATACAGGCTCCCTCCGCTGACGGTGCGTTTTAGATTTGGAAATGTAGGGCATATCAAAGCCAGAGGGATTTGCATGACGTCCATAACTGCCTCAACTTCAGCCCCAATGTTTCCGCGAAAGGTGGAATCTATTTTTTTGTAAATGTTGTCGATGCCGTGCCGGATTAGATATTTAGACACCTCTCTCGCGACTTCAGAGGCTTCATGCGGGTTTGAATCCCGGGTATTGGTGGAAATGGCCAGCACCTCGCAGAACCCTGACTCTAACAGAAACCCTTCCGGATAGTTTATAACACAGCTTGAAAATCCATATTTGCTAAAATAGACCGCTGTGTCATTTGACCCGCTCAGGTCATCTCCTATAATGGCGATGCTCATATCTGCAATCCCTCCTTCAGGGATAGTCTGTGTTGATTCTAATTAAAGCAAGGAGCATGCCAAAATCCAATTTTGTAATTTATTCCGTCTAGCCATTGCTATTTGGATAAGTTAATTTTTTCGCAATATTCAGAATTGTTGCACACTAAAAATGCAACGTTGCTTTTGCAACGTTGCAACATAAAGTAATTAATAAAATGCGCATTCATCTTTTTTATGCTTACAAGTTTATAAACACAATATTTACAATCTATTTCAATCTGCACTCATTTTTTTGAGCCGTCTCCAAAGTGTCGTTCGATCCACCCCAAGCAGGTTCGCTGCCATCATTTGATTTCCACCGCATTCTGCAAGGGTTTCCAGAATCATCTCATCTGTCAGCCTTGACTTGGGCTGGAAGGTGCTATGATTTAAGGATTGAGTTTTGATCAGCTTCTCAATGTGCTGATCCACAGAAGCTTTACGAATTAGATTCCCTTCACTGAAGATAATCATCTGCTGCATAAAATTGAAAAGCTGTCTGACATTGCCCGGCCAATCATAAAGTTTTAAATTCTCAAAACAGAAGGGCTCCACTTTTATTAGCGGCGCATGGGTGTTTAAGTAATAAGCAGCCAGAATCTGAATATCCTCCTTGCGATCAACTAAAGTCGGAATTTCAAGACTTATAACGTTGACTCTATAAAAAAGGTCTTCTCTGAATTTTTTTTGTTGAACGGCAGTCCATAAGTCGAAGTTTGTCGCTGCAAGGATTCTTATATCTACCGGAATGATCCGGTCATCACCCAGTCTCATTACTTCTCTCTCTTGCATGACTCTTAGAACTTTAGCCTGAACGGACAAACTCATTTCGCTTATTTCATCCAGAAAAATTGTACCTCTGTGCGCCAGCTCAAACAGTCCTTGTTTACCGCTTTTTCTTGCGTCCGTAAAACTGCCCTCAACGTATCCAAACAGCTCGCTTTCCAATAGATTTTCAGAGAACGCTGCACAATTGACAGCTACAAAAGGTCTCTCTCTTCGACCACTCAGGTTATGGATGCTTTGAGCGATCATTTCTTTCCCAACGCCTGTACGACCAATGATCAATACAGTCGCACCGGTTTCACTGATTTTCAGGAGTTGCTGTTTAACAGATTTGACTGCATGACTTATTCCGACAATATCATCAATAGTATGCTTTGCGATCAGTCCTTGACTATGCAGTTTTTTTCTGACCAGGGTCTCTGCTTCCTGAATGGCGCGGAGTGCCTTTAAAACAATGACATAGCCATCCTCAAGACTGCCGTCAAAGCCCAATTGCCGTGTGGTAACAAGATATTGACTGCCCAAAAGGGATAAAATTTCCTCTGATCCATTATAGTCGGGAAGCCAATCATGCAAAGCTCGGCCTACCATGGTCCCTCCTGTCACGCCAAAAAATTCCATTGCCACTTGGTTGCAGTGGGTAATTCTGCCTTCTTGATCTGTAGCGATGATCCCCTCTTCAACAGAATTCACTATGGTCTCAATTCTGGCCTTGCTTAAAGCGTCCTTTTTTCTCACAAGTGCAATGTCCTCAGCTCGAACCAGTGCTTCATAAACCGCCCGTTTGCCGGAAGAAATCAAAATACCATGAAGACCCAATTCCAAAGCGACCTTTACAGAAATGGTATCTCCAACAATAACTTTCAGGCCACTTTGGGACAAATCCTTTAATTGCTGATAGAGCTGCTCGGGATTTTCTACTAATATTTCTACGATTTCGTAGTCCAGACTGGCACCCAGGGAAGCGGCATCATAAATCGTATTAGAATAACCTACGACGCCTATTCTATGGTCTTCTTTTGCTGCAAGCTGAATGGCATTGAACAAATCAATAGTTGAAACGTTGATAGGCACACAAGGGACAGGATCTACCATTTGGCATATGTCCAAATAAGTGCCCCCGCGACTGATCAACACTTCTGAACCCTCGTCTGCAGAAGCCTTAGCGAGCTGAGCCCCCAACGCCAGGTTTCCAATTATGACATCGCAGTTGAAGCCTTCTTCTTTTACAACTTGCACGCCAACTTCATAGATATCTTCATTTGGCGCTATGAGCGTCATCTTGGGTCTCATGGCATAACACCTCTTACCTAAAGGGTATTGAGAAATTAACTCTTTGGAAAGTTTCTGTTTTCATCTGTAAAAACCCTTTAAAAAACTCATTTACTTAATGATCATATCTAAAAACGACCACTTCTCCGCTCCATCAGCACCACGTCATGCCAGGTGCCGTCATCCATTCTGCCCAGGCGCTCTCGAACGCCGACTTCACGAAAACCGCATTTTTTATGAAGCCCGCGACTCGCCGCATTATCACTTAAAATGCCCGCCCAGAGGGTCCAATAACCAGCCTGTTCTGATGCTTCGATTAAGGCTGTCAGAAGGGCTGTTCCGACTCCAAGTCCTTTGCTTTTCGAAGCAACATAAATACTGAGCTCAGCCACACCCGCGTAACTGTGCCTCCGTGAGGTTTGACTCAGCGCTGTCCAGCCCAAAATACTGTCTCCGTGCCTGGCCACCAGACGACATATTTCAGTGTGATCTGAATCCCACTCCTCCCATGTAGGTACTTGCGAAGCGAAGGTCGCAATACCGGTCTCTATGCCCTCCAGATAAATCTCAGAAATCTGCGGCCAATCCTCAGGTTTCATTGAATCTATTACAAAATTCATAAATCTCCTCCATTCAAATAGAGGAAGGAAACAAATTGCAAAAAGAGACTAAGACCCTATCTCTTTTGCAGTTTCTTCCTCCCTCGTTTTACAAACTTCTATATACGCCCTACTTCACTGCATTTTGAATCTTGATCAGGTCCTCATCAATCAGTGTAACCAAGCCTGCCTTGACGTTCTCAGCCACTTGCTCCGGACGCTTGCCGCCCGGAATCACAGCGTCGACGCCCTTTTGATGCAGCAGCCAGGCTAGTGCCAGGTTGGGGAGGATGGTATTCTTTTCATCGGCAATCATCTTTAGCCTCGAAACGCGGTGTAAATTCTCTTTAAACTGAGTCTCGTTAAAAAGCGCTACCTTATTTCTCCAGTCTTCAGGGGACAGTTTGAAGTCCAGGCTGTACTTGCCGCCAAGGATCCCAAAGGCCAGCGGACCATAGGGTATGAAAGCGATGCCCGCCTCGACACAATAAGGCAGGAGTTCGGCCTCCGCCTCACGCTGAAGCAAGTTGTACGCACCTTGGTAAGCGCTGAGTGCCCCGCTTTGATTGGCTTCTTTCAATTGTTCCGGTGTTGCATTGGACAGCCCTATCGCTCTGATTTTCCCTTCTTCTCGAAGCCGCTCCAGTGCGCCTACGGACTCCGCCAAAGGCACTTCAGGGTCCACATAGTGAATGTAATACAAGTCTACATAATCAGTCGACAGACGTTTCAGGCTCGCTTCAAGCGCCGCTCTTAAATATTCCGGCCGATTGTTGATCTTCCGACTTCCATCCGCACCATTCTGAATAGCGCCTTTTGTCGCAATGATGACATCCTGCCGCTTTCCGCGCAGTTCTTCACCGAGCAGCTCTTCGGAGCGCCCCAGACCGTAGGCATCTGCCGTATCAAAAAAGGTAATCCCCTGAGAAAGAGCTTCTCTGACGAGGGCTCCTCCCTGTTCTTCATCTAATGCGCTGTACAGATTGTGGCCACCCACAGCATTGGTTCCCAGACCAATCCTGGAGATCTCAAGATCCGTTTTTTTAAGTTTGATTTTTTGCATAGGTTTTCCTCCTCAGATGTCATTGGATGTCATCACTCTTAACGATTTGTCTGCAAACATAGCCATAAACAGAACCGGCACCGAACCCTGCACGACCATCACCGGATCGTAAACCCGTATGCCTGAAATAATTGGCACGCCAAAGCCTCCCGCACCAACGGTGGCACCTATTGTCGCCGCAGAAATATTGATCACCAGCGCGGTCCGGATCCCTGTCAAAATAATGGGGGCAGCGAGGGGAATGTCAATGTGAAGGAATTGCTGAAAACGGGTCATCCCCATGCCTGTTCCGGCTTCTCTGACACTGTGGGCAATGGTTTCCATCCCCACAATGGTATTTCGAACCACAGGCAATATGGCATATAAATACAGCGCCAGCATACACGTCAAATTGCCATACCCCAAAAGCGGGACAGAGAGCGCAATGACTGCCGCACTTGGAACGGTTTCACCAATGGCACTCACCGACAGAACCAAGGATTTCAACTCTGCGCTTTGAGTTAAATGTACCAGACTTCCCAAAAGCAGCGACGTTGCCACAGCCAGGGAAGTTGAAACCGCGACCATAAAAAAATGCTGCCACGCCAGTACATGCAGCGGTGTTCTCATTTGTAATGCCGCACGCTTTGGAAGCCAGGGAGATAAGGCGGAAAGCCCCTCATCAAAAAAGAAGATCCACAACAAAAATCCCAGAGCATACAGACCAGGCACGAGCCACTTTTTTAAATGCCTTGCGAATTTCCCTTGTTCAGGAGCAGCGGCTGAATTTATAGTGTCAATGGCAGGATCCCCCAAAAAAACTGATGATATCATAGCTTGGACACCTCTTTCAGATGACCTGCCAGATCCTCATAACTCACTCTGACATACCGATCGACTTCAACTTCAACCGGAACTTCCTGTAATCCATGACGCATCATTTCTGAGAGAATCTCTTTGAGACTGGAGTCCATCCGCAGCAGCCGTCTTCCTGACTCGGGCATTGCGCCGCGCCACGCCGGCAAAAGTGCCAGTCCAATATCCTTGGCACTATAGCGTCTCAAAAGTTTCAAGGGATATTCACTGCCCAAAAAACTTTTAACGAAGGGCTCCTCGACTTCACCTGCAAATTTTCCCGGAGCTCCGGCATCCAGGATCTGACCCTGATTCATGACAACCACCCGATCTGCCAGCAAAATAGCCTCTTCCACGTCATGAGTCACAAATACCACGGTTTTTTTCAGGGCTCTTTGAATCTCCATAAAAGCAAGCTGGAGACGCTCCCTGGTCAGCGGATCCACCGCACCGAAAGGTTCATCCATGAGCAGCACAGGCGGATCCGCGGCCAGCGCCCGACACACACCAACCCGCTGAGCCTCGCCGCCGGAAAGTTCTTTCGGTTTTTTAAAGCGATAAGCATCTGGCAACCCGCTCATCTCCATCAGCGCCTTTACCCGCACTTCAATTTGTGATTCCGGCCATTTCAACAGTCGTGGTACGACTGCAATATTGTCCTGAACAGTAAAATGAGGAAACAAACCCACCCCTTGAATACAATATCCAATCTGCCGCCTCAGCAGCTCAGGCTGGTAACCGGCAATATCCTGTTCATTGACTTCAATGCGCCCTGAATCGATGCCCACCATTCGGTTTATGGTTTTAAGCAGCGTGGATTTTCCACATCCAGAAGGGCCAATCAATACTGCGCATTCTCCTTCAGGCACCTCCAGGTCGACGCCTTTCAATGCTTCCTGAGCCCCATAGGCTTTAAATACCTGCGTCAAGCGTATCATGCGTCACCCCCGCTCGCTGCGTCATTCGCTCCTCGACAAGTTTAAAAACTGCGTCCAAGATCAATGCCATCAAGACGACAGGAATCGTCCCTAAAATCACCAGATCAGTAGCGGATTGTGACAATCCAAGAAAAATGAGCGCGCCCATTCCCCCGCCGCCAATTAGACCTGCGAGAATGGTATTTCCCACGTTTTGCGTCACTGCAGTCCGAATCCCTGAAAAAATCACGGGTAATGCGAGAGGGAAAAGGACTTGCCTGAAGATCTGCCGTCTTGTCATCCCCATAGCAAGCGCACTGTCAACCACAGCGGTTTCCACTTGATCGAATCCCGAAAAAGCGTTTGCAGTGATTGGAAGCAGACAGTAAAGCGTCAGTATGATAAATGCCGGCGCAAAGCCAACACCGCGAATCCCCAACTCTGCAACTAAAGGGATGTTTCTGGATAAAAAAGTAAGAGGAATCATTATCAGACCCAAAAGTGACAACGTCGGTGCCACCTGAAACAGATTGACAGTGCCCAGGATCCATTCCCGCAGCCGCTGATGCCTGTGGCAGATATACCCGAGCAGGATGCCCGGAAGCAGAGCGACGACAACTGAGGCCAGAGAAAGCGTCAAATGACGTCGCAGTTCCGCATAGAAAGCGACTTCAATGTTCATAAATTCTTTATAGAGTGCCAGGTGAGGTGCAAGACCAAATCCAAGCACAGCAAGTGAGATCAAGACGGTCAGTGACATCAGAACTCCGCCTCGCGGCGCACCGCTTTGCAGCATGAGGATGCCGGCAAACACCAGCCAGTATCCCGAGCTCAGTGACATCCTGGCAACTTCCAGGTCAAAATTTCCCCCTACTGGCCTTGCTGATGAAAGAATCAGCATCAGGAGTCCGGGGACGAAGCTCAGCATCCAAGGTACCCCATTTAGTAAAAACAATTTCCCTTCCCGCTCTCTGAGAGCGTAAATCACAGCAGCCGTCACTAAACCCGTCGCAGCCAATGCAAGTAAAATTCTGCCTTCCAACAGAGCCTCACCATCAAGCGGAATGCCCCTGACCACTCGGTTGGGTCTGAAAGTACCGAGTGGCAGAAAAACGATGCCCAGAACACCCAGGGTCAGACCCACTCGGGCTTTTAAAAATGTTTCTTTCATTACTTCAGGAATCCATTTTCTTTGAGATAAGCATCCGCAACCGCTGCGGCATCTTTCCCGTCATAAGCCACCTGAGCGTTGAGCTTCTGAAGGGTTTCAAGATCCATGGATTCAAAGACAGGCTTCAAAAGACCTTCAATTTGAGGGTAAACCTCAGCGACCTCACCTCTGAGTACCGGTGCCGGCAGATACACCGGCGGCACCTGCGCCGGATCTTCGACAACGATGAGATTCATTTTGTCAAGAGCACCATCTGTGCCATAAACCAGCGACGCATTGACCTCATTAGTCCCTTCCGAGAGCGCTTTAAGCATTTCGGCTGTATTGCCGGACGACAGAATTATGAGTTGGTCATCTCGCAGCTTGAAATTATATGCCTCTTCATAACCCAAAAGTCCCATGGTGTTCTCGGCGAATCCCGCGCTGCAAATCAGTTTGAATGGTTTGCCGGCATTGATGTATCCTGCCAGATCCTCCATGGTAACAATGCCGTTTTCCTCTGCAAACTCCCGTTTAATTGCGATCATTTCTGTGTTGTTGGCAGAAGCTGGCGTCAACCATAGGAGATTCATTTTCTCCTTGTCGAGTTTGGCCGTCAGATCATACCCCGTCTGAGGATCATTCCAAATGGAAGTGTCTGTGGCATCCTCCGGATGGTAATATTGGCCGGAACCGGTGTAATCGAGCACCAAATCAACCTCGCCATTTTCCAGCGCTTTTCTCAATATATCCGGCGTACCAAAATTGACTTTATCTACCGTTTCAATGCCATTTGCATTCAAAATCTGAATAATCATTTTGCCAAAGATGCTGCCCTCGGAGTCCAGCATGGTAGCGACAACCACCGGTTCTTTTTCTGCTTCAGCAGGCGTCTCCGCAGGCGCTTCTGCAGGGGTCTCAACAGGTTGGCTGCATCCCGTTGTCAGGCTGAGGGTCAGGTTGAACTACCCATGACTGAAGTCACGGGATTCTTGGGTCCTCACACCTAGTGATGCGAAATATACCAAGCTATCCCCACAGTTCCTGCGGTTCTTGTTGCGTTAACTAGCAGTTCTTAAACCTTCTT
>Ga0302240_1000584_pt1 | contig 36058 bp, 30 predicted proteins | sample AAG_UR_His_MG_FD_193538 | JGI IMG/M metagenome (GOLD analysis project Ga0302240, IMG submission 193538) | Enriched activated sludge microbial communities from anaerobic digester in WTTP, New Holstein, Wisconsin, United States - AAG_UR_His | ecosystem: Engineered > Bioreactor > Anaerobic >... | reverse complement strand
CATGTCCGTCAAGGCCAGGCTTTGAAACCAATACTCTAATAGGTCTATCCATGATTGATCCTCCCATTCCCTTCGATTACAGATTTACGCTTTGCTGATATTCGCCAAAGACTTCACGCATTACACCACAAATTTCTCCGAGCGTTGCATAAACGCGAACCGCGTCGAGAATGAAAGGCATGACATTTACTGTGCCCTCGCAAGCAGTCTTGAGCGCTGCAAGAGTTGCTTCAACCGCTGCATTGTCACGCTTGGCACGAAGCTCAGCGAGTCTTGCTTTTTGGTTTTCGCCAACAGAAAGGTCAACGCGAAGCAGGCCTTGCGGCGCAGCTTCTTCGACTTGGTATTTGTTCATGCCTACGACAATGCGCTGGCTGGATTCAACTTCTTTTTGGTATTTATAAGACGCATCCATGATTTCCTGCTGGATATAGCCGAGATCGATAGCACGCGGCGCGCCGCCGAGTTCGTCGATCTTGCGGATGTATGCCATAGCTTGTTCTTCAATTTCTGAAGTTTTAGCTTCAATATAGTAAGAGCCTGCAAGCGGGTCTACTGTGCTTGTAACGCCGCTTTCATAACCGACGATCTGCTGTGTTCTGAGTGCAACTTGAACGGAAGCTTCGGTTGGGAGCGCCAGGGCTTCGTCTTTTGAGTTTGTGTGGAGGGACTGCGTGCCGCCGAGGACAGCTGCCAAAGTCTGGATTGCAACGCGGACGATATTGTTGTCAGGCTGTTGAGCTGTCAGCGTAGAACCACCTGTTTGCGTGTGGAATTTAAGTGCCATGGATTTTGGATCTTTTGCGCCAAAGCGATCTTTCATGATTTTAGCCCAGAGTCTTCTTGCTGCTCTGAACTTAGCCACTTCTTCGAGAAGATCGTTGTGGGCGTTAAAGAAGAAGGAAAGTCTTGGTGCGAAGCTGTCCACGTCGAGGCCAGCTTTGATTGCCGCTTCAACGTAGGCAATGCCGTCAGCGAGTGTGAAACCGACTTCCTGAGCTGCTGTGGAGCCCGCTTCACGAATGTGATAACCGGAGATGGAGATAGTGTTCCACTGCGGGACCTCTTTGGAGCAGAATTCGAAAATGTCTGTAATCAGTCTCATGGACGGATCAGTTGGGAAAATGTAAGTGCCGCGTGCAATGTACTCCTTGAGGATGTCATTCTGAATTGTACCGCGGAGTTTTTCTGCAGATACGCCTTGCTTTTCGCCTACAGCGATGTACATTGCAAGGAGGACAGAAGCAGGCGCGTTGATAGTCATAGAGGTGGAAACCTTGTCAAGCGGAATGCCGTCGAAGAGTATTTCCATATCCGCAAGTGAGTCAATAGCGACGCCAACCTTGCCAACTTCACCCTCTGAAAGAGAGTGGTCTGAATCATAGCCAATCTGAGTAGGAAGGTCAAATGCGACAGAAAGTCCGCTTGAACCTTGCTCTACGAGGAACTTGTAACGCTTATTGGACTCTTCTGCAGTCGCAAAGCCAGCGTACATACGCATAGTCCAAAGCTGACCGCGGTACATGGTCGGCTGAACGCCGCGTGTATACGGGAATTGGCCAGGAATGCCAAGATCTGTCTCGTAATTGAGGCCCTCTACATCAACCGGTGTATAAAGTCTGTTGACTGGTTCGCCAGAACCCGTTTCGAAGACCTTATAGCGTTCAGGACGCTTGGCGAGGGAAGCTTCTGTCTTTTCATTGTAAGCATTGACTTTCGCTTTTAGTGCGTCAATCTTTTCCTTTTCGTACATGCAAAATTTCCTCCTCTTGATTGCTCGGTTTTTAGAATATCAGATCTTACAGTTTCGTCAAAGTCATGAAGCATGGAATTCAGGCTGAGTCGGTTTAATAACAACGCCACTTCCTGCGCTTGGCTTAATTTATTTAGCCGATGCTCCCGACTTGAAACAGACACGCTTTTCAGAATGATCCTCGGAGCATTCCTCCCTTTATTATGTAATCTGGAAACGTATAGATTAGTGACAATAAAAAAAGTTAGATTCCAAAAAAAGCTACAATAAAGCATAGCCAATCGGTCATCTAACTGGTGATCCTCAGGGTGTGAGCAGAAGGTCATTCTGCCCAATTGAAAATCAAGTTAAATTTCCAGGCGTCTCTGAATTAGGATTCGCTGAGGACCTGCCTGTACTTCTCGTATGCAATTTTAATTGCAGAAATTAACGCTTTTCGGGCTGACCCAAAATATCTTAGCGTTAGGGCTTCTTCAATTTCTGTGATGTGATCCAGCGACTTCCCAACCAGCAATTCTTTTATGAACTTTTTGGCGAGATCTGTGACTAAAGAGCACTCAGCGTCCAAAATCAGCCCGGTATTTCTGTCGACAATCATTCCGACGACCATGACAGTGTACATCTCTTCAGCTGTGATACCTTGTGGCAATCTGGCATATCCCGAGACGAAAATTTCGGATGTTTTCATGCGCGCACCCACCAAAAATGAAATCTTACTTTCATATTAACATGAGGTTTTGATTTTGTAAATTTAATAACAAGGATTTCAGGACAAAATAATAAAAAAAATCCGCATATTTCAACGCTTGTATACAATTATACCCGTATAATTAGAAAAAAGGCACATTTGCAGCCAAATTTGCAGGATGACTTTATGTTATCCTTCAGCAAAATGAATGCCTGTGCCTTTTTTAATGATTTTGTGCTGCCGATGGTCTCTTGCCCTCCTTACAGAGCCTAATCCACCATCGGCATCCTATCTTGCAACGCCGCTGTCGGCCGCAGCCTTACGCACAGCATCTGCAACATTTTTTGCAACCTGAGGATCAAATGCTTTTGGAAGGACGTATTCCGGGGTCAGAAGATCCTCGTCCACGGTCGCCGCAATGGCTTCCGCAGCAGCAATCTTCATGGCCATGTTGATATCGCGGGCCCTTACATCCAGCGCACCTCTGAAGATGCCCGGAAAAGCGAGTACGTTGTTGACCTGGTTCGCAAAATCAGAACGGCCGGTACCAACGATATAAGCCCCTGCTTTGAGTGCCTCATCCGGCATAATTTCCGGGATAGGATTGGCCATAGCGAGTACGATCGCTTTGTCCGCCATGGCAGCAACCGCTTCCCCATTTAGGATATTAGGACCGGAAACGCCAATAAACACGTCCTTGCCGCTGAGAACCTCCGCCAGCGAGCCTTGCTCGTCGCGCTTGTTCAGACGAGGCATGAGCTGGCGCTGGGCACCGTTGGCATGATCGCTGAGGCTCGAGAGTGCGCCGCGGCGATCACACACTACAATATTGCCCACGCCGCGTTCGAGAAGGAGCTCTGCAATGGCAAGTCCAGCTGATCCAGCGCCGCTGATGACAACATCCAGCTCAGAAAACTTTTTGCCGGTGAGTTTGCAGGCGTTGATCAATGCGCCAAGAACGACTATAGCCGTGCCGTGCTGGTCATCGTGGAAAACCGGAATATCCAGTTCTTCTTTGAGTCTGCGCTCGATCTCAAAGCAGCGCGGCGCGGAGATGTCCTCCAGATTGATGCCGCCAAACACCGGCTCAAGCAGCTTGACCGCGTGTACGATCTCGTCCACGTCTTTGGTTGCCAGACAGATTGGAAAAGCGTCGACATTCCCAAAAGTTTTAAACAGAATCGCTTTGCCTTCCATGACCGGAAGCGCAGCTTCCGGACCAATGTCGCCCAGGCCAAGGACCGCTGTCCCGTCAGTCACCACCGCTACGAGATTGCCTTTGCTGGTATAACGGTACACTGCTTCTTTATTTTCAGCAATTTTTCTGCACGGCTCAGCCACACCAGGCGTGTATGCCACGGATAAGTCAACGCTGTCCGCAACGTCTACTTTAGACACCACTGCAATTTTCCCTTGATGTTTCTCATGTAATTCCAATGCCATTTGATTATAATCCATCATTTAGCCACCTTTCTCTTCTGAAAACCTTATGAAAACCTTATCTCATTCATATTATGATTGATTATGCAACCCGTCAAGCGCTTGCGCTTTGTTTTTTTGATGGGATGGAAGCTGGAGTCTGACACCGACTTCCACATTGACATCGACTTCCATCTTAATTTAACTCAAAATCACAAAAAAGAAAAAGGCAACCCGCTCACAAGCGGTGCCTTCTTCAAATAGTAAATTAACGCTGCGTTTTAGCGCTGTTCATCTTCCGTCTTATCCGTTGTCACCGCTTGAGCAGTTTCGGACGTCTGATGCTCTGACGCCGCTTCGGACTTTGGCTTCGAATTCGCCTGGGGTTGGTCCGCTTGCTTTTGTGCCTCTTCGCGCGCAGCCTTCAACCGATTCTGCTCCGCTTCATAAACAGCGATATCCTTCAGACGATCCGCCTCAATTTGCTTCTCTTCGTGCTCTTTCTTCTCCTTGAGTGCTTCAAATCCGGACTCGAGTGCAATGCTGAACTCTTCGCCGTTAATGGTTTCGTACTCGAGAAGCGCATTCGCGACTTCATGAAGCTTGTCTATATTCTCGCTCATTATACGCATTGCCTCGTCATAAGCGTCATCCACCAACCGTCTGACTTCGCGGTCAATATCCGCCGCTACCTGCTCAGAGAAGTTGCGGCGCGTTGTCATGTCACGGCCGAGGAAAACCTCTTCTTCGCTGCCATAAGACATGGAGCCGAGGTTTTCGCTCATGGCGTATTTCGTCACCATAGCCCGGGCAATGTCACTGACCCTGGAAAGATCGTTTTGAGCCCCTGTGCTGATGTCATGCAGGATGAGCCTTTCAGCGACGCGGCCGCCCAGCAGAACGATCAATTCATTTTCCATATGGCGCTTGGTCATATAGTTTCGGTCTTCCTGCGGCAGCTGCATTGTAAAGCCACCCGCCCGGCCATGCGGAATGATTGTAATCTGCTGCACGGGATCCATTTCAGGGATGATCGCTGCAAGTATAGCATGCCCCGCCTCATGGTAGGCTGTGAGGCGACGTTCTTTTTCACTGATGACGCGGGATTTCTTCTCAACGCCCGCAATGACCTTGGTAGTCGCTTCTTCAATAGTTCTCATTCTTATTTTACGTTCGCTCTTTCTGGCTGTGAGAATAGCGGCTTCATTCAAAAGATTCTCAATATCCGCCGGCGTAAAACCAGGGGTTGCCTTTGCCAGTGTCTTGAAGTCAACGTCATCAGCGACAGGCTTGTTTCTTGCGTGAACGCGGATGATCTCCTCGCGTTCCTTCACATCAGGCCGCCCTACTGTGATCTCCCTGTCAAAGCGGCCCGGTCTGAGAAGCGCCGGATCCAGGATGTCAGGCCTGTTTGTGGCAGCCATCAGAATAATACCCTCGTTCTCACTGAAGCCGTCCATCTCAACAAGGAGCTGATTGAGGGTCTGCTCGCGTTCATCATGGCCGCCGCCGAGACCGGCGCCGCGCTTACGTCCAACCGCGTCAATTTCATCAATGAAAATAATGCACGGCGAATTTTTCTTTGCATTTTCGAAGAGATCTCGAACACGGCTGGCGCCGACGCCTACAAACATCTCGACAAAATCCGAACCGCTGATGCTGAAGAACGGTACCCCGGCTTCACCGGCGATCGCTCTTGAAAGATAGGTCTTACCGGTACCCGGAGGTCCAATCAGCAAAATACCTTTTGGGATCCGCGCGCCAAGCTCAATATACTTCTTGGGATTCTTAAGGAAGTCCACCACTTCGTACAGCTCTTCCTTTTCTTCCTTAAGTCCCGCGACATCTGCAAACGTAATCCTCTTGGAGTTATCCTCCTTGATCATTTTCGCACGGCTTTTTCCAAAGGACATAACTTTGTTGCCGCCGCCCTGGGAATTTTGCATGAACACAAACCAGAGTACGACTAAAATCAACACGCCAAAGATCATAGGCAGCAGAGACAGAATCCATGGCTCCTGCGCCGGTGCTGTACCGGTAACCTCGAGCCCCGCCCTGGTCATGGCGTCAAACAAATACTTTCCAACATCTTCAGTCATGACGGAAGGAATGTACGAATAGAAGACCGCGTCATCCTGAAGTGTGCCCTGGACACTGTTGTTCTCAACCAGATTGATGGTTTTAACTTTTCCTTCTTCAATACTGCTAACCAGTTCCGTCAGCGTCAGATTCACAATTTCCGGTTCGGTCGTTGGAATCACCTGTCTCGCGATCATCAGGATCAACAGAAAGACAAATATATAAAACGCTGCGTTTTTAAACATCTTTCGCATATAATTCCTCCTAGAGCTTTAGTGCATACTCGTCATTCTAACATATTTTCAACAAGGGAACAACTCAGACTGCCACTCAAAAATTGAGCTTTATTCCACCCGCCTGAGCGTCAGCCAGCCGATTCTGACTGTCGACTGTCCAACTCGGACTTCTTCAGACATACGATACCCGTATACCCAAATGATCCGGTTCTCATCACATACCAGAGGAATTTTATGTCTCTTTGCCTCAGGAATTTTTTCATCAATCATAAAACGTTTGAGTTTTTTGCTTTCCTTCATGCCAAAAGGCTTGAAACGGTCTCCCGCTTCACGGTACCGGACCCGAAGAGTTCCTTGAATCAGATCAAGATCCACGGCAATCCCATTCGAATTGCCCCGCCTCATCAACCATTGCTCATGGGTGATAGGCTCCACAAGCACTTCCCACACCAGCGGGCTTTCGACGCACTGTGCGCACTTCAGTCCCGGCGCCGCTTCAGAATCATCCAAACGCTCCGCGCCTAGCCTGCGCATCCACAGGACGTCATAGACCCGCTCGGCCTCCACGACACCAAGCTGAAGTGATTTGCTCCCCTCATGAAGCATTGCCAGCTCCAGAACCGCATCCGTGTGTGCCTGGCTGAAATCCGTCAGGACCCCGCCACAGGCCTCTCTGGCAAGATGCCGGATCAGCCTTCGTTTCAGCGCGGGTTCATAAGCCGGAAATGTCTTCAGGGACATACCAGCTTCATGCACTGACGCACCGGCTGAAGGCAGCCTGATCAACTCATACGCCTCCTGAGTCACGCGATCCAGAAGCCGTTCGTCTTCCCTGAACAGCTCTGCGGTTCTGGCCAAAGTGTCTGCCAGTCTTGGATTAAAATGCGATTCCAAAAGGGGAATGACCTCCAGTCGAATTCGGTTCCGTTCGTAATCCGCCTCCATATTAGTGTGATCCACTCTCGGCTCTAACTCATTCAGGCTGCAATAAGCCTCAATAGCCGTCCGCGGAACCTCGATCAGCGGACGTATAATGCGTCCGTCTCTGACTGGCAGGATGCCGCCGAGTCCTTTGAGCCCGGAGCCTCTGAAGAGCCGCATCAGCACCGTCTCGCACTGGTCGTTCAGGTTCTGGGCCACGGCAATTTTGGCGCAGCCCTCTTCCAGTGCGACCTGATCGAACGCCTCATAGCGAAACTTTCGTCCTTCCATCTCAAAGGAGGTGCCGGATGCCTTGGCCAAAGCACTGATATCCGCCTCGAACAGGTAAAAAGGCACTTCGTGATTCAGACAGAAAAGCCGTACAAAAGCGGCATCCGCATCTGCCGCAGCGCCGCGGAGACCATGGTGAACGTGAACAGCCACAAGTCTCAGACCCCAGCTTTCCCTGAGCGTCAGCAGCGCATGCAGGAGCGCCAGCGAATCCGGCCCTCCGGATACCCCGACTACGATACTATCTCCCTGTTCAAACATCTGATAGCGCTGATTCGTCTTGATCAGCTGAGCTACCAAATCGACCCTTAAGACCTCACTATCGACCAACGTCGCTTTCACCTCTGCACACAACTCATTCCACAATCCACTTCATCTTACCATGTCCCGTCAACTTTTTCAGGCTATCCTTCAAGATTTCACCAAATCTTAAGGAATTGCACCGGAAGCGCTTCATTTAACGCTAAGGGCCCCGGCCTCAGCTGCCTGAAATCGAAAGGACACCCACATCCAGCGACGGAGCGCCAAAGGCGCTGCTCCCGCCAACGGATTCAAATTTCAGATCGTCCGCCGCCGCGCGGATCCCTTTAAGCAGTTCAAAAAAATTGCCTGCTGCCGTAATCTGCGTCACCGGTGCGCCTATGCGGCCGTCCTCTATTCTAAAGCCCCTCGCCGAGAGGGAAAAGTCCCCAGAGATGGCGTTCAGCCCAGCATGAAGTCCGTCAAACGCCGTAATCAGAAGGCCGTCACCAATGCTTTTCAAGAGACCATCGGCAGAGATTCGTCCTGGCTCAATATAAAAATTGGTGGGCGCAATCCCCACACTGGACTTGTAAGAACCCCGAAAACCGTTCCCCGTAGGCGCCACGCCGGATTTCGCAGCCGTGCGCAGATTATGGAAATAAGTCGTCAGAACTCCCCGATCCACCACACGCTTGAGCTGTGTCGGCACACCCTCGCTGTCAAAAGGCGCACTGGCCGGACCATCTTTTAGATGGGGATTTTCAACAATGGACAGGCAGTTCGAGGCAATTTGCTCGCCCAGCTTGCCCTTCAGCGCTGAGAGCCCCTTTTCCACCGCTTCCGCAGAAAAAATCGACACCATAGCTTCAAAAAGGCTGACTGCTGCATCATAACGGAGCGCCGTCCTGTATTCGCCGCTCGCCACAGACGCCGCACCCAGCATGGCTACGGAAGCTTCTGCTGCCTCCACTGCCACCGATCTAAGCAGATCCCGGTCAAAATGGCGCATAAGTGCAAATTTGTGTTCGTTCCTGGTCTCCTCGCCCTGCCGAACAATGGGTGCAAAGACTGTATAGGCCAGATCGCTCTCATGTGCAAGATCCAGCCCCAGCGTGTTCCGGATCGCCACACGCCCGCGGCCTTCGCTGTAAAGATTGTAGCTGACCTTGCTGATCTGCGGATACTGAGCCATGACCTCTGCCTCGAGCTCGATCAAAGCCCGGGTTTTTTCGGCCGGCGGTGTGTCAAAAAATGTCGAAGGGGTCGTCTCAACCACTGCGTAGGACGTGTTGGCCGATGGTCGGTAAAGCACCGGCTCAAGCTCACTCTCATTGAGCGCGGCATTATCACTGCAGCTTTTTAAGAGCGTCTCCAGATCCGCCTCTGTCTCCAGAATTTCCGTAAAGGCGTAGCCCATCTTGCCGTCTCGAATGCCCCGGACGGATACTCCGGCAGAACTTGCCAAATTAAAAGTATCAATCTCTCCCTCGAACACTTTCACACTGAAGTGGCTCCCGCTCTCGCTATAGACTTCAAGGGCTTCAAAGCCGAAATCAGCAGCTCTTCGAAGCGCTTCTTCCATCCAGAATGTCTTCACTTGCTCTCGCCTCCATTTCTGCCGCCCACAGTAATTTCGCTGACCCGGATGGCCGGCTGGCCGACAATGGCCGGAATGGAACCGCTGGACGAGCCGCACATGCCATAACCGTAAGCGAGGTTGTCCCCCACTCGGTCAATTTTTTTGAGAATCTCGCTGCCCGTGCCAATCAGCGTCGCGCCTTTGACCGGCTCGGCCAGCTTCCCGCCACGGATCATATAAGCTTCATTGACCGAAAAATTGAATTCGCCAGTCGCAGGATTGACGGAGCCGCCCCCCATACTGCTGGCGTAGAGACCATAATCTGTCTCCGAGATCATGGTCTCAAGCTTTGAGGTTCCAGGCGCTATAAAGGTATTGCTCATCCGGCTTGTCGCGGCGAATTTGTAGGATTGTCTGCGACCAGCGCCGTTTGACGGCAACCCCAGCTTCTTGCCGTTGAAGCGGTCCACCAGAAAGGATTTTAGAATCCCGTTTTCAATTAAGACCGTTCTCTGAGTTGGGGTTCCCTCGTCATCCACGTGACCGCTGCCCCATCCATTCAAAAGTGTACCGTCATCAATGGCGGTAAGGAGCTCTGAAGCGATTTGTTCCCCCATTTTTCCCGTATAAACCGACGTGCCTTTGGCAATAAACGCCGCTTCCAGACCGTGACCGCAAGCTTCATGGAAAATGACGCCGCCAAAGCCGTTGTCAATAATGACAGGCAGACGACCACTCGGCGCGTGTTTGGCTTTCGCCATGGTCACCGCGATTTGAGCCGCCTTCAGGGCCAGCTCGTCCGGATTTACATCATTGTAAAGCTCAAAGCCGGAAAGCCCTCCCAGATTGTGGCCGCCGGACTGCATTTCGCCTTCATGCTCGGCGACACAATTCACCGACGTTCGGGTACGCACCCGGCGATCCTGGGTCAGCAAGCCCTCAGAGTTTGCAATTTGGATGGTTTGGTCCTCATCCATATAGGTGACGACCGTTTGCCGAATCATGGGATCATAGGCAGCAGCCCTAGACGAGAGGTCTCTGATCCACTGAAGTTTTTCATTGGCATCAACCGCTGAGGGCAAAATCCTGAAATGATGACGCGGCTCATAATTCCGTTGACTCAGTTTTACCGCGGCTTTTAAGTCATTTTGACCGGCCATGGCAGACAGGCTCCTTGCAAACTGAATCAAAGCAGCCTCCTCTGTGTCTGAGGTATAAGCATAAAAGCTGTTGATGCCTGTGACAATCCTGAGTCCGAGGCCGTACTCACGTCCCCCCAGGGCATTTTCAAGTTTGCCGCCAATCATTTCAAAATGGGTTCTGCTTTTATCTTCCGCAAAAAGTTCCGCGAACTCTCCACCTCTGGAAAGCGCGGATTCAAGTATTCGTTCGAGCAGCGTTTGCTGAAGCAATTTGAATCCTCCTCAAGTCTTATGGTAATCTTTTTTTTCACATTACTCTATTCCAATTCAATCCCATTTGCTTCTATGGTATAATTGTAACACAAAAAACCAACCTGCGAGGAGGGTGAATCCACTTGAGCAACGAGGTAAATAACGGCAGTGATTTCACCTGCGAGACTTTCACCATCCGGGAGCGGGTCGATCAGCTGAATAACCAGGCTGAATTCATTGAACGGACGACGCCTGCCGAGACGTTGAGATTATCCCAAAAAGCGCTCCAAATGGCCGCTTCTATTCATTATCCGAGCGGTATCGCCAAAAGCCTTTATCTGATTGGCAGAGGCCATCTGCGGCTCGGAAGTCTGTCTGATTCTGAAGAATTTCTTAAAAGAGCTTACAATCAGGTTAAGATACTGAATGAACCCAGTCTGGAAGCGGATATTTTAAACGCACTGGGGATCGTGAACCTCTACTTTAAAGTCTATGATCTAAGCTTCAAGTACTTTCAACATGCCTTAACCCTGTGTAAAAAAATCGAGAATCCCTCCATTGAAGCCCGGGTTCTAAACAACGTTGGAGAAATTTACAGGGAGTTGAAGGATTACACAAAAGCCTTGGAATATTACCAGCTCAGCCAATCCGTCCACCTCGAAGTGAGCAGTCCCATCAACAAATCTGTGGCGGTTTCCAATCTCGCAGGACTTTATCTTGAAATGGAGGACTACGACAACGCCACGCTTTACATAGACAATGCGATTCAACTTGCCAAAGATGAAGAGAATCTCATGATTGAATCTGCCTGTTACCATTACGCGGGCATAGTTGCAAGAAAAAAAGGAAATTACGAGGTGTCTCTGACCCTGTTGAAAAAAGCCTTGCAATTGAATCAATCCACCATGGAGATGATTCACGAAGCTGAGGTCTTGATTGATCTACATAGAACGCTGTTTGAAAAGGGTGAGCGAAGCCGGTCGCTTAAAGTACTGTTTGATGCACTTAAAATCGCTCAGAAACTTAACTCCGAAACACTGCTCCTTCAGGTTTACAACGAAATGATCCCCGCCTGTGAGGCCCTCGGCAAACTGGAAGACGCATTAGCCTATTCCAAAAAGCGCCACGACTGCATCCAGGCTATCGAAAAGATCGAGTTGGAGCAGCGACTGCGCGGACTCACCATTCAATTGGAGGCTGATACTTCTTACCAGGAGAAGGAAGCCTACCGCAAACTCAGTCAGGAACTCGAACAGAAGGCCAAGGAATTGGAAGATCGTTCCAACGAGCTTCAGGATGCCTATCACACGCTGCAGGTCATCAGCGAGATTGGAAAACAGATCACCGCGGTCCTGAGTCTGGAAAATATTTTTACAATCATACATCAGCATATATCCGACCTCATGACTGCGGATCTCTTTGGCATAGGCCTCTATAACAGCGAAACGGATGCCATCCACTATGACTACCTCATCGAAGACGGCATCAGACTGCACAATGTTCAAATTCCAATGTCCAGAGAAAACAGCTTTGCCGTTTGGTGTTATAAGAACCGCAAAGAAATCATGGTTAATTCCGACGCCGGCATCCTACCGGACTCCGTGAGCAAGTTTTCCTCAAGCTTTGGCTCTCTGATGCCCGCCATTATGTTTCATCCCCTGATTGTCGAGGACCAGATCATTGGGATTATCACAGTCCAAAGCCGAACCTGCAACGTCTTTACCAGACAGACGCTTGAAACCCTCAGCACCTTGTCCGCTTACCTTTCGGTCGCTATACAGAACGCTCAGAAGTCCGAGCGCTTACACCTGGAAATTCAGCAGCGCGAAGCGGCACAGCAAGAACTTTCACAGCTCAATCAAGAACTGTCTGCACTGTCTGAAATGGATGGCTTGACTGGGATCGCCAACCGACGTCGCTTTGATGAGTTCTACCTGCAGGAATGGGGTCGAGCCAATCGGGCAAAAGAGCCTCTGTCGCTGCTTATGATCGACATTGACTTCTTCAAGCAATATAACGATACTTATGGTCATATCACCGGTGATGAAATGATTATTCGCATTGCATCCCTCATCAGCCAAAACGTGAAGCGCACCAGCGACTTGGTCGCTCGGTATGGGGGCGACGAGTTCATCGTCTTGCTCAGCAACACAGACGAACATGGCGCCCTCAAAGTCGCCAGCGAGATCCGCAGTACGCTGTCCGCCGCAAGTCTTCCTCATGAACGCTCTCCACTTGGCGGGGTCGCGACACTGAGCATTGGCATGTCGACGTGTATTCCCGGCGCTTCTTTGTCCATTGCCGAGCATATCCAGTCTGTTGACGCCGCGCTTTATGAAGCCAAGCAAGCCGGCAGAAACCGAATCGTGGCGTGCAGCATGACCGAAAAACGTTTTACGGAATATGCCTCCTAGACAAAGGGATCATGGGGATCACAGCGAAGCGCCTCCCCTCGGCATTTTAATCACCTGACCATTCACCATGTAATTTTTACCAGTCAAATTTATTATTATTCAAGCCCGGTTCGCGGTTGACGCTGACCGGGCTTTCTATTATACTTACTCATTATTAAATGATTTTTCAGATCGATCAATGACACACCCGCGAGGGTGAAAGCCAAATTGTTCTTGATAGCCTGAGAGTGGTGGGTCATCCGACAACGGGGGACCTCTCACTCTTTTTTTGTTGGAAATCAACAATCCAGGTGATGTTTCCAACTCAATTATATTAAAGGGAGGCTTATTCAAATGACAACCAAGTACATCTTTGTCACAGGCGGTGTGGTCTCATCCATCGGCAAAGGGATCACTGCAGCGTCGCTGGGAAGGCTTCTGAAGTCCAGAGGCATTCGAGTCGCCATTCAGAAGTTTGATCCCTATCTCAACATGGATCCCGGTACCATGAGCCCCTACCAGCACGGCGAGGTCTTTGTCACGGAGGACGGCGCCGAGACCGACTTGGATCTGGGACACTACGAGCGTTTCATAGACCTCAATCTGACCAGAAACTCCAACGTGACCACCGGCAGGATTTATTGGTCTGTCATTTCCAAGGAACGCCGGGGTGAATATTTGGGGGCAACCGTTCAGGTCATTCCCCACATCACGAACGAGATCAAATCCTGGGCTTACCGGATTGCTGAGGACACCGCGCCGGAAGTGGTTATAACAGAAATCGGCGGCACCGTGGGTGACATCGAGAGCCTCCCCTTCCTCGAAGCCATTCGCCAAATTCGATATGACCTCGGCCGTGAAAATGTGATGTACATCCACGTGACCCTGGTCCCCTATCTGGAAAAGTCCGGCGAGCTTAAGACGAAGCCTACCCAGCATAGCGTCAAGGAGCTGAGAGAGATCGGCATACAGCCGGACATGATCGTTTGCCGGACAAGCGTCCCATTGTCAAGTGAAATCAAAGAAAAGATCGCCTTGTTCTGCAATGTTGGCTCAAAGGACGTCATACAGAATCTCGACGCCGAGACCTTGTACGAGGTGCCATTGAAGCTGGAAGAAGAAGGACTGGCGGATAAGGTCTGCCAGCGTCTGGCCTTGTCCTGCTCTGAGCCGGATTTGTCAGAATGGCGGGCCATGGTCGACGCAGAGAAGACAGCCAGCCAGCATCTGCGTATCGCATTGGTCGGGAAATACGTCGAGCTCCACGACGCCTACCTTTCCGTGGCAGAAGCGCTAAAGCACGCCGGTATTGCCAACCAGACCAAGGTCGAGATCAACTGGATCCACTCCGAGCTGGTAGATGACGAGAACGTCAGGGAAAAGCTGGCTGATGCCGATGGTATCCTTATCCCAGGCGGCTTCGGCGATCGGGGAATAGAGGGAAAAATCACCGCGATCCGCTTCGCGCGCGAAAACAACATCCCCTTCTTCGGCATTTGCCTCGGGATGCAGCTCGCCGTCATCGAATTCAGCCGGAATGTTCTTGCACTCAAGGACGCCAACTCCTCCGAACTGAATCCGTTGACGCAGCACCCTGTCATTGATCTGATGCCGGATCAGCACGGCATCATTGACAAGGGCGGGACTATGCGACTGGGACGTTACCCCTGCGTCGTCAAGGAAGGCACACAAGCTTTCGCCGCCTATGGCAGCAACTTGATTCACGAACGCCACCGGCATCGATATGAGGTCAACAACAACTATCGGCCGCAGCTGGAATCCCACGGTATGGTCTTCAGCGGCTTGTCCCCGGACGGCCGGCTCGTCGAGATGATCGAGCTGCCGGACCACCCTTGGTTTGTCGCAGGCCAGTTTCATCCGGAGTTCGTCTCAAGGCCGACCAGGCCTCAGCCGCTGTTTCGGGATTTTATCAAAGCCGCCAAAGCACTGCGGTTTCAGAAGCGTTAGACCTCGGATTAAAAAAGCATTAAGTTTGCCGGATAGCCATTGCAGAAAATATAGTTTCGTCAGATACTGAGGGTATAAAGACCAAGACAAAGGAAGGGATCCACGGTGAAAAAACTGGCACCCATTGTCATTACAGCTATCCTCATTGGTTATCTCGCCTTCTATCTTTGGATTCCGTTCAATTTAACCCTCGGGCCGGAGCCGTGGTTTGGCAAGATCATAGCTGCCGCTGTAGGTGCCGGCGCTGTTGGCATGATGACTGCCGCAGTTTACACGCTCATCATTCGTCTCAAAGAAATAGACAAAGAGGAGAAGGATAAAGATGATCTTAGTAAATACTGATTTCATTACGGGAAAAGAGCTTGAAACCCTCTCTATCGTCAAAGGGTCCACCATCATGTCCAAACATTTGGGAAAAGACATCATGAGCGGACTGAAAACGCTGGTTGGCGGGGAACTGACAGAGTACAACGACATGATGAACGAAGCCCGGGCACTGGCTACCAAACGCATGGTCGAAGAAGCGACTGAGATGAGAGCAGACGCTGTCATCAATATCCGCTACGCCTCCAGTGCAGTAATGCAGGGCGCAGCAGAAGTTATTGCCTATGGCACGGCAGTCAGATTCAAATGATGAATCAGAATGCGCAATTTACATAAAACAAAAGGAAGAAGGCCGCGGCCTTCTTCCTTTTGTTTTAATTTTGGCTTGCTGAACAGCATAAAATCAATTTACGACAGCTAAGTACTTGATTCGTATTTCAAGATTTAGATATTGATTCATTCATTTGCAGTATGTGTTAATAGTTCTGTACTTGAAGCGCAGGCCGTTCTTTTCGTTAACTTCTTCACAACGACCAAGTTAAGGACGATGCCCACCAGGCACATCAGAATGGCAATAATAAATGCGGGTGAATAATCACCTTGATTCATAATTTTTATAACAGCAGCCATACGCGGCCCTATAAAGGCTGCAAATCCATAAGCCAGGAACATGATGCCAAAATTGATGGGCAGGTTTTTTGATCCAAACGTATCTGCAGTTAAAGAGGCGATCATTGACATAAAACCGCCATAGCAAGTGCCAATGAACATAACCATCACTACAAAAAGATACTGCCCCGTAAAGTAAATCAATCCTAACAATGCGAGGGCTGTAATAGCATATAAAAAATAAATCGTTTTTAGTCGGCCAATCCTGTCAGAAGTCCATCCCCAGAACAGTCTGCCAAGTGTATTACACAGCGCCAGGAATCCAAGCATAGCCGCTGCTTTCTGCGGCGTAAAATTCATGATTTCCTGAAACATTGGAGAGGCGTGTCCAATAATCATGACGCCGGAGGTTGTACCTGTTGTAAAGATCCCTGCCATTAAATAGAATATCGGATCTTTCAGCATAGCCTTCCAATCCTTATCTGCTCCAGTTAAGGTCTCTGTGGTTTTCTTGGGTATCCATCCCATTGGAGCGTAGTCTTGCGGTGCGGTGTCAATGAGTAACGAAAGCCCGCAAATAATTAATATGAAGGCAATGCCAATAATCCTAAAACTAGGCATAACACCAAAATTCGAGATCAGCGCTGCAGCCAGCGGGGCAAGGATGACCGCGCCGCTTCCCATGCCAGCAGCCATGGCACCAGAACAAAATCCGCGTTTATCCGGAAAAAATCTGACCATGTTGGACAGACTTCCTGAATAAACAATACCAACACCCAGTCCAACACCTACGCCATAAACTAAATATAACTGAGCAAGGGACTGGATTGATCCAGAAAAAAATACTGAACCACCCAAAAGAAGGCCTCCTGTGAAAACAAGAACACGCGGTGATATATAGGCTTGTGCCATACCAACCAATGCCATGGGTAAAGCGGAGACCCCCATAACCAAAGTGTACGCCAGAGACGCCTGAATCGCGTTCCATCCAAACTGCTGCATCAAGGGGTTTTGGAAGACACTCCATGCATAGCCAAAGCCTGCACAAATATTTATGATAATACCAGCGACCAACAGGATCCACCGTTTAGATTCATTATTCATGATTATAGCCTCCTGATTAATTATGTAGCCATTGATAAATAGGGATTTTTAAACAGATCACCATGTATTTATGGCAGACTGGTTCTAAATTGTATTTCAAATAATTATTTGAAGATAAAATTGGGACATAAGCGCGGTCTATCCTATTCAAATCGAAAAAAGCCAAAAAAGTACTGCAGTTTTGGGTTCTCCATAAACTGCAGCAGCCTTTTGAATCAACTTGCTTCAACCTCTTTCAGCAAATCCTGAATCAGTTTCTCTCTTCATCTTACATTGCTGCCAGCTCTTTAAACAATTCCACCACGGTTTCGATGATGTCATCATTGAAGTCATAGTTAAAGGAGTGGACGTTAGGGTAATCCATTCCATTTCCAATGTAACAAATCGCACCTTTAGTCTGCTTAAGATAATGGCCAAAATCCTCCGACCCCCGGAATGCCTCCGGCATTTCCACAACTTCAAAGCCTTTATTGAAAGCTGCTTTTCGAATCTGATCCGAGCTCTCTTTGTGATTAAAAGTCTCCGGGAAGTAATCCTGATAGGTGAAGGCGACCGTCATCCCCTGCTCTTCTGCCAGTGAGGATGCCAGATTCTCAAGATTTTGCTGCAGCCGGTCCATTTCTGCCTCATAAAGCGCGCGGATCGTCAGCAGAAGTTCGCCTCTGCTGGCATTGACACCGAAAGCCTTCTCCCCCACATCAACTTGGATCACGGTACAAAGCACCATGCCCTTGTTTTTTTCCGGCGCAATAAAGTCAGGAATAGCATCGATAATTTTCGCAAATGCAAAGGCAGGATTGACCCCTTTCTCAGGCTCGCTGGCATGAGAAGGTTTCCCTTCCATCCGAATGATCATCCCTTTTGAGGCGCAGTTGCTCGCGCCATCTATGACATTTATGGATTTGAAGGCCATGCCGCTCATGTTGTGGTACGCAAAGATTTCTTCAATGTCGTTTTCTTTTATGAACACAGCACACTCCGCCGCGCCATCGCCGGTTTCTTCCGCGTGTTGAAAGAGAAAGAAGATATTCTTGTCGGCGCCCTTTTGATCAATTTCCAGCGCAAAGCCCGCCAGCGAGGCAGAATGACCGTCATGACCGCATTTATGAGAAACGCCGGGAAAGACGGAAGCATGAGGCAGCTCAATGCCCTCGTTCATCTTTATGGCATCGAAGTCCGCGCGGAAGGCTATGTTCTTCTTGTTCTCTCCCGCACGATACACGCCGTAAAACCATCGGCCGCGGTCAATGATCTCCAGCTTTGTATTGGCTTTGAGAAAATCGATCAAGTGCTGCTTCGTCCATGTTTCATGATTGGAAAGCTCTGGGTGCTGATGAAGCTTGCGGCGCAGCTCTATCGCCAGCGCCAGGTTCTGTTGTTCCAAAATGTCCAACTCCTTTATCTTCGCAAATCATCTTTTGAACGGAATAATTTGTGTGCATTTGTTTGATGCTAACTAATGCAATATCGATGCCAAAATGGAACTATTATTCCAAGACTACTCACTTGCGAAAGACAAGGCCAGCCATTTGTTGGCCCGCACCAGCCGGGGGTTCTGAATTTACCAGTGTGACAGATTCTATGAAACCCAAAAATTTTCAGACAACAATAATTCTCATCGAGAATTAAAAGAGATTAAACAGGATTCTCTAGACCAGCTGAAGTGCATTGTAAAAAGACTGTGTTGATCGTAAATTTATTTTTACACGTCACACATTGAAACGTTTTCAGATTACAGCGCATTTAATCCAACACGCGGTCCGTAAGCGTATTGCCTCAACCCACAAAAAAACTGAATCCATCAATTGGGACTCAGTTTTTTTATCCCCTATTGCGGCTGTTATACCAGCGGCTCCCTCTTCTCCACAAACCTGACCTTTGCCTTCATGAACCGCCTGATGATGTGCCGCTCCTCATTGAATTCCCTGGATTCTATGAACAAGTTCGAGAAAGTTTCCCACATGAAGACCCATCCCCCAACAAACAGCCCGTCCTCCATGATTCGGACCGCCAGCGTATCTGCCTTAAATGGCCCCATATAAGCAATGATAAAAAACAAAATACCTAGCGCAAAGTATTTCGCGGCTTCAAGCCGTTCCTTCTGCAGTTTCTTCTCATTGCGAATCTCCATATAGTCAAAATGGTGCATCAGGGCACTGACTAAAATCTGCTCTTTCTGTACGTTTTTAAGCGCCGCAGGAATGAAAAATTCGAAAATGATGTCTTCTCGTTTTGGTATGTCTTCCACTGAATCCCACAAAAAGTCAAGAAATTCATCCTCAATATCCCTCATTTTAAACGGTGAAGGATCCCAGTCATCAAAAACGTCATCATAGCTGTCCAGCCAGATTGGAATGATATATGCGTCCGTTTCCCGGTCTCTATAATAATTTTCAGTGAGCTTCTTCTTTTTCTTCTTAAAGTTCGTCCGGATCACTCCATTCACCTCCCCCAGCGACCTGTTCCATTTATACATACCCACTGAGATTCAGACATACCCGTCCGTTTGTAGTTTATGGCAAATAAAAGACCACCGCCCGCAGGATAGCCCCAAATGGGTTTAAACTGCGTATCGATGGTCAAAAGGGGAACAAGTTATTGTGCGGTCGCAATCCCGGCTGTGAACAATTTTGCGTTCACAATCTGCCGCTCGACCTCAGTATATGACGTACCGCCAAAACTATTCCTATTGGCGATGCAATTTTCCACACTGAACTGGGATAAATTTTCGAGTTCAACCGGGAATTCGACAAGATCCAAATCCGCTTTCCCAACCTCTGCGAAAGTCATTTTCCTGTTTTCACAGTATTTGACCAACCGACCGACGATCTCATGGGCCTCCCTGAATGGGATCTGCTGCATGACCAGAAATTCAGCAAGGTCTGTCGCTTCAATGAAACCCTTTTTCAGCTGCTCTCTGAGCACATCTTCATTGAAGGTGATCTGCTCAAGCATTCTTGCGAAGATGAATAACGTTCGGTCAAGCGTATGGATACTGTCGAACAGCGCTTCCTTATCCTCCTGATAATCCTTGTTGAGTGTCAGAAAAGTGCCCTTTAGCACTGTCAGCAAGGTGACAAGATTCCCTATCGCTCTTCCGGCCTTGCCTCTGACAAGCTCCGCAATATCTGGATTTTTCTTCTGCGGCATAATACTGCTGCCCGTGCAGAAGCTGTCATCAATGGTAATAAAATTGAACTCTTGAGAATTGAAAACGATTATTTCTTCGGCGAAGCCGCTCAAGTGCGCCATGCAAAGCGCTGCATTAAACAGATATTCCGAAATGCTGTCCCGGTTCGCGACAGTATCCATAGCGTTTTCTGAGGCTGCCGAGAACCCCAGGAGCCTCGTGGTGACCATACGATCCGTCGGCAGCGTCGTTCCCGCCATGGCACAGGCACCAAGAGGATTGACATCCAGACGTCTCAAGGTGTCTTGAAACCTCTCCACATCCCGCTTCAGCCCCTGAAAATGGGCCATATAGTAGAATCCCGCTGTAATGGGCTGAGCGTGCTGCAAATGCGTAAAGCCAGGCATAATCTTATGAGCTTCTTCCTCAGCCTTGACAGTAATGACTTCCAGCAAATCTTTAAGATGTTCAATCGTCTTCTTCACAGCATCCCTTAAAAACAGCGTTTCATCCACAGCATTCTGATCATTTCGGCTTCTGGCAGTATGCAGATACTTGCCCGCATCGCCAATCTCCTTTATAAGTTCCTTTTCAATGATCATCATAATATCTTCATCAATGAGGCTGAATTCAATCTCATTATGATCCATTTTATTTTCGACCACTGACAGTCCGCGCAGAATCTCGTCCCGGACCTCCATACTGACAATACCCTGTTCTGCCAGCATCCTGACATGGGCTGCGCTCCCCATTATGCTGTATTTGTAGAGTTTGTGATCAAAGCTGATGGATTCGTTATAATCTGCCGTAAAATGCGCCATTTGCTTTGAGAACCGTCCGCCCCAAAGGTTAGACATAAAAGTTCGCCTCCCTGGACGATCCTTTTGATCGCCCGTCAACTGTGCCGCTTAGGAACTATGCTTCGCGGCTGATAGCTTCAAGCGGATCGACAAAAGGAATGCCATGCTTATCCGCTGTTTCTTTCAGCGTCAGCAGCCCTTTGTAGGTCGTCAGTCCACGCCTCAAATGAGGGTCTTTCTTCAGCGCCTCGACAATGCCTCGATTCGCGATCTCCAGTGCATAAGGCAGCGTTGACGCAGACAGCATTTGTGATGCGGTCTCGGCGAAGCCGGAAGGAATATTGTCCACGGCATAATGAAGAATGCCTTCTTCAAAATAGACAGGATCGTCGTGAGAGGTGCTTCTGCAGGTTTCAACAGCACCGGCGTCGTCACAGGCTACATCTACAATCATAGCGCCATTTTTCATCATCTTTAAATCTTCCCGGAAAACCAAATGATCTTTGCGAGTTTTAGGCCATAGGATGCAGTTAATGAGCACATCCGAACGCTTAAGGCAAGTCTCTAAATTTTCCCTGTTTGAATACAACAGTTCAACGTTGACCGGCAGCTTGGCCCTGGCGTTTTCCATTGCCTTTTTACTGATATCCAGCATGGTCACCTTGTTTCCAAAGGCAGCGGCGAGCTCAGCAGCGCCTATACCCGACCATCCACAACCAATTATGGTGATCTCCGGCGTTGGAACACCCACCACTCTACTGAGCAAAAGTCCCCTGCCTCCATGGACGCTTTGAGAAAAATGAAGGGCCGCCAAAAAACCGCCTTTCCCCGCAAGGATACTCATGGGTGCCAGCATTGGAAATTCGCCATGTTCGTCATCTACATCCTCATAGCACAGTCCGGTAACGTGTCGTTTTAACAGTTCTTCCGTCATTTCCCTGTGTGCGTTTGAGTGGAGATAGGACAGCACAATCTGATTTTCGTGAAGCATTTCATATTCCGAATCCTCAATTTCTTTAACCTTGTACAGCAGATCGCAGCGCTCATACAGCGCCTCTCTAGGCGTAATCTGGGCGCCCGCCCTGACATATGCCTCGTCAGGATACCCGCTGCCCGCACCGGCATCAGGTTCCACCAGCACTATGTGGCCATTTTTTACAAACGATGCTGCCGCTGAAGGTATCGCGGCAACGCGGCACTCATTTTTTTTGATTTCCTTGGGTATGCCGATGATCATGTTATCGCTCTCCCGTCTCAAATCATCTTTTCAGTCCCGCATGATGACTCGCCAATTCTATCTTCCGTTGACAACATAACAAGCCACAAAATGCTCAGGCGCCGTCTCAACAAAATCAGGATCGCGCTGTGAACACTCAGGAACCGCATAGTCACACCGGGAGGCGAATCGACAGCCAGGTTTTACATTTACAGGACTGGACACTTCCCCTTTAATCAACTGGAATTCCTTATTGCGCATCCGGATATCAGGCTTTGGAATAGCTGCCAGCAGCGCTTTAGTGTATGGGTGCTGCGGGTTTGCAAACAGCTCGTCCGAAGTCGCTCTTTCGACACATTTCCCGAGATACATGACCATAATATCATTGGAAATGTGTTTGACCACAGACAGGTCATGGGTCACAAACATATAAGCCAGGCCAAGTTCATCCTGAATGTCCATCAAAAGATTCAGGTTTTGCGCTTGTACGGAAACATCCAGAGCTGAAACCGGTTCATCGCAAACAATGAATTTCGGATTGAGCGACAACGCCCTGGCTATGCCTATGCGCTGACGGCGTCCGCCATCAAGCTCATGGGGATAAGAGTTCGCGTATCGCCTGGCCAGACCGACCATGTCCATAAGGCCAGCAGCTTTATTAAAGGTATCGACCCTGGATTTGTAGAGTTTATGAATAAACATATACTCCGAGATGATCTCTATGACGGATTTCCTTGGATCTATACACGAATAGGGATCCTGAAAAATGATTTGCATATCCTTGCGTACGGGCCTCATCTTGCTGACTGAGTATTTTGTTATGTCATTTCCTTCAAAAAGAATCTGACCGGAGGTCGGCTCAAGTAATTTCAGGATGGTTCTTCCAAGCGTAGATTTTCCGCAGCCGGATTCTCCAACGACACCCAAAGTTTTTCCTGCATAGATCTTCATATTGATGCCGTCCACCGCGTGGAGATGCGAACCACCTTTTAACTTAAACAGCTTGCGAAGCTCAATGGTTTCAAGTAATGGTTTGGGTTGATTGTCACTGGGCATTTAGATCTACACCTGCCTTTGAATTGCCTGATGCTTCAGAAAATAAATAGCACCTGATCTTGTGAGTCCCCTGTTCAAAAACATCCGGACGTGCTTCCAGGCAGATCTCCATGCGGTGCTCACAACGCGGCGCAAAGACACACCCTTTTGGAAGATTTGTCGGGTCAGGCATAAGACCAGCTATTGGACTGAGCCTCTCGGATTTCACATCAAGATTCGGGATTGAATTAAATAATCCAATTGTGTAAGGATGATGCTTATCCCCTAAAAAGATGTCTTCCGCCGAACCTGCTTCGATTATGATGCCTGAATACATGACCGCGACATCATCACAGGTTTGAGCTACGATGCCTAAATCGTGAGTGATCATCAGCATGGAAGTCCCAAGTCTGTCCCGCAGCTCCCGGATCATGGTTAAAACCTGAGCCTGTATTGTAACATCCAGCGCGGTGGTCGGTTCATCTGCTATCAAAAGTTCCGGCTCGCAGGAAAGTGCCATGGCAATGACCACGCGCTGCTTCATCCCGCCTGAAAACTGATGCGGGTAATCTCCGCTGCGAGAAGGCATGATCCCAACCATATTCAGAGTAAAGGCAACTCTTTCATCCACCTCTTGCTTCGTCATTTGAGGATTATGCAGCTGAACCGCTTCCGCGATTTGATCTCCTACGGTCAGAACCGGATTCAAGCTTGTCATAGGATCTTGGAAAACCATTGAAATTCGGTTTCCTCTAATGGTTTGCATGTCGTGCTCACTTTTCTTGATAATGTCCTCGCCATCAAAATAGATCTCACCTTGCAAGATCCGTCCGGTGATGGAAGGTAAAAGTTTGAGGATCGACAGCGCTGTTGTCGTTTTACCCGCGCCCGTTTCACCGACCAGACCCAGTGTCTTTCCTTTTCCGATTTTCAGGTCCAGACCATTGACAGCTTCAACTACCTCCAGATCGGTTTTGTATATAACCTTGAGGTCTCGTATTTCAAGTATGTTTTGGGTTTCTGTGTGCGCCATGAACAAACCTCCCGGCTATGATTTCAGATGAGGATCCAACGCGTCGCGCAGGCCATCTCCCATTAAGTTGATCGAGGCAGCGGTGATGACGATGGCTGCAGATGGAAACAGCATCAGCCACGGTGCCGTTCGCATGAATTCACGCGCCTCAGAAAGCATCAAACCCCATTCAGGCTGCGGCGGCGGCATGCCAAGTCCAAGGAAACTCAGCGTTGACTCATATAGAATGATTTTGGCAACATTCAGGGTCGTATTGACGATGATAACACCCACTGCATTCGGTATGATGTGCGATAAAATAATCCTCGCGCTCCCCGAGCCACCCGCACGGGCTGCTTCAACGTAGTCCTGCTCCGCGAGATTCAGCACCTGAGAACGCACCAGCCGCACGTAATTGGTAAAATAGGCCAAAGTGAGGGCGAATAAAAGGTTGGTGAAGTTCGCGCCCAGCGCATAGACTACAGCCATGGTAAAGAGAATGTCCGGTACCGACATAAAGATGTCCAGGCTTCGCATGATAAAGCTGTCGACTTTCCCGCCAAAAAATCCCGATATAGCACCAAGCGCACTTCCTAGAACCGCTGAAGTGAACGTGGCAATCAGCGCGATGCTGAGTGATGTCCGACCACCATGAAGCAGCCGCGCGAAAGCATCCCGGCCGTAGCCATCCGTACCGAAGAAATGTTCACGCGAAGGCGCGGCTAATTGTTGGGAGAAATCCTGTTTTATGGCGGCTTCGTATGGCACGATAAAATCAGCTGCCAGCAGCATTACAGCAATAATTGAAAATAGGACAAATCCAATTACCGCGCCCTTGCTCTTGCTGAACCTCCTCCAAATCTCTTTGGTTTGGCTGGGACGTTTGAAGCTATCCACTGTCGTGGACTGGACCTTTTGAGGGCTCATTTTAATTTCCACGATAGTCTACCCCTTTGTATTGGAATATTTCGCACGAATGCGAGGATCAATAAAAGCATAAATGATGTCTACAAGCAGCATGACAAGTGTGAAGCATATGGAGATGAGGATTGTCCCTGCGATGATGACCGGTTCATCCTTGTAAGCGATGCGGTCGACGATCAGGCTTCCAATACCGGGTATTGAAAATATTTTTTCCGCCACAACCGCGCCTGCGATCAAAACGCCCAGGCTCAGGCCAATCTGTGTCACAACCGGAAGCAATGCGTTCCTCAGCGCGTGTTTCCATACGACCGTCCGCTCCGCAGCGCCTTTGGCCCTCGCCGTCCGGACATAATCCTGACGAATTGCTTCAAGCATGGAGGATTTTGTGAATCTCATATTTTGTGCCGCAGGCGGGATGGATATGGCGAGAGCGGGCATTATGTAATGTTCAAACGAGCCAATACCGTATGACGGCAATAAGTTCAATTTCAAAGAGAAATAGTACAAAAATAACAGTCCGAGTACAAAAGAAGGGAATGCTGCCATAAAAAAGGCTACCAGAGAAGGAATCGTATCCCACAGGGAATACTGCTTAACGGCAGCATAAATTCCAAAGGGGATCCCAACCGAGGCGGCAATAAAGACGCCCAAGAATGCCAACTTAAGTGTTTCAAGGAATCTCGGCCAGATTTCATCAAAAACAGGCTGTTTTGTCAGGTATGAAAATCCAAAATCCTGTTCAAAGACCATGGCCTTCACGTAATTGAGATACTTGATTGGAAACGGGAGATTATATCCCAGCGCTGCATTATAGGCATCTACATCAGCCTGTAAGGCGCTTGTTCCCAGCATCGCTCGGCCGGGATCACCGGGGGTGATGCTCATGACGGCATAAATAATCAGCGTGACACCCAATATTGTCGGAATAAGAAACAGGAGTCTCTTAATGACATATCTGTACATAATCGAATCTCCTTTATAAAGTATGGCATCCCCACACCTCAAACACGGGAATGCCATACTTGTCGATGATAGTCTGTATTACCTCTGCTGACTAATTAGGTTATTGAACCCATTTAAAATTGTAAATGTGGTAGTAAGTTGGTGATAATCCACCCGGATCCAGCTTGGATGACCATGCGATCCCAACCGGATTGTGGTACAAAGGAAGAATAGTAGCAGAATCCATGACCATAGACCAGAGTTCTGTGTAATAGCCGAGGCGTTCCTCGGTATCAGCAGTGGATACACCAAGCGCTACCAACTCTTCGAGTCGCTTATAATCCAGCGGACTCTTGTCATCAGCGTATTTGACTACATACATGCCTGTAGACTCTGAATGGACCTGTTGTCGGATGTTATTGAAGTCATAGTTTCCGCTGTCTCCGAAAATACACATGTCATAATCTTGCGCATAGAGCTTAGGCGTGACTTGTGCTGCTTCAGCAACATAAATCTCACATTTCAAACCGACTTCTGCAAGATTTGCCTGAATAACTTGGGCTGCCTTGGCTTTTTCCGCAGTAGCTGCGCCGTAAGTCATCAGGGTGCCGACATCAATGCCCTCTGCGATTTGCGCATCCGTAAACCCAGCTTCTTTAAGCATGGATTTTGCTTTTTCAGGATCATAGTCATAAATCTTGAATCCGCCATCTTCATAGGATGGTGATGTTGCCACATATTCATGAGGCATATATTCATAAGCTGGCGCTCCGTAGCCGCTGGCTGCAGCTGCATTAATGTTGTCTTTGTTGATTGCATAGAATATTGCTTCGCGAACTTTCAAATTCCCAAGAATATTGTTGTTCGTTGGTGAGAGATAATTGATCGCCATGAAGCGAATGTTGTTGCCTTTTGTAAGTGAGTTATTTTCGCCCGAAGCAGCTACCAAAGAATCCCACTCAGAAAGCGGCGCATCCGGCAAGTATTCAAGTTCGTCGTTCTCAAAAGCAATAACCGCGGCAGCATCATCTGAAATGACGATGTACTCGACATTCTTAATATTAGGTACGCCTTTCCAATAATTTTCATTAGCTTTTAACTTTAGGCCGGATGCGACATCATACTCTGTGATGATGTAAGGACCCGTGGCTGCAGTATGAGGGACCGTACCAAATTTGTCGCCTTGCTCTGTGACTTCTCTTTCGCTTGAGATCTTGATAGACCAGAAGGTGTGTGAAATTGCGGAGTAAGGATAGTCAAGCGTGAAAACAACGGTCTTGTCATCCGATGCTTCAACAGATTTGATCATAGAGGTAACGTAGTTGAAGCGGGAGTTTTCCATAGCGCGTTTGTAACTGAAGACAACGTCAGAAGCTTTTAAAGGATCTCCATTTTGGAATGTGGCATCTACTAATGTGACTGTGTAGGTCAAGCCGTCCTCGCTGATGGCCACTTCTTTTGCAAGCTGGTTCTGATAACCGCCGGCTGCTTCATCAATAGTATAGAGACTTTCAAAAACCTGTACCCACATGATCTGCATGTCAAAGGTGTTGGTAGTTGCCTCCCAGTCTGTGGATTGAAGTGAGGCTGTTTTCCTGATGGTCAGAACCTCTTCATCAGGATTCACGGCTGGTGTTTCAGTTCCGCCTGGCTCTTCAGCCGGTTCAGGCTTCTGTCCGCAGCCTGCGAGAACAGACACCATCATCAAGAGCATAAGTAAAAGTGAAAGTAAGCGCTTTTTGTTCATTTGTTTTCCCCCTTTAATTATGATCAACATCCGTGATGGTTATCATCACGTTGTTAATTCAAACAGTAACAGATCTCGTACCTCAGCTTCAGAAATGTCAAATGATGCTGTTTTCCCAACCTACTTAAGAATCTCTTTTTAGGAACGCGGTCATGCAATGTACAGAGCCTTTGCCCTTGTTGAGCTCCGACAAATCCAATACATCGACTTTAACACCAGCCTGTTCCAGCAGTTCAACGGTTCTCGGCGAGCCCACAGAAGTCACAACGTGACCGGGCTCGATTGCGACAAAGTTCACGGAGTAACCATATTTCGCTTCAGTCTGCGAAGGCGTTTCGACAATTCTATACCCTTTTTTCTTGAGGGTATCCACGACCGTGTAAGGAACCTGGCTGGCATGGATCACGGCTACTTCAGGTGAAGCCAGATTGAGCAGTCCATCAATATGAGCGTGCCCATAAGGGATCTGCATTGGAATAATCTCTTTAACACCCTGACGCTTGAGTTCATATTCCATTTGGTCATAGCCTTCATGATTGGCACGGACGCTAAGTGAAAGAATACAGGTTTCACGGTCGACCCACATGGCATTGGCGCCTTCAAAGATCCCTCTGCCGGAAATCGTCCTGACAATTGGTACCCCAATACGGCCCAACGCCTCTGAAACATAGCGCTCTTCCCCCCGTCGTTCTGCCATAGCGAGTCTGCAGACAATAGCGCCTTCAGGTGTCATAAACAGCTTGTCGCGGCAGAATACCGCGTTAGGTCTGTCTTCTCGAACCTTTTCCGTGTAGTACACCTTCACACCTTGAGATCTGTAGTATTCCGCCAGCATATCATGCTGTGCCTGAAACTTGACAGGATCAACGGGCTCCCTAAAGCGGACCTTATCATAGTCAAAGCTGTTCAATTCGCTTCCCGGCCTGTGCAGAAGCACCGCCCTAAGCCGGTTGTACTCTGATGCACAGCCCCAGTCGCCGCCCCAGTATGGCACCATGTCTTCCTCGGAACTTGTGTCGAGCGCAAACCAGCGCTCACCTCTGACAGCCTGTAGATCCGGCAGCGGTTTTCCTTCTTTGATGAGTTGGTCGAAATCCAAAACCCTATCGCTCATGACAGCCTCCTCAATATTTTTTACACTAGCTGGCTAGATCTCTATGAAATTTTTTGAACGTGAGCTGGTTGCGTTTGGCGCAAAATCCAGCTTCCTATCTTGAATGCCCAGAATTTTTTCTGGCTGGATCCAGGGCTTGCCCTGAATTGCAGATGTTTCTTCGTGAGTCAGATAGCCTTTATAGGCAGTAAGACTCCTCCTATAGTAGCCATCCGCCACACACGTTTCTTCGACACCATTATTCAAAATGCTGAGAATCAATGGCAGCATGATGGCTGCATACGAGACAGATGTACTGTATGCGACTGCGCCTGGTATATTCGAAACGCAGTAGTGGACGACGCCATTTTCAACATATCTAGGATTGTCATGATGGGTCTCGTGGCTGCTCTCTATAGCGCCCGGATCGTCATTGCTGATGTCAACCAATACAGAGCCCGGTTCCATGAGTTTCAGCATTTCTCTTGTGATGAGAAAGTCTTTGCGCTGCTTAGGCCATTTGACACAATTAAGCACCATATCCGTCTGAGGGAGGACAGAAGCAATGGTTTCCTGATTACAAAACATGGTATTGATTTTACCGTTGTATTTCGCAGAAGTGGAACGGAGCACACCCACATTGATGTCCATGACCGTACAGTTGGCACCAAGTGCGTATAAAACTTCCAGAGCGCCCTGCCCAACAATTCCGGCACCCATGATCAGAACGTTCATGCCGGGCGCGCCAACGAAGCCCCCAACATACTTGCCCTTTCCGCCATTGATCGTCAGCATCGATTCCAGGCCGAATAGGGCACCTTGCTTACCGGCAGCTTCACAATTTGGCGAGCCATAACGGTGCGAATCCTCAGCAGTAAAGGCGATGCAGCCACTTTTCAAAATAGCGTCGACCTCTTCAGGGTGGCCCGCTGGATGGATGCAGCCCAGGAGAATTTGATCTTTTCTGATCAAATCAAATTCAACCGGTTCAAACTCTTTAACCTTTGCCACCATATCACAGCGTATGTACATCTCTTCCATAGTTTCAACAATCTCCGCGCCTGCTTCTATGTATTGCTGATCAGTAAAATTGGAACCTAATCCGCAATTTTTCTGCGCCAGCACTTTGTGACCAGCTGCAATGATGCTGCGAACTTCTATTGGCGTGCAAATGACTCTGTTTTCACCTTCCTTTATATCCTTAAGAATGCCGAATATCATAGTAACCCTCCCGAATATTTAAGTGATGATTCCACAATTGACTGACGGTTTTGTATTTTCAGATTATTTAACGACGATTACTATTAAAGCAATTATCATGCCATGCAATAATACACGTTTTTTTGAGTTTTTTTATATTTTAATAGGTTTATATGGCTTTATTTAAACCTATTAAACCTATTTAAGAGCCTTTGACTAAACCGACACATTAGCTCAAAAAACCATTCAGCGCATCCCGGCAAAGGGATGCGCTGTTTCTTATACCTCATAAAGGTCTGGCACCAACCTGACAATAATACTGCGTAGTCTTAGGACCGCGAAACGTGCTTCAAGCGCTTAATGTCCTCGAGCAGCTCACTTCCCGCCGCCGTCATCCGGCTGCCTCCCCTGCCTTTGGCTGATTTGATGTAACCCATGTCACTCAGCAGCCGCAGCCCGTTTCGAATCTCGGTTTCAGTAAACTCAAAACCGCGAACAGCGAGTGCCTCTTCCAGACGAATCCTGCCCCATCTCTGATGCTTGTCAAGATCTGTGCCCAGTACTGTGAGAATCCCTTCAAACAGTTCAAACTTTCGGCCTTCTCTCAGCAGGAACTTCAAATTGGTTTGGTATTCCCCCATCTCTGGCTGGGATGCATAGCGGTGGTCGGACATTGTGTTCTTGACCTGGTGAATGTAATCCGGAAGATCCTGAATATCGACAAACCGCTTATCCAGACTGCACAGGAATTCCGCCGCATTTCTAAGTTCTCTGACGTTGCCTGGCCAGTTATAACCGCAAAACATTTCAAGGGCTTTTGGAGAATACTTCCAATCCCCATGCATGGCTGCCATAAAATGATTCAGCAGGACCGGGATGTCCTCCTTGCGCTCCCTAAGACTAGGGGTCTGAAGGGGGAGCACATTCAAACGGTAGTAGAGGTCTTCCCTCATCTTTTTTTCACTGATCATGTCCTTGAGATTCCTGTTGGTCGCCGCTATGACTCTGGTATCCATGTCGATCAGCTTCAGAGATCCAATCCTTGAGACTTTTTTCTCTTCAAGAACCCTGAGGAGCTTACTCTGTAGCGGCAGCGGCATTTCACCGATTTCATCCAGAAATATCGTGCCCTTGTGGGCGAGTTCAAACAAGCCGGCTTTTCCACCCTTTTTTGCACCGGTAAACGCGCCTTCCTCGTAACCGAACATTTCACTTTCCAGGAGATTTTCCGGTATGGCGGAGCAGTTCAGCGCCACGAAACTGTAGCGGCTCCGAGTCGAAGCGTTGTGGATGCTTTGCGCGAAGACCTCTTTTCCGGTACCGCTCTCACCCGTGATCAGCACCGCGGCATCCGATCTGGCGATACGCCTGGCGCTTTCAATAACTTCGATAATCTTCGGACTGATGCCCTTGATATCTTCAAAGACATATTTTGCCTCGTGTCGCGTCCCCGAAATTCGGGAACGGATCGAGTGCTGCTGGTCTTCCAGTTCATCAAAGCTTCTCAGCGTAATGATGTTGCCCCGTTTGGTCTTATCTGAAAAAATGGGGGATACTTTGATGACCAGATTGACGCCGCCTACCGAAATCAGTTTTTCCGAAGCCTTCAGGCGCCTGGAATCGTCCCCCATCCGCAGTTCCGGAAGAATATCCGAAATCCCGAAGCCCTCAATGAATTCCGACCGGTTTCTGAGCATGGACTTCGCCTTCTGGTTGGCAAGATAGATCTGACTCATCAAATCTGTGAGAATGATGCCGTCATCCATCAGCTCCATCAGTGCTTTAATCTGATCCAGAAGATTTTCGTTTTCACCCAGCAGTTTCGTGACACCGCCAGAGGTCAGCACCGCACTGCTGCGCGCGTTTCTGGCTTCTTCCGAATTGAAAATGCCGTCAATCTGCATCTTTTCAGCGAGCTCAATCACGCTTTCCACGTCCAAAACCCGCTCACCAAAGTTGATGACCTGTTCCATCCCAGGCGGCATCAGCTGCATTTCGTTTGGCGTAATGGCCACTCTGATGCTCATGTCTCTGGTACTTTCATCCCCATAGTACGGCACTAAATCTAAATTTTTGTAGCCCGCTTCATAGATTTGTGTGATAACTTCCATGCACTTCCTGTTGTCAATATTGACCAGCAGAATCTTCTCTCCGGAGGGCAGATCCTTCAGCATGTCAATCTGCGCTTTGCTCATGGTGAACCGCAGCGCTTGCAGCACCGAGGACTCTTTGATCTTGTCATAGATCAGCTTGAACACCGTAAACCCCGAGATCGCGATATATTTTTCCCGGATATATGGCATGCTGTCAACGGCCTCCGCGGAGTAGGCGTTGATTTTCGCCTGATTTCCAAAATAGACTGTCAGACACTCTTTTATGAAATCAGCGTAACTTTGCTCATTCGCAACGACGGCTATTTCTTTCATACCCATAAATTCCTTTCATTTATGATGCCATTCACCTAATCTGACTTTTTTGTGATTACCTGGCAACTGTCCCTTTAACTCCGGCCAGTACCTGAGCACTTTAGCCGATGGTCACGTTTCCAACCATCGGCCGAATCCCGCCAGCCTTGTACCGACAAGAAATTCCGCCAAGTCTTACTTTCTCAAAATTTTGTCCATGGTTTTCCCTTTGGCCAGCTCGTCGATCAGCTTATCCAGATAACGCACTTCCCTCATGACGGGATCCTCAATATCTTCCACTCTGACACCGCAAATCACACCTTTGATATGAGCCCGGGAAGGATTCATCAGCGGCGCCTTGGCAAAGAACGTCTCAAAATCTGTCTGCTGATCCATCAGCGCCACAAGCTCTTCCTGGCTGTATCCCGTCAGCCAGCGGATGATCTCATCAACTTCCGCCTTCGTGCGCCCTTTTTTCTCCGCCTTCGCGACATATAAAGGATAGACACTGCCCACGCGCATTGCATAAACGCGGTTTTTATCCATGATCCAGCCTCACTTTCCATGATAATTTCGGTATTTCATCTCACTTCATCCATGCTGCTGTTTCTTTATATTTATTATAGCAGATTAGAGTGGTTTCCCGTCAAACTATAGAAAAAACGAAAAAATGCCAGATTCTCAACTCGTGAGAATCTGGCATTTCCAATGGTTTGAAGTGGAGCCGGCAATGGGACTCGAACCCGCGACCTGCTGATTACGATTCAGCTGCTCTACCAATTGAGCTATGCCGGCATGATCAAAGAAATCAAAAATGTGGTAGCGGTGGGCGGATTCGAACCACCGACCTTCCGGGTATGAACCGGACGCTCTAGCCAACTAAGCTACACCGCCAAGGCCAGGATTTGAAGCCATGCTCCAGGCACCCTGTAAACACATACATTATATTACACGATCCCTTAGACCACGTCAAGCCAGTATTTTACCATTTTTATGCCCACCGAAACCCTGCCGCCCCGGCTCGATCTCATACTGTGCTGGATTTTAACCACTTCACAGTTTAAGATAACCCCTCGACACCAGCAGACCTTCAAGATTGTCATAGTCACTGACCTCATAACCAGTCATGTCAAATGCCTTCAAAATCGTCTCCAGCACCAGCGCCCCGGCAATAATGATATCCGCCCGCTTAGGCTGCAGCCCGGGCACCTCGCGCCGCGCCTCGAGCGTCATTCCCGACAGTCTGAGGATCATGTGATCCAGAGCCGAAGCGGAGATTTCAAAGCCTTGAATGCGTTCACGGTCATAATCTTTCATTCCAAGCGCAATTGCGCCAAGCGTCGTCGCCGTTCCGCCAATCCCCACGGCTGACTCCGGCTTATATCCAAGCACGAGCTCCCGCCATGTCTTCAGCTGTGTCAGCGCGTCTGCCCTAAGCGCATCCAGCTCCGCCTCTGCAGGTGGATCACTCATAAGCCACCGCTCAGTCATCCTCACTGCCCCAAGTGGCAGAGAAACCTTATGTGCGATACCCTCAAAATCCCCCAGAATGAGTTCTGCGCTTCCGCCGCCAATATCTATGACAAGCACCCGGCCAGGATGCACCATGCCGGCTAAGACCCCTTGGAAGCCCAGTACAGCCTCCTCATCACCGCTGACAATTTCAACCGGTACATCCGTCTCAAGCTCAACGCGTCTTGCGAAGTCCTGACCATTGCCCGCTTCACGAACTGCGCTTGTTGCAAAAGCGCCTAAAAGCCGGGATCCGCGACCATCGGCCAAAGCCTTGAACGCTTGGACCGCTTCAACGGTCTCATCCATGGACGTCTGCCGGAGCAGCCCGGTCTGGTCCACACCCGCGCCCAATCGCGTCATGCTGAGCAGCTTCTCAGCACCGACCAGCTTTTCGCCTTCCAACTCTGCCATAAGGAGACGAATAGAATTACTCCCCATATCAATGACCGAGATTTTCTCCACCCTGTTCCACCTCTTCTTCAATTATAAAAAAAATCGCCGGTCCAGGCCGGCGAATTGTACTACTTTGTTTTCGTGCTGAAGCCGTTGCCTCTGCGGCTCGACTTGGCATTCTTTTTAATGCCTTTAAGTTTGTCATCCGAGTCTTTCATAAAGCTCGTCAGCATATCTTCAAAGCCACCGCCCGAACTAGGCCGATCGGATCTAAAATTCTGAGGCTTTGGTGAAAAATATGGTGCCGGACTTGAAGGACGATTACCTGGACGCTGATCTCTTCCTGATTCAGAAGATCTCGGCGCGTAGCCCTGTGATCTCGGCGCGTTACCCTGTGGTCTTGGCCCGTTGCCATGTGGTCTTGGCGAGCCGCCTTGAGGTCTTCCCTGATAACCTTGGCTTGGGGCGGAAGCCGGAGCGTTTTCCGGTTTAGGCATAGCCTGGCGAATTGACAGACTGACCTTGCCTTTATCATCAATGTTGATGATCTTGACCTTGACCGGTTGTGATTCCTTCAGGAAATCAGAAACATTCTTTACGTAACTGTCAGCAATTTCTGAGATGTGACACAGTCCTGTTTTTCCATCCGGAAGCTGAATAAATGCTCCAAAGCTGGTAATTCCGGTGACAACCCCATCAACGATTTTTCCGATTTCAACAGCGGACATAGTAATCAATCATTCCTCCTAAATGTTTTGTTCCTTCCAATTATAGTGAAAGCAGGTCGGACTGTCAACCTAGGCAGTCCTGTATTTTGTAAATTTTGTTCACGAATCAGCCTATTCCTGGATCACGTAGATAATCTCGTTTGGCATAACCATCTTCAGTTTTGACCTCGCAATTTTTTCTATGTTGTCCAGGCTTTGCGACTCTTTCAAGTCATTCTCAAGTTTCTCTTTTTCCTCGCTAAGCCGCTCGATTTCCTGGTTCAGCCGCACCTCTTCAACCCTCAGGTCCCTTAGCCTGATCTCCTGGTTGATGATAGTGACGACAAAGTAGATCGAAAATGCAATGATGAACAGGACGAGGAATTTATGCCTGAGCAGCGGATTCTTTTTTTTGACCGGCTTCATGGGATCTCCCCCCTGCAATGATCTTTACCAAAATGTTTTGTGCAATGTCCTAATTCTCGTCTAAAATGCGATACATCTCTTTGGCGCTGTCCTTGGTGACATGCTCCGTCAGCGCCAGAACCTCGACCGTTATGTAACTCTCACCAAGTCTCAAGGTGACCTTGTCTCCCACAGCGACATTGGCGCTGGGCTTAACCTGTTTGCCGTTGATCTCAATGCGGCTCTGCTCGCAAGCATCCTTGGCCACCGTACGGCGCTTGATCAGGCGGCTGTTCTTTAAATACTTGTCAATTCTCATTTTCTTCAGGTGCCTCCATGCTCTTGGTAAAAAAAAAGCAGCTTGCCAGCTGCTTTTTCTTATAGTGACTACAGATTGACTAATTCTTTAAGCGCTTTACCGGCTTTAAATACAGGTGCCTTCGATGCTGGGATCGCAATCACTTCTTCTGGATTTCTTGGGTTTCTGCCTTTTCTTGCTTTACGCTCTCTGACGTCAAACGTGCCAAAGCCGA
>Ga0302240_1000581_pt1 | contig 36126 bp, 19 predicted proteins | sample AAG_UR_His_MG_FD_193538 | JGI IMG/M metagenome (GOLD analysis project Ga0302240, IMG submission 193538) | Enriched activated sludge microbial communities from anaerobic digester in WTTP, New Holstein, Wisconsin, United States - AAG_UR_His | ecosystem: Engineered > Bioreactor > Anaerobic >... | reverse complement strand
CTTCACGCTAAGTGCCAAACAAGTTCAATAGTCAATAATGAACTAATAATCAAAAGCTACTATAAACCTGCCGGAAGAACTGTATTTAAATAAATTATAGTAAAAAAAGAAACGCTCCTTTCGGAGCGTCGGGTTAAAGATGCTATCTTTAACGATGTTTTTGTTTTACACAAGATATACAATTATTATGAATTCAGCAAATAATAGCTCCAAAATAGAAAAAATAATCGTATATGTTGATGGGTTTAACTTGTATTTTGGCCTGTTTGAAGCCAATTTAGATTATTGTAAATATTAAAAAAATAGCAAGCAATCTTCTTAAGAAAAACCAGGAACTTATTGAAGTAAAGTATTTCACAAGCAGAATTAGTAATGATCCCGACAAACAAAAAAGGCAATCTATCTATATTGAAGCCCTTGAATCTGTTGGCATTAAAGTATTTTATGGTAATTATCAAAGGAATACAACGGAATGCAGACAATGTGGTAATATTTGGCCGACTTTTCATGAAAAGATGACAGATGTCAATATTGCAACACAGATGATGATCGATGCATTTCAAGATAAATATAATATGGCCATGTTAATTTCTGGTGACAGTGATCTTGTTCCTCCAATAATAATATATTATCCGGCATATCGTTTGTAGATAAAAAAGTGAATTTATTTATGCTAAAATGAAAAAGCTATCAGGAATTATAATGAAACTCTTATTGATGTTGCTTATAGTTACTGTTAGTCTTGAATCATGTTCCAGGCGCAGCTTTGCATGTTATCACGGTCCCAACAGGATGCTCAGCAAGCCTCCAGAAACAAAGAAAAAACCAAAACCCAAATACAGGTACCCTGGTAAAAGGAGGAAAAACCATAATGCCCTTTTTTTACCTTCTGTACCAAATAACTTATTTTATAGTTCTGAAACAGACAGACCAGATACCTACCTTCACAATTATCCCTTCAGTTAAGCCCTAAACCGACAATCCTTCTCAATAGTTGTCTTGCGGTCTCTTTCAATGAGGCACATCGCCTATAATACATTATACATTATCTTGCGGTCCCTGCTTCCGAACACTAAACGCTTCATGTTCAACCTTTTTAACTTTTCACTTTTAACTTTTCACTTTCAACTTTTCAACTATTAACTTTCAACTATTTGTCGCTAAGTTCTCATTTATTTACAAACAATTTTTATAAAATGATTTGTTTTTTTCAAACATCGAGTAAATTTGTTACTCAATAACTGAACCTGATGCTCGACAGTCTAGTCACATCCCGAACCCGCATTAAGCTGTTGAAGAAGTTTTTCCTAAACAGTAGTACCAGGGCTCACCTTAGGGGTCTGGAGTCGGAGTTCGGGGAGTCATCCAATGCCATACGTGTTGAATTGAACCGCTTTGAAGGAGCCGGATTGTTAAATTCCTATACCGACGGAAACAAAAAGGTTTATCAGGCTAATTGCAGTCATCCCCTTTTTCAGGATATTCACAGCATTATATTAAAGGAGACAGGCATTGACCGTGTGATAGAGAAAGTCATACACCGGCTTGGCAATCTTGATTGTGTTTATCTCACCGGCGATTTCGCCCGGGGAAAGGACAGCCCCGTGATGGAGCTGATTCTTGTAGGAGCTGATATCGACCGTGAATATCTTGTCCGTAAAATTGTTCAGGCCGAAGAGATGGTTGGGCGGAAGGTTAGTTATATTGTGCTCGAACCTCATGAGGCAGAAGAACACCTGGCGCATTTCCAGCCGGAGGAGCTTTTACCGCTGTGGAAATGTGACGGAGAGCAGTAAAAGGAGGTGGATGGGGGGAGAAGAGGTGAATGGGAGAATGGGGGAAAGGGAGAATGGGGGAAGGGGAGAATGGATGAGATGAGGTGAATGGGTGAATGGGAGAAGGGGAGAGAAGAAGTGAATGGGAGAAGAGGAGAAGGGGAGAGATGAGGGAAAATCGAGGTGCTGAGGTTTAAACTTTGAACTTTGAACTTTAACCTTTAAACTTCAGCTAGTTAGCCAGACAACGCTCTGTGACTGACGGGGCGAAAGCATGTTAAAGTGTTTGTCGTTCAACGTTGCCTGATTTTTGGAAATAGAATGAAAGTCCTTAGATTTGAGGCTCTTGAAATATACAATAAAATATGCTTTTGGAAAACTCTGTAAATTGATATTTGAAATAAGTTCCGGACTCCCGGGGTAACGCAAATCCCGGCTAGCGGAGAACTATAAATGATAAGTCAAAAAAGACAAGCAAAGAAAACAAATAGTAAACCAATCCCGATAAACGCCACCCCATGAAGATAAGATACCACCTCACAGCAGTTATTATTCTGCTTTTAAGCGCCTGTACTTCCCAGGAGAAACTTGCTTACCTGAGTAATCTTCCTGAAACAGGTGGTGATTCCTTCACGATGGAGATCCCAAACTATAAGCTTCAGCCCCGGGACATATTGTATATCACTGCAAAGGCAATGACACCCGACGGGTCGATCAAGGATTTCCTGACATCCTCACAGTTGAGTCAGAACATGAATTACGGGCAGTCGGAAGCCGGTGGATATATTTACGGTTTTGATATTAACTCAGAAGGGAACATAATCCTTCCGGTAATTGGCACAGTTAAAGTTAGTGATCTCACTCTTGAAGAAACAAGGAAACTATTGCAGGCAAAGGCAGAACAGGTTTTCACAGGTGCTACAGTAGAATGCAAGTTGTTAAGTTTCAAATTCACCGTAATAGGGGAGGTCAATGGGCCGGGATCTTATGTTAACTATAATAATTACCTGACCGTTCTTGAGGCAATTGGTCGTGCAGGCGGTGTAAGCGATTATGGACGTCGCGATAAGGTACTGGTCGTTCGTCCAACAGATCAGGGAACCAGAACCTACAACCTTAATCTGCAGGATAAGAATCTGCTTTCCAGTGAAGCATATTTCCTTCTTCCAAACGATGTTGTCATAGTCGAACCTGTTAAACAAAAGATATTCAACCAAAACCTTCCAACAATCTCCTTCATTATTTCGACCTTCACCGGAGTGCTGACAACGACATTGTTGCTGATTAATTATTTTGGAAAAAGATAAGAACCATAAATCCTATGAACTCAAACCCCTCAAATAGCTACTACACTCTTCCCGATGAGGAAAGCATAGACTTCAAGCGCTACTTTTCCTTATTCCTGAGCAACTGGTACTGGTTCGCCATCGCCCTCTTCCTCGCCCTGAGCATTGCTTATGGTATAAACCGGTGGTCGGAAGAGGTTTATACCGTTTCTTCCACTATGTTGATAAAGGATGATCAGTTTGGGGGTGGGACATCGGATATTGGGAGTATATTCCCCGGAAGCAGTGCATTCAGGAGCGACCAGAACCTGAAAAACGAAATAGGGATTTTAAAATCTTTCAGCCTGAACTACAGGGTAATGCAGGAACTGCATGATTTTCATGTTGAGTATGTGGGTGTCGGGAAAAGAGGTATTGCTGAATCGAGAATGTATAAGAATACTCCATTCAGAGTGCTTTATGATTCTATACAAAACCAGACAGTTGGATTGCCGGTTTCGATCAGGATCCTGTCATCTGACAGTTATAAACTTGACATTGACGGGGATCCGAAGTTCAGTAAAACTCTTGCATTTGGTGAACGCTTCAATGAGATGGGATTTGACTTCACTATTGTACGGTATTCCGATCTGTTCTCGTTTGACCCCGCAGCCTCCAACAGGTACTATTTTTACTTTGTAAGCCCTGCATCACTTGCAAACCGGTACCGGAGAAAGCTCAGCGTTATACCATTTGAAGAAGAGGCCACGCTTGTTACTTTATCAGTAAGCGGCTTTGTGCCGGAACAGGAAGTGGATTACCTTAACAGACTGATGGAAGTATATCTGCTTCAGGGGCTTGAGGTAAAGAATCAGACTGCGGAAAAAACCATTGAATTCATTGATTCGCAGATAGGAACAATATCCGACTCTTTGAGAACCGTTGAAAACACACTCGAGAATTTCCGTCTTTCAAATAAACTGGTGGACCTGAGCCGTGAAGGAAGCGTTATTCAAAACCGTCTTGAGAATTATGAAAGTGAAAGGAGTTCTTTATTGCTTCAGAAAAAGTACTATGAATATCTTAAGGATTACGTGGATTCGCGCAATGAGTCCGGTGACATTGTATCTCCCGGAGCAATGGGCGTCACAAATTCCGCGCTCGAGAGGCTTGTTGCCGAGTTGGCAACATTGCAACAGCAGAAAAGTAAACTGAAATTGAATATCTCTGAAGACCTTCCCGCTGTTGCGGCATTTGATAAAAGCATTATGGATGTCAAGGCTCTTATTGCAGAGAATATAAACAGCAGTATGAACAATATTGAAAATGCGATTAATGAGGCTGATCACAGGATATCATTGGTGGAGGCAGAGCTGAGCAGGCTCCCCGGAACAGAAAGAAGGCTGATCAATATCCAGCGGAAGTTTGATCTTAATAATACAGTATATACCTATTTGCTTGAAAAGAAAGCAGAGGCGGGAATCGCGAAGGCTTCAAATGTTTCCGATAACAGGATTATAGATTATGCCACGACTTTCAATTCATCACGAATAAGTCCGAAACCAAGAAAAAACTATTTAATGGCTCTGACACTTGGATTATTGATACCAGCACTATTAATACTGTTAATCGATCTGCTGAATACAAAAGTTATAGATAAAAAGGATATAGAGAAAGTTACCAAAGCCCCAATATTGGGATTTATAGGTCATAATAGCCTTAGAACAGAGATACCTGTTGTCGAAAAGCCTGGTTCAACTCTTTCGGAATCATTCAGGTCAATCCGTACAAATCTTAAATACTTTTTAAAGGATACAAAAAACCCTGTTATATCGGTTAGCTCAACTATAAGTTCTGAGGGAAAGACATTTATCTCAATAAACCTTGCTGCTATTATTGCAGCGAATGGGAAAAAAGTGTTGTTGATCGGACTTGACCTTAGAAAACCGAGAATACATAAAGTTTTCGGTATCAGCAATGAAAATGGTGTCAGCAACTTTCTTATTGGACAGTCGAGTTTTGAATCAATAATTCATGAAACTATTGTTGAAAACTTGTGGTTTGCTCCGTCAGGTCCGGTTCCTCCAAACCCGGCTGAATTGGTTGACTCACCTGCAATGAAAGAGTTTATTGCCAGAGCCAGAAAACAATTTGACTATATAATAATTGACACACCTCCTGTTGCTATTGTTACCGATGCACTTCTTGTTTCTCCTCTGACGGATTTTTATCTTTTCATAGTCCGGCAACGTCACACCACAAAAAATACGCTTGGACTTATTGAAGAACTACATCGTAATGAGAATATTAAAAGCCTTGGGATTGTAATTAACGACATCAGTGCAAGCGGTTATTATGGTTATGGTTTGCGATATGGATATTCAGGTGGTTATGGCTACTATTATGGTTATAACTATTACGGGCATAGCAGGTATGGTCGATATGGATATTCAGATGAAGCTAAGAAGTATTATACAGATGATTAGTTAATGGAGATCACCTGATAATTTAGTATTGTTTGTTATCATGTCAAATTGGCATGCTTAAAGAATTCGTATCAGTACAGATAAAATAGTCACGAATGTGATAATATAAAATGTTTTCTATCTCTTTGACTATGTCTTAAAGAAGAATAACATCCTGTAATCCACCTTACAGGGCATAATAATGTAATACGGGAAATGTGGATTAGAACCGCAGGGTTTATTAATTATTATCTTGATCCTGACTGATTTTGTGCAAAACTTGTTGGAATCATTCATATGTTAGCTTTGTTTTGTATTGAAATGGAGTTGCTTTTAAAGTCACTTTGGATTTAGCTGTTAACTTCCAATAGATAGTTAAGTTAATGCAAGTTGGTCGTTCTCAACATTTAGAGTTTTAGTTTAGAGTAAATAATCTGAAGCGGTAACAGTCAATGCTGCGTATGAAATGCACAGCAATAAATAATATAGATAAAAGGTGGGCATTTGCCACCTTTTTTAATGCTATTCAATCTTGCCTGGGGATGTACGCGTTTTATAAAGCAAAGGCCTTGGGGATGCATTGTATAATATTAAAATTTAGGAAACACTAGCCTGATTTAAGATCATGAATTATAATAGGCTTAAACAGAGATGTAATAACTATTTAAACCATTATACTTTTAGAAATATAGGCTACCTGACAGTAGGAAATATTATTTCACAAATAATATCTTTTATTGGCGCTCTATATATACCTAATTTACTGGGACCTGAAAGATATGGTGTCTATAATACGGTATTTGCCTATGTTGGTATATTCTCAGTATTTACTTTCAGTGGTTTAAATAAAGTTGTAATACGTGAGAGTTCTAAAGATATTAAAAACACCAGGAATATTATTGAAAGCACAATAGGATTAAGAAATTTCTTTTCCTTTTTTGCTGTTTTATTATGCTTGATTGTTGTTCTTTTTATTGATTATGATAAAGGAACAAAGGTTTATATTGCAGTATACAGTTCATCCTTATTATTTATTGGGTTTCAAAACTCTGTTAATTCATTATATCAGACTTTCGAAAAAATGAAAGTCATTGCAATATTAAGCATTGCGAAAAATTTAGTATTGGTTCCTCTCACGATATTATTCCTGAAGCTGGGATATGGAATAATGTCACTAATAATTATAAATCTGATAATTAGCTTAGTTATACTATTGGTTAATATTCAATTATCAAAAAGAATTTTATCATTTAACTTGTTTTCGAGAATACAAATAAATCCAACATATATTAAATCAGGTTTAAATTTCACAATATTAGAGTTTTTAGGAATATTGAGTGGCAAAATAGATCTTGTAATGCTTTCATTTTTAACAACTCCTGAAAAAGTAGGATTATATTCATTGGCATTTAGGATTGTTGAAAAAGGCTTGTTAATTAGAGGCCCAATATCATTAAGTTTGTTTCCGCATTATTCAAAAAGATTTGATGATAAAACAGCAATCAATAAGAAAAGTCTTTATAATCACACTTTATTCATGCTGATTCCTTCGGTTGTAATTTGCATTATTGTTATACTGTTTTCCAAAATAGCAATTGTTACATTTGTAGGCGCTGAATACGAGGAAAGTGCTAAGATACTGAATGTATTAGTGTTATATTTAGTATTTAACTACAGTGTAATCCCATTTGGATTGTTTTTACAAACAATTCGAAAAGAAAGATTGTCTGTTGCAATTAGTGTAGGTACTGCTTTAATTAATATATCACTTAATTATTTATTTTATAAAATATATGGTATCATTGGAATTGCATATTCAACTTTGGTAGTAGAATTCTTTAGATTAATTAGTGCAATTTCTATTTCGGAATTATTAATTAGGAAGAAATAATATTCTGTCAAAATTGTATTTGTGTCAAAAAACTCTTATAACACCTGTGCAAGGCGATATTATTTTAATAATCATTTAATTATATAAGTTTTTATGGCTGACAAAAATAAAATATTTGTTATATCTGCTGCAGATAGATATAATTTTGGTGATTTAATCTTTAATTATATCATTCAAGACTCCCTATCATCCGAAATTAAGAGCAAATATCAAATAATTTATACTAGTCTATTAGGTAACGATTTAAGTAAATATCAGGGCCATAAAACAACCGGTATTAGAAAAGTTCTTAAAACACTTGTTGATGGGGATATATTACTTTTTGCCGGAGGTGGTTTGCTTGGTCATAAATGGGAGCCAATGTTTGCACAGACAAGAAGGAATGTCTTTTTTAAATACTTCAAAAAACTATTTTCGAGGGAATTTAATGAATTCTTTTTAAGATCTGTTGTTTTCAGAACACGAAACAGATACCCATATACCATATCTGCAAAACATCTAAAAAAAAATATAGCTATAATTTATAATTCTGTTGGAGGTGGAGCATTAGATGTTATGAAAGATGAACTGAATGAAATAAGGAACATTTTATTAACAAGTAGTTATATTTCCGTGAGAGATAGGAATGTTCAGGAAATATTATCACTAAACAATATTGTTCTTTCTCCTGATTCAGCAATTTTACTATCTAAAATATATAGTAAAAGTGAATTATTCAATAAAGCAAGCAGAGAAATACAGAATATATTACTGGATGATTATGTTATTCTGCATTTTAATAAAGCCATTGCTAGTTCCTATAAAAATGAAATTAATGATTTTATAAATTGGCTTAAAGAGAAGATAAGAAAAAAAATAATACTCCTTCCTGTAAACTATATTAATAATAATGATATAAAAGGTCAAAGGCTTTTTAGGGAAAACATGAATTGTTATGTCATTAATAGGAAGCTTAGGCTTTTTGAAATATGCGCTATTATTGCTCATGCACAATTCGTTATAGGCACCAGCCTGCATGTAAATATAATCGCATGTTCATATGAAATACCACATCTGGGAATGACAAATAAGATAGACAAACTAAACTCATTTTATCAAACCTGGTATAATGATAGTCAAGTATTCGGTTGCTATGAGTTCAATGATTTAAAGAAAAATGTACTCCTGGCGTTCAGTAACAGAAATGAAGTAGTAAAAGTGAGTAATACACTTAAAGAAAAAACAGAAAAAAATTTTGATAGAATTAATTCGATTATATCTCAGTATAAATAATTATGGATATTGTTGATATTGTTCTGCCATTATATAAACCTGATGAAAAGGTTTATAATGCTGTCAATAGCGTTATAAACCAAACTTATTCAAATTGGAAGCTTTATATTATTGATGATGCTTCTATGGATGGTAGTTTAGCTTGTATTGTAAAAAGCTATGAACAATACTCGGAGAAAATTGTTTACATTCAAATGACTGAGAATAAACGAGCAGCCGCGTGTAGAAATTTCGCAATAAGACAGGGTGTCGGAAAGTACATCGCTTTCATAGATCAGGATGATGTTTGGGTTAAAGACAAATTAAAACGACAAATTGACTTTATCAATGAAACTGATTATGATGCCGTACATGGAAATGTAAATTATATTGACAGAAATGGAAACAATATTATGCGAGAGGAATGTGAGCAAGAAAATGAATCTCGCAGAAAAATTGACTGGGCAAACCTGGCAAAAGAAGAATTAGCAAGAAGACTGTTAATTACACCAAACATTCGTATTATATCTTCTCTAATTAAAAGAGAGGCTTTTAATAGAATAGGAGGCTTTAACGATACATTTTTTGGAGGGGAAGATGAAATTTTTTGGTTTGAAATGGCAAAATCCTTTAAAATCGGATTTTTAGATAATACTTTGTTTCATCGGGTAATTCATGAAAAAAATACTTCGACAATATATTCAATTCAACGAATGAGTGGATATATTGAAGCATTGAAACAAATAAAAAGGAAAAATAATAATAAGTATTTTAGTAATGACATTAATTTAAAGTTAAAACAGAAATACTATTCAATATTATTGACATCACTAAAAATGCGAAAAATTTTCATGTTCACTAAATATTTCTTGATTATTCTGTTTTCTGATCCTGTGTTTTTAATAGAAAAAATAAATAATTCTAAGGCAAGAAAATAATTAGTTTGTAAAAACATGCATGTGCTTAGTAATTAATGCATTAATGTACTTGTTTTGAGCTGGATTTGCCGGGGTTTAATATTTGTCCAAATAATATCATATTATAATAAGGATTAATCAATCATACATTTTGTGTTTAAAGAAGGTGATTACTTCTTAAATTGATAAAGATCAATTACCTTTTAAGAATTTGTCCTGTAAATGAAGCAAACAATTTTTGTTGTTACTGGTGACCATCCGAATAATTGCACTGGCGGTTCTGAATTTCAGGCATATCTTATTGCGAAAGGCCTTAGCAATTTTTTAGGAAGAACTTATTTTTGTACTATGTTTTCAAATGAAACATGTATAGGCTATGAAGATGAAAATCTGATCCATTTATCAATTAGGAAAGGATTTTTACCCGGAAAAGTTTTTCAATTTCTGATATATGCCAAAAGATTTAAGCCGGATATTTTTTATGTCAGATGCCTGTATTCATTTTGGTGGATTAAATTGATAGGTATTATACTTAATAAGCCAGTTGTATATCATTTAAGCAGTGATAACCATGCGCAATACAGCAAAGTAAAATTAAAAACTTTGCCATCAATAACTTTAAGGAACTTTTACATTTGGGCAACTCAGTTTTCAGCTATTGTTATTTCCCAGACAAAAAGACAGGCGGATTTATATAAAAAAACATTTAATATCTCACCTACAGTAGTGTATAATGCACAATTGCCTTGCAATAATCAGGTAATTAAAGATTATTCAAAAATTTCTGTTTTGTGGTTGGGGAAAACTTTTAAAAATCCGGAAAGGTTTACCGAGCTTGCAGCCAGGATGGGGAACCAGAATAGATTTGAGTTTTTGCTCGCGGGATTATTTACGGAAAATCAAAGCAGTTACTTTTCAGCAATGCAAAAGAATGCAACCAACTTCAAATATCTTGGGTATCTAAGCAGAAATGAAGTATACGAGGAATTAGATAACGCCCATGTTTTAATCAATACAAGTGATGCTGAAGGCTTCCCCAATACATTTATTGAGGCGTGGTTCAGGGGAGTAATTGTAATTTCTGACAAGATTGATCCTGATAATATTTTGATTGATAACGGAATCGGATTTATATGCAAGAATACTTCCGAAATGGAATTAAAATTAAAGGAATTGTTTGCAGGTGATTTAACGAAAGCGAAAGAATATTCTGCAAAAGCAAAAGAATATGCGTTTAAGAATCACAATATTAATGTGGTTTCGAAAGAGATATTTCAGATTATTCAAGGACTTTATCAATAATAATGGCAAAGCTGATATTTCGCAATTCTGATTTCAGAAGTTACAGAATTCCTTTTTACGATAATTTGTGCGTTAAAAATGATATTCGTTTTATTTTTAAACATAATGAGGTCCCTGAGAAGTACAATCATATATCTCTTTCCGCATCAAAATCATCATTCTGGAATGACAGGACCTTTATGCGGAAGTGCATAAGAATGTTATTATCGGAATATGATATTTTTGTTGCTTCTTTACCAACCAGTTCGATTAGCGTTTTTGGAATATTATTCTCAAAATTAAAAAGACGGAAAGTAATTTTGTGGGTTGAGAGATGGCATGTTCCATCTGGTAAAGGACTTAAAACAGTCTTAAAAAGGAGATACATAAAGTTTATTTACAATCTGGCCGATTCATATTTTGTTGGCGGAACAAAATCGGAAGAATTCGTATTGGATTTTGTTAAGGCAGATAGCAGTACCGTATTCAAAGGGTTACAAGCCAATTTGGATCTTAGTCGCTTTAATCCATCAAATATTAATATTCAAATTCCTAAGGATCATTTAATATTTCTTTATCTCGGGCGCTTTATTGAGTTTAAAGGAATTTTTCATCTTATTGAGGCATTCTCTATAGTGAACAGGAACTTCAGTAAAATAACATTGATATTGATAGGTGATGGTAAGTTAAAAGACAGCCATGAAAAATATGCTGAAAATCTGAGGCTTTCGAATTTATTATTTTTACCCCCCATTGATGATAATGATAACTCGTTGAAAGCCGGATTTTACAATTTGTGTGATGTGTTTGTTCTTCCTTCAACAATTGTGAATAATCAGACCGAAGGATGGGGATTGACAGTGGGAGAAGCAATGTCCTTGGGGAAACCAGTAATTGTAACTGATGCTGTTGGTTGCTCGATCGATATGGTCAAAAACGGTATCAATGGTTATATAGTTAAACATGGCTGCTCCAAAGCTTTAGCCGTGGCACTTACTAAGACGATAGAGAATAAGGAAGAATTAAGGATTATGGGCAAGAAAAGCAGAGAAATGTTTGAGGAAAGAATTTCTTACGAGAAAATGTCGGAAGGATTGTTAAAAGCTATTGATTATACATTAACATGTTAAGAAGAATGTACTTCATAAGAAAAATCCTAAGTATTTTTGCAAAAATATACTACAAGATTAAAGTTGTTGAGCCAGTTATTATTAGTGGAGAACAATTCCAGGTAATTAAGAGTCAGAATTACTCCTATTGGAAACATTTCACCAGAAATAAGCTTATTGAACCTGAAATTTTTCTTATACTAAAAGAATATCTGAACGAGGGAGATGTTTTTTTTGATATTGGTGCATTTGTTGGTTCACATTCTTTATATGCATCAAGAAAAGTCGGTAGAAATGGTCAGGTCTTTTCATTTGAACCAAACCCTTTTAATGCACAGGAATTAAGAAAGAATATTTTATTAAACGGGATTGAGAATATTTCAGTTTTTCAAATTGCACTGGGGGGCTCAAATCGCAAATTTGATTTCTGTTTACCTAAAAGACATGGAGATAAGACTTCATTTTTAATAAATTGCAATAGTGCTAATAAAATCAGTGTTGATGAGAGAACCTTAAAATCCTTTGCCGAGGAACAAGAAGTCTCCCCGTGCTTAATCAAAATAGATGTTGAAGGGTTTGAGTATGAAATATTTAAAGGCTCTGAAAGCTATTTTATCAACAATAAACCAAATACTATCTGTGAGATCCATCTTGAGCTTTTAACTAAAGAAAAAATCGAATACCTTTTCAATTTCTTTCATTATTATCCGAAAGTGCGTTTGGTTTCGGGTATTGACCTTCCTGGTATAAAAAAATGGGAAAATATATCTCTGGAAGACGTGCTTAAATCAAAAAGGGCAACAATCACGGTTTTTTTAACCAGTTAATATTTGCATGGAAAAGATGAACATTTTTCAAATAATGGGTTGTACATCGGATCAATATGCGTCACTTGAGCATTATCTTGTGCTAAAGGCAAAAATTTGCAGGGAAAATGGATCAGGATTCGTAGTGGCTTATAATAACATACCAGCATCGCGGGATTTTATAAATGATTTATTAAACCAGGGGGCAATTCTCGAAAAATTAGAAGCAAATTCAATCCTGAATCTTGCTTTTCATATAAAATTTTTTCGGATAGTAAAAAAATATAAGATTGACGTTTTACATGCTTATTTTGCTCCGACCAGACATTACGCGGTTTTCTTAGCCTGGCTATTCGGAGTAAAAAGGAGATACAGGCAGGCAGCAAATCTTCCTTTGTCAGGTAAACGTAAATCAGGATTAAAATTCAGGATATTTCTTTTAAGACATCGGATACTTGCATCTTTCGCTTCAAAATACATTTGCCGGTCAGTTGCCGTTAGAAATGAATATCTGGAAATGGGAATAAAGTCCGAAAAACTGAGTGTTGCAGACGGAGGAGCAGATATTGAAAAGTATAAGAAATTTGAAGTATCAAAAGAGGAACTTTTGGATTTTTATCCGGGTGTTAACAGAATGATTATAGGCACAGCTTCGAGATTAGTCAAAGAAAAGGGGATACCCACTTTGGTTGAATCAATTGCAAAATTGAAAAAAGAGTTTGACATTGTTTGTCTGATTTTGGGTGAAGGTCCTGAAATGGAAACCCTGATCCGGGTAATTAAGAATAATGAACTAAAAGACCATGTTAAGCTTCTGGGGCATAAGAATGAATTGGAAAAGTATTACAATATTCTAGATGTTTATGTATCTCCGTCATTTTCAGAAGGTATGAGCAATTCAGTACTTGAAGCCATGGCTTGTGAAGTCCCAGTTGTTTTATCTGATATTGAACCCAACAAAGAAATTATCCGAGTTGCACAAAATCAAGGATTATATGTTGGTGAGCTTTTTAAGGTTGGTGATCCGGAAGACCTTTATATAAAATTAAGATCTCTTTTAGAAAAAAATAACAAAGTAGAAATTGGTAAAAACGCGAGAAAAATAATTGCTGATAATTTTAGTATTAATCACAGAATTAGTAAAGAATTTGAAATCTACAAAATGCAAAATTAATGTGTGGTATTTGCGGAGTAATTGATAAAAATAGAATAAATCCTACAATTCTGTTAAATATGGCCGCATCTTTAAAACATCGTGGCCCTGATAGTGTTAATATCCAAATAGTTGATAATGTCGGACTGGGTCATGCCAGATTAAGGATTTTAGATCTTTCAGAATCAGCAAACCAGCCAATGTCAAATGAAGATGACTCAATATGGCTTGTTTATAACGGGGAATACTATACGTTCCGGGAATATCGTGAAGTACTTTTAAATAAAGGGCATAAGTTCAAATCTAATACTGATAGCGAAGTAATCCTTCATTTATATGAGGAATACGGGATGGACTTTGTTTCCTGCTTAAGAGGGATGTTTGCAATTGCAATCCTGGATCTGAGAAAAGATAAACTGATATTGTTAAGAGACAGGGTTGGTATAAAACCCTTGTTTTATTATCATGATGGCAGTAAATTCTTGTTTGCTTCCGAAATCAAAGCGATAATGCAATATCCCGGAATTATAAGGAATATGGATTTGGAATCTTTGCGAACCTATTTCAGTTTGGGATACATCCCCGGGGAAAATTCAATTTATGATAAAATAAAGAAATTACCGCCGGCCCATGTCTTAACTTTTCATGAACATAACGTGGAAATCAAACGGTATTGGTCACTCCCCGATACCATAATATTTAAGGAAGAAAATTCAGCCAGGGAAGAATTGGAATCATTGCTTTTGGAATCTGTTAAAATGCAGATGATAAGCGATGTGCCCCTTGGAGTTCTTTTATCCGGGGGACTTGACTCTAGTCTGGTGGCAAGTATTATGGCATCCCAATCTGACAGGCCGATAAAGACATTTTCAATTAGCTTTAACGAAGAAAAATACAATGAAATTGAACATGCAAGAAATGTTGCCAGGCATATCCAGTCAGAACATTTTGAATATAAAGTGGATCTGGAGAAAAGTGAAATAATTGAAGACCTTGTTTATTATTATGATGAGCCATTTGCCGATTCATCTGCTATACCCACTTATTATGTTTCGAAACTGGCAAAAAAAGAAGTTACTGTTGTTTTGTCAGGTGATGGAGGAGATGAATTATTTGCAGGCTACAATTGGTATGACTGGATGCTCAAATACGCGGCATTTAACAGAATTCCCCAAAATGTAAGAAGATTATTATCGGATATGTCCAATTCCATCCCACTGCATTTTAAGGGAAAGCATTTTATGGGTGTACTTAAACTGGAAGAATTTGACACCTTTTTTGAACGGACTTCATTATTCTCTAATAGTGAATTAAAACTTCTCTTAAAAAATGAGTGTTCCGGTAATTTTTACCAGCAGTATAAATCAAATTATTACAATTCAGGCGATTCTTTACTAAAACGCCTGACAAGAACCGACTTTAGTTATTATTTGCCTGATGATGTTCTGACCAAAGTTGACCGGGCAAGCATGGCAAACAGCCTGGAAGCAAGAGTTCCTTTGCTTGATCACAAAATATGTGAGTTTGCATTTAGCTTATGTGATAGTTTAAAGATAAAAGACATTCAGCGAAAATATCTGTTAAAGCAGGTTGCCCGAAAATGGTTACCGCCCGATTTTAATTTTACAAGGAAACAAGGCTTTTCTATTCCCCAGTCTGAATGGCTTAAAAGTCGTTATCATGATAAGATTCTTGATTTGCTTTCAAACGACAACTTCTTAAACAGGTCATATGTCGGTAAATTGCTCAAAGACCATCGCGCAGGCACAAGAAATAATTCCAAAAAATTATGGCCGATTCTTATTTTCTTAATATGGCAAAAGAATGCTGGAAGCAGTATATTATAGCATAGTAATTCTTACTTCGGTTTTCTTTTTTGGTCGTTTCGGTCTCAATAAGCTAAGTTTGCTTGTTTTCATTATCTTTTGGGAAGGATTGTTTAATTATTTGGGTAATCTTATTCCCGGCCTGTGGGAATTCTTTAAGATTTTCTTTTTTCTGTATGTATTGTTCTATATGTTGAATCATTTGAAAAGCAAATACTTAATCAGCGAAAGATATTTTAATTTATTGTATTTATTATTTAGTCTGTCATTTTTAATTACTCATTTATTTAACCCGGGCAGTGTATTGACCATTTTAAGTCAATTTCTTTTTAAGTACTCTGCTTTTTTTCTTTTTTTATATATCATTAAAGAGCTGTTTCAATCTGAACATAAGTTGTCTTACGTGTTAAGTCTTTTAATTTCAGCAATCTTTATTCAGATATTCCTGAGTTTCGTTAAAATAATAATTTATGGTCTTAAATCAGAATCTATTGTTGGTTCCGTTCAATATATCGGAGGTGGAGCAGCAGTGGTTTTAACTTTTGTCTTTCTTATATTTTTCTCAATAATTCAGATCGAAAAGAGATTCAGGTTAAAAAAATACATTTATCTTTTACCAATAATTGTTTTTATTGCAAGTTTAAAACGGGCTCCGGTTTTTCTTTATCCGGTTTTTTACTTTTTCCTGGTCATATTCCCTTATAAAAAACTCAGTTTGAATAATATTGTTAAATATGTGCCGGTGGTATTACTGCTTTTCTATTTTGGAGTCAGAACCAATGCAACTTTAAACCCTGAAAATTCAAATTGGGGTTCATTCAATTTGAAGTATGTGACCGACTATATGTTTGAATATAATTTTGGAACATCAAAAGTTTATGAAATAAACGAAACAGATATTACATCAGGAAGAGGGGGAAGTTTATTATTATTGTTTCAGCCAGGAAAAATAGGACTTCAGAATGCAAAGGAAATTCTGTTCGGACAAGGTATTGTTGACTATGCCTTGTCATCGGAAGGCAGATTTGTCGGAGGAAAGGCATATGGTATTGAACATTATGGATTGTTAAGTTCAGCTGTTGTAATCTTCTATTCCCTTGGCCTTTCAGGATTTATTTTTATGGTTTTGATGTCACTTTATATTATTTTCCTGATAAGAACAAAACGCTTACTGTGGATAATTCTGATCTTGTATATTTTCGAGTTGTTTTTTTATGGGAATCAGTTATTTATAAATCATGCCTCAGCGTTCTTAATAATTTTTTCTATTTATTATTCAAATTATTTCGAGCTAAAGGTTCCAATCATGCCTCTTAAGAAGTATTCCGGGTATGAGTGACAAGGAAAAGTTGTTATTTATTAATCCTCATCAGTTTGGCCATACCGCCGGCTATTACTACTACTGCAAATATCTGAGAACAGAATATAATATAAAGTATTTGGGTTTTGATGAAGGACTGAAGAAGCTGGTTATGCCTGGAACCAATGTGATTTATATTCAGCAAAAGAAAAACAAGATCCTGCGGATTTTGAATTTTTTATACAACTCAATAAGGGAAAGCTATAGATGCAACTATGACATTTTATATGTTTATTCATTTTATTTATCTTTTATTATTGGGCTATTCGCCAAAAAATCACGAAAAATATTGGATATTCGAACATGTTCAGTTTCGGCGAATCCTTTGAAAAGAAGACTGATAAACAGATTATTAAGCTTTAATACACTTTTTTTTGATAGAGTAATAGTCTTGTCACCGGATTTGATTAAAGGGCTAATAATAAACCCGCTAAAGTATCATTATCTTCCTTTAGGCTCAGAGAAATATTTTGGCGAGAACCACACATTCGACGATTTGAGATTGTTGTATGTCGGCGCTCTTAATACAAGGAATATATATCAGTCAATTGAAGGATTATATTTTTTCCTGGAACGAAACAATTTCAAACCCCATATTAGCTATACAATTGTTGGTTTTGGAAATATTCATGAAGAAGATACCATAAGAGAATCAATTGACAAATATGGATTAAAGGAATATGTTGTCTTTGATGGCAGAAGAAGTTATGACGAATTACCGGAGTATTTTGAAAAATGTAATATTGGAGTCTCATGGATCCCAAAAACCTCGGTTTTCGATCAGCAGCCTGCAACCAAAACTTTTGAATATCTCATGTCCGGGCTATTTTGTATGGCAACATCGACCAAAGCCAATAAAGATCTGATCAACAACAGTAATGGTATCCTTTTCAATGATAATGCACATGATTTTGCAGATGCTCTGGAAGATGTGTACAAAAACAAAAACAAGTATGATTCAGCCAGGATCCGTGAAACTGTTAAAGAATACTCATGGCAGAATCTGGTTGAGAATAACCTTTTGCCCTTCTTAAAGAGCTTGTAATATAATAAGTTAATAAAATGAGAATTATACTATCCAGCCCTTGTGCAAAATTTACAGCCTTGATCAGGTTTTTCTTTCTGAAGATTCTCTTAATTAAAAAACTGGAAATTAAAGAACTTTCCTACATTGGAACAAACCTGAAAGTGTATATTCAGCGAAATAGCAGAATAACTGTAAATGGGAAAATATACATTTCAGACAATGTTGAATTACAATCACGCGGAAAACTATCATTTGGGAATGCCTGTGCAATCAATTCCTTCAGCCGGATAATTGCATTCGGAGAAATCAAGATAGGGGACAGAGTCAGAATAGCACAGCATGTTTCTATTCTGGATCATGATCACAAATATGATTTTCAGGACGGTATACTTAATACTGCAGGGTTTACAATCAAACCAATAACAATAGGGAATAATGTCTGGATAGCTGATAAGGTAACAATAACCAAAGGTGTCACAATTGGTGATAATGTGATAATTGCAGCCAACTCTGTCGTTACAAAAGATATTGAATCAAATGTAATGGCCGGGGGTGTGCCGGCCAAAACAATAAAGAAACTGATCTAACTTCCAGAGGAATGGATTTTATGAAAAGTGCCGGAATTGATGGAATAAAACAACCTGTTCAGGGTTTGTGGCTTGCAAGACACAGGGATGCAAATGCATGGTATCATATATACCCTGTAGCTCAATCTGAATATGTTTCTCTTCTGCATGTAGTAAGGCATAAAAAGGCAAGCCAGGACATTCCAAAGGTTAAATACCATTTATATAAATCCACATGTCTGGTTTTTGATTTATTAAAAATATTCATTACAGGATTCAAGGTATTATTAAAGCATGAAATCCGGTTCATTGTAACATTTAACCCGGTGCCCTGGGGTTCTGTAGCGTGGATCTTAGCCAGGCTATTTAGAAAACCCATAATACTAGGATTTATCGGAGCTGACTTCAACTATTATCTGAAGAATACAAAATGGAAGTATTTCCTGGTTTATGCCTCAAGGCATTCCAGTATTATAACCGTTACAGGTTACAATATGAAGGAATATTTTTTAAAGCTGGGAATTAATGCTGAAAGGATTTTCGTCTACCCGCATTGTGTTAAGGATGAATTTTTTGTGGATCCCCTAAATGAGAATAGAAAATATGATGTAATAACTGTTTGTAATTTAATTCCACGAAAAAGGGTGCAGGATATTATTCTGGCAATTCATCTTTTAAAGCAAGAAGCTAAGGTAGTGAACCTGTGCATTGTTGGTGATGGGCAGGATAGACTTATGCTTGAAAATCTGGCAAGAGAGAAAGATGTATTGGATTTAGTACATTTTCTGGGCTGGCAATATGATGTCTTGCCATTCTTGAAACAATCGAAAATTTATGTTCAGGCATCATCAGCAGAAGGTTTCTCAATAAGTCTTATTGAAGGTCTCGCGGCTGGTCTGATCCCAATCACCACTAAAGTCGGATCGGAAGGGGATCACATTAAGGATGGATATAACGGGTTCTTTTTCGAAGTCGGTGACTATGCAGGATTGGCAAAACTGATAGAATTCTCATTACTTGAAGAGAATTACTCCAGGATACAGCAAAATGTTCTTAAAGAGAGGGATTATTTCAGAACAAAGAATGCAATACAAATTTGCGATCAGATTATTGAAAGGATTACTCAAGTAAAATGAAAGAAAAGCTTGAAAGTTCTATAGTTTCATTTATTTCATGGCTCGAAAGAAATACTTACGAGTCATATGATGTTTATGATTTTTGGTCCAGTTCTATCGGGATAAAAGCTAAACGATATTTTAATGAAAATAAACTGCTGGCATCACCTCTCGTTGGTGTTTTACAAGTTTTAGACAGCTTTTTTCCGCGTTCAAGATTTCTTTTTGCAAAAAAGAAAAGATTTCCAATTGCTGATAGTCAGTTTGCATCAGCGTATTTAAATTATTATCTGCTGACAAAAGACGAAGTTTATTTGTCCAGAGCAACCGGCCTGCTAAAGCACCTCGAGTCAGTATCATCAAAGACCAAACATGGCATTGGCTGGGGTAATCCATATGACTGGGTTACACTTTTCTTTGAATATCCATCAAACTCACCCTTAATTACCGTTACTCCTTATTGTTTTGATGCATTTCTGTCAGCCTATGAAATTACATCAAATGAGAGTTTTTTAAGAATACTGGAGAAAATATCAATGTTTGTGGCATTTGATATGAAGGAAACGGAATTTCAGGATAATACAGCTGGCTGCAGCTATGGAACCAATGATAACAGTCTTGTTTACAATGCTATTGCTTACAGGGGCGGCACGCTCTTAAAGGCCGGGCGCCTTTTTAAAAATGACGCTTATATAGATAAATCGAGAAAAAACATTGATTATGTAATAAAGCATCAAAACAAGGATGGATCGTGGTATTATTCCGATGATTCACGTTTTATAGATAATTTTCATACTTGTTTTGTATTGAAAAACATAGCACAGGCATATGATTTTTTTGGGGAGGATTATATGCTCCAGTCACTGAAAAAGGGCTACGAATTTTACAAGAAGAATTTTGTCCGCACAAATGGCAGTTTGCGGCATTTTTATAAGAGCAAATATCCAAAATTCAGGAAAATTGAGCTTTATGATTATGCAGAAGCGATTAAAATGGGCATTTTCATGAGAAAGTCAATTCCTGAAGCTTTTTCACTTTCAAAAAAACTAACCGGGCACCTTATTGATAAGTACCAGTTGAAGGAGGGTTATTTTTATACAAGGGTAAATGTTTTAAATATGAAAAATGATATACCTTACTTGCGTTGGCCTCAGGCTCAGATTCTCAATTCACTGACGTCAATGTTGTTGCAGTTATCAGATCTGTCATAGGTTTTACATTTTTGTATCGTGAAGATTTTAATTGATATCGGACATCCTGCCCATGTACATTATTTCAGAAATTTTATTGGAATAATGCAGGGGAGAGGGCATGAGTTCTTAATTACCGCGAGGGAAAAAGAAGTAAGTCACCAGCTTTTAAATAGCTTTAAAATACCATTTTACGACAGAGGAAAGGGTTCAAATAATATTTTTGGAAAAATACTGTATGTTTTAAAGGCTGACAGAGACATATATAAAGTATCAAAAACTCATAAGCCTGATCTTTTTCTAAGTTTTGCATCACCATATGCCGGTCATGTTGCAGCATTAATGGGGAAATCTCACATTTCATTTACTGATACTGAAAATGCCAGGCTCGGTATAATTTCATTTTCTTCTTTTGCTGATTGCATAATAACACCTGATTCATTCAGAGGAAGATTAGGTAAGAAACATGTTTCCTTTAGAGGTTTCATGGAGTTATGTTATTTGCACCCAAAATATTTCACATCGGAGAAAAGCGTAGTTAGTGAATTGGGTCTGGCAGCGAAAGAACCATACGTACTTTTACGTTTTGTTTCGTGGAACGCAAATCATGATATTGGCCAGTCAGGAATACCGTATAATGAAAAGTTGGAACTGGTCAGGAGAATATCAAAGAAAATGAGGGTTTTTATTTCTTCAGAAGGGCATTTACCGGATGAATTGCTGAAATATCGAATTAATATTTCACCTGAAAAAATTCATAGTATTTTGGCATATGCCAGCTTGTACCTTGGAGAAGGTGCGACAATGGCCTCAGAAAGCGCTATTCTTGGTACACCTGCAATTTATATAAACTCATTAACCGCAGGAACAATTGAGGCGCAACAAAGGTATGGGTTGCTATTCAGTTATCGGAATATTAACGGAGTTTTCGATAGACTTGAAGAATTACTGAATAATCCTTTATTGAAAAACACATTCGAAAGAAAAAGGGATAGAATGTTGGAAGACCAGATTGATGTAAACTCGTTCATGGTTTGGTTCATTGAAAATTACCCGGATAGTGCAAGGATAATGAAGAATGATTCTTCTTATCAGGAACGCTTTAGATAGCTGATTCTTTTCACATACTCAAAGGCCATTTTACAGGCCAGTTTTAAAGGTTTATACCCTGTTCCCGATTCGTAATGCCATTGTTTGACAAATATTTATATTGAAATATTAAAACAGAGACTTAAATAAGGAAATTATAGTTTTGCTTATGGGCAGAAGGAACAAAATCCCTCTGCCTTTTTTTTAATCCTGAGGATATTAGAATCATATATAAATCTTATGATTAATAGTTTATTATCATGGAAGATGCTACAATAATCGTTGTTTGCCATCGTTAATATCTAACCAAATAAGAATGCCTATAGAGTTAACTTCTACCAAATAAACTTGGACTAATATACCCGGCCTCCTGCAGGCGGGTTAATTATTATAGGCAATCTAAACAACCTGACATGGATACCTCGGTGAAGAGTAAATTATTAAATCTTGTATTAATTTATCCCAAGGTTTTAGTATTTACATTAATATCCTTATTCTTAACAAAAGGAAGCTTAAACGCGCAACCTGTTTACAATTCTGGACCAAGCATCGCTCCTTTTCCTTTAAAACTGGAACTGTCTTTTAATATTGACAGATCATCAAATGTTTACTTTGTAGTTTGGCCGGGTAATTATAATCCAACCCCGCCACTTGATGCAGCTACACTGAAATGGTATGCAACGCATCCAACTTACACCGGTGCACCGGACAGAGGATCTATTGCATATACGGGTGGTTTGGTAGGAAATGATTATTTGAGGATAATAAACGGTACATTCCAACCAATTAATGTTAATTCAACTTATACAGTTTACGTTGTTGCACAAGAGATTTCAACCAACCTTTTTTCTTCAGTTTACCGGAAGGTTGTAGTTACTCCTCCCTGTCCGCCCGTATACGTCCTAACCGGTTTTCCAATCCCTTCAGTCTGTGTTAATAAAGGCCAGCTCGCGATTTTCACGATTGAATTACCTGATACCGACCCGCTGACACCCGGGAAACAGACAGATGTAAACAAAACCGGTCTTTTTGCAGGAACTACATGGAGCCTTAACTGGGGAGACGGGACTATAAATACCTATACTTCGGCTACTGACAATGATATCCCTACCGATATTGGTTTTATAACACACAACTATACAACAGCATCAAACTGTGTTTATAATGTTATTCTTACTGTTAAAAATCCCTGCGGCGAAACAACTCCTGTGACTTATCCCGTTGATGTCCATGGCCGCGATCAGGGTGATAACGACGGTCAGATAATCATTGAGGATGTTGCCTCCGGCGAGACTGCCGTTGTCGAGGTCTGTGAAGGTACGCAGCATATTTTAACCATGCGTGATATCAGTCACTGGAACTGCCAGAACCCGACTTTCCCCGATGGTACTCCTGCTCCGCCGAACGATGAACCAAGAACAATTCAATGGGTGTACGGAGAAGACAACGGAGGAGCTATACGAAACACAATCGGAACAACTCTTGGCACACTTGCACCGGTGATCATTGGTGGATCTAATCCTGCCACCACGACCAACGGATATGAACAGCTTCCGGTGATAGGGCCGATAACGGCAACCGGCCAGCTTAGTCAGACAATACTGATCCCCGAGGACTGCCGCGCAGGTGAATACTTCGATGTCTACCTGCGAAACTGGAACAAATGTAACCCTTACCCGGCCGACCCGCCGGTTTTTGCGCGTATAAGGATTCTTGTTGTCGATGCCCCGGATGCCCCCACGGTTCCGGACCGTACAATCTGCTTTGGAGAGGACAGGACACTAACGGTTACAAGCACCCCGACCGGTACCTTAACCTGGTACTCCGATGCAGCTCTTACTACCAATGTCGGAACAGGTGCAACATACATTCCAACACAAACCGACCCCGGCGTTTACTCTTTCTGGGTAACCGACCAGGAAGTTGGAGGACTTAATTGTGTCAGCCCCGCCACTAAAGTCACTCTTACAATCAGGGAAAACATCGATCGGCCCGGTGTGATAACCGGTTCCACGGGTACCTGCCCCGATGTAAACGGTCTTGTTTACAGTGTTCCTGCTGTCCCGATGACCAAACCCATCGGGGGAGAAATGGAGTATGTATGGAGTGTCGGTTCGGGCCTTACAATAACATCAGGACAGGGTACCCGCCAGATCACTGTCGACGTGGGCTCAATAACCGGAAACAGGAATATTAACGTTTTCCTCAGATACAAAACTAATCCGCAATGTAATTCAAACGACAGGAACCTTACTCTTGCTGTTTATTCAACAGCTCATAATCCGGGTGTCATAGCCGGGACCAATGTTTGTCCGGGCAGCACCGTCAATATTACAAGCACAACGGCTGCCTCGACAGGTACTCCGGCATCATCGGGACCGGTTTACAGCTGGCACAGGTCCGTGGCACCTTATACATCCTGGACAGCTCTCTCGGGCTCAAACTCAACCTTCAGCGAGACCATTAACACACCAGGAACGTACCGTTATCGCCGTACTGCAACTTTCGGATGCGGTACTCCGGTAAGTACAACGGTCGATGTTCATGTTTACTCAACCAGCCACAACCCGGGCTCAATAACCAGTTCAAACATATGCAGGGGCCAGACGGTGTCAATAGCAAACGCTCAAAGCGCATCCACAGGCACTCCGGCATCATCGGGACCGGTTTACAGCTGGCACAGGTCCGTGGCGCCTTACACTTCATGGACTTCGCTCACGGGTTCCAGTGCCACTTTCAGTCAGACTATGAATACTCCGGGTGTTTACAGGTACAGGCGAACCGCTACCTTCGGATGCGGATCGTCAGTTAACACCACGGTCGATGTAACTGTTTATTCAACATCCCATAACGCCGGATCGATTAGCGGCAACGATATCTGCCCCGGAGGTACGATAACAATCAATAGCATAACTGCTGCTTCTACCGGCACTCCTGCCTCATCAGGGCCAAACTATAGCTGGAGAAGAGCCCCCGGACCCGCGTTTTCAACCTGGACTAACCTTACAGGTTCAGCAGCAACATTCACCGAGTCTCTTACAACCCCCGGTACCTATAGATATGAACGAAGGGCTGCTTTTGGATGCGGTTCGGCTGTCACTACAACAACCGACATCCGTGTTTTTTCAACGACTCATAATGCCGGATCAATTTCCAATACCAACGCCTGCGCAGGAAGTCCATTCACCATTGCAAGCGCTTCGGCAGCTTCAACCGGAACACCTGCTTCCACGGGTCCGACTTACAGTTGGGAGAGAGCTCCTGGTCCTTCATTCACTGCATGGACGGCTTGTCCCGGCACCGCGGCAACAATTACCGAAACCATTACAACACCCGGGATTTACCGCTACCGCCGAACAGCATCATTCGGATGCGGAACTCCGGTCAGCACCACAGCTGATGTTACGGTTTATTCAACCACACATAACGCGGGCGTAATAAGCGGTGCTCCGGTCTGCGAGGGTGGAACGGTAAATATATTGAACACAACAGCAGCATCAACAGGAACTCCTGCATCATCGGGGCCAGTCTACAGCTGGCACAGGTCAGTGTCGCCATTCAGCTCATGGACAGCCCTCTCCGGATCGGGAGCGACCTACAGTGAGACGATGAACACCGCTGGAACTTACCGCTATCGCCGCACGGCAACATTCGGATGCGGATCTCCTGTAAACACCACCGTTGATGTGGTTGTCAATCCTCTTCCCGAACCTGATATCTCCGGCGCTGACAATGTCTGCCAAAATGAAGAGGAAATATACACCACTCCTTACCTTGCCGGCCATACCTATACCTGGTCAACAAATCTTGGCACCATAGTCAGTACAAACGCCAACTCGGTGACCATCAGATGGAATAATATCGGAAACGGAAGCGTTACGGTAACCGAGACAATTACAGCCACGGGTTGTAATAAAACAACCACTCCCTATGCCGTTACAGTCAACCCGGGACCGCCTACCGCGGCTCCGGCGTTTGTGTCGGGCGCAACAAACATCTGCCGCGACGGAAGTCTTGTGATCGATGTTTCAGATGTTGCCACGGCAATAGAATATATATGGGATTTCTCGTGGATGCCGGGTACCAGCAATGCGGTAACAGCAACAAGCCAGATAACAATAGACCTCGCCGGTATGAACCCGGGAAGCTATTCCGTAACCGTTGCCGGTTCAAACGGCTGCGGAACCGGTCCGTGGATGACACCGGCCCACTCATTTAACATTAACGACATACCCCAGCTTGCATTACTCAGCAATTCTGTTTGCAGTGATGAACATTCAGCTATAACTTTCTCAATATCCAATGCCGGTCCGACGATAACCGGACTTACATATAATATTACATCTATTAATATGAATTCCCTGTTGCCATCGGCCGGTTCGCCGGAAACAGGTACGGGCTTCGCGGCAAATGTTATCGAGGATGATGCATATACAAACAAGACCTCAGCGAATGTTAACGTGATTTACAGGGTGGTTCCTGTAAGCCTGGAGGGTTGCACAGGAGATCCAAGGGACGTAAGCCTGGCGGTTATGCCTGAACCAGTGCTTGCCCAGCTGAGTACATCGAAATGCAGCGATGCAGCCCTTGGTTTTAACCTTGCTGTTGCCGCCGGAAGTTCAGCAGCAGCATCCTATAATATTACAGCCATTAATCCCAATGGCCTTACAGCTTCCGCGGGCGCCCCTGCCACCGGCAACGGACTTACGGCCAACGTGATCGCTGATGATGCCTGGAGAAATACCACCAATGCTCCCGTAGATGTTGTGTATTCAATCGTTCCTGTCGGATCAAACGGATGTAAGGGCGACACTTATACCATGACCATCATCGTCAATCCCGAGCCGGTTTCGTCAAACATAAATACTACAAGGTGCAGCGACGTTCCCGCGGGCATCAACCTTTCAGTTGCTACAGGCAGCGTTCAGGCGGCAACATATAATATTACGTCCATCAATTCAAACGGATTGACCGCTTCGGCAGGCTCTCCTGCCACCGGTACGGGTTTTGCGGCCAATGTGATCGCTGATGACGCCTGGACCAACACCACCAATGTCCCGGTCAGTGTGGTCTACACCGTGGTACCTGTCAGCGTAGCCGAATGCCAGGGAGAGCCCTTCACGGTAAGCATAACCGTCAACCCCGAACCTTCGCTTGCCAATCTTTCAAACGAGGTGTGCAGTGATGATCCTTCGGGAATAACACTTGCTGTTGCAGGATCAAGCATTCCGGCCGCTACTTACAATATAACAAATATTAACAACGGCGGTCTGATAGCCTCAGCAGGCTCACCCGCCGTTGGCAACGGACAACTTGCAGACGTGATAGCCGATGATGCCTGGACCAACAAGACCAACGGCAACGTGAACGTTGTTTATACAGTTGTTCCTGTCAGCGGCGACGGTTGTCCGGGCAATCCGGTCGATGTAACACTTACCGTTAAGCCTGAACCTGTTCTTGCTAACCTCAACAGAAGTATCTGCAGCGATGCAGCCTTCGGATTCAACCTGAGCCTTGCACTGGGAAGTTCTCCTGCTGCCAGTTATAATATAACAGCCATCAATTCCAACGGGTTGACTGCATCCGCGGGCAATCCCTCCACGGGCAACAATCTGCCTGCCAATGTCATAGCGGATGATGCATGGACCAACACCACCAACGCTCCCGTGAATGTCGTTTATTCCATCGTTCCGGTTGGTGTAAACGGCTGTTCAGGTGATACCTACACCATGACAATCACAATCAATCCCGAGCCTGTCCTAGCAAACCTTAATACTTCAAAGTGCAGCGACGCGGCCTTTGGATTCAGCCTTGCAACTGCAGCCGGAAGCGTTGCTGCTGCCAGGTATAATATTACTGCAATTAATTCCAACGGATTAAGCGCATCTGCAGGCTCTCCTGCCACCGGTGACGGGCTCCCTGCAAATGTCATAGCAAACGACGCATGGACAAACACCACTTCCGCCCCGGTCGATGTAATCTACACGGTTGTACCGGTGAGTGCATCCAATTGCCCCGGCAAGCCGATGACTGTCACGGTAACCATCAATCCTGAGCCTGTCCTTGCAAACCTTAATACTTCACTCTGCAGCGATGCTGCTCTGAACTTCAATCTTGCAACTGCAGCCGGTAGCGTTCCGGCGGTAACATATAATATTATTTCAATCAATTCAAACGGATTGACCGCTTCAGCGGGTTCCCCCGCGGCAGGCAACGGACTCCCTGCCAATGTCATCGCGGATGATGCCTGGAGGAATACGACAGCTGTTCCGGTTAATGTAATTTATACAGTCGTTCCGGTGAGTGCAGGGAACTGTACAGGTAATCCGGCGACAGTAACAATACAGGTGAATCCCGAGCCTGTCATGGCTACTCCGGGGACCACGGTATGCAGCCGCGGAGCGACCGGCATAACACTTGCCGTCAATGCAAGTGGTGTTGCAGCGGCAACATACACGATAACAGCCATTAATTCAAACGGACTTATAGCTTCAGCGGGTTCCCCCGCTACCGGTTCCCTGCTCCCGGCCTCTTCAATTGCTGATGATGCCTGGATCAACACCACTTCAGCGAACGTCAACGTGGTTTACACAGTAATTCCGGTGAGCGCAGGGGGCTGTGAAGGTAACCCGGCCGACATTACCATTGTTGTAAAGCCGGAGCCGGTAATAAGTCCGGATCAGGTCACCAGCGCATGTTCAGGTAATGCCCTTGACTTCGAAATCGGGCTTGATAATTTCACCAATCCTGCCGCCGGTGTCACTTTCACATGGAGTGCCCCGACACTTAATCCCTCCGATCCCGCATTCACGGGAGGAACGGCACGCGGTGTAGCTTCATCGGCAAATATTACAGATACCTTCGTTAATACCCTTGGTCAGGTCGGTACAGCAACCTATACCATAACTCCTTACTATAACGGATGCACGGGTCAGCCTGTCGATGTTGTGATTAATGTCGGTTCCGAACCTGTCCTCGATCCGAACCTCGGCGACTATGCCTGCAGCAACACTGCCATAGGACTTGTTCTGAAAGAAGCAGCCGGATCGGTAACGCCGTCACATTACAATATCATATCGGTCAATTATGAAAGTGGCCTGACACCGGCAGCTACAAATGCCGTTATTCCGGATGCAAACGCGGCGGCAACATTCCTGTCGGGCGATATTTACGAAAACTATACAGGTGTCAACAAGTCTGTTACCTATCGTGTACAGCCGGTACTGGCTCCTGACTGTTTCGGTGATCCGGTCGACGTGGTGATGATAATCCGTCCCCAGCCGGTGGTAGCGCCCGGGCAGGTCAAGACCGTCTGCTCAGGTGTAGCTATAAACCATGAGATACTTCTTATTCCTGCCAACACACCGGCAGGAACTCTGTTCAACTGGAATTTACCGACTATCAGCAACGGAACGGTTCAGGGAACGGCAGGAGTCGATGTGGCCGCCGATCCGGCAGGAACCTTGCATATAACCGACATCATTGACAATCTTAGTTCTGATCCGATAACTGCAACCTATAAAATCATCCCGGTAAGCGCAGATGGTTGTTCGGGTAATGAAACTCCTGTTGTCATTACAATCAATCCGGAGCCATTGCCTCCTGCAATATCCGGCAGGACCGATCTCTGTGTTGATGATTTTCCCGTTTCTTACACCGTAACACCGACATCCGGGTCTACGTACCACTGGACAGTCGATCCGGCTGTGGGCATCAAGACATTAGACTACAACACCAGTGCAATAATGATAAGAGCCGCTGCCACGCCAGGCACGGGGAATATAACTGTTTATGAAACCAACTCGCTCGGTTGTTCAGGCGATCCTTTCTCACTGCCGGTCCAGGTATGGGAAAGCGCTGCACCCGAGGATATCACCGGTGATCCGGTAGTTTGCGCATACACTACCCATACATACAGCGTAAGCTTCAGGGCTGGTTCAACCTACAGTTGGACACTTCCCGGCGGAGCGGCAATAATTGGCAATCCTTCGGCAAACAGCATATCGGTGCTTTTTGGAAATGTGGGCGGAACAATCATGGTACGTGAGACTAATATCGCCGGATGCGTCACCAATCATAATCCTTTCTCGGTAACCGTCAATCCTCTTCCTTCAGCCAATATCAGCAACGGAGGAAACATGTGCGACGGAGAAAGCAGACCGCTGAGCGTGTCATTCATTGGAACGGCGCCCTTCGATTTTACCTATGCAATAAACGGTGTTAACCAAACTCCGGTACACACGAGCGACAACCCATATATCATAAATGCAACTCTGGCCGGAACATACTCCATAGTGAGCGTAAGTGATGCCACCGGATGCACTGCTGCCGGAACGGGAAGTACCACAATAACTTATTTCCCGAAACCGACGGGTATAATCAGCGGAGTCGGAGAACTCTGCCGCGGCAACTCTGCAACACTCACGATGACATTTACCGGAGTTGCTCCCTACAGCTTCTCTTATAGCGACGGGGTGAATCCTGATATTGTGGTTACCAATCATCCGAACAACGTCTATACGGTGAGTGTTTCGCCGCTGGTCACATCAACCTACACTCTGACATCGCTCACCGACCATAACAATTGCGAGGGAGAGCTGTCGGGCTCGGCAACCATCAACGTTAACCAGCCACCTTCGCTCTCGCTGGCCGGAACTAACCTGACATGCCATAATGTACCTACAGGTGAGATCGATATGACCATCACCGGAGGAACGGCTCCCTTCGGCATATCATGGACAGGTCCCAATGGATTCACGGCACCCACTGAGGATATATCAGGACTCAGCGAAGGCTATTATGCTGTTACGGTCAACGATTCAAAGGGATGTTCGGCAACGGCCAATATCACCCTTACACAACCGCAGGCGCTGAATGCAACCGTAGATCACAGCCCGGTAACATGTTACAACGCTGCTGACGGCAGCATCATAATTTCAGGTGCAAGCGGAGGATACGGAACATATGAATACTCCATTGACGGCGGTCTGAACTGGCAGCCGGCGGGCACTTTCGACGATCTTGCCCCCGGAAACTATGAAGTCATGATCAGAGATGCGGCTAATCCGCATTGCGAGAAAACACTGAATCCGAATGTGGTCATAACGCAACCGGCTGAGCTGAATGCAGTGGTCACAACGGTTGATGTTTCATGTAACGGATCGAACAACGGCAGGATTACCATATCCAATCCGGCCGGAGGTTACGGAACTTATGATTACAGTATTGACGGCGGAAATGAATGGCATCCTACAGGAAGCTTCAGCAATCTGAGCCCTGCCACTTATGATGTCAGGATCAGGGACAGGGCTTATCCTCTGTGTATTGTTGTCCTTCCTGCAGCTACTATAAACCAGGCGGATCCCATTACAGCTGATGTGGTATCGGTTAATGTAACATGTAACGGCGCCAATGACGGTACAATAACGATATCGAATCAGCTTGGCGGAACGGGCCTTTATTCATATTCAGTGAACGGAGGTTTATCATGGCAAACATCCGGCACCTTCAGCGGCCTGGCTCCCGGGATCTACGATGTGAGGATAAGGGATGCAGCTGATATTAATTGCGAGGAAGTTCTCGAACCTGACCTGGAGATCACACAACCTGATAAACTGTCTGCAACTGTTGCCAGTACTGCCGTGACATGTTACGGAGCCAATGATGGCACGATCACTATCAGTAATCCTCAGGGAGGATACGGGACATATGAATTCAGCATCAACGGAGGCGGTACATGGCAGCCATCAGGCAGCTTCACCGGCCTGGCACCAGGTTATTACAATGTTATAACACGCGATCAGGCTCATCCCTCATGCGTAGTCGTTCTCAATAATTCCCTTCAGATCACCCAGCCGAATGTTCTTCACGGTGTGATCGCAACGGCAATGGTTAGCTGTAACGGAGCGAATGACGGTATAATTACCGTGAACAATCCAACAGGAGGCCATGGTACATATGAGTTTTCAAATGATGGAGGCAGCACCTGGCAGGCTGGAAGCAGTTTCAGCGACCTTGCACCCGGCAGCTATGATGTCAGGATGAGGGATGCGGCCAATCAGGCATGTGAAACAATACTGAATCCATCAGTTGTTATTACCGAACCATCTGTTCTTTCAGCAGTGGTGGATAAGACGGATATAAGCTGTTTCGGCGCGAATGACGGCAGGATAGTTATATCATCTCCTTCCGGCGGCTATGGCAGCTATGATTACAGTATCAACGGCGGAACCGAGTGGCTGCCGACAGGAAGCTTCAGCAATCTCAGCCCCGGCTTATATGATGTAAGGATACGCGACAGAGCTCATCAGACATGCGTTATTATCCTTGATGCTGCCCTGGAAATTACTGAACCGGCGGTTCTGTCTGCCAGTGTTGACGCTATTCCTGTTACATGCAACGGTGCCAATGACGGCAGGATAGAGATCACGGGAGCCACCGGAGGATACGGCAGCTACCAGTATACAATCAACGGAGGCGCTGCATGGCAGAACTCAGGTATCTTCAACTACCTGGCTCCTGGAAGCTACGATGTAAGAATAAGGGATGCAGCAAATATTGCCTGCTCCATAATCCTTGATCCGGCACTGGAAATAACCCAGCCGGCAAAATTGTCAGCAACGGTGGATGGCACTCCGGTAACGTGTTACGGTGCCGGCGACGGGACAATTACAATCACTAATCCTCAGGGCGGTTACGGAACATATCAGTACAGTATCAATGGAGGTCTTGACTGGCAGGACAACGCCAACTTCAGCTCGCTTGTCCCGGGTTACTACAATGTACAGATACGCGATGCAGCCCATACTTCATGCGTGGTTGTTCTTAACGGTTCATTCAGGATAAGCGAGCCTGCAATCCTCGCGGCAAATGTCACACGCACCAATCTGACCTGTTTCGGAGCGGATGACGGTACAATCAGTATCACCAATCCAACAGGAGGCTATGGTACATATGAATATTCAATTGACGGAGGAAGCAGCTGGCATCTGTCAGGCAGTTTCACCGGACTGACTCCCGGAAGTTACGATGTTCAGATACGCGATCTTGCTCAGACCTTGTGTGTGATAGTTCTCAATCCTGATCTGGAGATCACTGAACCGGATGAGTTGTCTGCCACTGTGCTTAGCACAGCCGTTACGTGTTACGGAGCCAATAACGGTACAATCAGCATCACCAATCCTTCAGGAGGCTACGGTACATACCAATACAGCATCAACGGAACAAGCTGGCAGGGATATGGTACTTTCAGCAACCTTTCACCTGCATCGTACGAAGTCAGTATCAGGGATGCAGCCAATCCTCTATGCGTGGTGGTTCTCGATCCGGCAATGGAAATTACAGAGCCGGCACAGCTGGCAGCGACAATTGGCAGTACGAATGTTTCATGTTTCGGCGGTAATGATGGTACTATTACGATTACCGGCGCAACCGGCGGATATGGTACATACGATTACAGCATCAACGGTGGCGGATCATGGAATTCAACAGGAATATTTACGAACCTGATGGCGGGCAGCTACAACATCCTTATCAGGGATGCCGCTCATACGGAATGTATAATTGTTCTCAACAATGCCTACCTCATCACACAGCCGGCTATGCTGTCGGCAACGGTAAGCAAGACCGAGGTATCCTGCAATGGCTTTGATGACGGAACGATTACCATTAGCAATCCGCTTGGCGGTTATGGTACATATGACTATTCAATTAACGGAGGAGGCAGCTGGCAGCCTGCATCCGGCAGTTTCAGCAACCTCTCACCCGGCAGCTATGATGTCAGGATGAGGGATGCGGAGCATACTGACTGTTCGGTTATACTCTATCCGAACCTGCTGATAACCGAACCGCTTCCGCTTGAAATGTCAACCACGGGAGACATTGTTTTAGACTGCTTTGGTGACACTGATGGCATGGGCACATTCTATGCTTCGGGCGGAACAATGCCTTACAACTTCGTGGTAGATGACAACACTACAGGAGGCACTGTGTCGGGCTACGGATTCAACTCACTGACTTTCTTTAATGCAGGCGCCGGACTGGTAAGAGTAACAGTTGTCGATGCCAACGGCTGTTCCGCTCAGGCAGTGATTAATATCACTCAGCCCGATGACCTGACTCCGGGTTCGGTTGAGGACAACCAGATACTTTGTTACGGTGATAATCCTGATCCGATCACAGAAGTGACAGCTCCTGCAGGCGGTCCCGGCTCCTATGTCTACCAGTGGCAGTCGTCGACCAATGCAGCCGGACCTTTCATTAACATCGCGGCCAATGCAAATGCTAGCGAATATACACCGCCGTCAGGGGCCACCTATACACAGTACTACAGGAGAATGGTCACTTCCGGAACATGCTTGCCGGTGTACAGTAATGTTGTGGAAGTGCTTGTTAACCCGCGTCCCGTTGCCTTCCTTACCGGAGGTGCAACGATATGTCCCGGGGAAAGCGCTGTTATAAAAGTAACAATGCTCAGCGGCACGGGTCCGTTCAGGATTAATATTGCCAACCACGGTGAAATACTGGATTACAACAGTGGTGATGATATAATTGTCACACCTGCGGTTAGCACAACTTACAGTCTTATAAGCGTTATGGATGCCAATGGCTGTGACGTTACCGAGCCTTCGCCCGGTCTCAGCGGCACCGCCGAAGTGATTGTAAGCGATCTGCCGGTGATAACATCATTCACTCCTTCGCCTGCAGTGTGTGAGTTCACTCCTGCAAGCTTCAGGGTGACAGCAACGGGAACCAACCTTAGCTACCAATGGTTTGTAGACGATAATTCAGGTACAGGACCCGTTCCTGTAACAGACGGCGGCAGCTATTCCGGTTCATTGACGCCAACCCTTCAGGTATTCAATACAGTAAGGGGAATGAGCGGATATGTTTACCATGTTGAGGTTAGCGGTTGCGGAACGACTGTTACATCCGACGATGCAACATTGACAGTAAACACTGCTCCCGAGATAACTCTTCATCCAAAGGATTCAACTATCTGCCTTGGTCAGGATGCATCATTTGAAGTTTCTGCAGAGGGCAGCGGGGTTAATTGGCAGTGGTATGTAAACAAAGGTACGGGATTTGAGCTGATGTCGGATGATTCATACTTCAGCGGTTCCACTACAGCAACACTTGCCGTAACCGATGCCCAGCTTACATTCAACGGATGGATATTCAGGGCAGTGGCTTCGGGAGTCTGCGGAGTACCCGTGAACACCAACTTTGCCATCCTGAGGGTGATCAGTCCTCCTTCTGTTACAACACAACCTCAGCCGAGGACCGTCTGTGAGAACAGTTCAACAAACTTTATCGCCAATGGTGAGGGCTATACATCGCTGCAATGGCAGCTGAACACCGGATCGGGCTGGACCGACATAAGCGACGATGCTACATATCTGGGTGCAACAACACAGCAACTTTCAATAATGAATGTGCCCGTATCGATGAACGGCTACCGTTACAGACTGGCGCTCAGCACTATTTGTTCAACCACATACAGCAATGAGGTTGTTCTCACTGTCAACGAGAATCCGGTAGTGGATTTCAGCGGCATCGATCCGCTTGCAGCCTGCGGAGGTGTTCCGCTCGTGATTGACGGCAATCCGACAGGAGGTTCAGGCACATGGTCGCAGCACCGCTGGACAGGTGATGTTGGTCCTCTGAACAGCTATACGGTTCAGGCGCCTACTTTCTCATCGTACATCAATGGTTCGTACGTTCTCAATTACAGGGTTACCGACAGCAACGGATGTACCGCCAACGACGATCTGACAGTAACAGTCGACTATCCTTCGGCTGAGTTCACTCAGGATGTGGAGTACGGATGTACGCCTCTCACAGTCAATTTCAGCAAGGATATGACCGGAATAGAGGAATGGTGGTGGGATTTCGGCGATGGATCGCCTCTCGATTCATCAAATGAGAATCCTGTTCATACTTTCGTGAACAACGATCCCGGTTCCATTGAATACTTCATAGTGAAACTCAGGGTGAGATCGGCAGGTGGCTGTTTTGCCGAGCAGAGCATCATGATTACCG
>Ga0302240_1000580_pt1 | contig 36217 bp, 27 predicted proteins | sample AAG_UR_His_MG_FD_193538 | JGI IMG/M metagenome (GOLD analysis project Ga0302240, IMG submission 193538) | Enriched activated sludge microbial communities from anaerobic digester in WTTP, New Holstein, Wisconsin, United States - AAG_UR_His | ecosystem: Engineered > Bioreactor > Anaerobic >... | reverse complement strand
CGGCAGGAAGACGCCTGGTTGACAACACCGAACTGATCCATATGAAGGTCCATATGGCAGAGCGTAGGTATGTGAATCCCCAGAGTGCGAGCGGCTTCAAGGATGGTCGTTCCTTTTGGCACCGCGATTGGGGTATCGTTAATCGTCAGTTTAATCATCTACATTCCACCTCCAAACTATGGCTTAAGGACAGCGCTGAACTTACATGCATTGAAGCATGCGCCGCAGCCGATACACTTGTCCTGATCAATGACGTGAACCTCTTTGACCTTGCCGCTGATGCAGTTGACCGGGCAAACGCGCGCGCAGGCTGTACAGCCAATACACTTATCAGCGATGATCGAATATTTCGCGAGCGCTTTACAAGAACCTGTCGCGCAGCGCTTGTTGAAGACATGATTCTCATATTCTTCACGGAAATATTTCATGGTGCTCAGAACCGGATTTGGCGCTGTCTGACCGAGGCCGCAGAGCGCTGAGTCCTTGATCATGTAAGCAAGCGCCTGGAGGTTGTCGAGATCTTCAGCAGTGCCGTGGCCCTCAGTGATTCTCTCGAGGATCTCCAGCATACGCTTCGTACCGACACGGCATGGCGTACACTTACCGCAAGACTCGTCCTTCGTAAAGTCAAGGTAGAATTTCGCGATATCAACCATACAGTTGTCTTCGTCCATAACGATCATACCGCCGGAACCCATCATGGAGCCGATGGCTTTGAGGCTGTCATAGTCGATTGGTGTGTCGAGGTCTGCGGTAGTAATAACGCCGCCGGAAGGACCGCCTGTCTGAACTGCCTTGAAGGCTTTGTCATTCTGGATGCCGCCGCCGATTTCATAGATGATTTCACGGAGCGTTGTACCCATAGGAACTTCCACGAGGCCAACGTTGTTGACTTTGCCCGCGAGCGCGAAGACCTTCGTACCCTTGGACTTCTCAGTGCCAATGCTCGAGAACCACTCAGCGCCGTTCAGGAAGATTGGCGGGATGTTCGCGTAAGTTTCAACGTTATTCACGCAGGTTGGCTTATTCAAATAGCCTGCCTCTGATGGGAATGGAGGCTTCTTGGTAGGCTCGCCGCGCTTGCCTTCGACAGAGTGGATGAGCGCAGTCTCTTCGCCGCACACGAATGCGCCGGCGCCGAGCTTGATCTCGATGTCAAAGTCAAAGCCGCTGCCAAAGAGGTCTTTACCGAGGAGGCCAAACTCTCTCGCCTGAGCAATGGCAACTTCCAGACGGTGGATTGCCAGCGGATACTCAGCGCGGATATAAATAATACCCTTAGTGGCGCCAATGATATAACCGCCAATAGCCATGGCCTCCAGCACTGAGTGCGGGTCGCCCTCGAGGATTGAACGGTCCATGAAAGCACCTGGATCTCCCTCGTCCGCGTTACAAATAATATATTTCTGGTCGCCAGGGGATCTCATGGTGAGCTCCCACTTCATACCAGTGGAGAATCCACCGCCGCCCCGGCCACGGAGACCAGAGTCCTTGACGACTTTCGCCGCGTCTTCGCGGGTCATTTCAAGGACGTTTGCAAGGGCTTCATACCCTCTGAACGCTATGTATTCGGTAATGTTTTCAGGATCGATCATACCGCAGTTTCTGAGCGCTATGCGCAGCTGCTTTTTATAAAACGGCATGTCTCTGTGAAGGTCCATTTTTTGATTCTCGATTGGCTCGACGTAGAGCAAACGATCAACGTGACGACCTTTGATGACGTGCTCCTCGATGATGTCTTTCGCGTCTGATGCCTGAACCTGAACATAGAAAACGTTATCCGGGTGGACTTTGACGATTGGACCCTGGCCGCAGAAACCGAAACAGCCGGTTTTGACAACCTTGACTTCTTTATCATATCCCTTTTGGACAAGGATGTTTTCAAGCTCAGTGATCAGCGTGTCCGCTCCGGATGAAATACACCCCGTTCCGCCGCAGACCATGAGATGAGTTCTGATCTTAGCCACAAATTACCCTCCTTCGCTGTTCCTTTAATTTATGCTTTCACGAATGTGTTGATGACTACGCTGTCTTCGAGCATTTCTTTGTGCATGACATAACGCGTGATGATTTCTCTGGCGCGCTTGTCGTCCACTTTGCCGAAGATGATTGGTTCATGACCAGGAAGGTTAACCTGTACGGTAGGTTCGCTGTGGCAGTAGCCGAGGCAGCCGACCTGAACAATACGGATATTGGTGAGCTCTTGCTTTTCAGTTTCATCCAAAAGCGCGCTGAGGGTTTCACGTGCGCCCGCAGCGATGCCGCAAGTTGCCATGCCAACCATAAGCTCTACGATGTCTTCAGTGGATTCGCCGGTTTCGCGAAGGTTAACTTTTTTCTGAGACTCCTCACGGATGCGTTTGAGATCTTCAAGAGATTTAATCGCCATGTTATTGCTCCTTTCCGAAGTTCTTAACCACGTAAGCATTAATGATGCCATCGACCTCGTCAAGCTTGACACGGCCATAAACCTTGTCGCCGACCAGAACAATAGGCGCGAGACCGCAAGCGCCGACACAACGGACGTCTTTTAAGGTAAAGAGCATATCCGGAGTCGTTTCGCCAGTAGTGATCCCGAGCTTGGATTTGAATTCGTCGAGGATTTTGTCAGCGCCGCGAACGAAGCATGCCGTTCCCATACAAACTGAAACGACGTGTTCCCCGACCGGATTGGTCGTGAAGAACGAGTAGAAGCTGACGACGCCAAAGACGTTGGCCGCAGGAATGTCAAGCCGCCTTGCGACGAACAACATGACTTCCTTAGGCAGATAACCGAAGAGATGCTGCGCCCGGTGAAGTACGTGAATCAAAGAGCCTTTCTTGTCTTCGAGTGTCTGGATGTAACTGTCAAGTTGATCGAATAATTCCTTTGGCAAATCTTTAACACTCACAGTTGGAATCTGTGCCAATGCCTTCGCCATTATTGCACCTTCCTTTCAACATTTCGAACTCTAATAGAATAAATGAACAAAATCATTATATCACTGACCCTCTGGTTTTGTGAATAATAAATAACAGAAATTGAAGATTATTTAACAAATAATTTAAGAATCCAGCATTTCCAACACTTTTAATATTTTTAGTCGAAATCGTTACAATTTTCACGCAATTGCGAGCCGAATATCTTCAATTTTATAAAATTTAAATCCTGTTCAATCATTGTTAAAAAATTCATAAATATTCACAGTTCTTTTTACGAGAATCGTTTCAACTCAACATTATATTTACAGGAATGAAATATGGTATGGAGGGTGTAAATTTCGTGACCATCGGCAAAACATTAATTAAGGATTAAATATAAGGCGAAAATTTGATTCGCCCACCTTAAAAAAGTATATTAATGGAGAGAGATGGCGATAGCCGAACCAGTATTATCGCCCATTCATACCAAACTATGGGGGTCACCTTCATGTCCAACGAAAAAATTCTCGTCGTCGAAGACGAAAAAGAAATCGCCCAGATGATTCGGGATTACCTGAAAGCGTCAAATTATGACGTCATCCTCGCCCATGACGGCGAAGAAGCGCTGAACACCTTTTACCGAGAGAATCCGGATCTGGTGATTCTCGACATTATGCTTCCCAAAATAGACGGTTTCGAAATCTGCAGAACCCTCCGCACAAAGTCGCCAGTGCCAATTCTGATGCTCAGCGCGCGGAAGGAAGACATGGATAAGATTCTGGGTCTGGGTCTCGGTGCGGATGACTACGTCACCAAACCTTTCAGCCCTCGAGAGCTGTTGGCCCGCGTCCAGTCCCAGCTGAGGCGCTACAAGGAGCTCTCAACGACGCAGACGCCATCCAGCGCCCTGATTATTGGCGAGCTGGAGATCGATCCAAGTGCCTATACAGTTAGAGTGCGCGGCGAGTACGTTCCGTTTTCCGTCAAGGAGTTCGAGATTCTCTATTACCTCGCCAGCAACCTCAATCAGGCGCTGGCCAGAGAGAAGATCTTCGACCACGTGTGGGGCTTCAATGAGTACGGCGACATCAACACCGTGACGGTTCATGTCCGCAAGATCCGGGAAAAAATCGAGGAAGACCCTTCGAATCCGAAATATATCGAGACCGTCTGGGGGATCGGGTACAAGTTTAAAGGGGGAAAATAACCTTTGAACATTCGTTCAAAAATTATTCTCTCTTTTCTTTCCCTTTTGGTCGTGCCCCTGATGATCGTCGTGCTGTCATTCCTCGTGCTGACCACCAACTTTTTCAACATCCCTGCAGTGGACAAATTTGTGTCCATCTCCTCATCCATGGACCGGGTAACAGAAGAGTTTGTCGGCAATCTGGACCGGATTGACAATTATCCGTATATGGACGGACTGCTCAGGCCCTACTACACGACTTACTTCAGGCGCCTGCTGTTTGTCGACCAGGAAAACATCATCCAGTTTGACAGCGAGCGTAAACTGATCGGGGTCGCCTTCGACAAGGTCTCCTTCTTTGAGACGAATTCAGAGGGTAATGTCACCGTCAGCATCGATTCAACCAGTCTGAGCATGATGGAGCGAAACGTCGTCAAAGGCGGGATTACCTACGGACGTCTGGTGTTCCTACCTGACATCGACATCAAGGACGCTTACACGTTTTTCAGCTACCTGCCGTTTGCCATAATGGCCATCTTTGTCATCTCAGTCGTCACCATGATCCTGATCCTGTCCAAAATCCTGTCGGACGGCATTCTAAATCCTCTCAAGGAACTCAACCACGCCGCTGAAATGATTGCCTCCGGGGATCTGGAATACGAGATGAAGTACAAAAAGGACGACGAAATTGGCAAGTTCTGCAACGAGTTTGACCGAATGCGGCTGCGGCTCAAGGACTCCCTCGCCAAGCAGGTGGAATTCGAGCACTCCAGGCAGCAACTGATCGCCAGCGTCTCCCACGATCTGAAAACGCCGCTGACCTCCATTCAAGGCTATGTGGAGCTGCTCGGTGACGACATTGTGGAGGATCCGGAAACCCAAAAACAATATCTCGACATCATTCGCTCCAAAAGCGCTCAACTGAACCACTTGATCGACGACCTCTTCACCTTTACCAAAATGAATCTCGACGAGTTCGTCATTGAGCTGACACCTATGGATTCCCGTGAACTGTTCGACTTTATGCTGTCCGAAAAGGAAATGGACTTCCAGGAGCGCACTGTCGAACTAAGGGTCGACCGGCCTATCCCAAGCGTTCCCATTGAAGCGGACGCCCCAAGGCTTCACCAGGTCCTCGACAATTTGATCAGCAACGCGGAAAAGTTTACAAATTCTTACATTCACATCTATACCCGCAGAACACCGGACTTTTTCGAGTGGTTCGTCGAAGATGACGGCATAGGCATTCCCCAGGAAGACCTCAGCCGAATCTTTGAGCACTTTTACAAAGTGGACAAGTCCCGGACCTACTCCAGTCGGGGCACAGGACTTGGGCTAGCCATCTGCAAGCAGATCGTCGAAGCCCACGGCGGCACCATCAGCGTCCGCAGCCAACTTGGCACAGGGACGACCTTCAAGGTCAAACTGCCCATTCTGAAAGCGAACCCGGTTCCGGCAGCCAGCCACAGCCTTGAAACTGAGCCTGGATTTGAGCGAGAGTCAGAGCCCACGGCGGAGAACGCCTCCAAGTCGGTAATCAACAGCTAAACCATTTTGCCAGGGAAATTGGCGGCGGCGGAAAGTCCGTTATTTGACTTCCACCGCGCCGGTTTCCTTTCTTTTTGCCCAATTTCCCATCCTGTTGAACTGCAATCCTCAGAAGATCAAATCATATACATTCCCTGTGATCTCGATAGTGTCAAATCGATATTGCCGCACGAGGTCCGGCCATGTAACCGTAAACTCAATCCAGTACGGCGCTTTTAGCCGATGGTCAGTCCACCCCAAAGTACTCGGCGCCAGCGGCAGCTTGTAATCCGCCCGCCAGATGCCATTCCCGGTCGCACTGAGAGGAAGCGGAAATGCCACCTCTTCCCCAAAGGCCTCCTCATAGCGATACACACGTCCATTGGGATCCTCATACACCATGGCTTCCAGCTCCGGTGACATCCTGCAGGTGACGCTGAGTGGCTCACCCTCAGCCTCGATCTCCAGCTTCAGCATTTCGTAGGACAAAAACCGGTTGGGATTCAGCGCCATAGGCCTGCCCTGACGGTCGATCTGCCCGCGCCAATGGTTCCAGGAACCCAGCAGTGAGGCGCCCAGGATCACCGGCGGCCTGACGGTTAAGTTTCTCAGGGCTTCGTCTGACGCTCCTTTATCGTCAGTTACCTCGGCGCGCAAGGTGTAGGTTCCATTTTGGAGGGGTTCACTGAGTTGAAACTCGAAGGCTTTTCCCGAAACCAAGCCAGCGAAGTGCTGCGTGAACGTATGTGCGGATTCTTTGTGGTCAGCGGTGACTTTGAGCGATAGAGCGCTGCCTTCGTGATCTTTGGGGAGGACCGTGACCATCGGCCGCTGTCCTGTCAGAGCGGGGTCGGGAAGGACAGAGACAAACTGGACTTCAGGCGCGGAGTTGTCCACAGTGAAAAGATAGTGGACCGGATCGCTGAGCTGGCCCTCGAGATCCCAAACGACGTAATCCGCTTCATAAGTGCCTCTCGGAAGGAGATCCGGCCAGCCATAGCTCCAATTGCCACCGGTCGCCCGGATTCGAAAATCATGTTTGACAATGCCGCGGTTCGGGTCGCTCACCGCATGGTCCGGGTCGTAAGAGGCATCCGTCCAGTAGAGGCGGTACTGGTTCAGCAGAATGTCAAAGCGGGCTTTGAGGGTGAGACTGGCAATGGGTTTGCGGTGCACCGTGAACGCCGCGCTGGCAATATTGGACTCCAGGTCGAAGTCCGGCTTCGGCGTTACATCCTTCAGTTTTCTGAGCACGACAAAGTGACCTACAGAGCTCATGGTCTGCGGCGGTGTCATGGTGTAAAAGGGCGTTTCCTGGCCCTGTGGCGCAGCCTGTGCGGCTTGACTAGCGCCGTTTTCATCCAAATAAGTAAAGGTCTGGGGCGGCAAAGGATTGTCAAAAGCCGTGTCCTGCCTCAACCCCCATACCTCTCCTTCAAGGCCGTCGCCTTCAGTTTCGACTTCGACTGTATGATAAGTCAGCGACTCATTCAGAAGCAACAGCTTATACGGCCTAAGTTCATGGCGCGCTGAGATCAGTTCTATAGCTGCCGCCATGGCCTGAGCCGAGCCGTCCGCTGTAAGGATCTCAGAGCCCAGACCTGTTGAAAGCTGAGCGGAACCGCCGGCCATAAGCCACTGAGCATCTGCGGTTTTCTTCAGCGTCAGGGCTTCAGGCTCTGGGAGGATTTCCCCCGGCAGGGCAGAATAAACCACATAGCGGCTGGCGCCCAGGCGCAGCCACTCAGGGTCAAAAGTCTGCTCAAAAGTCCTGGAAATGTCGCCTTCATAGGTGCCATAGTAACTGGATCGCCAGCGGAGGTCCGAATCCCAGACTTGCTCGGTGGTACACACTTCCCGGGTCTCATAGACGTCGACATAACCTCCATTGACATAGCAAATAAAAGGATCTGCTGACGGACAATACCGCCCCACCAGAACCTGCTCTGTTTCGCAAGTTTCAACCGTGTCGTAGCCGCCATAATCCACATAACGCCCGTTGTCCTGGACACTGACGCGCTGAAGCACTCCGCTGTAACCCCCTTCCGTATATTGGAGGGTCGGCGGCGGGTATTGGGTGCCAAAGAGCTGCGTGGTTGAAGCCGGCATGCGCTCTGTGATTTCACCCAGGTCCCAGACGTGAACCAGCGCGTCCAGCCCTGAAAGCCTCAAGGTATTGGCCTGCTGGATTCGGTCTTTTCCCGCTTGAATACGCTCAGCTTCATGCAGCTTTGGCGAGAGCATCAGAAGAACATCAACCTTTTCAGGCGTTCTCGGGGTCTCGAGGTCAACGGTTTGAACCGGCCTGAGATTTTGGCACAACACTTCCCTGAGTACAGTGATCTTCCGGGTGTCGGAGGGCGTGATATAGCTTTCAAGAGTCGGCTGTCCATAGGTTTCCGCCACCTCAAGAATCGCCCTGTAAGCACCCAGCTCCTGAGGCGCGAAATCCCCAATGGTCTCCTTAGTATATTGGCCCACAAAGGCCTCATAGGTGCCATCCGCTTCCGGGTCATAATAGATTTTAATGACGGGTTCTCCGACCAGATCGCCGTCTGTGGAAGACACGTCAAGAAGAGCGCCCACCGGCTCTCCGCGGATTACGACACCCTTCAAAAAATTGAAAATGACAGCAGGCCGTTGATCCTGGATAATCACCAAGTCAAGGACTGCAGGCTCGGCTTGACGTCCCAGACTGTTGACGGCAGTCAGCGTCACCCGGTGGTGTCCCGGACTCTTGTACATCAAATGCTTCTCGACGGGTGATAAATCGAGGAGCCGTCTGGCAGTATCTGAGCCTGTTACTGCTTTATAGGAAAATGTATAGGTCGCGGGGTAAGCCGCTGCCAGCCTGGGATCCTCGGCAGCTGGAGCGTCGTTGATTATTGAAAGCTTCCGGTTGACCTTTTGATGGCCGGAGAAGCTGAGTTGCGCTTTGGGCTGGGTACTGACCACTTCAATCCAGTGCTCTTCGAAGCTGATTACGCCGTCGGCGGTAGCGGCTTCCACTACGACTTTGACGTGGTCATTGGCCGCTCCCAGAAGGCCCGTGATCTCAGAAAATTTGAATTGACCGGAAAAGAAGTGCCCGCTGTCCACCGTCTGTCCGTCCACAGTGACTGTGAGTTCGGCGGTCAGGTCATGACTGGAGTGATCCTCCGCCCCATAGGGCAGCATGTCAAAGGACCATTCCGGCAGAGAAAGTTCTAGGTCTACCGCCCTGGACTCACCCCCTATGACGGCATTGAAGGCTTTCGTGATCTCGTGACTTCCACCGCTGCCATCCACCACACGCTGAGTCACTTGGATCTGCCTGAGAATGATCCCCTCCGGCATGACGCTTTTTACAAAGTTCGTCAGCCTGACCGAAACAGCCTGATCCTTCATTGACATGGCATCCAGCTGAAAGGTGTCGGTTTGTCCTGTTTCTGGCGCTTTGAAAGTGAAATGGTAACGCGTCACAGGCCCACAGCTTTGATTGGCGTAGCTTACAGACGCCTGGTCCAAGTCTGCTCTGGAAGTTACGTGAAAGTCCGCCACAGAAAAAGCCGATTGCAAGGCCGCCTGGGGTACGGCTTCCGAGCCAATCTGACAGGTATCCGACGCTACTATAGCCGGGGACTTCGAACCAGTGAGATATGTGATGTCCGTTTCAGCCGAAAAAGTAAAGTTGCCATGGCTGTCGAGGTCCGACCTTCGCACCTGGAGCGTGGTCTCAGAAGTCAAAGTCGCGTTTTGAGCTGAGTCTATACCGTTGTAGGTCTGAAAGACTTGCGAACTCATCAGGCCTCTGGGGACTTGTGCTGGTTCGCTGAAGCGCCAGGACTGGATCTCATTTCGGGTTTGATAGAGCGACTTGCCGGTGAGATTTGACATGGCTGCCGCATCCATGAGCGTCGCTGTCAGTCTGACTTTGACGGACACTGTGTCCCGTGGCCCAAAGCGGTGGGTCCCTTTATTCAGAATCTCCACTTTGAGCGTCAGCGGTGTCTGCTGGCGGTTCTGGACGACATCCGGCAGGGAGACGGTCTGATACCAGCGTCGGTCGTCCACATAGTGCCACAGTCGGCCTTCACCGGGCATGCCAGCGCTCGGCGTCGACAGGACCACGAGATGCGCTTCCGGTAAATAGCTTCCGCCGCGCATGGGCGCTTCAGGATTTGAGGAGTTCAGGAGCGGGAATGGCAAGGCCCGGTCAAACCAGCTTTGTACCACCGGATCACCTGATAGCGCCGCGTTATTCAGCGCACTGGCATAGACGCCGGACAGAGACTGCCAGGGCAGATGAATCCATTTTTTGAAACTCATGGGTGTGCCGCTCTCGGCATCATTGGGGAAGCGCTGATTGGTAAAGACGTTGCCATCCATCGAGTAGCCATGATAGCGGTATTCCCCGGGGATATTGCCATGGCGGTAATACCCGCCCTCGACCGCCTTAAAGTCGTTCTTCTGAAGGTCAAAAGGGCTTCCATAAACCAGGAGCCCCAGGTCATTGTACAACTCCGGATTCAGTTCAAGTCGGCCGCTTGCGCCGGTTGAAGACAGATTGATCACCCCAGGCGTGCCAGCGGGGAGTTTGGGCGCGATGCTTTCGAAGGTGGCTTCATAGCCTTCGTAACAGGTGTTGTCGACGTTCCTGGGAATTGAATAGGGCAGCTGCCCGCCCTGGAGGCTTGCAGCAAAACTTGGGACGGTGCCCAGGCAGGAGATTATGAAAAAGAGCAGCCCTAAAATGGCGGCTGCTCCCTTGAGGTGATGTCGCGACTGAACCACTCTGATCCGGCGACGGGATGACTCACACGCAGCCAGGCTGTTCAGTTTCTCAGTAAAGTTGCCAAACGGCTTCGAACACTTCATTATTTTTTACCGCCCTTGAGGGACTTTTGGGTGCCTTCCCGAACCTCGGGAGCCAGGGCGTCGCCTCAGAGGCCCGAAGAGGTTTTATGGGCACCGGACGATGTCTTTTCGGAAGTCGCCGTTTCAGTACAAGATTCTGTCGTCTGCGCGACAGCCTCTTCAGGCGCAGGCTGAAGGGGTGTCCTCAGCGGATTGCTTTTCGTCTTTGCCAAGGTTGTCAACGCCTCTGCCGCGGTGACCAGACGCTGGGGATGGTAATACCCGTCATTTCCGGAAGCAATGCCTGTCCACCTCAGGGCAAGGGACGCTTGATAGCCAAATCCGCTGAAGAGCTCCGCGTCCTTCCAAATCAGCTGGTCGTGATCCAGCTCTTCCGGTGTCGGCATGGTTTCATAGCCGCTATAGGTGATCATACGGTACAAGATATCCGCCATCCGCTCCCGCGTCATTGAATTGGAGCTTAGCACTGTTCCGGGAAGAATCGTTTTCAAGGTTCTGGAGGCATAAGTTTCAAAGTAGGCGCTGCTGATTATACCATCCGGTCCAAATCTGCGGTTCAGCATTTCCACTTCATAGAGTGATAGAATCTGAGCCTCCACCAGAACACGGACATAAGGCATCGACCAATGGGTGGATGGCCATACCGATGGCGCCCATGGGGTCGACACCGAAGCACTTTCTTCCAGCGATACGGTTTGTACCCCTGTGGTCTCTGCCCCCAGTGACAGAGTTGGATTCTGGGTGAGCAGCAATGTCGCGGCAGCGACGAGTGCGATGAGAGATTTGTGCATGAAACCGACCTCCATAGAATTGGTTATTTTTTACATCTAGAGGCATTGTCTCATGAATGTTTCAAATTGTCAATATATGTAATTTAAATTATTATTTGTAAGACAATTAAAAAAACCGCCGCAAACCAGGGGAAGCCAGTCTGCAGCGGTTGATAACACTATGGTTGTTTCACTTGGTGGGCAGTCTCAAAAGACGCCTTCACCACTCGGGATTTAGAACAAGCCTACAATTTCTCCGCTTTCGAGGATGTCGATGTGGTTCGCGGATGGAACTTTAGGCAGACCAGGCATTCTCATGATCTCCCCCGCAAGGGCTACCAGGAAGCCTGCGCCAACTGACGCCTTGACTTCGCGCACTGTGATCTTGAAGCCGCTTGGTCTTCCAAGCTTTGTTGGGTCATCTGTCAGTGAGTACTGGGTTTTAGCCATACAGATTGGGAGATGGCCTACGCCGTCCTCTTCAAACTTCTTGATATCCTTAAGCGCTTTCGATGTAAACTCTACACCGTCTGCCCCGTAGATTTCCTTGGCGATCTTTTCGATCTTTTGAACAGCAGTCAGTTCAAGGTCATACAGCGGTGCATAAGCGGATTTGCCGCTCTCTGCCACTTCGACGACTTTCTTCGCCAGCTCTACGCCGCCGTCTCCGCCTTTTGCCCAAACTTCGGACAGAACGACATTGACGCCGAGCTCATTGCAGCGATCTTCGACGAATTTCAGCTCTGCCGGTGTATCCAGCGGGAACGCGTTGATTGCGACGACGGCAGGGACGCCGTGCTTCTGGACGTTCTCGATCTGCTTCTCGAGGTTCGCGAAGCCTTTTGCAAGGGCCTCAAGGTTCTCAACGTTGAGGTCTGCCTTCTTGACACCGCCGTGGTTCTTCAGCGCGCGCACTGTTGCAACAATGACTGCTGCAGCTGGCTTCAGACCCGCCTGACGGCACTTGATGTTGAAGAACTTCTCCGCGCCAAGGTCTGCGCCGAAGCCTGCTTCTGTCACTACATAATCCCCGAGCTTGAGCGCCATCTTCGTTGCCACAACTGAGTTGCAGCCGTGTGCGATGTTCGCGAACGGTCCGCCGTGGATCAGCGCAGGGGTGTTCTCAAGGGTTTGGACCAGGTTTGGCATGAGGGCATCCTTAAGAAGGAGCGCCATGGAACCCGTCGCTTCAAGCTGAGCCGCTGTGACAGGCTTGTTGTCTTTGGAGTAAGCCACGATCATTTTGGCGAGTCTTTCTTTGAGGTCCTTCATGCTCGTTGAGAGGCAGAGGATCGCCATGATCTCTGAAGCAACCGCGATGTCAAAGCCGTCCTGACGGACCACGCCGTCACCTGTGTTGCCAAGGCCTACAATTGTATTTCTCAGCGCGCGGTCGTTCATGTCGATAGCGCGTCTCCAGAGGATGCGCTTCTCATCAATGCCCAGCGCATTGCCCTGGTGGAGATGGTTGTCAATCAGTGCCGCCAGCAGGTTGTTCGCTGTGGTCACCGCGTGAATGTCGCCTGTAAAGTGAAGGTTGATGTCTTCCATAGGAACGACCTGAGCGTAACCGCCGCCAGCCGCGCCGCCCTTGACGCCGAAGCATGGACCGAGGGATGGCTCGCGGAGTGCCGTAAACGTCTTCTTGCCAATTTTGTTAAGACCCATGCTGAGGCCAACGTTGGTTGTCGTTTTGCCTTCGCCTGCTGCAGTCGGGTTGATTGCAGTGACCAGGATCAGTTTGCCGTCCGGCTTGTCAGCCATACGGTCCATGACATCCAGGTGGATCTTCGCTTTGTAGTTGCCGTAGAGCTCGAGGTCGTTCTCAGAAAGTCCGACTTTGGCGGCAACTTCCTTGATGTGAATCATTTGTGCTTCCTGTGCAATTTGAACGTCTGTTTTCATGTTGCAGATGGCCTCCTTAAAATGTTTTCAGATTGAGTTCCAAGTAGATACCTGACCTAAAATCCTTGACCCTTCACTGCGTAAAACCAAAACAAATTGCTGTACTGTGAGATCTATTCACTAAGGTTGTCTTATACTCTGTTTGTTTTTATCAATATATCACAGGATCATAAAGTTTTCAAATATATTTTTACATTTATTAAAATAATTTAGATTCGTTGAACAATAGGTAAAATTTGAACAATACTAACTAAAATATAGAGAACTCAGAATAACCCATTTCAACTCGTACCTTTCGGGCGTTTTCTGTCGAGGTCAACCGCTCAAGCAATCGAAACGCCACCTCAACCGCCGTTGATGGACAAGAAGAAGTGATCACCTTGCCATCCTCCACCAGCCTGAGATCGCGCTCAACTTTGGTCCCCATAGCTTCCAGCTGCGCCTGCCAGCGACCGCTCTCCAAATGATAAGTCGTCGATTTCAAACCGCTGAGCACGCCACTCTTCGCTATGGGAAGCGCACCCACGCACACTGACGCAATCCACTTGTCCTGACTTGCGAAGTGACGAATCATTGAGAGCGTCCGCTCGTCATAACCGTCCTCATAAAAACCGGCCCGCTGAAATCCCCCCGGCATGGCCAGCGCGGCGAATTCGGTCAAATCCAGGTCTTCCAGCTGCTTCTCAGGCTGAACTGTGAAATTCCAGGTACACTTTAAAAGCGGCCTGATCCCAGCCGTAATCAGCGGCGTCCGTTTATCACCCACCACCTGGTTCCATCCGAAGACGTCTGTAAACGCGCTGGCCTCAAGAGCTTCGAAGCCGTTAGGCAAAAATAGCAGCACCTTTTGCGCCTCTTCCAAGTCCGCATCTCCCCTTTCCATGTTGCACGGATTCTCCCGCTGTGGATTCATACCCCAAAAGCCCCTCAAAGTAGCACCCGCTTTTCGAAATCTCCCGAAACATCCCTGAGCAAATCTGATATTATTAAGGAAAACAAACAAGCAGGTTTAGTTTCAATCCGCCGACTGCTCCTCCGGGGCTGGCAGCAATTCGAAAAAATTACAGCGAGGTGTTCCCATGACTCAAATAAACGCGACGACGGACACGACTATGATGCTCCCCCTCTGCCTGATTGGTTTCGGCAGTGCCGGCCAGGCCTTCTGCCGTATGCTGCTTGAGCAGCGCGATCACGTGAAGTCAGCCTGCGGCGTTGACCTTCAGGTGGTTGCCATTGCGACCCGGTCTAAAGGCACGCTCTTCGACCCGTCGGGCTTAAATTTGAAAGAAGTTTTAGCCGATGGTTACGAGTCCAAACGCCTTTCCCATCGGCAAACCGTTCTTTCAGACGTCGATCCATTAACTCTGATCCGCCAGTGCGGCGCAAAGGTCATGATCGAGCTCAGCACGCTGTCCATTGAAGACGGGCAGCCGGCCATCTCCCACATCGAGGCCGCCTTTGACAGCGGGATGCATGTCATCACCGGCAACAAGGGTCCACTCGCCTGGGCCTATGCAAGACTCAAAGCAACCGCAGACTCAAAGGGACTGGAATTTCTGCACGAAACCACGGTCATGGACGGCGCGCCAGTGTTCAACCTGGCAAAAGAAACGCTGCCGGGCTGCAAAATTCTCGGCTTCAAAGGCATTCTGAACTCCACCACCAACTTTGTACTGGAGCGCATGGAGGCAGGAGATGACTATGACGAAGCCCTGCGAGAAGCTCAGCGCCAAGGCTTTGCTGAGGCTGACCCATCACTGGACATCGACGGATGGGACGCCGCCGCCAAAACCAGCGCGCTGATCAACGTCCTGATGCAAGGCGACTCAACGCCTCTGACCATTGACAGAACCGGCATTGCGGCTATCACAACAGAAGACATTTCAGCAGCGCGGGACCAGGGCGGAAAGCTCAAGCTGATCTGCGAAGGATTTCTGGAAGATGGGATCGCAAAAGGCCGTGTTGAACCTGTCTTCGTCAGCAGCCAAGATCTGTTCAGCACCATAGACGCCACAACGTCCGTTTTATGCCTGCACACCGATCTCATGGGGGAAATCTGCATGGTGGAACGGCATCCTGAAATCCAGCAAACGGCTTACGGGATCTTTAGTGATACCTTGACCCTGATCCGTCGGCTGACCGCGGCCAACCGGTTATAAACGACTGTAAAGCGCCGGCGTCAAAAACACGTCAAAATCGTGAAAATATTTTCTGCGGCCTTTGACCTGTTGATCCGGATAATCATCAACTCAGCACTGACAAAAGAATGGAGGTCTTATCATGTCCATTGAAATTCGCCCACTTATGCCCGAGCTTGCCCAAACCTTTGTCGACTTCATGAGCGGCGACATGTTCGCCCACAGCCCTAACTGGTCGGGCTGCTTCTGCCGCTTCTACCACACCGACTTTGATATGGACACCTGGATTGCGAGAGCACCCGAAATGAACAGGACCGATTCGCTGGCCGCCATCCAAGCCGGCGACATGAAGGGCTATCTGGCCTTTGACGGCGACAAGTGTGTGGGCTGGTGCAATGCCAACGCCTTGTCCGCCTATAAGCGAATGACGTCTTTGTGGCCAGAACATGAAGATCCGGAGAAGCTTGGCGCTACCCTATGCTTTGTCATCCACCCGGATTACCGGGGCAAAGGGCTCGCCAGAAAAATGCTGAGCATGGCGGTTGAAGGTTTTAAGAACGCCGGCTTTAGCGGCATGCTTGCCTTTCCGGTCAAGTCAGAGGCGGAGCCCATGAAAAATTACCGCGGAACCCTGAATATGTACCTTGAGCTTGGCTATAGGGATCTTGGCCTGGTGGAAGGGACGCGGGTGTTTAGACTGGATTTTTAAGTGAAATGGAAGGAAGAAGGTGTCAGCGGCTAGCGCCTATCAACACCTTCTTCCACCGCCTTCTGCAAAGTTGAAACTGGGTGTCAGACACCCAGTTTCACTAACAAAAACAGGGATGCAATTGGTATTTTTTCAACCAATTTCATCCCTGTTTTTACTGCCTTCATCCCAGTTTTTCTGTAACTCACCCCTGCAGCCACACAATCAAATTGCTGGCCATGTGCCCCAGCACCACAATGGTAAAGTTACCCGTTTTTAAATAGATGCCCCCCAGGAGCGTACCCAGCAAAAAAGCGTGAACACCCTGCAGCATGTTCAAATGCACCAGCGCGAACAACGCTGATGAAATAACGACCGCGTACACCGGGGAAAATCCCTTAAAGAGAATCCCCCTGAGCAGGACGCCCCTGAACAGGAACTCCTCAAACACCGGTGCCAGGATCAGCACGTAAAATCCCGCTGCGAGCGGCGACTGCATCAGGAACTCAAACGCCTCAATCATTGCCTCATTTTCCGGAAAAATGGAAAGGAGCCAGGCCCCCAGGGTCAAGTCATAGAGAAATCTGAAACCGGCGACAATGGCGATTGCCAGGATGGCTTCGGTTAACCATCGGGAAAGGGGCTTTGGCTTTGTTGTCACCACTTCTGACCCAACCAGACCTTCAGCCTGACCTTCACCCTCAGCCTCAATCCCGCTCTCACGCAACCGCTTTGCCTTCGCTGCTCCAGGCCGCTCCGGCAGATAGCTGTCGCCGGCCATGACACTGAGCATAATAATCAGACGAAACAACAAATAGCCGCCCACATAGACCATGGACGCCCGCGCCGGCCACGCCTTCAGCCTGTCCGAAAGCTCCAGCACCGGCAGCATCAGCACAATTTCCAAAATGGTCAGCCCAATCACGAGGGTCAGCGCTGTCAAACCCGTCATGGGCAAGGTCGGCGGACCTTCTGTGAACAGCAGGCGCAGCTTGGTCTTCATGGCGAACTTCGCAGCAGGCGCCGCTTTGTGCCCATTGTCTTTTCTCATCGTCTTTTCCCCGGCCGGACGGTTCTGGACTTGATCCCCTTCTCCGGCAAATCCCCGGCATACGCGGTTTCACGTCCCGCCGCCTCAAGGAGTTTCTGAACCACCAGCATGACCACCAGCACAAAGACAAACAACAGATTAAAATTGTAACGGGGCTGTCCTTCATAGATCAGAATTACCAGGCCGTTATAGCCCACCGGCAGCATCAGCAGCGCGGTCTGCCAGCTGATAACGCGCTTCAGTGAAAACAGCGCCTGGAAAAATCTCGGCAGATTCACGAGAAAATAAAGGAAAGCCGTTCCGCTAAGCAGTGTGAGCACAATATCGCTGACGCTTCTGAAATACGCGAGATACCTCAGCGTCTCCACCTCAGTCCGGTCGGTTTCGAGGGTCTTGTACTTATTCATGGTCCAGGCGTCAATGTCCCAGGACCCGTTAAAGAACGTCGAATGCACCCGGATGATCGCCAGCTTCGCGAATTCCAGCGGATTTTCCCTGATCCAGGCCTGTGCCGCCGGCTTCAGATCCAGCTCCAGGTCGCTGGCCAGCTTGATGCTTTTCGCGCCGTTTTCGAGATGCGCATTGATCTTTGCCTCAAGCTCCGGCGTCGCCTTGATCTGGTCAATAGGCATAAATCCACCGTGGGTGTTGTCCGCGTTGTTGTTGAGATAGAGCACCAGGCCGGAATTGTAGGACACTGGTATGAACCGCCCGAAGTGTCTGTAATTCCTGTAGGTCCAAGGCGCCACGAGCAGCGCCATCACCGCCGCCGCCACGAGCATGCCCGCCACGCCGCGCTTCAAGTCCTTCCGGCTCAGCCACTCGTAAAACAGGACCGCCACCGGATACGCCAGGTAGAATGGCTTTGTCAGCGCCAGCGCGGCGGTGAGCGCCCCGACCATCGGCCACTGGATCCTGCCCTTTAAAAGGTCCCCCGAGCACTGAACCAGCATCAGGGTCGAAAGCAGCGCCGCAGAAAGAATTTCTGTGCCGATGGCATTGGTATAAGCAATTTGCTGAGGCATAAACGCCATGAACAGCAGAGCGCCCCAGCGGACGACGCGTTTCGGGCTCAGGCGCCACGCGATCAGGTAGGTCATGAGGATGGACCACATGGAAAGCAAGACGTTGAACTGTTTCGCGGTCAACTCGGAGGTGTCGCCCATGAACTTCATGAAATAGCCCAGGAGGATGGAGAATCCCATGCCCTGGAACGCAATGGGCTGCCCCAGGAAGGTATAGCCCATGCCCTGGGAGATATTGACCGCAACCTCATAATAAGTCGAAAAGTCATAGAGCTGCTCCGTGGGAATGGTCGTGATCCACCACTGGCGCAGCATCCAGGCCGCGGGCAGGACCACGGCCAGCAGAATAAGGTCTGCGGGGTTATTGCGAAATGTAGTTTTCAGGTGATTTAAAACTCGTTTTATCATGCTTTGAACGCATCCTTTTCTCAAAAGGTGGAGCCCCATTTATTTTTTGAAGACGAGGTGTTTGCTGAGCACATAGTTCAGGATGACCACCACGGCGGTCATGAGGTATTTTGAGAGCTGTTCGCCCGCGCCGAAAACCTCGATCAGCAGCACCAGCCCCGCGGTCTCCACGCCAAAGGTCGCGACGCGGGAGCTGAAAAAGGCGGCGATCTGCCGGGATTCTTCACGGCGGCTGGTCTTGAGGCTGTCAAAGACGAAGCGCTTGTTGGTCTCGTAGGCGAAGAACACCGCCAGTACAAAGGCTGCGCTGGTGGCGATCCCGTAGTGGATCCCCAGCATCACCAGAACGGAGTAGGTCGCCAGGTTGATCAGCGTGGTCAGCACTCCGAAGACCAGGTACATGGACACTTCTTTGGCGAAGTGGGCGTTTGGAGGCTTCTCGTGCTTTTCTTGACGGTCTTGAGGCTCCTGCCGGTCCTGCGGCTCCTGCCGGTCCTGTGGCTCCTGCCGGTCCTGCGGCTTTTGTTTTTTGCCGATGGTCACTTGAGTCTCATGGCTCTCTTTGTCTTTAACCTCGGGCATGGTCATCCCCCTGCCCGGCCGGTTTACTGTCAAACCCCTCTTTTCTCTGCACGATAAAGAGCGGCCGGCGCTTGACCTCGTCGTGGATTCTGCCCACATACTCGCCCACAATGCTGATCTGGATCATCAGGATACCGAATGAAAACAGCATAATGGCCGCCAGGGAGGTCCAGCCTTCAATGGCGTTGTTCAGCAGCAGCTTATCCAGGATCCAGTAGATCATCATGAGGAAGCTGAGGCCGGAGACTATGAAGCCCACCAGGCTGAAAATCTTGAGGGGCTTGTAGGAAAAGGAAATGATGGCGTCAAAGGCCAGTCGGAAGAGCTTGATGTAGTTGTATTTCGTCTCGCCGGCGTGGCGCTCATCCCGGTGAAACTCCACGTAGCCCACGTTGAAGCCAACCCAGTGGGTCAGGCCCCGGAAGTAGCGGTTGTGCTCCTCCAGCTTGTTGAGCTCGTCGACGACCCTTCGGCTGAGAAGCCTGAAGTCGCCTGTGTCCAGCGGAACTTCCAGGTCGCTCAGGGCGTTCATCACGCGGTAGAAGAGCTTGGAGGTCGTCTTTTTAAGGAAGGATTCCCGACGTCTCGAGATGCGCTTGGCGTAGACCACGTCGAAGCCTTCTTTGAACTTATGGTACATGTCGGCGATCAGCTCAGGCGGATCCTGGAGGTCCGCGTCAATGATGACGACGGCTTCGCCTGAGGCGTGTCTGAAGCCCGCGGTGTTGGCCATTTCGTGGCCGAAGTTGCGGGAGAAGCTGACGAGTTTGACCCGCGAGTCGCCGAATCCGGAGGCGGGTGGAGCATCAGGACCATCGGCAGAAACCGTCTTTGAAGGGAGCCCACGGAGAAGCAGAACCTTTTCAACGGTCTTGTCGTGGCTGCCGTCGTCGACGAAAATAATTTCGTGATCAGGCGTGATGGACTCAAGGACCGGGCTCAGGCGCTCGTAGAGGGCCAGGATGTTGGCTTCCTCGTTATAAGCGGGAACCACGACACTGAGGGCGATGCTGCTATGTAGGGACACCGGGGCGATGCCGACAACGGAAGTCGGTGTCTGACACCCACTTCCTTTGTTTTGGGGGTTGTCGGGATGGATCCGGTTTTCTGAAGCGGACATGGTAATTCCTCCTGAATGTATTCCTGCATTTTCTTCTCGAAATGATTATAGCATAGAATTCAGGGGGATGGAGGGGTTTGTGCACTGGGGAGGTTTCAGTTCGGCGATTCGGTTCGGCAGAGGAGATTAATTTACCTTTAGGTTAACCTATGGTATGATTATGGGTGATTCTGAGACAGATTATGTCGAAAAAGAAACCAACTTGCGGACTACAGGCCGCGAAACTTATAGAGATGGTGGGATACTTTTATGCAAACCAAAACGTATGGCGGCGCCACGCTGGCCTATACAGTCGCGGGGCCGGGCGGCACCAACAAGCCGAGCCGCCCGGATCTGCTCCTGCTGCACGGCTGGGGCGTGGATCACACGACACTTGAATTTATTTCGGCGGAGTTGTCGAAAGACCATAAGGTCGCGGCAGTGGACTTCCCTGGTTTTGGCGAGAGCCCGGAACCGGCCGAGCCCTGGAACAACCGGCGGTTTTCGGAGCTGGTGGAGGACTTTATTTCAGCCGAGAAACTTGAGAAGCCCGTTCTGGTCTGTCACTCCTTTGGGGGGCGCGTGGCGCTGGACCTGGCTGCGCGCAGGCCTGATCTGGTCGGCGGGCTGGTCCTCATGGGGAGCGCCGGCGTTCGGCCGAAGCGTTCCGGCAAGTATAATCTGAAGCTGTACAGCTACAAGGCCATCCGTATGCTGGCCAAGGTGCCTGGTTTCACTTGGCTGTTGTCTGACTTTATTGAGCAGTACCGGATGAAATACGGCTCTTCGGATTACAAGAAGGCCTCTGACGTTATGCGGAAGACTTTGTCCAGCGTGGTCAACGAGGATCTGACCGGGGTCATGAGCGGGATTCAGGCGCCAACCCTGCTGATTTGGGGCGACAAGGATACGGCGACACCGGTGGAACACGGCCGGCTGATGGCCTCTTTGATCCCCGGCGCCAAAGCACCGGGCGGCGGTCTTGTGGTTTATGAGGGCCTCGGGCACTATGCGTTCCTGCAGAAAGCGCCTGAAACCCTGAAAGCCATTCGGCATTTTCTTGGCCAGGAGGTGACCCACGCGTGAATCCTTATTTGTTGATGAGCACACTATTGACGGCTGCCTACTTTATTTATAAGCTGCCTCACGACCTGCACATGCTGCAGCAGAACAGCTATAGGAATGACCGGTACATGCGCTGGCTGAATGACGACCAGAATAGAATCATCCAAAAAAGCGATATTATGTATCTGATCGGACTTGTTCCGGCACTGCTGCCATCCTTCTTCCCGGGTCTGTCCCACTGGGTGAAGGGGCCGCTGTTTGTACTGGGACTGCCTTTTATGGCGCTGTCCGTTTACATGTTTTTTGTGAGCATCACCTATCAGCCTGCCAAGAAAAAATTGGCCTGGACTGCCCGGGTGAAGCGCCTGTTTGTGAGCGCCGTTGTTTTGGGGCTTCTAACCTTCGGGCTTGGGCTGTGGGCACAAAAGGCGCTCTTCTCCCTGGTGCTGATGGCCTTCATGATTACTTATTCTTCTTTGTTTGTACTCGCGGCGAATATTGTGAACGCGCCAGTGGAGGGTCATATTCGAAACAAATTTATTCAGAGCGCCAAGGACCGCCTGGCTCAGCGACCGGACCGGATTCTGGTGGGCATTACGGGCAGCTACGGCAAGACCAGCGTCAAGCATATCCTGACGGAGCTGACTTCCCGGCGCTTCAATGTGCTGATGACACCGGGGAGCTTCAACACCACACTGGGCGTCGTCCGGACCATCAATGAGCAGCTGAATTCGACTCACGACTTGTTTATTGTTGAAATGGGCGCCAAGGAAATGGGCGACATCCAGGAAATCTGTGATATTGTCCCGGTGGACTATGGCATCATTACTTCCATTGGCCCTCAGCATCTGGAGACTTTTGGCTCCATTGAGAATGTGGCTTCGACTAAGGGCGAGCTCTTCCGGGGCGTCAAACCCGGCGGCGTCATTGCGCTTAACTTGGGAGATCCACTGATTGCCGGACTTCCCCGCCGCTCGGATGTGCGCTATCTGACTTATGGCACGCCCGGGGCAGATTGCGTCGTGTCTGATGTTGAGATCACCGGTTCGGGAACGACGTTTACTTTAACGGCAAATACCCGAACGGGACAGCTGATCGAAACTTTTTCCACCCAGCTTCTGGGCGCCCATAATATTGACAACATGCTTGGAGCCATTGCCATTGCTCTGGATTTAGGCGTCACGGCAAAGGACATCCAACGGGCGCTGAAAGATATGAAGCCTGTCCAGCACCGCTTATCGAGCTATAGAGCCGGCGGCGGCTGGCTCGTCCTGGACGACGCCTTCAACTCGAATCCTACAGGAGCATCCAACGCCCTGGAGGTGCTGAAGGCCATGAAGGGCGGCAAGAAGCTCATCATGACGCCGGGGATGATTGAGCTTGGCGAGGAACAAGAGCGGCTCAATGGCCTCTTTGGTGAAAAAATCGCTCAAGCGTGTGACGAGGTCATTCTTGTAGGCCCTAAGCGGACCGTTCCAATCGCGGAAGGCATTCGACGACAAGGTTTTCCGGAGGAGCGGCTCCACATTGTCAAAAACCTCAAGGAAGGCTTTGAAAGGGTTCAGCAGCTTGCGGGTCCTAACGACGTCCTTCTGATCGAAAACGACCTGCCGGACAGTTACAATGAGTAAATTGATATTTTTTTTAACTTGGTGACGCGGACAGAAATATTTTTGGTGCCTGTCACCAATCTCAACTTTGTACCAGAGCTTAGTGTAATTTTACACTTTAACTGTAATTCAACTGACGCCCACTGGGCACCTATTATACACGGAAGGAAGTGCTCCCTATGATCCAAGTCGGCGTCCTCTTCGGCAGCCGTTCGGTTGAGCATGAAATCTCAATCATCACCGCACTGCAGGCCATTCAACACCTGAAGTCCTCAGGCAAATATAACGTCATCCCTATTTACATCTCCAAAGAGGGAGACTGGTACACCGGCGGCGCCCTGGACCAGATCGAGACTTACAAGAACCTCAGCAGCGCCATGCAGGGCGCCCAGAAGGTCACGCCCATCCGTCAGAACGGCCGGGTCGCCCTCCTGAAGTCGCCGCTGTCCAAGTTCAAAAATAACGTCATCTCGGAAATCGACCTCGCCTTCCCCATCCTTCACGGCTCCTACGGCGAAGACGGTACCCTCCAGGGCATGCTGGAGCAGCTTCAGCTGCCTTACACCGGCTGCAGCGTCCTCAGCGCAGCCCTGACCATGGACAAAATCGCCACCAAACAGGTCCTCAGCGCAGCCGGCATCCCCGTCGTGGACTATTTCTGGTTCCACACGGAGACCTGGTTTGCCAAGGATGAGGACTACATCAAAGAGAGCGAGCAGCGCTTTGGCTATCCCGTCGTCGTCAAACCGGCGGATATTGGCAGCAGCGTTGGCGTTTCTATTGCCCACGACCGCGACGAATTTGAGCAGGCGGTTTCCACTGTGCGCCGCTATTCCGAGCGCGTCCTGGTCGAGCGGTATATCAAGGGCCTTAAAGAGATCAACATCAGTGTCCTTGGCGACGCGGAAGGGCTGAAACTGTCCGTCTGCGAGGAGCCCATCACCGCCAGCGAATTCCTGACCTACCAGGACAAGTACGCAGGCGGAGCTTCTGCCGATGGTTCCGGCTCCAAATCCAGCGCCGCAACCGGCAACAGTAATAGCACAGGCGCTTCGAACGCCGGCATGCAGAGCGCCAAGCGCCGCATCCCTGCCGAACTGCCAACCGAAGTCAGGGAGACCATCGAGGACTACGCCCGCAGAGCCTTCGCAACCCTGGACTGCTCCGGCGTCACCCGGATCGACTTCATCCTGGAGCCTGAGGATCCAAACAGCACCCCGGAAACTTTCAAATGCAAGCAGATTTATGTCAACGAGTTCAACACCATTCCGGGCTCGCTGAGCTTCTACCTTTGGGAAGCCACCGGCAAGCCATTCCCTGAGCTTCTGGACGACCTGGTGGAGCTGGGCCTGCGCAAGAAGCGCCGCCGCAACAAGCTGACCTTCACCCATGACATCAACATTTTGGCCAGCGCCAGCTTCAGCGGAAAGAAGTAACTCAGCACGCCGAAACTCAAATCGCCAATCCACAAGGAGGCATCGCTGCATTGCTAACCCTTGATTTCTCTAACTTTCCCATTCTGAAGACCGAGCGGCTGGTCCTCCGTCCCATGTCAACTGAGGACGCGCCCGCGCTGTTCGAACTTCGTACTGACCCCGTCATCAATCGCTACATCGACCGACTGCCCACGACTGAGCTCGAGGATGCCCTGCGCTTCATTGAGAAAATTGACAAGGGGATTAAGGACAACCACTGGCTCTATTGGGCGATTACGGAAGCGACGCCTATCGAGGTTCAATGCTGTCAAGGCTCTGACGACCGTGAGGGTCAGGAGGTTCTGATGGACCAAGGGGTCCATCAAAACCATTTGATCGGCACGATCTGCCTGTGGAACTTTGTGCCCACCGACGACAAAGCCGAGCTTGGCTATGAGCTCAGTGTCGCGCGCCAAGGTCTGGGACTGATGAGCGAAGCTGTGAACGCGATTCTGGCGTATGGTTTTGGGACCATCGGCCTCAGTGCTGTTGAAGCGGCCGTCCACCCGGAAAATGCCGCCTCCGTCAAAGTGCTGAATCGCGCCGGCTTCACCCTGGTGGGCACATTCGAGGATACCACCCTGACCGGCGAAACCGTGGAAATGCTGATTTATGAGATGCGCGCTAAATCATGTGAGTGACGCGGACAAAAACCATTTTGGGGACGCGGACAGGTTACAAAACGGTGCCAGAGCTTACGATAACAATTATCAATAAGACGCTTCCGAGTGGAGAAAAAAGAATGACCATCGGCATGGTTTTGGGGCTTTAAAAGCCTCAAGATCCTGCCGATGGTCATTTCACATTCTACCAGCCCTACTACGCCTTCCGAGTCACCTTCACACGCAAAGTGTCCCCGACGTGCTCGACCTCAGCCTCATCCACCAGGGCACCGACCAAATCCAGTTCGGAGTGCCGATTGCTCCCCGCCAGATTCCAGTACTCTTCCAGCTCCAATTGCCGCGCGCCGTGGATCGCTTCCTTGAGGTGCACGATCTTCGCAATCGGGATCAATTTGACATCTCCCGTCAGCTCCACCGTGGATTCGAGGGCGTTGTTCGTGACCTCCACCCGGATGTCTGTGATGCCCAGCTTGAAAAACACGCGCACCAGCTCGCTCATGATTTTGATGACCTTCGCCTGTTCCTTACTCAAAGCTATCTTCCTCCCTAAACGCGTCCAGAATTGGCACCAGCGTCGCCGCGACAATGCCCCCGGACAAACCATTATTGTAGAGATTAAGCCCGCCGTGGAGATACCCCACATTCATGACAATGGACATATGCAGGAATCCGGCGAGAATCCCCGCCTTCCACCCAAACTGCCCCGAGATGGGCGCCAGAGTCGTTCCGAACAGCGCCGCCATGATGGCCCCGGTGGAGCTGCCGTCCCACACCTTGAGCTGGGTGGCGAGCAGGACCCCGATCATGACCGGAATCGCGTTTCGCGGGTGCTTACCGAAGGCCCCAAATCCCATCATAGTGATTATTCCGCCGATGGTCGGCCCGCTGAGCTCCCCTTTGACCAGAAAGACGTAACCGACACCGACAAACCCGAGGAGACCCATGTTAATCAGGGTGACGCCGAAGCCCTCAGTGGTGACGAAGTCGGAAACCAGGCGCCCTGGCTGGCGCATGAGTTCTTTGAGGTGCTTGAAGCTCTTGTCGTTCATGGTGTAGCCCACCAGAATCATGGAGCCGAAAAAAGCCGTCATAATGATGGCGAAAACCAGGTTGTTCCCTTGGGAGACCTCATAAATATCCGGGGTCTCAAGACCAAAGGACCTGAACAAGGACATAAAAATGGTGCCTATGATGCCCGCGGTGAATCCAATGTTGTATAGGTTGTAGCCTTGGTGGAATTTGACGAAGCTCGAGGCCAGGGGCGGCAGCATGATCCCCGTGAGCACGCCCGCCGCGTTGCCTATGATGACCCCCGTCCACAGCGGCAGCTCGAAGCCGAAGGTGATTTGGCTGACCATGGGCCCAAGCGCCGTACCGAACAGGGCAATCAGGATAAATTTCCCGAATTTTTCCTTCTGGATCCTGGCGTATAAGTAGACGCCGAGGACGATGCTGATGACATTATACAGATTCTTCCCAAACATGGAAAATCCGCCGATGATAAACACCGCCGCAATGATGTAGCCGTTCATGTGGGCGCGGGTCTTTCGGGCCAGCAGGATGGCAATGAGCATCATCAGGCCGCTGTTGAAGAAAGCGCTGCCGATGTTGGCGATCTCCATGTAGTCCGTCAGCAGGATGCTCGAGGAGGTCAGAATCCGCCACATGCCCCTGGCGATCTCGAGGGGGGAGTTGAAGAAAAAGCCGAGCAGCAGAACCGCCAGCGCGTACAGAGCTATGACCTTGTATTTGGTGTCTTCAGAGATGACTTTGTGGTGGATGGCACACCGCTTCTCAACGTTTTCAATCACTCAACCGATCACTCCTTGTACAGGTGGATTTGGGGGCAATTCAAGTTCTATTTGAGACCGTTTCTCAGTATGAATAGTTTACAGGAAAATGGGGCCCATGGCAAGTTTGAAGGGTGGGGACGCGGACGGGTTTTGGTTTGGTGACGCGGACGGTTTTCAAGTTAGTGACGCGGACGGGTTTCAAAACGGGGACAGAGCTTGCGAGAATGATTATCAATGTGTCCACTGGCTGCAGCGCGCTTGGAGCAGGGGTTGGAGTTGAATGACCATCGGCAAATGCTTTAGGGCTTTTAAAAACCTGAGCCCCTGCCGATGGTCATTTTCACCACCCCGACTTCTGTTCTGGCAGTTTTCATTTTCTCGCCCCAAGCATCAGGCCTACATAACGGAAGAACACTTTCACGGCGCCCTTCGACATTCTGAGGAGAGTGGCTGCGCCAAATTTTTTCGTGATGTAGCGCATGTGGTTGGAGATGAAATTGAGGTAGAGGATAGTTTTCAGGACTTCGAAGTAGTAGGCCCGCAGGGACATATTCACCGGGCGGACGACGACCTGGCCGAAGCTCCAAGCGCCGTAATCCTCTTTTTCGAACAGGAGCCGGCCCTCTTTTTGATAGTGCTTGTAAAGGGGGAGGCCCGGGAACGGCGTGAGCGGTGAGAAAGTCGCGATCTCAGGGGCCAGCCTTTTGATGTGTCCGCGCAGGGCCTTGAAGTCCGCGGGGGTCCAGTCCGGATGGAGCATGAAGGAGGCCCAGACGTCAATGCCGGCTTCTTTGAGCCACTTGGCGGCTTTGACGGCGGCCTGTGCTCGGGAGGGCTTTTTGTAGGCCGCAAGTTCTGCGTCGCTGAAGGACTCGTAGCCGACGAGGACGGCTTTCAGACCGTGATCCCGGAAGTTGAGAATGGCCTGCGGATTTTTAAGAATGCTGTGGACGCTGGCGTAGCAAATGAAGTTTTTGGTTATTGCTTCTTTATCGAGGGCATTGCAGAATTCTTGCAGCCGCTCGCCATTATTCAGGAAATCGTTGTCGAAGATCATGACAGAGGGCTCTTCAATGGCCTTTAGGTCCGCCATGACGAAGTCCATGGGGAAATCCCGCTCGCAGGGGCCTTCCATGCGCCATCTGAGGCAGAAATCGCAGTGGGCGGAGCAACCCTGGGAGGTTTGCATGATGGCGCAGGGGCGGAAGCCAAAGTAGGCGTATTGGGGGCGCCAGGCTTGGGCAGCGGTCCGGTCCGGCAGCCAGTAGTCGTTGGTATGGGGGTTGGTGTATGTCCCTAACTTGGAGTTGGTGCCTGTCACCATTTCTGTTTCGGTGCCTGTCACCAAGTTGGAGTTAGTGCCTGTCACCAACTTAAATTCAGTGCCAGAGCTTAGTGTAAATTTACACCATCCATCTCCATCTCCATCTCCATCTCCATCTCCATCTCCATCTCCAAATACAGCCCCTTCACCCAACGCCTTCTCAATCTCTCCAAACAGCCCCTTCAGCCGCGCCTGGGTCGAAATCTGCAAAACCGCATCCACCTCAGGGACCGAAAATGCCTCCGGATTCAGAAATGCCTGCGTCCCGCCCACGACGACCACGGTCTTGGGCGCCCAGGCCTTGACCATCGCCGCCAGACGCAGAACGGCCGGCACATCCACACATAACGAGGTCAGCCCCACGACGTGCGGCTTAAATCCTTCCAGCTTCCCCGCCAGCGCCCGGTCCGCCGCGCCCTTCTTCCCGGCTGCCTCCACCGCCATCAGATCCAAAATCTCGATCTCATAGGACGCTTTCAGCGCCGCCGCGACCATCTCCAGGCCAAGCGGCTCAGAAAACATGATCTCCCCCAGGGTCACAGACTGCGGTGTCCGAGCCGGCCTCACAAGTAAAACGCGCATCACAGTCCCTCCCTCATCGGCTTAATTGTAAGTCAAATACAAAACCCAGTGCTTCTGCCGATGGTAGGCTTAGGGACCATCGGCAGAAAATCAAATAATATTGGGTGTAATCCGCTGACGGATCTGCCGGCGGTAATACAGATTCACGCCCAGATAAAACAGCGCCCGGCCCAGCGCACCCGGCGACCCCAGCACCTCCCGCCGCAGCAGAGAGCGCCGCACAATGCTCCGAAGGGAAAACACCTCTTCATACAGCGACCAGTACGCCGCCGTCAGCGCCTCCGGACTCATATGCCGGGGCTGGTGCACGGCCTCGCTGCCGTTATAGGCATAAATATCCTGTTTCACAATCCGGCCCTCGCGCTGCATCGCCTCGAAATAATCCGTACCTGGGATCGGCGTCAAAATGTAGAACCGCGGCACCACGATCCGGTTCTCCTCAATAAACTGCGCCGTCGCCTGAATGGACTCAAGCGTGTCGCCCTCGCCGCCCACCACCATCTCCGTGGACAGGTCGATCCCCGCCCGGCGCACCGCCGCCAGCAGCGTCGGATAATCCGCCGGTACCGCCCAGGCCTTGTCCATCCCCTGAAGGCTCCGCTCCGAGAGGCTTTCAAGCCCAAAGCTCAGGGCAATGCACCCCGCCCCGGCCATGGCCGCCAGCAGCGCCGGATCCCGCCCCACTGAAATGTCGCACTGGGACAGCCACTGCATCCCAAGGGGCCTGAGCCCCTCGCACAGCGCCAGCAGGTACCTGCGGTCCGCGCCTATATTGTCGTCCAGCAGCAGGAACTTCTTGAACCCAAGCTCCCGCACCTGCCTCACATCCCGCAGTACCTCCTCCAGCGGCCGCTTCAGGTAGCGCCCGCGGTAGAGGCAGTACACCGAACAGAATCTGCAAGTGTTGGGGCAGCCCCGGCCCGCCTGGACCGGCAAGAAGTCGCCAATGCGCTTGTTCACGATCAGGTCGAACCGCGGGGGCGGCGTGTGGTAGAGGTTGTCGGGTGGTGACGTTGACTGTTCCCCCGCCTTCTCCGGATTGGCGTGGGGGGCGGTGGAGGGACCATCGGCTAAAACCGTCTTTGAACTGGTCCCCGGATCCCCCGCCCTGTAAAGCGGCTTCAACTCACCCGCCTCAAAGTCCCGGATGACCTGTGGCCACACGCCTTCCGCGTCGCCCACCACCACTGCGTCCGCGTGCCTGCCGGCCTCCTCGGGCATCAAGCTCACCATGTAGCCGCCCAGGACTACGGTCTTGCCCCGGGCCCGGAACTCCCACGCAATGTCCAGCGTCCGCACCACCGCGTGGCCCATGCTGCCAATCCCGATCAGCGCCGCGTCCGTGTCCCAGGGGATCTCCTCGATCGTCTCCAGTACGATCTCCACCTCCCAGTCGGGCGGCGTCAGCGCTGCCAGCAGCGGCAGCCCCAGGCCCACGAAGTAGAGCCGGCCCTTCTTGATGGGCTTTTTATTTTGCCCGCTGCCCGCGTAAGGCGACGACTGGATCAGCAGGACCTTCTTCTTTTTCGGTGATTCCGGTGATTCCGGTGATTCCAGTGATTCCAATGCTTCCAGTGCTTCTGCCGATGGTCCCCCATTCGCCATCCTCTTCTTCATGTGGGCCTTGCTCCTTTCGGGTTCATTCTCAGTCAGGACGGCTAAGCGTCTGATCTGCCGGGCATTACGATTCTCTAGCCCTGGCGAATTTTCTTCAGATATTGAAGGCTCACCCGCGCCGAGCCTGCAGACAGCCTCAGCACCGGCAACAGACCATAGCGGCGGATCAGCTCGACCACATGGATGGGGCTGGCTACGCGCTTATGATAGAGCTTCAGCATCTCCCAATAGAAGCCGCGGACGCTGAGCTTTTGGGGCTGGAGAACCAGGTGGGCCAGATCCCATTTGGGGTAGTCCTCCCGCGGAACCATGAGCTGTTCCTTGTAATCGTCGAAGATCCCGGTGCCCGGCAGAGGCGTGAGGGGCTGGAGGTTGACAAAGTGGACGTGGTTGGCTTTCAGCCAGCGGCTCAGGGTGTTGAAGTCCACCTTGTCGAAGTCCATGCCCAGAATCAGCGTGCCGTAGAGCTCGACTCCATGGCGCCTCAGAATAGCGGCGGCTTTTTCATTTTCCTCAAGGCTGGTGCGCTTGCTGTAACTGGTCAGGTCCTGAGCCCGCACGGATTCGAGGCCTATGATCACGGCCCTCAGACCGGATTTTTTAAAGCGCTCAATAATGTGCTCGTGGCAGGCGACAAAGTCCGCCCGGCCGTAGATCAGGAATTTCTTGTTGAGGTCGGCAGCGTCCAGGGCGTCGCAGAAATTTTGGACCCGTTCTGCCGACACCAGAAAGTCATCGTCTACTATGTAGACCTCTTCCTCCGGGATGGTTTTGAGCTCCTCGATCACGTCGTGGATGGGCCGCTCGCTGTAGACGCCGCCGGTGATCTCCCGACAGAAGCAGAAGCTGCAGTCGTAGGGGCAGCCGTAGGAGGTTTTGATGAGGGCGCAGGGGTTATGGAACATGTAGTAGTATCTGTCCCGGTAACGGGCGGTGCTGCTGCGGTCCGGAGGCAGGAGCCCTTGGCTTGCCACGGTTTCCTGCGCCGCGCCCAGCCAGATTCGCGCTTCCTGGACGGCTTCTAAGGATGGAACTGGGTGTCTGACACCCAGTTCCATCTTTTTTGTGAAGACCCGGTCAAAGACAGGCGGATCACTTCGCTCTGTCCGGAAGTCCTCCGGCACCACCTCCGCATGGACACCGCCGACACCTATTAGTATTTCGGGGTTCCAGGCTTTGATGGCTCTGGCGGTGTCCTTTAAGGTTCCCACATGGGTAATATAGCCGCTCATGAGAACGACTTCCGGCTGGAACTCGTCCAGGAAGGCTTCCAGCGGCCGGCGCTCCAGGATCATGTCGACGATCACGATCTCGTGGCCGTCTGCGCCCAGGTTGGCGGCCAGGTATTCCAGTTCCAGGGGCTCACAAACCATAACGTGCTGGAGGCCAATGGTTTCCGGATCCGGCATCACCCGCAGGAGCAGGATTTTGAGCGGATTTGGGGATTGAATATCCCGTCCGCGTCCCTGTTTCAATTCCTGTCCGCGTCCCCCGTTTTGTTTTTGTCCGCGTCCCCAAAGTTGATTTGGTGCCAGAGCATTTCCCGGAATATTTCCCAAAATCGGCGCCTCCCCACCCTTCAAACGCAGCACCATCAATATGATGGACGGCATGAACCACGCCGTCCTCACCTTCTCCACCGACTCCACCACAAAAAGCCCCGCCGCCATCTGCTTCAGGGCATCCACACTATAGTAGCTCGCCGCCCCGGTCGTCAGCTTCACCAGGGACAGCGCCGCCGCATCGTACACAGTATTTGACGACGCCTGCGCCAGTACCAGTACGCCCTCGGGTGCCATGATCGCCGCCATGTCCGCCAGCACCTGGTCCGGATCCGCATAGTACGGCAGCGAATGGGTGCACAGGACCACATCGAACTTTTCGTGCTCCTGGTTCGTTCGCACAAGTCCCCGCAGCGCCGACGCGTCCCTAACTTCGAAGGTCATCTCAGGGTGCCGGCGCTGCGCCTTCGCGATCATGCCCGGTGAGGCATCAATGCCAGTGAATTGGCCGATGGTGATGTCACAACCATCAGCAGCCGCACTTGTCTTTTGGGCTTCTCCTACCTCCAGCGCCAGCTCGCCAAGCAGCTCGCCAATGCCGCAGCCCACATCCAGCACCCTCGACTCTGCACTCAGACGACCTGCCAGCTTCGACGCCACCGCCCGCCGGGTCGGACCCAGGGACACCTTTTGAACCCACAGGCGCTCATAAAACTTCGACCAAAAATCCCAAACCACAGACATGAACGCCACCTCCAAACGGGAAACTCGGTGTGAAACTCGGTGTCAGACACCAAGTTTCATATTTCAGACATTGCCGATTTCCTCACTTCAACCGTGCACCCAAAGACAACCACCAAAACCTCAGATAAAACAGCCAGACCGGCATGCGGGTCGGCCGCATGACCAAATGCAGAAAATCAAACCGGACTGGCCGCGCCAGACGCGGGTCTGTCATACGCTCCGCATACTGATTGTAAACTGTCGTCCCCTTCAGAGGCGTCAAGATCGACACCGTGTAGCGCCGCACCCCGTGGGACTTGATCCATGCTGAGAGCCGTCGGAAATCCTCAGCGCTGTCATCCGGCGACACCAAAAAAAGCGCCGTCAGTCTGGCCCCAGCAGCCCGGATTATCTCCACAGCTCCGGCGTTATCTTCGGCTTCAAGGCCCTTTCCCAGCTGCCTCAGCTGTGAGTCTTCCACTGCCTCCAGACCCACGATCCACTCCTCGAATCCCAAGGCTTTCAACCTTTGCACGTAGTTTTGCAGCCGCACCACGGAATCTGCCCTGGCATACGCTATGAACCTCTTCCTGACGCCTTCAGCCGCCAGTCCTTCCAGCGCCTCGATCCACGCCTCCGCCCGCTCGGCTGTCGTCAGAAAGCAATCGTCCACGATCCAGATGCTGTCGGCGTTGACGCCGCGCAGTTCTTTGATGACGTCTTCCATCGGCCGCTCCCGGTACTCGCCACCGTTCAGCAGCCGGCAATAGCAAAACTCGCACTGGTGCGGACAGGACAGCGCTGTCTTCAGCAACGCGACTTCCCGCTGCGCCACATACCGGATTTTGTGCTTGTGCGCCTCGAAATAGCTGCGATCTGGCCTTGGCATCTCAAAAACCCTTGTTTCTGCCGATGGTTCCGTCCTCCCCCACTCTCCCCGGAGGTTCTTCCAGGCCAGTCCCGGCGTTGTTTCGCAGAGGGAATGGAAATTTTCCTCCTGCTCGAAATGCGCTTTTAGAATGGAGGTCAGACTCCAAAGGGCATTCGCGTAAAACACTACATCCACTGAGGGGACGAAAAAGTCCTCCGGGCACCCTTCTGCGTGAACACCGCCGACCCAGACAGCCACATCTTTGTTGCGTGCTTTTGCATGGTTCGCCAGGCTGATGATCTCCTCAACCGCGGTCACGTACCCGCTGAACATCAGGACATCAGGAGCTTCCCCATCAATTAAGTTTTTCAGGCTCCCGCCCTCTAGCCAAGGATCGTAAATTCTGTAGGTAAGACCACTTTCGGAGAAGCCGTTCAGCACCGCCGCGATCATCTCCAGCTCCAGCGGTTCTGTCACGATAGGCCTGAGGCGCGTCATCAGCGACCTGCCATGGCATTTTATGAGTAGAATTCGCATGTGACACCCCCAAACCTATTATGAAGCCCGCGTCCTCACTTAAAAACGTGATGTTTCGTCCTGTATCGCTGATACGAAAAATGTTTGACCAAGGTTCCCAGCAGCTTATGCAAAGCCGGATTGGAATGGGCGACATAGAGGTACTTCAGCTGTTCCGAAGCCCCGGTCTTAGACTTGCTTTCCGCAGCGGTCTGGCCGAGGTTGATGGCGGCGCAGCCATCGGCGATAGCCTCTTGGATGAGTTGGAGAAGGAGGTTGCGGTACAGATCAAATTTCTGGAGTTGAGACCGGTCAAAGCCCCCCAGGACAAAATGCCGAAGGTTCCCCGTAGGTGTACACTCATCCAGGGTTTGGACGAAAGCCAGGGGACGGCTGTTGTGGATGAATTTAAATGTGCGGCCCGGGAACTGTTCGAAATAGAGGGGTTCCAGCTTTTCAAGCTGGTCTTTGGAATGGTTGAAGACATCCACATAGAGCGGATAGAGATCCGGCTCAAAGGCTTGTGGGGACTTGGATTCAGACTGATTAGCACTGTTCAGCTCTGGCGCCGGATTTGTTTTCGTCCGCGTCCCCAACTCCGTTTTTGTCCGCGTCACTAAAGTAGAATCTGTCCGCGTCACCAACTCAAAAACCTCCACCCCCGCAAAAGCTTCAAGGGCTTTTTTTACCTGCCGCCTATAGGGACTGCGCAGGGCCGCGACATAAGCCTCAAAATCCATAAATTTCAGCGGCAGTACATAACTGGAGAGAGTAAGCCCCTCCGGCAGCTCAAACCCTTCGCCTTCAGGCACATTCAGAATGACGGTCAAGCCCTTCAAATGGCGCCGGATCCAACGCGCCATAAACGACCGTCCCTCAGACTCCCGGGTTGCGTAGCCCGGCGCAGACACGGACAATGGCACACCTATGACAGTTGCAGGCACAGCCAGGCGCCCAAACCGGGCAAAGTTAAGCAGATTCAGCTTCAATTCATAAGTCACAAACAAAACCCCCGCGTCTTCTGAAAACCAGTAGCGCTGGCCGCAGGGATTGACAGCTTCCAGAAACTCAAGAAGTGCCTTTTCCAGATAAATCGCCCCGCCACCGGGCGTCCCAAGCCGCCACTCGGCCAGGCAGGCGTCCCAGGCGGGCGGCAATTCCGAAGCCCGCTCGAAACACCGGAAATCCATTACTGGGACGTTGGCTGAAACTTTCGCTTTGAGGCTCTTTGATTTTTCCGGTCCTGTCATAGCCCACCGTCCTCACCGTCCACCTCAATCAGAAACACCTTGTAATGATGACCTTCCCGGTCCGCCCAGCGCTCGCCGAAGCCCCGGGAGGCCGTGTTTTCGCTCAGGATCCAGCCTGCCTCACATCGCTTGTATCGACCGCGAACCCGCTCCCGACACGCCTCGAAGAGCCGGACCACGCCGCCCCGGCTCTGGTGCTCCGGGATCACGCCCAGCTCCACGATCTTCATGGTGTCGATCCTCCCCGGCCAAAGCTTCCACCTCAGCCAGGTCCTTAGGCCAATAGTCTCCCCCGGCTTCATCACCTGATTAAAGTCAGGATACCAGAGCATAAAGCCCACCGGGTCTTGACCAAAATACAAAAATAGGAGATTCTCGGGCTTCAGGAACGCCTTGAACTCCCTGAACAGCTCCAAATCCTCATCAATGCGCCGCTGGTAATAAAACCGATGCGCCCCAAAGGCCGCGTTGTTGATTTCCGTATAAATGCGCGCAGTCTGCTCCAAATCTCTGAAATCCGCTGGCTCAACCCTATAGCCCTTCGAAATCCTGCGCATCAGTCGGTCTGACACCGGCACCTCAAAGGATTCAAGATTCACTTCATAAGTCAGCATAGAGACCGTCTCTGTGGCGATCCCCTCAAAGTAATTTTTTATGTAAACCGGGTGAAAGGCGCTGCCAAAAGTCGGCACCTCATCAAAGTGATCCGCCAAAATACCCAGTCCATAGTTCACGTGAAAGTTAAGTCCAACCAAGAGCTTTTCAGCACCTCGTTCCCGGGCAAGGGCACGCCCGCGAGCCACCAACAAGCCGACAGCCTCTTCCTGCCCCTCCAAAGCCTCAAAGCACGCCAGCTGAAGGACTTCCGGCATGCGGTCCACCTGTGCAAAAACACAAGCCGCCACAGGCCTTCCCCCATCCACGACCAGCACCGGTTCAAGAAACGCCGACTTCGCCAAGACACCCTTACCCGCGAGGATCATCTCCAGAGTCGGACTCATGATGTCTCTTCTCAGGGGGTCCATCTTATTCAGCTGCTTCACAAACTTTATATAGTCGCCGGTTTCGCCCGGCCCCAGCACGCGCAGCTCCATGTTGACCTCCTGTAAACCTTTTTTTCAGTATAACA
>Ga0302240_1000578_pt1 | contig 36340 bp, 51 predicted proteins | sample AAG_UR_His_MG_FD_193538 | JGI IMG/M metagenome (GOLD analysis project Ga0302240, IMG submission 193538) | Enriched activated sludge microbial communities from anaerobic digester in WTTP, New Holstein, Wisconsin, United States - AAG_UR_His | ecosystem: Engineered > Bioreactor > Anaerobic >... | reverse complement strand
ACCCCGAGGCAAGGTTCAAGGTCCACAAGAAAGGAGGCGGTTCGCATGAAGTTTCTCTGTCGCCACTGCAAGCACTACCGAGACGCGCCCGGCAAGCGTCCGAAGGTGTGCCCGGCGACGGGACGGCGAGTATGGCCGGGGGACTGCGCGGAGGAGTGCCATTACTTCGTGCTTGAGACGGGGGAAGGGGTGCTGGTCTGTTGACAGAGCGGCACGAGAAAACAAGAAACAGGGAGGCGGTTAAATGTTTACTATAGCAGATGCGATGCAAAAAATTCGGTGCCCAGACTTCGAACAATTCCTAAAGGAAACCGGGATACGAAAGGGGCGTTGGGAGCGATTCGCGATTGGAACCGAATCACTTTTTGAAGTTGAGCTGGAGAATGTCGCAAGCACGTTTGGCGTCAACAGGAAAGACTTCGCACAAAATGACGGCAGAGCAACTTGTATGCGGGAGGCGATCTGGTATTCGAGCGCGTGGTGAATGCGCAGGCAAGGCTCTACCTCTTTCGCCACGCCTGCGGATGGCGGGAGACTTTTACAGACTTCCAATGGAGGGAGAGAAAGGCGACATGAACTACGAAAGCATCAGCAGTTGCGCGCGCGTGCGCGACTTGAACCGCAGCATATCGGCGACATACAGGCTCAGGGAAAGATTGCTGAAGGCGCTTGGAAAGAACGCGGCCCCCCGAGAGGGACCGCGAGCCGCAAGCGAACAGGGAATGAACTCCTGCGGGTGCGACCATTATATCACGGGAGGGGAGAGCACATGAGGCGAATCATCTACGTCGCCCATCCTCTGCGGGGGGACAGGCCGGACGACATTGACGCGATAAACCGAAATGTCGAATCCGTCACTCGGATATGCCGGACGATAGCACGGAAGGAACCAGACGCGACGATCTTCAGTCCTATCCACGCATTCTCTTTCCTGTCGGCGACTGGCGACCAGGCGCAGCCCCTGAGGATGTGTCTGACGATGCTCGACTTCGCCAGCGAGCTGTGGGTCTACGGCGACTGGACGAAGTCGCAGGGGTGCAGGCTGGAGGTGCACCGCGCAAGGGAGCGCGGAATTAAGGTGAGGTATATGGGGAGGAGGGGCAAGCCGTGTTCAGACTGACAGTGCGCCCCGACGGGAGCGCCGACCTGATCCGCGTGAAGGACGGGCGTTTTGCGGCGACCATTCCCGCCGAATTCGTCGAGGGCCTGAGCCAGGCCCTCGGGCTTGGCATAAGTGTGAAGGAGGAGAGGCAGTGAACGACCCGATCAGAATCACCGTTGAGGAACCTTGGCTCGTGCCTGCGCGGCAATATCCCGGCGACGCAGGAGCGGACCTCAAGGCGAAGGAGATAGCCTTTATCGAGCCGGGCGAGTGCGAAGTTGTGGGGACTGGCGTTGCAATCGCCATCCCGTACGGCTACGCCGGGCTGGTGTTCCCTCGCTCGGGGCTGGCGACGAAAGAGGGCTTGAGGCTGGCCAACTGCGTGGGCGTGATCGACCACCAGTACCGGGACGAAATTAAGGTGCCGCTGTACAACGACTCGGGACAGACACGCGCAGTCAGTCGCGGTGAAAGGGTAGCGCAGCTCGTGATATTGCCCATCGAGCTGCCGGAGTTCCCGGTGGTGGATTCTCTGCCGCCGACGGACAGAGGCAAGGGCGGCTTCGGCAGCACGGGGGTGTGAGATGGGCGAAGGGAAAGAAGTCGACTTCAAGCCCTTCCCGTGGGAGCGCGACATTCCGCTGACCTGTCGCAAGTGCACCAACTCGCGCTACGTCACCTCGGTGTGCTACGCCGCCCACCAGGCGCGCGAGGAAGCGGACAGGCTGAAGATCGAGAATGCGAGGATGCACGAGCTTGTGAGCCTCGTGCAAAGCACGATAGGCAAGCTTCTGGAGGAGAACTACCGCGAGCGGATCGTGGCGGTGATCAACCGGGGGTATGGGGCGAAGAGAGGAGGAAGTAGCAAGTGAGCCTGGCTATCAAGATCATGGAGTGCTTCGACACGGAGATTGGCGAGGCGCTCTGCTCGGGTTGCTCGCGCTGGACTATCTTCAGAGGTTCTCGCGACGAGCTAGGCGTTCCGCTTGAGCCCGACGAAGAGGCGTGCGGGCTGGGACTGGACCATCCGGCGGAACCGCAGTGTTTGAGGCACAACACCTACCTGGAAATCTGCGAGCGCGCCAAGGATATGGCCGATCTGGTGAACCTCGCAAAGGGAGGCGATGAAGGCGTTGACTATTGCTAACCATATAAAAACAATCGGCATTGAGGAGTACCACGCGGGACCGGGCGTGAGCAAGAGCGATCTTGACATTCAAATTTGGCTCGCGTGCTACATGAGGGAGATGATGACATGGGTCAGTTCGCGCTCGGCTTCATGACGTGTTTTGTGCTCATTCTTGGTTGGGGGCTGGTGAAGTGAAGGACGCGCTGCTCTACGCCGTTATTTTCATCGCCGGCTTCGTTTTTTGCATGGGAACAATTCTTTGGTGGGAGGACAAAAGATGAAGACAATCTACGTAGCGCACCCGCTGCGCGGCGACGTGCGGCGAAATAAATACGCCGTGACGGACATCTGCCAAAACCTCAAGGCAATCTACCCGGACATGTTGATCTTGTCGCCGATTCACGCTTTCAGCTTTGAATCCGCCGAAGGGCCGCAGGACTGGGTGCTCGGGCAATGTTTGCGACTGATCGAGAAGGCTGATGAGGTATGGCTATTCGGAGACTGGCGAAATAGCAGCGGCTGTGTGATGGAGAGCGTCTACGCCCGGCGCATCGGCAAGCGCGTAATTGACATGACGGACGCGGAAGAAGCGGAAGCGAACGAGGCTATTTTGAGGAGGCTGGCGTGATGGACGATCTTAAGGATTTTTTAGACAGTGTGCTTCCGGGAGACGAGGACGAATAGAAAAAAGCCCGGCGGCAACCGGGCTTCCAGAGGAGGAGAGGCAAGGAGATATTTTCCTTGCCTCGAATTATACCACGAGGAGGGTATCCACATTGGACCTTGAGACAAACATCCTGCAATGCGTAGACGAGCAAATAGGGCACTGGTGCACGAATTGCCCGGACGCGGATCACTTTAGCGCCGACATTACCGGGCCGGAGGAGTGGGTATGCTCGCGGGAGTTGTATCCGGGAGATGAAAAATGCTTGCGGCGGGACAGGTACAAGGACATTCAAGCCCTCGTACGGCAGATAGTGGATATGGTGAGCATGGGGAGGTAATCGCATGGCAATCAATCTGAAACGGACAAGCACTATCACGGCGGACGGGGTGAAAATCCTCGTCTACGGACAGGCTGGAGCGGGGAAGACCTTCCTGATACAGACGCTTCCGAACCCGGTGATTCTTTCGGCGGAAGGCGGACTTTTGAGCATCGCCGGGACGGATATCCCGTACATCGAGATCAACGGCATCAAAGACCTTCACGAGTCATATCAATGGTTGACCGGCTCGGACGAGGCGAAGGGCTTTCAGAGCGTGGCGCTGGATTCTATCTCCGAGATTGCGGAGGTGGTGCTGAACACGGAGAAGAAGGTAGCGAAGGACCCGCGGCAAGCCTACGGGGCAATGCAGGAGCAAATGACCGACCTCATCCGCGCCTTCCGCGACCTGCCGGGCAAACACGTGTATTTCTCGGCCAAGCTCGAAAAGACACAGGACGAGATGGGCAGGCTTCTTTATTACCCCTCCATGCCCGGAAACAAGACCGGGCAGCAGCTTCCGTACTTCTTCGACGAAGTGCTTGCGCTCCGCGTCGAACGCGACACGGACGGGGTGGTACAGCGGGCGCTGATGTGCGAGGGCGATTCCTCCTGGCTGGCGAAGGACCGGAGCGGGAAGCTCGGTCAGTGGCAGGAGCCCAACTTGGGCGTGGTCATCAAGACGATAGGAGGCGTTGCAAATGCAGGTTAGAGGTTCGACGGAGGTTCAAGCCCTCCACGTGAAGACGCGAGAGGAAGCCTTGGAACTTTGGATGCGGTACAAGGCGGAAGAGGAGCAAGCTGTCACCCGGCGCCGGGAGATCGAAGCGATGCTGGCGGCGGACATCCCGGAGCAGTGGGAAGGCTCGAAGACGACTACGGAAGGGCGCTTCAAGGTGAACGTGATGCGGCGCTTCACTCGCAAGGTGGACGGGGATTTGCTACAGGACATTGCACGCGAGAAGGGGCTGATGGACCATCTTTCCACGCTCTTCCGGTGGAAGCCGGAGATCGATGCGAAGGCGTGGCGGTTGGCGGACGAGACGGTGACGAGGGAGCTTGCGAGGGCGATCGTGACGACGCCGGGCAAGCCGACATTCAAAATCGAGGAGGTTGCTTAAGATGGCGCTTTTGGGACAGGAATACGTAGTCAGCGAATTTCAGCCAACCAGCTACGACCCGATCCCTGCCGGGTGGTACACGGCGCGGATCACAGACACGAAGCTGAAACAGACGAAGGCCGGGAACGGCGAATACCTTGAAATGAAGTTCGACATCACCGGACCGTCTTACGAGGGTAGGTGCGTCTGGGGGCGCTTCAATCTCAAAAATCCGAACCCGAAAGCGGAGCAGATCGGACAGCAGCAGTTTATGGATTGTGCCCGCGCCGTCGGGCTCACCAGGGTGACGGATTCAGATGAGTTTCTCGGCGGGGCGCTTCAGATCAAAGTGGCGGTCAAGCCCGCAGACGGGCAATACGACGAGAGCAACGACGTGAAGGGCTTCAAGCCGCTCGAAGGCGGCGCAACGATGCTCAAACAGGAGCCGAAAGCAGCCGTAGCGGCCGCGCCCGCAGCGGCGGCTCCCGTTGCCAAGGGCGGAAGCGCCCCATGGCTTAAGAAATAATGGCCGCCATTCCACAACCACTCCACACTATCTCCGCTCTCATTGATTCCACAATAGCCAAGACTCAAGAGGGACCGCGCCCGCACCTGGGCGCGTCCCTTCTGGGGCATCCTTGCGACCGGTGGCTGTGGCTGACGTTCCGGTGGGCGGTGTGGGAGCGTTTCGACGGCCGGATGCTTCGCCTCTTCCGGCGCGGGCAGGAAGAGGAGGAGAAGATCGTCTCATGGCTGACTCAGATCGGTTGCGAGATCCACAGCACCGGAGGGAAGCAGGCGCGGGTGGACTTCGGCGCGCATGTATCAGGGAGCATCGACGGAATCATCGAGAAGGGGGTTCCCGAGGCTCCGACGAAGCGCCATATCCTCGAATGCAAGACGCACTCGGCGAAGTCGTTCAAAGACCTCTGCGACAAAGGCGTACAGGAATCGAAGCCGCAACACTGGTGTCAGATGCAACTCTATATGCACGGCACTGGCATCGACCGCGCTCTTTACTTCGCCGTCTGCAAGGACGACGATTCCATCTACACGGAGCGCGTCCGCTACGACGAGGAGGCGGCGAAGGCTCTTGTGGAGCGGGGGCGAAGGCTGACGCTGTGCGAGCGCATGCCGGAGCCGTTGAGTACAGACCCGACGTGGTATCAGTGTCGCTTCTGTGCCGCTCACGATTTTTGTCATTCCTCGAAATTAACGAAAGAGGTCAACTGTCGCACGTGCGCGCTCTCCACGCCTACGGAGGACAGCAAATGGCTCTGCGCACGGTACGACAACGCGGAGATACCGGTCAACGCGCAACGCGAGGGCTGCGACGGGCATGTTATTCACCCCGACCTCGTTCCGTGGAAGTGGATGGATTCGGACGACGCTTTCACCGCCGTCTACGAGATCGACGGGGAAGTTATCAGAAACGGGCTTCCCGACGACAATACGCACTCGTCGAAGGAGCTTTTGAGCTTGGAGGCGTGGAAAGATGGTGACTCTGAGGGATTACCAACAGCGGGCGATTGACGACCTGTACAGATGGTTTCAAAACGGGAATCCGGGCAATCCCTGCCTGGTACTTCCTACCGGTTCGGGGAAAAGCCATATCATCGCCGAATTCTGCAAGGACGCGATTCAGAACTGGCCGGACCAACGAATTCTGATCCTCACGCACGTAAAGGAACTGATCGAGCAGGACGTTGAAAAAATCCTGATGGCGTGGCCTACCGCGCCTCTCGGCATCTATTCCGCTTCCATAGGGAAGAAGAGGCTCGGAGAGCCGATCACCGTGGCGGGCATCCAATCCATCCGAAAGCACGCCGCGAAGGTCGGGCATATCGACATTGTTATTGTCGATGAAGCGCACCTAATTTCACACAAGGACGAAGGCGGGTATCGGACATTCCTGAAAGACCTTCAGACGATCAATCCCGCGCTTCGGGTTATCGGTCTGACGGCTACACCGTACAGGCTCGGTCACGGGCTTATCACGGAGGGAGACGCGCTTTTCAACGACCTGATAGACCCTACTTCCATCGAGGAGCTAGTGAGCAAAGGATATCTTGCGCCGCTTCGCTCCAAGGGAACGGACCTCAAACTCTCCACGGAAGGGGTACACAAGCGCGGTGGGGAATTTATTGAAAGCGAGCTGCAAGCCGCCGTCAATACCCGCAGTCAGAACGAGAGGATTGTCCGCGAGGTGATAGCACGCGGCGCGGATAGAAAATCATGGCTTTTCTTTTGCACCGGGGTTGACCACGCTCTGACCATGCGGATGGTGCTGGAGGAGCACGGTATCAACGCGGCGTGCGTGCTCGGGGAGACGCCGAAGACTGAGCGCGAGAAGATTCTAGAGCGCTTCAAGGCGGGAGAGTTGCGGGCAATCACGAACGCGAACGTACTGACAACGGGCTTCGACTACCCGGACATCGATCTTATAGCAATGTGCCGTCCTACGATGTCGCCGGGACTGTACGTGCAGATGGCCGGGCGCGGGATGAGGCCGAAATCACACTGCAAGGACTGTCTCGTGCTCGACTTCGCTGGCGTCATTCAGACGCACGGTCCCATTGTCAACGTCCTTCCACCATCGAAAAAGGGGACCGGCAACGGCGAAGCACCAGTCAAACTCTGCGAACAATGCCAGGAACTCGTACCGCTGGCGACTCGAATTTGTCCTGAATGCGGGTGGGAGTTTCCGGTACCCGCGCCGCCGAAGTTGAAGCTCCACGATGACGACATCATGGGACAGGACAACCGGATGGAGGTACGCGGGTGGGCGTGGCGGCGCTATACCTCAGCGAGCGGAAAGGAGATGGTGACGGTCACGTACTACGGGCGCGAACTCGGGAAATCGGTCACTGAATATCTCTGCCTGCTTCACGGCGGATATGCAGCTGAAAAAGCCGTGCGTACCTTGATGGGCATGGCGCGAAACAGCGGCGCGGTGATCGGCAACCCCTACGATCTGGACGAGGTGGTGGAAACGATGAACAAAGTCCCGGCCCCCGTTTCAATCTCCAAACTGAAGGACGGCAAATTCGACCGCGTGACGGCGAGGTTTTGGAATGACAGCAAAGCCTCCTGAGCACATCCCAACGGAGCATGAGGAGCAGCGGACGTTCGTACAGTGGTTCCGGCGGAAGTTCCCGGACGTGCGAATCATGGCTATCCCGAACGGCGGCGCTCGCAGCCCGTCGGTCGCCTGCCGTTTGAAGGCCGAAGGCGTAGCGCGGGGCGTACCGGATCTCTTTATCCCTGCATGGCGCGTGTGGATAGAGATGAAGCGGATCACCGGCGGGCGCGTATCGCCGGAGCAGCAGTCATGGAAGAGTTATCTTGAGCGGGAAGGATACACGGTGCTGATTTGCGCCGGGTGCGAGCAAGCCCAAAGAGAGGTGGGGGCGTGGCTGATCTTACAAAAATAATCAACGGGCCGTGGATCGTCGAGCCTCCCGAGGCGACGCCGCCCGAACTTCAGCTTTTGAAGGCGATGGACGAGGCCGGGCTGAATCCGCCCGACTCCATCCAGATCGATGGGCGGATTCACCGCTTCAATCCGGACGGGAAGCCCGGCAACAAATCGGGCTGGTACGTAGTCTACCCGGACGGGATAACCGCCGGAGCGTTCGGCGACTGGAAGACGGGACTTACACAGCATTGGTGCGCACAGGTGGGGCGCGAACTCACACTGTACGAGCGGATAGCGAGAGACAGACGATACGAAGAGGCGAAGGCCGGGCGCGACGCCGAACGCGCCCGCACCGCAGAAATAGTCTCCGAGACGGTGGCGGACATTTGGAACAACTGCGCTCCGGCGAGCGCGGAACACCCTTACCTGAAACGGAAAGGAGTACAACCGCACATAGCCCGCGTATCCGGCGACGGACGGCTGGTATTGCCGCTCTACGACGAGAAGGGGGAGCTTTCCACCCTCCAATACATCACCGGCGACGGAGTGAAGAAATACCACACCGGCGGGCCGACGAAGGGCAAATACGCCGTGCTCGGATATCCGGGTGATACGGTGTACATCGCCGAGGGCTTCGCAACGGCGGCGTCGATCCACGAAGCAACAAAGTGCGCGGTCGTCATCGCTTACACCGCCGGGAACCTCTCGAACGTGGCCGGGCTGATGCGCGAGAAGCACGGCAACAACCACAACATCGTCATCGTGGCGGACAACGACGAGAGCGGGACCGGTCAACGCGAGGCGACGCAGGCCGGAGAGCGCTGGAACATGCCGGTCATAATCCCTCCGATACCCGGCGACGCGAACGACTATGCGCAGTCCGGTCACGACCTTCTCCAACTCCTTCAACCAGATTTGGACGACTGGCTGGTGCAGGCGGACACGTTCTGCGAGATACCCGCACCCATCAAATGGTTGGTCAAGCGATGGATTCAAGAGGACGCCTTAATTATGGTTCACGGTCCAAGCGGGAGCGGAAAAACCTTCGTCGTGCTCGACTGGTGCCTTAGAATCGCCGCCGGTCTGCCGGACTGGAACGGGTTAAAAGTGAAAGAGGGGGCGGTGGTCTACCTCGCTGGAGAAGGTCACTGGGGGCTGAAAGCGCGAGTTGCCGCGTGGAAACACCACCACGGGATAAAGAAGCTCACCATGTGGCTTTCACGCGACGGTTGCGATTTGAACACCATGCAGGGATACCGGAAGGCCGTAGACCACATCCGCGCCCTTCCAAAGAAGCCCGATTTAGTGGTGGTGGACACCCTTCACCGTTTCCTTGCAGGCGACGAAAACAAGGCACAGGACGCGAAAACAATGCTGGACGCTTGTGCTGGTCTCATGCGGGAATTTGGCTGCTCCGTCATCCTCGTTCACCATACGGGGGTATCGGAGGACGCGCAAAACAGGGCACGGGGTTCCTCGGCCTGGCGTGGTGCCCTGGACGTGGAGATATCAGTCATCGGAGGCAATGATGGCAAACCGATGGAACTTGTACAGCGGAAGCAAAAGGACGGCGAGCTTGAACAACCCGTCTGGGTGGAACTTCACGACGTCTATATTCCCGGCTGGTACGACGAGGACGGCGAGAGGGTGAAAAGCGCCGTCGTGGAACCGTGCGATGCTCCGCAGGAGGCGAAGAAGGACACGAAACTCGCGGAGCATAAAAAGATGTTCGAGCGGGCATGGTTCGCCACCGGGAGCGAGATCGTTGACGGGCGTCCGTTCGTCGACAAAAAGAAGCTGCTCGACTTCCTGATTCAAGACAACGGTATCACGGAAGGGACTGCTCGGAATATGCTTAAACCATCCCACACAAACAAGCTCATAGGGTATCTAACGAACGGTGAAGTAATAAAGCAAACGGGCGACGGTTGGAGCGTTTTTGATAACACGTTTTTGAGCGTGTTGTTAACAATGAGATAACAAAAAGCGGGACTAATTAAATCTTTCACAATATACCCCCCTTGTCCCGCTTCGCGCGATTCGGGACAAATTGCGGGACAAACCTGTCCCGGTCGAAAAAGTCTGTAATTGCAAGGGTTTATAGAATTCGGGACAAAAGGCGGGACAGGTAGGGGGGGCAAGGCAAACGCTTCGGGACACGTGGGACAGGTTATATATAACCTGTCCCGTAGTCCCGGCGGCTTGCGGAACTTTTTCCCTGTAAACATTTTCCAGTATGCGAGGAGGGTAAAAACCCAATCATGGAAGACAAAAAACACGAACTGATTTCTCTCAAAGCCGAACTCGAAGAACTGAAGCCCAGGCTCGAAAAAACGTACAGGTGGTCTTCGGAATATCGCGCGCTGGCGTCGAAGGCCGACGCGCTGGAGAAACGTATCGCACGGCTGGAGAGGGACATTCTGCGGAACGAAGGGCAGGCGACGTTGTTTTGACCCGCCCGTACATCATGCGCGTAGAGCCGACCGACTCCGGCGAATCCGGATACAGGCCGCCGTCGCGGGAGTGGCTGAAAGGCAAACGGGTGAAGCGTCTGGATTTCGCGCATCTGCTTGACGAGGAAATGGAGAAGACGCCCTTCATGGCGCGCCTCGAATCCCTCTATCAGCGCCGTGGAAAACGCCTGCATACATGATGGGGCCGGCGCTGTGGATGTTGCTGGATGAGGAGCATGCCTCGGAGGTGGAGAAGCCTTTGGGGCAGTTGACATTATTCGAGGAGGAGTCGGCATGAGCCTTAAAGACTGCAAATACAAACATACACCGGAATCGTCGAACTTCCATCCTGGCGGAACGTGCTTCCGGGTGGAAACGATGACTCCCTCCGCTCTTTGCGTTATAAGACGCACGGAAACGGCGAAGGCGCGAAACATCGACCCGTTGAGGTGGCTTGGTTCCGGCGGTTCTCTGGTTGGTATCTGTGAGCCGTGCTCGATGATTGGGTGCCCTCGCAGGCGCGTTGAGGCGGAATATGGGATCATGAACGACGGCAAGAGCGGCCCTTGCCCGGAGTGCGGAAAGATAAACAGACGCGAAGGCTACGGGCGCGTGGCATGTCGTGAGTGCGGATTGATTTATGAGCTTGTGGAACACAACGAATTTATTTGACGACAACGCCCGTCCCGCTGGTCATGGGAGAACGAAGCCTTGCGGCAAGCGGGACGGCTTAATTGATGAGGAGGTATCGGCATGAGCTATATCATACGCCAATCGGCAAACCACAACGACCTGCTGATCGAGAGGGAGCACCGAAAAGGAGGAACGGCGGTGGCCTTGATCTTCATGGCGGACGACATGCGGGACACGGCGGAGCGGGTTGTGAAGATGCTGGAGGACCGGGAAGAAAAGTGTTTGTTCGACGGAGAGAAGTACATAGACAGGGAGCAGGAAAGCGAGGGGCGAGGAATGACGCACGAAGCGGAGGCCGTTGAACTCCTTCACCGGGTGCTGAATTATTTTGTTGGAGAGTTCGCGTTTCCCGAAAAAATGGAGCGCCTGCTCGAAGAGATCGAGGCCTTCCTGACCGACATCGAGGCGGAGGAGAAGGGGCTTTGATCTGCGAGGATAGGTGTTTTCCGCGAGGGAGCCGCTGTGGATGGGATTGCCTCGATTTGTCCACGGAGACAAGCGAGAACGGCCCTAGAACGCACGAAGTAGCGAAAGACGGGTATTTGCTCCTGTCGGACGATAAAACGCAACAGAGGTCAAAAAAACAGGATAGGTGATGAAAATGGTAGAGTTTAACATCCATTCCATCCTCCGCGCACAGAAAGATAAACCCGTCGATATCGACCAGTTTGATGTGTCTCTCTTCTGGGAGGTTTGGCTTTTGTTGTGCATCTGGGCTTGGGGGATGGGATACCAATACGGGGAGGTGATCGTGCAATGGTGGACAAGATAGAATTTCCGTGGGAATCGGAGATCCCTTTGACCTGCCGCAAGTGTACAAACGCAAAGCACGCGATCAGACTCGCGGCGGAGGTGTACAGACTCAGGCGCGAGATGGAGGAGATACGGCTGCTGGCGCGGGAGGCCATGCGCCGCTGCGGGGCGAGGTCGACGATGGCGGTCGAGGAGTGGCTGAAAGGAGTGTGATCGAAAACATGAAGCGCATCTTATCGGCCGCCTTCGTCGCCCTTGTCCTCTACACCCTGCACCTGCACGACACTGCCCTCCGGGCGCAGACGGCCTGCACCGAGATCGCCGCGCAGCTACAGGACACCGTGACGGCCCTGCACCAGGCGCAGGACGAGATTTTGTGGCTGGAGTCGATGGCCGAGGACTTCACGACGCTCGACATCCAGAGAGTCGTCGCCACCGGCTACGCGCCGCTCGATCCGGAGGCAAAGAACGGCATGTGCTACCAGGGCAACCCGAATGTCACCGCGTCCGGCGAGCCGACGCAGCCGCTGATCACGATTGCCGCCGGGCCGGACTTGCCGTTCGGGACTTGGGTGTGGCTGGAGGGGTTCGGATGGCGGCGGGTGGACGATCGCGGAAGCAGGATTAAGCCCGGCCACGTTGACATCTGCTTTCCGACGCGGGCCGAGGCGCTGGAGTGGGGGCGCAGGGAGATTCTGATGGTTGTGCCGGGGTGGAATAATGAACAGAAATAACGGAGGGTGTCGTGGTGGATCGCGACTACAACGGCGCTCGCGGAATTTTTCTCCGCGGGCTTTGCGAGATTCAGCCTTCACTCGAATACGAGTGATGCACAACAGGCTACTTGATATGCAATTTTGTCAAGTATAGTCATGTAGAAAGGATCGGATTATTGTGAGTAAGTATCAGCAGGCGTGCGAAACAATCATTGAGGCAATAGGCGAAATAGGACTTGCCATTGAAAAGCGGGGGACGTGTCCGTTTTGCGGAGGCTTGGCGCGCTCTCATGGCCGGGATTGCCCCCTAATACAGCTGTACCATGTGACCATGAAGCTAAAAACGGATCCGCAAACAGAAGTAGAGGGTAGTGGAAATGACTCTAGCAAGGGTATTCCCCCGACGGACGAAGGCGACGCCAACTGATGAGTATGCCTTCACCATGGAGCCGGGGCTTTTCGTGCCGGAGGACGTGGACGAGACTGGCAAGTGTATCAGGGGGCCGGGGAGGGAGTGATGACGATGCCGGAATATGTCTCGAAAGACATCTATCAAGATTGCAGCGACACGGAGCTTTTGAAGGAACTCGCACTGGAGCTGGCGGGCTATCCTGTTTGCCCCCTCTGCTCCCGGCTTCAGTGGCGGCACAAGCCGGGCTGCATGATGCCGGAGGTGTACAGGCGGTTCGGGATCGAGCCGAAGGAGGAGGACTATGAGTGAGGGGCCTGTCGAGAAATACTGCGACGGGTGCGATTACTTCGATCGCATCGTAGGATGGTGCGAAGAGATCGTGCTGGAGATATTCCGTCAGCTGGAAGACGCCCCAACCTGCTTCTTCTGCGGCGAGGCTGACGGGCACAAGCCGGGTTGCATCGGAGCAGGGATTGAAGGGATGGTGAAGTAAAATGGGACGTCTGAAAATACTCGATATCGAGGCCGAGCGCATAAAGGCCCAGGAGCGCGATCGCAGATCAGAAAAAGACCTGGACGAGCACATTAAGAAGATCGCCAAGGTCATGGGTGCGGCCCCCAGGATCACGATGGGGCAGCTGGACAAGAAAAGCATCGTCGCCGGTGCCGGTATCGTAGTCGTGTCTAACACCGGGTTCGTCTGCGGGAACGGATTCATGCTGTTGCTTCAGGAACTGGGTCTTGAGCAAGTCTACACGAAAAACCGCGATATTCATTTTTACGTGAAGTGCGGGGCAAGCAACGAGTGGACCGGGACAAGAGACGACGCGCTTGATGACGTAGTGCGCCCGTATCTTGCTATAGGCGATTGGGAGTGGCCGGTCAAGGGCGCGTACTTGAGCTTTCTAGAAATCATGCTGCGCGGCGACGAAGGCGAATGGGAGCTTTTGAATCGCGACGGGGAAATTGTCGGACTGTGCAGAACCTACACCGACATCCTCGACAGCATGGGCGGCTGGTGGGTGCAAAGTGGCCCGATGCACAGTGTTTGGGCCAGTCGCGACATGCTGAACGTGGCCTTCGCGGTAAGACTGTTTGACGAGGACTATTTGAGGCGGCGGCTGGAACCTATAACGGATGTGATTGGGCGCGCCGAATTGTGCGGGGATGATCGGGCTGTACAGATGACATCAAGATGATTATTGACGCGATAGATCAACACTCTGATAACAGGGGATAGCTAGGGGGATGGCAATGCTTGACGAACTCTGCATACGTGCAAACAGATTGCTGGTGAAAATCAAGGACTTGGACAACCGAATAGACGGCATGACGCCGGGGCCGGATCGCGCCATCCTGATAGCGGCCAAGGAGCGGCTGGACAAGGAGTACCGGCAGGCGCTTGAGGATATTGAATCGGCGCAGGGCGGTGGCTAAAGGAGGGCGGGCGATGCGAGGCGCAACCCAAAAGAAGATACAGCCTATTAGCTACACTCAGCTAGAGCGCAACCTTCAGTCGGTGCCCGCCATGCGCCGCGCACTGAAAGAGCTGGAGCGAATCATCGAGGACGTGGCGGGTGGCTATTGCGTGTTCGAAGAGCGTGTCAAGGGCGGCGAACATCTGCCGCCGCAAGAGCGCGTGGCTATAGCCAAGGAACGCAGTACAGAGTATCAGCGATACTTGAAAAACATCTCCTTGGCCGAATCCGCAATCGAAAGCCTTTCACCGGACGAGAAGGCCTTCGTCGAGTATTACTTCTGGCGGGATATGAGTAGTGACGTGTACTCTCACGAGGTGGGGGTAGCTCGATGCATGGATTTTTCCGTGCGCACAGTGTGGCGCTGGCGCGCCCGGCTGCTCGAAAAACTGGAGCCGATCATGCGAGAATTCGACCCTACCTTGTTCTGGGGATAGTAGGCAGATTGTCACTAGAAGTGACACGTTGTTGCGTGATAATATCGTATCGTGCGAGGAAAGGTACAGTAGCAGCCTGGTCTGGCAGCGAGGCCGGGTGTATCGCTTTATCCCTTATCCTGCGTGGTTCGAGCCGAGCCCACCGCCTCCGGCTCGGGGAGACCTGGCCGGGCGTCTCTACGAAGGGATGCCCGGCCATCTTCTTTGGTGGCGCGTCGTGGGCGGTCGTAGCCGCTACTGGCGGCGCACGCGGCGGGCGGGGATCGATAGCAAATTGTAGTGTTGTGCTGGTAAAAAGGTACTTTTCAGACAATTTAAGGCAGGGGTCGAGGCACGCGCGATGTTTTCCTGCGTAAAAAATTGAAAAGTCAATGTTACCTTTATGTTATCTATTTGCGATGATATAAAGTTCGGGTATGCGTTGCGATAAGGCGGCAAAACAAGGCGCTTAAAACTGCTTGAAATGCTGGTTTTTTACGTGCATTTCTTCGTAAAACACCAACATTTTTATTTTTTTGTGCGGTATTGTGGTTAGTAAAGGGAGGCGGGGCCTGTGGACGGGAAAAATGAGCGGTGGATGGTGACCACAGGTGAGATGGAAGAGCTTTTTGGCGTCACCAAGATGGCTTTGACGGGCTGGAAAAAGGCGAAGTGTCCTAAAGAGGGGCACGGGATGTGGTATCTGCCCGATGTTTTGCGATGGTTCCGCAATACACGTAATACACCTGCCGAGACTCAAGAAAACGAGGATATGCGCGAGCGCAAGCTGCGCGCGGACACAGAATACCGCGAAGAAAGAGCGCAGCGCGAGCGGCTGTTGCGCGAAGCCCTTGAGGGGCTGTACTTTCTGCGTTCCGATGTTGAAAAGGCATGGGCTGACAGGGCATTCGAGGCCAAGGCGGCCTTTCTGCTTTTCGAGAAAACCCTTCCGTTGGAACTCGTCGGGAAGGACGAGAACGAGATGGAAGCAATTATCGCGGCCAGGGTAAGGGAGGTGCTAAACGATTATGCCAGAGACGGCAAGTACACCCCCGATCCCGAGAAGGCTCCCGCAGGAAAGTCTCGCGTGGCTCCCGCCGGAAAAGCTAAGGGTAAGCGAGTGGGCAGACAGAAACAGAGTTCTGGACCTAAAGACTAGCGCCATGCCCGGCCGCTGGCGCACCGACACGGTGCCCTACCTGCGCGGCATCATGGATACCTTTAACGAGCCGACAGTTGAGACGGTCACGCTCTGCACGGCTGCGCAGGTCGGCAAGTCAGAGGCTATCAACAACTGCCTCGGCTACGCCATCGCGCAAGACCCCGGATCAAGCCTGGTGGTGTATCCGACGCTGGACCTTGCCGAGTACACGTCGAAGAATAGACTCATGCCGATGGTGGAAAGCTCGCAAGTATTACGCGACAGACTCGACATTCAGCGGACGGAAAAGCTGCAACTGCAATTCGTCGGTGCGTACGTCTGCCTGTCCGGCGCGAACAGCCCGGCCAGCCTCGCCTCGCGTCCCATCCGCTACCTGTTCCTAGACGAGGTGGACAAATACCCGCTGTTCGCTGGTGAGGAGGCCGACCCAATATCGCTGGCGCGCGAGCGCACGAAGTCTTTCCGCAACCGCAAGATAATCCAGGCGTCCACGCCTACTACAGAGCGCGGGCGAATTTGGCGCGAGTACGAGAGCGCGGACGTGCGCCGCTTTTATCACGTCCCGTGTCCGCACTGCGGCGAGTATCAGAAGCTGATAATGGCGAATATCAAGTGGCCGGAGGAGGTGCGGCAAGCCAAGCGCGAGGCGCGGGGCGACCCGCAGAAGCTGCGCGACGCCGGACAGATGGCGATGGTGTCCGCGTGGTACGAGTGCCCTTACTGCGGCGGCGTGATAGACGACTCGGACAAGCTGGACATGCTTCGTCGCGGCGGCTGGGTGGACGACAGGCAGGCGGACGCGCCGAGGCACGTGGCGTATCACCTGTCCTCGATATACTCGCCGTTCGTGTCCTTCGGGCAGATGGCGGCGGAATTTATCGAGAGCGAGGAATACCCCGAGCGCCTGCGCAACTTCATCAACTCGTGGCTCGGCGAGCCGTGGCGCGATACCCGGCTGGAGGTCAAGGGGCAGGACCTTCTCGCGCAGACTGGCGAGTATCGCTTGGGTGAAGTCCCACACGGCGTGCACTTCCTGACCGCCGGGGTGGACGTGCAGAAGGACCACTTCTGGTGGGAGATTATCGGCTGGGGCGTGGGTGCGACGTCATGGGTGGTGGACTTCGGACGCGCCGAGACGTGGGATGAGCTGCTGGCCATCGTCATCGACAGGCAGTATCGCTCGCAGGCTGGCGAGCTGATGCAGGTGCGCCTTTGCGCCGTGGACTCGGGGTTCAGAACCGACGAGGTGTACCAGGCTTGCACGGCTCACCCTGACGTACTGAAGCCCACCAAGGGCGCGTCGCACAGTCTCGGGGGGCGGTTCTACACCGTGTCCAACTTGGACAAAGAAGGTTATGCCGGGCTGAAGCTATGGATCACGGACACGGACTACTGGAAGGACTACCTGTTCGGACGGCTGCGCCGTGCGCCGGGGAGCGTGGGGGCCATGCACGTGCCGGTGGATTGTCCGGAGTATTGGGGCGCGCACATGACCGCCGAGCAGAAGGTGATAGAGCGCAACAAGCGCACGGGAGCCGAGACGGAAGTCTGGCTGAAGGTGTCGCAGCACGCGCCTAACCACCTCTTGGACTGCACAGTGTACGCCTGCCTAATGGCCGAGTTGTGCGGTGTGCGGTACCTGGTGGACGAACAGAGCCCCGAGCAGCCCGAGCAGCCGTCGCGCCCGCAGCCGACGGGTTCGTGGCTGGGCAACCGGCAAGGCTGGCTGAGAAGGTAGATAAACGAAATAAGGGCCGTCCCGAGAGGGGCGGCTTTTTTTGTGCCCGAAAGGAGGCGTTCAACGATACGGCTGATGTTAGGCGACTGTTTGGAGCGGATGAAAGAGATTCCTGACGGATCGGTAGATATGGTGTTGTGCGACCCTCCGTATGGCACGACCGCCTGCAAGTGGGATTCAGTAATACCGTTTGAGCCGCTGTGGGAGCAGTACCGGCGCATTGCCAAGAAGAATGCGGCCATTGTGCTGACGGCGAGCCAGCCGTTTACTACGGCGCTGATTGCCAGCAACTATGCAATGTTCAAATACTGTTGGGTATGGGAGAAGTCGCGGCCAGGCGACATATTCAACGCCAAGAACAAGCCCCTCAAGGCGCATGAGGATGTCTGCGTTTTTAGTCGCGGCACGACAGCCAACGGAAGCCGCCGCCGAATGACGTACCTCCCAATCGGAGTGGGTGCTGGAGGCGTTAGGACGAATAATCCAGATGACAAAGAATACGCATTCAAGGCACGGCGCCCTTCGCTCGAAAAGGCACATGTAACGCATGGAAGTAACTATCCCCGCAGCGTTCTGAAGATCGCAAACCCTAATGCTGGGTCATTGCACCCAACACAAAAACCCGTCGCCCTGATGGAATACCTGATCCGCACCTACACCAACGAGGGTGAGACGGTACTTGATAACTGTATGGGCAGCGGCACTACCGGCGTCGCCTGCGTAAACACCAATCGCAACTTTATTGGCATAGAGCTAGACCAAGGTTATTTCGATATTGCCTGCAAGAGAATCGAAGAAGCACAGCGAATCATGGAAACGGAGCCGCCTATTTTTTGATCGGGAGGCGGCTTTTTTATTGTCTCTCGAAGGGAGGCGTTCAACGATACGGCTGATGTTGGGCGATTGCCTTGAAGTGCTCAAGACGTTGGAGGATAACAGCATTGACCTGATCGCCACTGACCCTCCTTATTTCAAAGTCAAGGGTGACGCATGGGATCGCCAATGGGATAAGCCTGAGCAATTCCTTGCATGGCTTGACACGGTGCTAGAGCAAATGGCGCGCATCCTCAAGCCGAACGGCAGCCTGTACTTGTTCGCGTCGCCCCGCATGGCGGCAAGGGTCGAAGTGTTGATTGGGCAGCGGTTCAACGTGCTGAACTCGATTACATGGGCAAAGCCTGGGCAATCTTATGCGGAGAAGCACGGTCCTGAGAACTTTAGGCAATATGTGCCTATGTCAGAACGCATCATCTTCGCGGAACATTACGGGGCTGACAACATTGCCAAAGGTGAGGCGGGCTATGCGGCCAAGTGCGACGAGTTGCGCGGCTTTGTCTTTGAGCCATTGCGGAAGTACCTGGCCGACGAGTGGGAGCGAGCAGGATTGAAGCGCAAAGACGCGGAGATGGCAACGGGGACTTATATGTCAAGCCATTGGTTTTCGCGCTCTCAATGGCAATTACCTACCGAGCAGCATTACGAAGCCCTTAGAAAATACGCGAATGCCCAAGGCGGCGAATTCCTCCGGCGCGAGTACGAAGAACTCCGGCGCGAGTACGAAGAACTCCGGCGCGAGTACGAAGAACTCCGGCGCGAGTACGAAGAACTCCGGCGCGAGTACGAAGAACTCCGGCGACCGTTCAACGTTACCCCGGATGTACCATACACGGACGTTTGGGGTTTTAAGACGGTTGCCGCCTATCCCGGCAAACACCCGTGCGAGAAACCCGTCGAGCTTATGCGGCACATCATTTCCACCAGCACGCGGCCAGGGATGACGGTCCTGGATTGTTTCATGGGGGGAGGCTCTACGGGGGTGGCGTGCGCGTTGGAAGGGCGCGAGTTCATCGGGATAGAGCTTGACGAGAAGTATTTTCAGATAGCGGAGAAGCGAATCAACGAGACCGAACCTTTCATTTTTTGAGTAGGGGCGGTCTTTTTTTGTGCCCGAAAGGAGGTGAAGGCCATTTGACGTTGCAAGAGGAGCTTGAACTGTACGAGGAAGCTTTGCGCGCCGTCCTGCTGGCGCAGGAATACCGGATTGGCGGACGAATTGTGACTCGGGCGGACCTGCGGGCTATCCAGTCGCGAATCGACTATCTGCGCGGACAGATAGCTGGCGAGAGCTACGGCACGACAGCCTACGCGAAATGGCCGGGGAGATGATGAAGCGGCTTGCGCGGTGGATAGTCCGTATGGCGGCGTATGACGGTGCCAGCCTTGAACGTCCGCAGGGGGGCTGGAGGCCGGTGACCGGCAGCGCGCCGGAGCAGATCGACAAGCCGGAGCGCCAGTTGCTCATCGACAGGGCGCGGGACCTTGAGCGCAATTCGGACCTGGCTGCGGCGGCGCTGTCGGCGATACTGAGAAACTCTATCGGCTCGCTGGGGATTACACCGCAAGCGAGGATCGTGAAAGGTGGTGGACAGGAGGACGAGAAGAAGAACGATTTAGTCGAGGAGCTATGGCAGGAGTGGGCGCGGCCGGAAACATGCGATGTTGCCGGGCTGTCGTCCTTCGCGGAGATGCAGGCCCTTGTTCTGCGTCGGCGAATCGTGGACGGTGAAGTGTTCGTCCGCAAGCTCTGGATGAAGGGCGAGAAGTTTCCGCTGCGGTTGCAGGTCATCGAGACGGACCAGCTCGACACGATGATCGACGAGAACGGCGCGAATAAAGTCTATCAAGGTGTAGAGGTTGACGAGTATCTGCGCCCGGTGGCGTATTGGTTCCGGCCTGACCCGATGGACCTGACAAAAGACGCCGTCCGCGTAGATGCGGGAGAGGTGATACACCTGTTCGACCGGCGGCGGGCCGCGCAGATACACGGTGTCAGCGAGCTGGCCATTATTATGCAGCGGATAAAAGACTCGAAAGAGTTCATCGACGCGGAGTTGATGGCAGCTAGAATCGCGGCGTGTTTCGCGATCTTCATCCGCAAGAACAACCCTGGCGGGTTCATCGGGCGCATGGATACCGGCAGCGACGGGAACCCGGTGCAGGAGATTGTGCCCGGCATGATTCAGTACTTGGGGCTTGGCGAAGACGTGGTGGAGGCCAAGCCTGACCATCCGCAGGCAACGGCGGCGGACTTTTTGTCTTTGCAACAGCGGCTCATCAGTTCCGGTCTCGGCGCGTCGTACGAAGTGACAAGCCGGGACATGAGCCAGGTTAACTATTCGTCGGCGCGACAGGGGCATCTAGAGGACCGGAAGACTTTCGCCACCTTCCAGCGGTACATGGTCGAGCACTTCTGCCGCCCCGTCTGGGAGACTTTCGTTGAGTCAATTGTGCTGGCGGGGCTGCTCAAGGTGGCGGACTTCCACGGCAAGCGCGAGCGGTACGTGGGCGCGAGATGGATTACGCCAGGCTGGGAGTGGGTGGACCCGCTGAAGGAGGTCCGGGCCGCGAGCGAGGCGATGGAGGTGGGGGCGACCACCTTGGAGGAAATATGCGGGGCCAAGGGGCTGGACTGGCAGGAGGTATTGCGGCAGCGGGCACGAGAGCAGCGGTACGCGGAGGAGTTGGGCGTGAAGCTGGGCGCATTGCCGCCGCAGGAGCTGGACGCGACGGCTGAGGAGGACGCTGGCGCGGCGAATACGAGCAAGGGGGTATGACATGACGGAAGCAAGAAAGCCGCTCGGAGCGGCAAGGGGCAAGCCGCCGGAGGAACGGCGCAAGGACACACTGTACCGCGAAATGACGATTGACGGAGACCTCGACAGGGAGCAACGCCTTGTCGAGGTCTCTTTTTCCAGTGATGCGCCTTACAAGCGGTATGACTTCTGGAACGGGAAGTACTACGAGGAGGTGCTGTCTCACGAGAAAGGCGCAATCGACTTGAAACGCCTGACGGACGTTGGCGTGGTGCTAGTCAATCACGACAGCCGCACGCTGCCTGTCGGCGTAGTGGAATCCGCATGGATAGAGGACACGTCGCGCGGCAAGGCCATTCTGCGCTTCGACGACGACGAGGCGGGCGAGGCCGTGTTCCAGAAGGTTCAGAAGGGCATCATGCGCGGCGTGTCCGTCGGATATGCCGTGCACGAGTGGGAGTTGAAAAAGGGCGATGACGGGGCGCTGGACAGAGAGACGGCTGTCAAGTGGGAGCCGCTGGAAATTTCCATCGTGTCCGTCCCTGCGGACGCAACTGTCGGCGTGGGGCGAGCGGTGGACTTGGACGAGCCGGACGTGGAGCCGGGGATTGAGATAGGAGGTCAAGAAGTGGACAAAGACATGAATGTGGTGAACGTGGACGAGGCCCGCAGCGAGGGAACCCGCAGCGAGCGCGAGCGTATCAGGGAAATCATGGAGGTCTGCGCCCGTCACGGCGTGGACGCGGTGAAGTTCATCGAGGAGGGTTCGAACATCAACGACGTTCGCACCGCCATCCTCAACGAGATTGCGACGAAGCAGGCTGCAACGAAAGTGTCCTCGGCGCATGTCGAGGTTGACGAGCGCGACAAGTTCCGCGAGGCCGTGATAGACGGCATGAGCAAGAGGTCCGGGCTTCACACGGACAACGACGAACGCAACGATTATGCGGGGATGAGCTTCCTGATGGTCGCGGATCGCTGCCTCACCCGCGCCGGTGACAACCGCAGGGGCGAGCCGATGGCGTGGCTTTCCCGCGCCATGAGCACGTCTGATTTCCCGTACATCTGTGGCGCAATCGCGAATAAGGCACTTCTGGAAGGCTGGAAGGACGCGCCGGAGTCGTGGACGCAGTGGTGCGGTGTAGGCAGCGTTCCCGACTTCAAGCCGCAGACCCTGGTCGGGATAGGCGCATTCGGGCGGCTGCCGTCCCTGATCGAGGGTGAGGAGTACAAGTTCACGGAGCGTGTCGAGCACGCGGAGACCGTGAAGATCGGGACCTTCGGGCAGATGTTCGGACTGACCCGTCAGGCCATCATCAATGACGATCTTTCGGTGTTCAGCGACGTGATGAGGGAGCTTGGCGCGGCGGCAAAGAGAACGATTGCCGCACTGCCGTACGAGCTGCTGTATACGAACCCGGCCATGAGCGACGGGGTGAATCTTTTCGACAACGCACACGGGAACGTCCAGGGGAGCACCGGCGCTAACGTGAGTGTGGAGAAGCTGAACGAGGGCGTGCTGAAGATGGCCGAGCAGAAGGACATCGGGGGGAAGAAACGCCTTGGCATAGTTCCGCGTTTCCTGCTCGCGCCTGTCGCCAAGCGCGGTATCTTCGAACAGTTCTTCGCCACCGAGCTGATTGGTGGAGTGAGCAACTCGCCGAACATCGTCAATACGTGGTTCAAGGCTGGCGGCCTGACTGTCATCTACGACCACAATCTCGACGACAGCGGCACGAACGGCAAGAAGGCATGGTACCTGGCCGCCGACAAGGGGCGCACTGTCAAGGTGTACTTCCTGAACGGCGTGCAGACTCCGTACCTTGAGAGCCGCGACGGGTGGACAGTGGACGGGACCGAGTGGAAGGTCAGGATAGACGCGGCGGCGGCGGTCACCGATTATCGCGGGCTGTACCGCAACGCTGGCGAAGCTTAAGTCAGGAAAGGTTAAAGGAGGTCAAAAGATGGGCAAGGTTGCAGAGTTCAGGCACGAGGGAATCATCCTCGATTGGACGAATGGGGGGGCCTCGCAGATCAATGTGGGCGATGTAGTCCCGCTCGGCTCCTGCTGTGGGGTGGCGGTGACCGACATTCCCGCTGGAGGGACCGGAAGCGTCCGTGTGTCCGGCGTGTACGACGTGGAGAGCACGAACGACTTCTCGCTTTCGCAGGGCGCGGTCGTGTACTACGACGCCGCGACCAAGAAGGCAACGAACAACACGGCAAAGGCTTTCCTCGGGATCGCCGCGCTGAAAAAAGAGACCGCCGACAAGATCGTGCGCGTCAAGATCGGCTACGAGTGGCATACGCCGTATGAGGACGAGGAAGTAATCAAGCACAAGAACGCCTCCGGTACAAAGATCGAAGAGGGCGACGTGGTGTCTTTCAGCCATTTCATCGGGATCGCCGCCGAGGACATCGAGAATGCCGAGACCGGCGACATCTACATTACCGGTGTATACGAGCTTGCAGCCGAGCATGACTCGACAGGGAAGGACTTTACCGCTGGCGACTTTTTGTACTTCGCGTCTAACGCTCTCACAAAGACTGCTGCAAGTGGCGTACCTGTCGGGATTTGCGTCGAGGACAAAGCCTCTACCGGTGAGAAGGCGAAGGTTCGCCTTGGCCCCGGCATCCCAAGGGCGGCGGGCTAAGTGACGCTGGCCGAGCAGATGCGAGCTGACTCGGCCATTTTTTTTAACCTGGCCGAGCATGGCGAGTTGATCGTGTACAACGGAGCGGAGGTCCCGGCGGTAGTCGAGCCGGGACTTTCCATTACGAAGGGGAACGCCTTCGAGACGATGACCGGCATGAGCGCTTCCGGGCTGGTGTGGCTGTCGGAGGATGATGTTCCGAAGCCGAAGACCGGCGACACGGTAGTTCTGGCGAATGGGACGGCCTTCGAGGTAGTACGGATTCTCATGACGAACGGCGGCGTTCACCAACTGGAGATCATGGGCGACGAAAACCCGTGGGGGACCGTGAGCTCAAAACAGGTGCGGGTGGTATAGATGCCCGTCCACGTTGAAATCACGGACTACGCCACGTCCTGGCTGGAATGGGCTGCGAAGGAGTTTCCGAAGTTCACCGCGTCCGCATTGAAGTCTACGGGCTGGATGATGCAAAAGGAGATCAAGGAGGGGATTGCCCGTAAAGCACCCGGCGGCAAGGCGTATCTGCCGACGATGCCGGCGAAAAAGCGCAAACTCTTCGAGCAAGCCTTCGGACGCACTCCGAAAGGGCAGTACCCGGTAATGGGGAAGCTGAGGCAGGCCATCGGCTACGAGTTCAACAAGAATCGTCAGGAAGTGACCGTCGGTTGGTTGTCAATCTCGGCGGTGCGAATAGGCAAGCGGCTTGAAGAGGGGTTCAGAACGCCGGTGTCCGACAAGATGCGGCTCGCGCTTGCCAGCGTTGGGATATTCACCAGGAGCGATGTTTGGGACGTGCCGCCGCGTCCGACAATCGGGCCGATGTTCGACTATCTGGAGCCGCGCATACAACCGTACCTCGAAGAGAAAATCTGGGGCAAGGTGGAAGGGCAGGGACAGAGCGGCGCTGCAAGAAATCCCAAGAAGAAATACATCGTGAAGGGCGAGTGGTGGTGATGGTTTATAGCGTCCTGCGAGAGTTGGCGCAGGGATTGGCGAATGACTCCGAGCTGCTGGCGTGGTGCCAGTCGAAATACGGCGCGCCGCCGACCGTGATGCTGGGCGTGGATCAGAAGCGCCCGCCATCGCCCGCAGACGTGCCGTTCGTGGCTTTCAGCACATCCGAATCGACAGAAAAGGGTCTCCTGACACAGGGGACCCTTTTTTTTGACGTGATCTGGGGAGTTGTGAACGAGAGCAAGGAGGCGGACGGCAACCTTGCGGAGTACGTCGGGGCGCGGGAGTGCGACGAAATGGGCGAGCTGGTGGCGAAGGCTCTAGAGCGCGTCGAGCCGCGATTCACGGCGGCGATGGGCGACTACACGATCGACCTTGCCACAGCGTGGTTCCCGCTTTGGTGCGGGACTTTGAATATGACTTTGAATCTGAGGAGGTAATGGAATGGCAAACGTTCTGAACGCAAATGACATCATCATCGGAACCGGTGAAGTATATATCGATGGTGCCAGCGTTGGACAGGTTGACGGCGAGGTGAATTTCACTCACTCGAAAACCAACTACGAGAAGAAATCAGGCTTCCCGGCCACTACGGTGGTATCGGTTCTGACGGAGGAGAGCGCGTCAAGCACCTTCAATCTGCTGGAGGCTAACCTCGACATGCTGAGGAAGCTGATGCCCGAATACCCGGAGATCGTCGAAAACGCGACTGCGGAAACCGGCAAGGAGAATGGACTCGCGATTTACAAGGGGCGGCATACGAAGCTTCAGCAGAACAAGCTAACCAGCCTGACGCTAAAATCCACGGCAGGGACGGAGACTGCGATTACCGGTGGCGAAGCACCCGGCAGTTCTGTCACGTACACGCTTGCTTATGTTCCAAAGTCTGTAAGCGCCGTGTACGACAATGGCACGCCGGTTACAGTTGTGGCAAGTGCGCCGAGCGGGGCGACGGAGTGCACCGTGGCTCTCAATACTGGAGTGATTACTTTCGGGGCAGCACCAACCGGGCCGGTGACTGCGGACTATGTCACAGTTGCGGCGGTGAGTCTGACAGACGACGAGTACTTCGCTGACCTTCTGGCGGGGAGCTTTTACCTGCTTGACGATAGCACGATAATTCCGAAGGCCGTTGACGCTGAATACCTGTACATGGCCGCCGAGGGGAAAGGCTTCGGCGTTGGCGGTTCCTCCACCACTGACCAAACATTCCTCGTCGAGTTCGTGCACCCGCGCCGGGACAAGAAATTCCGCGTGATCAAAATCTGGAAGGGCATAATCAGCGGCGACTTCAGCATGAACTTCCAGGAGCAGGCTGAGGCGGTAGTCCCGATCAACGTTACCGCCGTGGCCGACAGTTCGAAGGCACCCGGAATGCAGCTCATGACCGTGATCGACACAGTGAAGCATCCTTACAGGCCGTAGGTGACTGGAATGCGCGACTTTCCGAGACCGGTACCTGTGGAGGTGGGAATTCACGGCGAGAAGCACGCGCTTCATCGCCTAACGTACGCTGACGTTTTTGAACTGCTTGGACAGGCGACGGAGACGATGCGCGAGCAACTTCAAGAGCCGTCCGCGCTCTTGGGGCTGGATGTAATGGGGCCGCTGGTAGGGAACATCCTCCGGCGGTCCTTTCCGTCTTTCGAGGGGTGGGACGAGCTGCCTCTTGAGCAGGCGCAGGGGCTCCTTGAAGTGGTAGTCGAAGAAAACGACCTGCCGGGGATAATCGAAAATTTTTTCAAGCTCCGGGACAAGGTGACAGCGACGATTCCGCAGTCCCGGAAGAAATAGTCTGGCCGTACCTTCTACTCTCCCTGCGTGCGCGGTTCGGCTTTACACCTGACGAGTTCCTTGGACTGACGTATTGGCAGGCCGTTGGATATTTGAAAGCGATACCACATGTCCTCGGAATTGAAAGTGATTCGTCCGGGCCGCGCAAGCAGGGCATGACGATAGACGAGATGGTGGCCGCCGGGATAGTGGCCCCTGGTTGATAGAGGTGGTGAGAAAGTGGCGAAAGACAAGTCGGTTCAGATAGTTGTATCTGCTGAGGTCAAGAAGGTGATAGATGCTTTCGACTCGGCGGCGAAGGGCATAACAAGATTCGGGCACGAGACCGAGAAAATCGGCAAGGCGATAGACGGGGTTTTTGCTCCGCTCATGAAAGGGCTGACTGTCGCCGTCGGAGCCATCACCACCGCGATGGGGGGATTGACGAAAGCGGCTCTGTCCGTGGGCGGTGAGTTCGAGTACGCGATGACGCGGGTATCTGCTGTCAGCCGCGGCACGGCTGAGGACATGGACGCGCTGACTGCGAAGGCTAAAGGGCTGGGCGAAAAGCTGCCGATTACGGCCACGCAAGCCGCCGAGGCGATGTACAGCCTGTCCCAGGCTGGCATGAGTGCCAAGGAGACCCTGCAAGCCATCGACGGCGTGACCGCGCTTGCAATCACTCAAAACTACGGGCTGGCCGAGTCTGCCGACCTGGTGACCTACACCCTGCGGGGATTCGGGCTTGCCGCAGATCAGACAAATAGAGTGGTGGATGTATTCAATAATGCCATTTCCTCGTCGCTGTTGTCCGTGCAGAAGCTGGCGGCGGGCATGACCGACATCGCCCCGATAGCCAGGCAGCTGGGCATTTCGCTTGAAGACGCCGCCGCGATGATGGGCAAACTGGCCGACGCCGGGTTCCAAGGCTCTGAAATAGGAACTTCTTTGCGCAACATCATGATCAATCTTGCAAAGCCGACAGACGAGGCGGCCAAGACTTTCGAGCGGCTGGGTGTCGTGCTCACGGGTGCGTCCGGGGAGATGCGCCCGGTAATTGACATTTTGCAGGACCTCTGGGAGAAGAATTTAAGCGTGGCCGACGCCACGGCCATCTTTGGCAAGCGCGCCGCAGCGGCGTCGCTGGTGCTGGGCGAGGCGGCGGCGGAGCTGAGGCAATACTCGAAGGAGCTTGGCGAGGCCGGGCGCACGCAAGAGATGCTAGGGAAGATGCTCGACACTTTCAAGAACAAGGTCGAGGGCGTGCGAAGCGCGTGGGAAGCCGTGCTCATTACGGTGTTCGAGCAGATAGGCGACAAGTCAAAAGAAGTTGTCGATTATATCCGAGACCTCGTGATCGAATTCAAGAAATGGGGCGAGGAGACAAAAGTCTTCGAGAAGGCAATGATGGCGCTTTTCGATGGGCTTGGGCTTGTCGTCGGCAACGTGGAACTGTTTCGCGACGCGCTGAAGTCGATTGACGTGGACACCGTTGCGGCCAAGTTCAAGGGCTTCGCCGAGGGCGTGCGGGCACTGTTCGACGCTTTTGCTCGGCTGGCCAGCGGCGTTCCGTGGCGGTTTTTAGCCGAGCACTTGGACGCGATCACATATACGATTGTCACCGGCTGGGCCGCCGGGAAGATCATCCTGATCGGGAGCGCGATTCTGAAGCTGAGCGCCGGGTTCATAACCCTTAGCAAGGGCATGGCGGCGGTGGCGGCTGTCAATCTTGCAACAACTACAGCAAGCCTGACGGCCCTTGGTGGAACTGCCAAGGGGATAGGCCTGCTTTCAACGTCGCTGGACGCGCTGAAAATGAAATTGGGGGTCACCGTCGCAGCTGCGTGGAGCCTCAATAACGTAATTCAGGCAGTCGGCAAGTCTTGGGAATGGTGGAAAAAGTCCAGGGAGGCTAAGGAGTCTGTCGAGCAAGACAAGATGATGGCTGAAGTTGTGGAACGATACAATGAAGCCATCAGGGGCAACGCCGAAGCGATGGATGCCTTGCCGCCTAAATACAAGGCGCTTGCAGAAGCCAACATTGAAGCGCAAAAGGCCACAAAGCAGTTACAGGACGCTCTCGGCGGCACCGCAGACGAGGCGCGGAATATGACGCTTGAAATCCTCAAGGGTTCCGAGGAAACCGGGGAGAAAATCAAGAAACTCGCCGACATCTGGCGCACGTCCATCGAAGGAAACTTCCGGCTAGCTGGCGAGGCCGGGCTGACCTCCTTTCTGTCGATGTTTGACAAGCTGCCTCCCGAGATGCAGGAGATCATGGCCAAGGTCGTGGAAGTTGTTCGCAGGGGTATGGACGACATGGAAGAGGCGCTTGAGGGCGGCGGTGAAAAGAAGTCGTTCGTGCAGTCGGTGACGGATGGCATAAAAGGCGCCATCACCTCCTATCAAGAATACGCCGCCGAGATGACCGCCAAGACGAAGGAACTCATCGAGGCCACTGGAATCAATGCCCGCGAAGCTTGGGATGCACTCGAAAAAGACCTGCTTACGAAGGCAAAAGAGACATCTGACGGGCTGGCCAAGGAGTTCAAGAATCCGGCTGTTGCGCAGGCGTTCGCGCAAGCCTTCGGTGACATGGCGAAGGCTGCCGGGGACGGGATGACGCTGCGGATAAGCGACTCGCTGAACGACGTAAAGAACTCAATCAATGAAATCTCAAGGGAAGCGCGGACGGCGATTGACGGCTTCTTGAAGGACATGGAGGACCTGGGGCCAGCCTTTCAGAATCTGCAACTTCAGCAAGTGCGCGAGACAACAGACTCGATTGTGTTCACCGCTGACAACGGCATGAGCAAGGTCGTACAGGTGTACGACAAGGCCACAGGTGAGATCAAGAGCGTGTCGCAGACGATAGCCGATAGTGGCAAGACAACATCGTCCGCTTTCGAGATGGCCGCTCGTGACATCGAAAACGCCGGTCGTCGCACTGGCACCGCGTGGACCGAGGGCGCAGTCCGCCCGCTGGAGCAGACTGGCGAGGCTGCCGGTGGCGCGGCGCAATCCATCGTCAAGCTGGGCGACGGGATACAGTCTGTCGGCGAGCGGGTGAAGAGCATCGCCACCGCCATAGCGGACGCGATGAAAGACCTTGAGCAGGGCGTAGCTGCGGCGGTGAACGCGCTGACGGAGGGGTTCAAGAAGGCGGGCGAGGAGATCGGGGAGGTCCTGCGCGAGAAGATTATCTCGACGTTGCAGAACGCCATCCCGTCCTTCAAGGCCGTCGCCGAAAGCGCCGGGCAGACTATGGGCGCGAGTATGGGGTACGCGCTGGAGGTGGCGATGCAGGCCAGCCTCCAGAGAATCGGGCAGGCCATCGACGCAATGGCACGCCGTGCCGCCGCTGCGGCTTCGGCTGCAAAGGCACCGGCGGCGGCAGATAGTGGCGGCGGTGGCGTGGACGTTGCCGCGCTGGCCGCTGCTTACGCAAGGGAGGGATAGCCGTGAAAATTTTGGGTGAAGAGGTGAAATACCCGCCAACGCTCGAAAACTACCGGCAGACTCTCTTGAAGATGGGCGTGCAGCGGCGCACGCTCGAAGGGAAGATGGATACCCACGTCCGGGCTGTCAAACGGGCGTGGGTGATCACCCTGGTCGACCCGGAGGGCGAGCTGTACGAGACGCTGATACCTTACCTTGACGGCACGCCGTTTGACTTCAAGGACAAGGACGAGACAGAGTACGAGGTGGTCCTGACAGGGCTTGCGCCGGGAGGTTTTCCGCCGGTACAAGAAACAACCATCACCCTGGAGGAAGCATGATGCGGTGCACACTTGGGTATCTCGCTTCCGACCGGTTCCGCTGGCAAATGACCGCACGGATACCGGCAAAACAGATCATGCGGGCGGCGTTGACGTACCACGCCGCCGCGCTTCTCCCAACCGTGATTGGGCTATCTCAAAATCTCCTCCCGTGGACGCTGGCTATCCGCTCCGACGAGGCCGGGACAGCCGAAGCGCCGTGGGAGATCACCATCAGTCAGACGACAGACCCTCGCATTACCTCTTCTGAGGGGGCGCTTCTCCCGGGAAGCTACGTCGAGAGTCTCCCGAACGGCGAGACGAAAGCCGCGCTCGTTTTGAGGGCATCCGTCCCGGCGGGCAAGACGGTATCAATCTCCACGGTTGATGGACTCACTCTTTTCACCGGCTCCGTGGTGCGGTCTACCTATGACGCTGAATCAGATACGTGGACGGTGACGGCGGCGGATCCGCTATCTGCGCAGGGCATGGATGAGGAGTTCGAGATTACGCGAGCCTCGGACGTGGCGGACGTGATACCGTTCGAGTTTTTGGACCTCTCACAAGGGACGGCATTCCCGACCGTTCCGGTATCGGATGGGATCACGCTCCGGTACTGGGTGCAGCTGTTGGAAGCCCTCCGTGGTGCGCGGCTGTACTACGATCCTGTAGCTGAGAGTTATGTGCTCTCCGACAATTCGCGAGCGTGGAACCTATCCAAAGTGCTGACGTTTTCCGAGGAAGTCGACGCAAGTCAGTACTTCAATTTGATAGTTGCTGAGCAAAATGATTCCTGGGAAGAGACCGCGGCAAGGGCGACTACGGAAAAAACCTACGGCTTATACACGCTGGTCGTCGACCGCGCCGGAGACAAAATTTTCAGCGCGAGGTTGACGAGAGCGGGCGCAACGCTCGTCGACGAGGTATTCGAGTACGACGCGGACAATCAGCTTACCCGGCAGGTATCGAAAAAAGACACAAAAACGACCACGACCGAGTACCTGATTCAGCCGGGAGACGTCCCGTACATCAAGCGGGAAATGAGCGTCACGGTGGACAGCGCGTCCGAGACCGAGTTCGACGAGCGCGTTATAAAGTCCGTGGACGTGGCGGCGAATGAAGATGAGTCGCTTGTGGTGAGGACGCTTGAGACGCGGGAATGGTGGGAGGGAGAAGGTGCGGCTACAACGCCGGTCACGCCGGAACCGGACCCGATAGTGACGCCTATCACGCCTGACCCGACTCCGTCGCCATTGTCCCTGCAAGGCGATTTACGTGGACGCATTCAAAATTACGCATACAGTCCGGGGTATATTACAGACCCTGCATACGATATACACCGAAGGACCTCTGCAGGCTTCTACCTTTCAGGTGGGCGCGGTGCTCGTTTTACTTCGATTATGTGGACACTGCCATTTGGTTTTGTGATGACGGCTGGGACGCAGACGAACACGGGTAGAAACTTCAAAATATCACTTTCCGGTCCGGGGGTTTTGCCCCAAGGCACATATCAAATCCCGTTCGTGGTTAAAGCGACAGACGATTATTTCGGCGTAGAAAAGACATGGAATAGAACTTTTACGGTGGTGATCGAATGAGCACAACACTAACGCCCTCTAAATTCATCTCAAAGGTGCGTGCGGGTGAGACCATTGTACCGCCTATCACGGTGCGCGGATTCGGCCCCGGTGATATTCCCGGCGGGTATCGAGCCTACGAGGGCGGCAACTACGCAATCGACGACGACAAGTATGGAGCTGTCGGATCGAAGCACTTGCGCCCTCGAACTTTGGGCGCGAACCCGTGGTCCATCGCAATCGGCGGCGGTGTTTTGCTTGAGAATTACAATCCAGTCGGGTACAAGACCGACATAGTGATCACAAAATCCGCAAACGGTCACATAGTCCTCCGAGGCGAGTGGGCGCAGGCGACGGTCATCCGCGACAATCGCGGGAATCGCGTTTTCGGGCAATGGGAGAACGTCGATACCCGCGTCGAGTTCGACGTGAGCAACACATCACCGGAGCCTCCTCCTGTCGATCCGACAAAGCCGTTCACTGTGACGGCTCCATCGGGCGTATTCTCACGGCCTGAAAGCGGGTCGATTTCCATTGGAACGATGTCCATGTCGCCGTACATCGCTTACGCCTCAGCCGTCGTCACGCCGTCGAATATCGGATTGCGCGTGGTTTCGTCCGGTACGAATAATTGGAGCGTATCGGTCAAGGACACGGCGAAGCTCGGAAAATTCCAGGTCGGCGTCAAGGCTCTTGTGAAAGGCACTTCCGTCACGATCTACGCGGACGGGGAAATCGAGATTACGCAGACGGGCGGCACGCCGGAGGACCCTTACGATCCGCCGGATTACCCGGATGTTCCAGAACCACCCGCGCCGCCGGAACCGGAACCGGAGCCTGAGCTGGTCCTGCAAAAATCATCTGTCGAGACCACAGCCCTTGGAGACGCGGACGGAAATGTGGAATGGGTAGTCGTGGCGACGACGGAAGCCGACGGGGTGGGGCGCATCGAGGCCGAAGCCTTGCCGCGCCGGATGATCAGCGACTACTTGCCAGCGCCGAAGATTTTTAGGCCGGTGCAGCAAAAATCATTAAAGCGGTCGCTGACTGTCGAGGACGCTGCAAGTATCGAAGCCCTCGGAGAGCAGGAAAAGCGCGTCCGATTCGCGGGCGTCAACTCGTGGGGCGCGTTGCAGCAATACGCGGAATCGGCGTTGAAAGACGCGGCGCGGTGCGTCCGAGGTATGGCGACGATACCCTGCAATCCGCTCTTGCGCTCCGGCGACACGGTAAATTACAGCGGGTACGAATGGTACGTCGAGCGGGCGCAGCACAATTTTTCAGACTGGACTTCACACCTGACCATGCGCCGCGTCCCCTCCGGCGCGGAAATTGCCGGGGTGTTTTTCTCCTCACCGGGAAGTGCGGAAAGCGCGATTGTGCGCGTGGTCAAGGACGCGACAAAGCGAGTGAATAACGCGGTCGAGGCTACAGTGCTGCAAAAGCTGGACGCTCGGACGTACACGGTTAAGGTGCAAAACAGCGACGAGATCCTCACAGTCAAATCGGACCACGTGCTTTTCGGGGATCTGATTGCCGGGCGGACAATCCTGATAGGGAGGGGTACAAAGTAATGATTCCAAAAATTGATATCTACAACAGCGGCGGAACGGCTGTACAGGACCTTGCCTCGTTCGGCTCCCGGCCTCTCGGGGGGACGAGCAATCCCATCGAGGTGCAAATCTGGAACGACAAGTCAACGGCGGTGACTGACGAGGCAGTTGGAACGGGCGACGGGACGAACGCCGTATTCACGTTGGCGAACGGCAATCTAATCACCGGTTCGCCATGCGTGGTCAAGGTCGCAGGAGCTACAAAGACCGAAACAACGCACTACAGCCTTGACAGGGTGACGGGTACGGTGACGTTCACGCCGGGCAATATCCCGACCGCCGGTCAAGCGGTGACGGCCTCGTACCACTACGGCACGGGCGCGGAAACGGCGGCAAACGTCTATCTGCTTGCACGCAGACGACAGACGTTTGTAGCGTCCGGCGCAACGGTCACGCTCGCGGCGACGCCCTCGCGCATCTACGAGGCTCAGATCAATAGCACCGTCACGACAGACTACACGCTGACCGACAAGGTTATCACGTTCGACCCGGCTCCGACTGCGGGAGACTCCATCCTCGTGATTTACGAGGACGAGAGTTGCAACCTGCAAATGCTCCAAGTCAAAAGCTCCGGCGTGGAAGACCCGTTCACTGTCGGGATTGCGGATGACGCGCAAGGCTCGTATCTGGGGATCGGCGGGAGCGCGGAAGTCACCGATGAATCCGTGGGTGTAGGGGATGATTCTACCGTGGTTTTCAGTCTCCTTTTCCCTTGCATCGTGGAGGGTACTCTCGTAGTCAAGGTAAACGACGTGGAAACGGGGGTCACGCTAGACCCGGTGACTGGAGAAATCGAATTTGCGACGGCTCCGGCGAACGAGGCGGTTATCACGGCGTCGTATCGGTACTACAAGGCGCGACAGATCGGCGCGATCAATCCGGGGTGTGCAAGGCTGGTGCAGCTTCGCGGTCACGCGCCGACCACGGCGACGCTATCGAAGGGCGAGGCTCATTTGGAGGTGTGGGCGGTGTGAGTTATCAAGTGCTGCAACGGGTGACGGGGAGGCGTGAAGTGCGGCGTATCGATCTGCCGATTGTGGGGTGGCGAGCGCGTTGGGAGCTTGGCGGGATCATACACCCCGATTTTAACACTGATGCTAGTGATGGTGCACCTATATTGTATCTTGGCAACGACATCATTCTGGGCAGCACTAGGACGAATGAACATGTAACACGATCTGCGGATGGCGGCATGTCATTTTCCGACGTCAACATTTCACTCTACCACAATTCAGCATACAACCTAAAACCCGAAGAATTTGTTGACATGGGAAATGGACGTATCCTTTTATCTGCATTTGCTGGAACAGCATGCCGACTCTTTACATCTTACGATTATGGGCAAACGTGGATAAGGCATTCTACACAGCCCAGTAAAGGACTAGCGGGTTTTGTATATTTGGGTAATGGCGTACTTCTTGCTTCGCAGTTTAGAGACGGCATTCGGAAATCTACAGATTATGGACAAACGTGGGGGGCGCTCGTAGAAGTAGACCCTGAAAGACCACTTGATGCTGGAATAGTGCAAATGGTGCGCTTTGATTCGGGTATTATTCTGGCCGTTGATGACACCACAGATTACGTCAGCACGTATGTAACATACAATCACGTGTATCGTAGTAATAATGAAGGCGCTTCCTGGACAGATATTTTATTGCCCAGGAATCAGGTAGGGTTTAAGCGTTTGCTTGTTCTTGGTGAGGGGATAGCTGTAGGACATACGTGGAAATATAACCCTCTGCCGCGCACAATAGATCATGGTACGACTTGGGCACCTGGTCCAACTACGTTTCCTGATAATAGTGTGAGCGCATTTGCAAACCTTGGTAACGGAATTGCGATTGCATTTGTCATACATGATACGGGGGAATCGTATTATCGGGCATGCACTGTAGCTCGGACTAAGGATTATGGTGCCACGTGGGCATACTTGCCGGAACTTTCATTTAACTCTGACCGAGAGCCTTACATGAAACCGTATGAGGTGGTGGCTACAGGTCCAGATTCAGCGGTCGTGTCTTGTTCTTGGAATAGAGAAGCGCGTATATTGCGGCTGTTTGATCTTGCATACTAATTAAGGAGGACTGGAAAAATGCCGACGTACAAAAACAATACCGCGAGCCAGATTTACTGGCGCAACATCCTGTGGGAGCCCGGAGAAATCCGGGCTCTCACTATTTATGTCCCGGCTACGGACCTGGGACTGACCGAGACCGCCGCGACTCCTGCTGTGGCGTCTCCGGTGCTGGTCAGCGAGGATATTACTCTCGTTGCGGGAGTAGCTCAGACGAAGGCGATACCGTACAGCGCGAGGATCCAGATAAGCGCGGTTGCAACGACCGGCACGGCGACGCTGACCATGGGGACGAAGGAAGTCCCTCTGGATGCGAGCGCGGACTACGTTTCGACGGTGCTTCCGTGGGACAAGGTGGCGAGCATCGGGCTTATTTCGACCGCCGGGGCTACGGTGCGCCTGCTCGTGGAGGGGGTGCTGTAATGCCGCTGGTCAAAAGGGGCGGAGGGGGCGGCGGGTCGTTCGTGATTGCGGACGACCATTTTTTTGCAGACGACGCGGCGCGAGACTCATACTTTACCAGCCCGCCTCCGGTGGGCACGCTGATTTCGGTGGACGAGGAGTACCAGCAGTGGAACGGTACGGCGTGGGTGGACAAGACGGCTATTGTGCGGGGACCGAAGGGCGATACCGGAGCGCAGGGGATACAGGGGATTCAAGGTCCAGCTGGTCCTGCCGGTCCACAGGGGCCGCAGGGTGTCCAAGGTATTCAAGGCGTTGCGGGCGCAACCGGAGCGGCTGGCGCTGTTGGTCCTGCCGGTCCGCAGGGGGCAACCGGGCCGCAAGGCGAG
>Ga0302240_1000575_pt1 | contig 36458 bp, 34 predicted proteins | sample AAG_UR_His_MG_FD_193538 | JGI IMG/M metagenome (GOLD analysis project Ga0302240, IMG submission 193538) | Enriched activated sludge microbial communities from anaerobic digester in WTTP, New Holstein, Wisconsin, United States - AAG_UR_His | ecosystem: Engineered > Bioreactor > Anaerobic >... | reverse complement strand
TTCAATGGAATTGAAAAATAGCCATTGTTCGTACTTTTCAATGGCTTAGTTTGTTGTACCCATTTTTTAAACTCAATTTTTTTATCTTTCTTAAAGAAAAGAATTGACTTTCCTTAGCTGGTCTTACGCGAAGGCTAACAGACGTGCACAAAGAAAAATGAGCTCGATTGAAGAGAGCTTGCTCTCTGAAACTCGAGCTCATTTTTCTTTGTATAGGGCGCAGCTATAACCGAGCGAAGCAAGGGCGTGACCGAAGCGCAGCCATAAATCTCGCGCAGAGGGGTTTATGGCGTAGCGAGGTGCACGCCTTTTAGAAATTTCAACACAAACAAAAAGCCCCCTGGAAAAAAGCGTTCCGCTCATTCCAAGGGGCTGATTCACTCACGTGAGTCTAACTTCTACAGATAATTCTTTCTGTAATAAATCTCTTCCATTTCATATCGCAGGCGCTTTGTCACCAAACGGCGCTCTTCAGGGCTCAGATCCAGTTTTTCTGTCGAAAAAAGATAGTTGTCCAGATCAAACTTCCTGAGCAGCATCTTTGTGTGGAAGATATTTTCCTGATAGACGTTGGTGTCTATGGCATTATATCGATCCAAAACATCCGGTGAGATATAATCCTGAATAGAGGTAATCTTGTGATCGATGTAAAACTTCTGACCGTTAGTGTCTCTGGTAAAGCCGCGAACCCGGTAGTCCAGATTGATGATGTCTGAGTCAAAGGACTCAATCAGATAATTGAGCGCCTTCAGCGGTGAAATTTCCCCGCAGGTCGAGACATCAATATCTACGCGAAAAGTCGAGATGCCATCCTGGGGATGACTTTCCGGATAGGTATGAACGGTAATATGACTCTTGTCCAGGTGGCCGACGACAGAATCCTTATACACCAGCTGTCCCAAATTGCAGGACGCGTCGAGCTCACTGACCCGGACCGGCGTTTCCGAAATCAGAATAGTGACACTGGCCCCTTCCGGATCATAGTCCTGCTTCGCGATATTCAGAATGCAGGCCCCAATCATTTCAGTGACCTCTGTCAAAATTTTTGTCAAACGTCTGGCGTTGTATTGTTCATCGATATAATCGATGTATTTTTTTTGGTCATCCCTGCTGTGCGTGTAACAAATATCAAAGATGTTGAAGCTCAACGTCTTTGTCAGATTGTTAAACCCATACAGTTTGAGTTTTTCATTCAACGATTCGACCCCCTTCTGTGAAACCTCTTACAATCTCATATTACATCATAAAAGGACACAAAGATCAAATTATTTGTTGAACCTTATGAAAAAAACTCAAGACCTTAGTCAGCGGCGCAGCCAAACACCTTTTCACCTAAGCTTACAACCGCTCTCCTGCCAGGCTTTCGGCAACATTCCCAACACCCTTTCAACGACTCCCCTTTTAAGCAACCGTCCCCCGCTTAGACGAATAATTTTCATACAGTCTATCATCCATAATCCTGACGAGGGTTTCAACAACCCGAAAGACTTCCGTAAAAGAGGTGTACAGCGCGATAGGCGCGAGGCGGATCACATTGGGTGCCCTGAAGTCCGGCATGACCCCGTTGTCTTTTAATGCCTGATTGATCCGTACCGCGTCCTGATGCTCCAGCGCCACATGGCCTCCCCTGCGGTGCGGCTCCCGTGGATTGCCGACACTGAACCCGTATCCCGTCAGTTTGTCATCAATTAATGCCATGAGGTAATCTGTCAGCTTCAGTGACTTTTCACGAATTTTCTCCACACCAACGCGGTTGAAAAGCTCAAGAGACCCTTCCAGCGGCGCCATGCTGAAAATATTCTGAGTACCGGACTGCCAGCCTCCTGCATTTCTGACCGGTTCGAACGTATTGAGCAGATCAAACTGCTTGTCTTTGACGTAGCCCTGCCAGCCGGCGAGGCCCGGATGCAGGCCAAAATGCCGCTTGTTCAAATACAGCGCCGCGTTCGAGCCCGGTCCCCCATTCAGATATTTGTAGGTACACCAGACCGCAAAGTCCACATCCCATTTTGAAAATTCATGAGGGACCGCACCAACGCCGTGGCAGCAGTCAAAGCCTATGAGGATGCCACGCTCATGGGCTGCCTGTGTCAGTCTCGCCACATCCAGCAGCTGGCCGCTGCGGTACAGCACTGACGGAAACACTGCTATGGCCACATCCTCTGTCATGGCCTCAATCAGCATGTCCTCATCCAGCGTCCTGCCATCCAGGCTCTTCACTTCCTTGAGCGCCACTTCAGGTGACAGTCCCTTGAGCCTAAGCTGGCTCTCAATGGCGTACCGGCTTGTCGGAAAGGTCAAATCGTCGACCAAAATCTTATATCGCTCAGCCGATGGTTTATAAAACGTCGCAATCATGGAATGCAGGTTCAGCGTCGTATTTGACATAATGGTCACTTCTTCCGGCGAAGCGCCCACCAGACCGGCCATCAGTGCCCCAAGGTGATCCTGATAGAGAAACAGCTGCGGATTCGTCTTAGTCCAGCAATCAATCCCCATGCGCTTGTAATCCTCAAGGACTCTCAGCAGTGAAGCCTCGGCTGCCTTTGGGAAAAGCCCAAGTGAGTTGCCATCCATATAAATGACCTCATCATTCAGATAAAACTCCTGACGGATCCCTTTCAAAGGATCCACGCCGTCCATTTCAGAAGCAAGTTTGACACCTTGATCGTAGACACCCATTAATCGCACCCCTTTTGATTTATAGTTCGTACCCTAACTATATAATAGCATTTAACGCCATAAAATCAAGTTTTTTTACAAAAATAAATTCGTGCCCTAACTAAACGTTCTTCAATTGTGCATTGATCAGCCTCAGCCACTTCAGCATCAGCACGGCCTCTTCCTCAGGCAGAAACCTCAGCTCCTCAAGCTCATAAGCCATGACAACTTCAAAAGCCCGCTCCCTGATCTCCACCCCAGCCTCCGTCAGACGAATCTTTTTCGAGCGCGTATCCAGCTCATCCGTGGTGCGCTGAATCCAGCCCTTCTTCTCCATCAGCTGCAGCATTGGCGTCAGCGTCGCCGCGGACAGCGTCAGCACGTCCCCCAGCGCCTTCTGGGTCATTTCCTCCTCAACCCAGAGCCTTGACACCACCCTGTACTGCGCAAACGTGATGCCCAGCGGCTCCAGCTGCTTGCTGACCGCCACCTGAATTTTTCTGGCGATTTCAATAAAATTAAATCCCATCAAATGGTCATATCCCCGCTTCATCCAACCACTCTCTTTCTGTAAGACTTAGTTACGCATGACCATCGGCATCCGCTTTAAAAGCCTTAAATACAGTTCTCTGCCGATGGTCATCCGCCCTCACCACGCTCAACCCCGATTTCTCGGTCAAATAATTCGCACCCAAAGTAAATCTATGGACACTATTCGACGCCGCTGATTAAAATCCTCTTCCTCTAAAAAAGAGTTTGCTTTCTACAATTTTTTTATTTTTTATAAAATATTTCAAATCTTTTTGAATTCTCTGGCATTTTGCTTGACACGTCCGCGAGACAAGCCTATAATCACGTCAATGAGTCAGTTCGACTCGCGACCAATTTGAATTGTCATCCAAACAGACATTGACGGAGAAAAGTAATCGTGCCAAGGCCTTTCAGGGAGGGAATGTCCCAGACTGTAAGCGTTCCCAGGATCCCGCGCGGCGAAGTTCTCTCCTGAGTTTTCAAGCTGAACCCACCCGCTGTAGGCTTGAACGGCTGCCCCCGTTATAGGGCAGAGGATCCGGAATCTGAGCCAGGAAGGCTTATGCTTCCCGTCTTTCAAAAGTGGGCTTCTGGCCTATTGGGGTGGTACCGCGGAAAAACCTTTCGTCCCTTTGCAAAGTTTCTGATTGCAGGGAGAAGGTTTATTTTTTTGTCACGAAACGAGTAAAGTCAGCATGTCTATAGATCTTATAAGCCATCAGAAAAGCACACAGGAGGAATAACCCATGACAAAGTACTGGAATGAGCCAAAGGAATGCATGACCAAAGAGGATAAGGATCAGCTGCAGCTCGAGCGCCTGCAGGATACGCTGTCCAGAGCTTACCACAACGTGCCCCATTATCGCCGTTTGTTTCAGAAGCACGGCATTGACCCGGAGGACGTGCAAAGCCTGAGCGATCTTGCCAATCTGCCGTTTACCTATAAGACGGATCTTCGAGACAACTATCCCTATGACATGTTTGCCGTCAGCCTCTCCGAGGTCGTCCGGATCCACTCCTCCTCCGGCACGACGGGCAAACCAACTGTTGTAGGTTACACCCGCCGGGACCTGAACACCTGGTCGGAGCTCATGGCCAGAGCCCTCACCAGCGGCGGCGCCACCAGACACGACGTCATTCAGAATGCCTACGGTTACGGCCTCTTCACAGGCGGACTTGGCTTCCATTACGGCGGCGAGAAAATCGGCGCGTCCATTATCCCAATCAGCGGCGGCAATACTGATCGTCAGGTCATGATCATGAAGGATTATGGCAGCACCATTCTGGCCTGTACACCATCCTATGCTTTATTTCTTGCTGAAACCCTTGAAGATCTGGGTATAAAGCCTGAAGAGCTGAAACTGAAGTTTGGCATCTTCGGCGCTGAGCCTTGGTCAGAAAATATGCGCCGCGAGATCGAAACCAGGTTAAAGATCAAAGCTTTGGATATCTATGGACTAAGCGAAATCATCGGACCGGGTGTCGCGGTGGAATGCCTGGAGCAAAAAGGACTTCACGTCATGGAGGATCATTTTATTGTTGAGGTTATTGATCCAGTGACAGGCGACGTGCTTCCCGAAGGGGAAAGCGGTGAGCTGGTCTTTACATCACTGACCAAGGAAGCACTTCCAATCATCCGTTACCGCACCGGCGACATTTCCCGCATTATTCCTGAGCCTTGCGCCTGCGGCAGAACCCTTCGAAGAATCGGACGCATCCAGGGCAGAACGGATGACATGCTGATCATTCGCGGCGTTAACGTCTTCCCTTCCCAGATCGAGCACGTCCTGCTGCAAATGGGTGACGTTCAGCCTCACTACCAGCTGATTGTAGACCGCATTGGTCAGCTCGACCAGCTTGAGGTTCACGTTGAAGTTTCTGAAACCTTCCTTTTCGACGAGGTCCGCGCACTGGAAGAAACAGCGAGTCGTATCCGTTCCAGAATCGAGAGCCTGCTGGGGATCTCAGTCAAAGTAAGACTTGTAGAACCTAAAACGCTGCCGCGCAGTGAAGGCAAAGCCAAGCGCGTCATTGACAACCGAAAACTGTAACCAAGACTGAAGGAGGATTTTTTATGCTGATCAAACAACTGTCCGTCTTTCTCGATAACTCACCGGGAAGGCTCAATGCCGCCACTAAAGTCCTTTCTGAAGCCGGAATCAATATGCGCGCGCTTACGCTGGCGGATACTTCTGATTTTGGTGTTCTGCGCGTCATTGTCGACAAGCCTGAGGAGGCTATGTCTATACTCAGAAGCCACAACTTCGCGGCAAAGATGACGGAAGTACTCGTCGTCGAAATGGAGGATACGCCGGGGGGGCTCACAAAAATTCTCGATATCCTGGAGGAAGGCGGCATCAACATCGAGTATATGTACGCCTTTGTGGGCACAAAGCCGCGCAAGGCACTGATGATCTTCCGCGTCAATAAGCCAGATGTTGCGATCGCGCTTCTGAAATCCAAGGAGGTCCGCTTGTTCAGCACGGAAGAGGACATTGATGAGCTCATCCACGTTTATTGGTAAACACATCTACTTTTGTGTCTATTCAAAAAAACCGCTTGTTATGAGCGGTTTTTTTATGCCATGAAAATAATTTATAAAATAATTCAATTATTCGAAAAAATTTTGTTCGTTCGGGTCTTTAAGTTTTTCGGATGAAATGATATTATAAAAAAGGCAGCATAGGGGTATAGACCTATTAAGCCATTACGCTTTTTGTATTATTCATAGATATCCATACTCTAGCCGGCTCTGGCGGGATACGACCGGGCGGCCCAATTCACTTATAAAAAGGAGAATGTTCAATGAACGCCATGCTTAAAAAACTGGTTGATCAAGGCTTCATGAATGAAGCGCAAGGCGCCTACCTCGAAGAGGCTATGGCCCGTAAAGAATCCATGATTGTTTCAGGCCACAAAGGCTGGGGCATCCTGCCTCTCTTCGCAACTATGAGCGCAGTCGCAAAATCAAGCTTCAGCATCAAGCAAGTCAAAGGCTTTGAAGATCTCGGCGGCGACACACAGTATTATGTCATTGCTGACCTCAAGGACATTGATTATGGCAAATTGATTTCTGACGCCATGATGATCCCTGATACTGGCATGATTTGCCTTAAGGACCCGGATCACCCATACTCCATCATGAAAATTTTTGGCGACGTGAAGAAGGCCGGCATCGATCAAACTAAGGTTTTCCAAGTCCTCGAGTGTGCAAAGGAAAACGACGTCAAGTTTCTTGCGAAAATCACCCGCATGGGCTGGGATGAAAATGGCAAGTTGTTTAAGGAAGATTTTAAAGGCTAAGGCATAGTGAAAACTCCAGGAAAATGGCGCTCGCCAATTTCCTGGAGTTTTTTTTTTTTGGGGGGATTTATCACACCACATTTGTAAACTCGGTGTCTGACACCGAGTTTACTTCCTTTTTTCATTTCCCCCAAACCACATTCACCGGATCCCCTCGAAGAAAGCGCTCCAAATTTTCGACGGCGATCTCCATGAGTCTGGCGCGGGCTTCCCACGGCGCCCAGGCTATATGAGGCGTGATGAAGAGATTTGGCGCGCTCAGCAGCGGATTATCCGCCATTGGCGGCTCGCTGGACAGGACGTCCACCCCGGCGGCGGCGATTTTTGCGGAGCGGAGACCATCGGCTAAATCCTGCTCATTGACGAGGCCACCGCGGGACATATTGAGCAGAATGACGCCATCCTTCATACGGCTGATGCTCTCGGCGCAAATGAGGCCCTGGGTCTCCGGCGTCTGCGGGCAGTGCAGTGTGATGACATCTGCGGTTCCATACAAGGTCTCAAGGGAAACAAATTTGTAGGGCAATCCCTCTCTCTGCCCCCTTCCCTGACGGTCCAGAACCAGAATCTCCATACCAAAAGCATGGGCAATCTGTGCCACTCTGGCGCCTATGCTGCCAAAGCCTATGATCCCAAGCTTTTTGCCGGCTAACTCGACCATGGGAAAATGCCAGAAGCAAAAATCCTTGGAATTAACCCACTCCCCGCTGTGGACGGCGGCATCATGGGCGCCCACGTGATGGCAGATTTCCAGGAGATGCGCAAAGACAAGCTGAGCCACAGAGTCTGTGCTGTAGGTCGGAATGTTCGTCACCGGGATGCCCCTGAGCCTTGCAGCCTGAACATCCACTACGTTGTAGCCGGTGGCCAGGACGCCTATATAGCGGAGATCCGCAGCTTCAGGGGAAGTTAAAGTCACTGCCGTTAAAGGCGTTTTATTGGTGATGACAATCTGTGCGCCGCGGATCCTCTGACGGACCTCTTCGGGTGTCGTCCTGTCGTAGACCGTTACTTTTCCAAGTCTTGTGAAGCCATCCCAGCTCAGGTCGCCGGGATTCAAGGTGTAGCCGTCCAGGATGACTATGTTGAGTGGTTTATCTGACATGATAATTACCTCCTTGTATCATAGCTGGTGATGCCAAGTTATGAGTGCATTTCTCTTTATTCCATACAACGAAATTATTCCCACGGATTTACAGTCATTGCTCTTGACTCTTTTCTAACAAAGTTTAGAATTAAATTATAAGTGTTCAATTTTATTGGAAGTTTAATAAGTGCATAGAACCAACCTTGTACAAAAAATTTCAAGGAGGCGCACAGTATGACAGCTTTCCAAAACGTGGCAGATGTCCAGGCATTTATTGCTGAGGAGGACATCCGGATCATCGACTTCAAGGTCATTGACATGAAAGGCAGATGGCACCATCTCTCCATTCCATTCGAACGCTTTAATGACAGCGTCATAACCTCAGGCATTGGCTTTGACGGATCCAGTTACGGCTTTCTCACTGTTGAAAAATCCGACATGGTGTTCATACCCGACCTCAGCACCGGCTTTGTGGATCCCTTCGCGGACGAAAAAACACTGGTGTTCATCGCGAATATTTATCGTCTTAAAGACGGCGAGCGTGTGCGCTTTGAAGACGACCCGCGCTTCCTGGCGGAGAAGGCCGAAAACTATCTGAAGGCGGAGGGCATCTGCGACCGCGCGCTCTTTGGTCCGGAATTTGAGTTCTATGTCCTGAACCACATCTCCTACCGGACGGAGTCACACCATATGGAGGTGCGAATCGACTCCGAGCAGGCAGACTGGAACACAGGCAATACAAAATATCACAATCTCGGCGCCAAGGTTCCGCCTCACGGCGGGTACCACGTGGATCTGCCGATGGATTCCAGCTACAACTTCCGAAGCAACACGGTCAGATTGCTCGAAGAACACGGTGTTCCAGTGAAGTACCATCACTCTGAGAACGGCGGACCAGGTCAGGTCGAAATAGAAGTTGAGTTCGCTACCCTTAAAGAAATGGCCGACCGAACCATGAAACTCAAATATATTCTTAAAAATAACGCCCATCTATTTGGCTTAACGACCACCTTCATGCCTAAGCCCTTCTGGAATGAGGCCGGCAGCGGCATGCATATTCATATGCACTTTTTTGATGGTGACAAACCGCTCTTTTTCGACCCAAATGGCTACAGCCAGCTCAGTGAAACAGCCTTGTATGCCATAGGCGGCATCCTGAAGCACGCCGCGGCACTGATGCCGTTCACCAATCCAAGTACCAACTCTTATAAAAGACTGGTGCCTGGCTATGAAGCACCTGTGAGCATTTGCTATGGCACCGCGAACCGCAGTGCCGTCATCCGGATCCCAGGCTATGCAACAGATCCCCACACCAAGCGCTTTGAACTTCGGTCCCCGGACGCCACGTCCAATCCGTATCTGGCGTTTACCGCCATCCTTATGGCGGCCATAGATGGCATTGAGAATAAAATCGACCCGGTGGCTGAGGGCTACGGACCGTTTGATGTCAATCTGTACAAACTGCCTGATGCTGAACGCGGTAAAGTTAAAGGCCTTCCGGCGTCGCTGCTCGAAGCCTGTGAAGCCCTCGAGGCAGACAAAGCATTTTTGCTGAAGGGCGGCGTCTTTTCTGAGATCATGATTAAGAACCAAATTGAGCGGCTCACGAAAGAGCATTATCAGATCAGCGCCCTGCCGCATCCTGAAGAATTCAGATTGTATTATGAGCTGTAATTGAACTTTGTCAGGGCATGTAGGTAAGGAAGACCTTGTGTCTGTTGTAACTCAGCAGACGCAAGGTCTTTTGTTTGTGATTGGGGCGGAGGTGCCTTGACCATCGGCAAATGTCACTTTGTGTTTGTAAAGAGGGCCTGACATTTTTGGTCGTAGTCGCGGATGAGGCGGCTCAGGACGTCTTCTTCGAGCTTGGTGCCGCCTCCCGGGGTCTCGAAAAATCGTTTTGGAAGTTTTATGGCAGTCTGATCAAAGCTCATGCGTTTTTTGAGTCTGAGTTTATTTTTGTAGATTTCTGTGGCGGCCTGTTTCAAGGATTCTTCCGTGTGTGTTTCACCTATGGACGCCAGAGCGGTAACGATGGTTCCGCGGTCGTAGAGCCGCCTGCCAAAGAGACAGGCGATCATGGAATTAAGGAGGCAGCGGTGGAGCTCTTCGTCAAAAACGCGATCCACGAGGGTTTCCATGCTGAAGTCGTCTGCCTGGTCAAAGCCGTAACCGCCGTTGCAGAGGTGGGAGTGGCGCGCGCCAACCGCGGCGCCCAGCACTGAGCCGTAGCCGGTGTGATAGCCGGCCATCTCGTTGCCCGCCAGCTGCATGGCGAAGTCTTCGCCGCCGTAAAGTTTGGCGGCTGCGGCGCTGCCGTCGCCAAGTGCTTTGTAGAAGTCATTCGCGCGGTCGGATAGGTGCTTCAAGGCTTTCAGATAATTTTTCTGGTCTCCAAAGACCAGAGGCACAAGAGTTTGGACTTCGGTGATCAGTCCCTTTTGGAAAGCTTCCGTGGCCCAGCCCAGGACGACGCCCGCAGAGATGGCATCGAGACCGTAGGCTTCAACAGCTTCGATCATTTCCAGGACTTCATCGCTGGTTTTCAGGCCCAGGAAGGTGCCTAGACTGAAGATGAGCTCGTAGTCGTAACTGACACTGATGGCCTCATATTCATACCCCGGTCCAAATTCGCGTCTGAACTGGCCAATGTGGATGCAGCCCACCGGGCAGCCCGCACAGGCGGTTTTTCTTATGAGGTTGCGCTGGGCAAAGGCTTCACCGGTGAGGGCGCTGATGTCTTCATAAAAGGTCGTCTGAAGGTTCAGAGTCGGGATGCTCTTGTTGGCATTCATGCCGGAAACACCTATTGGGGTGCCCAGGTCGTGATATTTTTTCATGAGGTCGGTGGTTAAAGCCTTTTGGTGGATATCGCTGAAAGCTTTGAAATAGGCTTTACGATCTTTGATTTCATGGCTGCCCTTCCCATAGATGCAGATGGCTTTCAGGTGCTTGCTGCCCATGACAGCGCCGAGTCCCAGACGTCCGAAGTGTCGGTAGGTGTCCACGCAGACGCTGGCATAGCGGACGAGGTTTTCGCCGGCCGGCCCAATTCTAAGGATGCTTCGCTTGCCTGCTCCCGGCTCACGTTCCCGGATGATCCGGCCAACTTCGTCCGACTCCAGCCCCCACATGGCCGCTGCGTCCTTGAATTCAACACTGTGGCCGCTGATGGAGAGGTAAATAGGTTTTTGGGCGCGACCCTTTATGACAATAGCGTCATAGCGGGCCATGAACATGGTCAGGGCCATGCGCCCGCCTGCGTAGCTTTCCCCCAGCTCGCCGGTCAGCGGCGACCAGAACATGGCCACCGTCTTGGTGACTATGGGGAATATGGTAGAAAGGGCGCCTATGGCGAATACAATGCACTGCTCAGGATCCAGCACCGGCCTGTCTTCTCTTAAATGCTCCTCCAGGAGCTTTGAGGCGACGCCCACACCGCCAAGGAAGGCTTTCAGGTCCTTGCGCTGGCTGATGACATAGGTTTCCTCCGTGAGGTCAATGGTCAATACTCTTATGTAATCCTGATAGATCATGACTTTGCCTCCCCTTCTTCCTGCTGCGCTGTGTCAGGGTTTGCCCCGGATGTTTTTGATGTTTCGAGAGATACATCCTTTGCAGCCTCCACAACCTCTGCATTCTCTTCAACCTCTTCCATCCAGAGACACTGATGAGGACAAAATCTGGTGCAGGTACCGCAGTGCCGGCAAATGACCGGCTGATCCAGCTTTTCGCTGTACTGAACCGCGCCTATGGCACACGCCTTGACGCAGAGTCTGCAACTGATGCATTTGCTCTTGTCGAAGAGGACCCCGCCTCCGGGCCTTGCTCTCAAGGCACCGGTTCTGCAAGCCTCAAGACAAGCTATGTTTTCTTTGCAGGCGACGCAAACCACGCAGACGTATGGGCTCTGAAGGCCCCCCTTGGTTTTTATGTAGATCGCACTTTCACTCAGTGAGTGCTGTCCCAGCAGTGTTGAGCACACCAGTGAACAGGTCTGGCAGCCAATGCAGGCATTCATGTTGTAGCGCAGACGTTTTGCCACAGTGGATCCCACCTCTCGTTTTTTGTTCCCTGTAGTTTCTACCCTGACTAAGGTGAAGAACTTCAAAAAGTTTTAGAGCAGGCGAGGTCAGTTCTGATGAGTGTCTGACACTCACTCAAGTTTGGTGTCTGACACTCATTCAAGTTTGGTGTCTGACACTCACTCAAATCCTGTCCGCGTCACCAACCCTCAAACTTGTCTAAACCCACCTGCAAATGGTACACTCTACCTAGGTATTGTAAAACTTTACTGATTTACGGCCTATGAATCCCAATAAATACCCCACACCAAAGGAGTGTCACCCTATGACTTCATTTAAATCGATTGCAGCAGAAACCCTTCAGAAAAACGCTTTTGAAATGATCGGGAAAGACTGGATGCTGGTCACCGCAGAGGCGAATGGCAAGGCCAACACCATGACAGCCAGTTGGGGCGGTCTTGGCGTCCTGTGGAACAAGAACGTGGCCTATGTGTTCATCCGCCCTCAGCGTCACACCAAATCCTTTGTCGATCAAGCGGATACCTTTACGCTGACCTTCTTCGGAGAAGAGCACCGCAAAACCCTCAGTTATTTGGGCAGTGTGTCCGGTAAAGATGAAGACAAAATTTCAAAGTCAGGTCTCACCATCAAACATCTGGACGGTACGCCCTACTTTGAGGAAGCCAACCTCGTGCTCCGCTGCAGGAAATTGTTTGCCCAGCCATTGTCGCCGGAGAGCTTTATTGAGACAGAGCTGATTGACAAGATCTATCCGACCCGCGACTTCCATACGATGTATGTCGCCGAAATTATGGACGTCTTCAGCAAAGAATGATTTGAGCGGGCTTTCAATAAAAAGAAGGTGCAGAGAAAGCCGGGGGACCGGGTTTCTCTGCACCTTCTTACCATTTTCAGATCACCTGAAAACGCGACTGAAACACCCCATGAAACTCCAGGATCAGCGCTTCTTCAAACATAGGATCCAGCAACTGTGCCACAAAAATAAATTGATTCGTCCGTATTTCAATTTCCGTATTGTTATGAACTTTTCGATTCATAGTAATTTCAACAATCTCACTAATCTCCAGTTCAACGGACGGATGGTGATGATCTTCAAGGGGGGTCATGATCAGAAGCGTCTCATCCAGTGTCAGTTCACAGTCGACCGTTTTAAAGAAACCCTCTTTGAGCTTGATTTTCCATGCTTTTTTCAATGTCATCGCCATCACCGACCTTCCTTGATTTCATAATACACCAAATTAATTGCATGTCATCAGAGTGTCAACATTTGTCAATGACAAATTTATGTCACGTTTCATGACAGAATGTGAAAGTCATTCGTAAAATTGGGTATCAGAAGGATAAAGCAAACTGCGCCTTCAATTCTTAGATTAATCCAGCGTGGCTAGGGGGATGACGGACTTGTTATTTTCTGAAAAACTCGATTTGCTCATGAACCTGTCCGGCACCTCAAACAGCGCGCTGGCCAGACATATCAATCTCGACGCTTCTTACATAAGCCGCTTGAGGCGAGGCGACCGGGCACCTTCAAAAAACGAGAATTACTTGCTGGCCATCAGTCAATATTTTGCAAAGTTCATGGCCGTTGACACCTTCAGGTCGGGACTTTGTCATGCCCTTCAGACACCGCCGTCTCAAATTCCCATTGACCTTGAGCCTGCAAGCGCCATAATCCTCGACTGGCTGTACGATCAGAAGGCGGTGGAGACTAAGTCCATCGGCAAGCTCCTGGAACAGGTCTCGCACTTTACCTTTCCGACCTCAAATGCAATCTTTGATCTGGCCTCACTTTTTGGGACACTTAACCCAAAAGAAACAAGCACCTACTTGGACCTCCACGGCAAACGTGAAGCAGTTTTAACACTTCTGGCGACAGCACTCATGAGCGAAGCCACTGAAACCCTTTACCTTTACAGTGACGAATCCATGGAGTGGCTTATTGGAGATAAAAAATTCACGAGTCAATGGTCCATACTTATGTCAAAGATTATCCAAAAAGGACACAAAATCGTTATTGTTCATACGGTCAACCGCGGCTTGGACGAGATGCTGACTGCTATTCGCGAATGGCTGCCCCTCTATATGACAGGATCCATTGAGCCTTACTATTATCCAAGAACGCGGGATGATGTCTACAAGCATACACTTTTTATTCTTGAGAAGAAAACTGCACTGATCAGCCGCTCCGTCAGCCGTTCAACAAATCCGCCCATTGTTCACGTGTTCAATGAGCCGCGAACAGTCGCCCACTATCAGAAAGAATTTCAGGATTACCTGAATCTCTGCCGACCTCTGATGAAGATCATAACAGTCAGGCACAACGGCGGGGTTCTGGAAATGATCGAGGAGTTCGAGGCAGAAGCCTCCAATACCATCACGCTCAGGGAGGGGCTGCCTTCTCTGACAATGCCCGTAGCCACCGCAGAATCCATAATGATCAGATCCGGTCTCGAGTCACAGCAGGTCCAGTACATGTCGGGGATTCAAAGAAAACGGCATGAGAGACTGTTGAAACAACTTCAGGATTTCGAGCATACAGATTTGCTGCTGCTGCCGGACAAAAAGTCACTTCAGGAGCTGACTAAATCTGCGGAAGCAAACGGATTGCAAAAAGACTCAAATACAAACAATACTCCGGACGCGCTTCGCGTGAAGTTCCTGGGTCTCGTTGGCCTGTCAGACGCCGTCTATACACTTCAGGAATTCAGCGAACACCTGGCTTATACCATTCACCTTATGAAAACCTACCCAAACTATCACGTGATCTTGCTTGAAGATAACTTTTCCTCGGATTGTACAGTGACGATCCGCGAAAACGTCGGCGTTCTGGTAATCAAAGACAGTGCGCCAAATGTGCTCTTCGCCATCAATGAAAGCCGAATGACCGCGGCATTCCTGGACTATACCACAGTAATCACCGGAAAGGTCCGGCTTAACGGCACTGAGCGAAAGGCTGTATTAAAGCGGCTGGAAGGTATGTATGCAGCTCTGATGGGCCGTCGTCCCAGACAAGTACCGATGCAGCAAGCTGAATAACAGCGATTTTTTAATCAAATCAAAAACAGGCTCAGCGAAAGTCAGATTTTCCAACTTTCACTGAGCCTGTTTCTGTTGTTACAACGCCAGTGCAAGTACTGCAATCATAATGCCGTTAAAAGCAATGTGCAGCAGGTTGGTGATCCGGATCCCGCTGGTTTTTGGCATCGACACCTTTTTATAGGATTTGACTGCCAGCGGCAGCGTCACGAGGACCGCGAGGGCCTCTGCCGGAAGTCGTCCCAATACCATAAGCACTACTGTCATACCGTAGGCCACTGCCAGAAGCCCCAGATAAATCCCTTTTCCAGCCCTAATACCCACTATGACTGTCAATGTCCGTATGCCTAGCTCACCATCTCGAATGAAGTCCCGTATTTCATTGGACATCATGAGCAGCGGAATCATCAGGCTGGCCGGCATGGCCAGCACCACCGGCTCCCAGCTGTATGTCCCGCTGACCGCGACATAAGCCCCGAGCACCATGAGCGGCCCCATCAGCACAAAAGACAGCACGGCCCCCAGTCCCCGCTTCTTGTAAACAAACGGTTCCCCGGTATAGGCATAAGCCCCTGCCATACCCGCCAGCCCAATATAGATGAGGCTCGGCGTGCTGAGCTTCATCAGCACAAGCCCAATCAGCCCGGTCCCGGCCAGACACAGCATGCTGAGACCGAATACGGCAAGATCAAAGGCGGTCCTGTCGTACTTCAAAAACCTGAAAGTTCTCTCCCCTGGCCGATGATATTTAAACGAGCCCTCATAGAAATCATTCACAAGGTTAGCGCAGGCCTGAACGAGCATGCCGCCGATGGTCACCAGCATAATCCTCACCCAGATCAGAGACACCCCGTCTTCAATCAGCATTCCGCTGCGCCAAGCCACCAGAATGCCCAGGGTCGTCGAGCTGACCGCCAGCGTCAGCGACAGGGGTCTGAGGGCGATCCAGAGGTCCTTCACTATTTTTTTCTTCGATAGGACTTGATTGTCCAATACTGCATCAGTCTGTTTTATCACTTCTATCCGCCTGCCTCACTGATCTAAATTCTCGATACAGCCAATAGTATAGCCTATGGATCGCGTGTCGTGGAGATTTGGTTATATTGTTAATATTGAAACAATCCAAAAGCCATTATACAATAGGAGTGTTAATTCAAGCAAGAAAGGTGGAACAATCTTGAAAAAATCATTGTCCTTATCACTCCTGCTGGCATTCCTGCTGGTTACCGCCCTTTTAGTCACAGGCTGTCAGAAACCAGAAGCTGAAGCACCTGCTGAACCGGCGGTTTCGGAATCATCGGCAGAAAGCACTGAAAATGAGCCGGCAACCTTAAAAATTGGGGTCATGCCTGCGGTAGACTCCGCGCCTATATTTTTAGCCGCGAAAAACGGCTATTTCGAAGAACTTGGCCTGACCGTAGACGTCCAGGTCTACACCAACGCCATGAACCGCCAGAGCGCGCTCCAGAGCGGCGAGCTGGACGGGGCCATGACGGACATGATCGCGCTGGTCAACAACGTCCAGAACGGTTTTGATATCAAGGTCACCACGAGCACTGACGGCGCGTTCCCGTTCCTGATTAAAGGCGAATTGAAGGACGGTGATGCCGTTAAGGTAGGTATGATGGAGGTCAGTGTCTCCAATTACCTGTCTGATCGCAGCCTGGAAGAACGCTACGATGTCGAGAAAATCTACATTAACGAAATTCCGGCGCGCATGGAAATGATCGGAAAAGGCGAACTGGACATGGCCGTCATCCCCGAGCCTATGGCCTCCATGGGCGAACTGAACGGACTGACGAAGCAGCTCATCGAGAATCCGGACGCATTTTCGCCGGACGTCATGGTCTTTACAGGTGCAGCCATCAGCGATAAGGCCTCAGCGGTGCAGCGGTTCCACGACGCCTACAACAAGGCCATTGCAGACATTCAGAAGGATGACAGTGAAGCGCGGGCGCTCCTCGTCGAAGTGCTGAAACTGAAGCCTGAAATTACGGACAAGATCCTCATGCCGGAGTATCACCTGGCGCGGGTACCGGATGAGGCTTATCTCAAGACCATCATGGACTGGAATGAGCGCGTTTTAGGCAAGAAAATTGAGCTCGGGTATGACGACCTGATCGAAGGGAAGTTTGTGCAGTGATAGAAATCCGCGACCTGGAAGTGGCCTATGATCAGGACATTGCTCTGAAAGAACTGAATATGAGCGTGCCGGCGCACTCGACCTGCGCTGTGATTGGGTCTTCCGGGTGCGGCAAGACAACGCTGCTCTACGCGCTGGCGGGACTGGTCAGACCCCAGTCCGGGTCTATTGTCATTCAGGACGAGGCGGCGAACGGAATCCGAAAGTCAACGGGGCTCGTGCTGCAGGACTACGGACTCTTGCCCTGGAAGACAGTCCGGGAAAATCTGGCGTTTCCGCTGAAGGCGCGGGGCTTTGGCGCTGTGGAGACAAATGAGCGGGTAGGCGCCATGCTGGAGGAGTTAGGTCTGGAAAGCCTCGGACACCGGCTCCCCGGGGAACTGAGCGGGGGTCAGAAGCAGAGGGTGGCCATCGGCCGGACTTTGGTTCTGGAGCCGGACGTGCTGCTCATGGACGAAGCGTCCTCGGCGCTGGACGCCATGACCAAGGAAATGATCCAGAATCTGGTGCTGCGGCTGCACCGGGAGAGGCGGTTTACCCTCGTGCTGGTGACCCACAACATTGAGGAAGCGGTGTTCCTGGGGCAGCGCATCCTGGTGATGTCTGGTGGTCGCGTTCAGGAACAAATTGAGAATCCCTATTTTGGAGAGGTGGACTTCAGGGATCATCCGTCTTTTTTTGAGATGTGCCTGAAGATTCGGAGGCGGTTGTATGACCAGGCTTAAGGGCGAAATGCAGCGGCTTGACGGCGATTTGGCTCAGAACCGGGTCAGAACTCAGCTCGATGATAAGAGCCATAAGCGTTTTCGCTTAAGTGCCAGCTTAGGTGGGCGTTGGCTTCAGACCCTCTACGGCATGCTGGCGATCTTTCTCTTTTGGTATATCATGCACATTGCAGTGGGCTCAGCGGCCATTCCGGCACCTCATACGTCGATTCTGCATTTTTTCAGGATTTTTCCCGGAGAACTGAGCCGTCACCTGCTGGTCAGCCTCGGGCGGATTTCTGTGGCACTGGTGGTCTCCTTGGTGCTTGGCGGCGCCATAGGACTTTGGATGGGGTTCAGCGAACAGGCGGACCGTTGGCTCAGCCCCGTGGTTTATTTGCTGTACCCGTTGCCCAAAATCGCTTTTCTGCCTGTGCTGATGATATTGTTCGGGCTTGGAGAAACCTCGAAGATCGTGCTGATTATCATCATTATTATTTTTCAGATCCTGGTGGCGGCCAGGGACGGCGTGCGGGAGATTCCCAAAGAACTGTACTTTTCTGTGCTGTCTTTGGGAATTGACCGAGGCGGGCTGTACCGGCACCTGATCCTGCCGGCGACGCTGCCCAAAATTATGACGGCCCTGCGCATTTGTGTGGGGGTCAGCATTTCCATTTTATTCTTTGGGGAGAATTACGCGACGACCTACGGCATAGGCTATTTCATCATGAACAGTTGGCTCATGGCCGACTACGTGGAAATGTTCAGCGGGATTCTGGCACTGAGCTTGATGGGCTTTTTGCTGTTCAAAGGCATCGATCTCCTGGAGGCTCGTTGGTGTAAGTGGACGCGATTGGGTAAAAGCGGTGCGAGGCTATAGAATTTTGTAATTATAAAACACATAAAAACAGGCTCATCCCTACCCCAAGACAGCTTAGAGGTGCGGATGAGCCTGTATTCTTTTTTTATACTTTAATCTTTTTTGTCGAAAATCTCGAAATCCATTGCGGCTCAAGCTCTCCCGGGTTTACTGAACAATTAAGCTCTGGCACCGGTTTGAAACCTGTCCGCGTCACCAAACTGAAACCTGTCCGCGTCACCAGTTCTGAATCTATCCGCGTCACCAAACTGAAATTTCTAATTCAGCTGCTCAATCAAATTAACCATCTCAATTGCCGTAACAGCAGCATCAAAGCCCTTATTGCCCGCTTTGGTGCCGGCGCGCTCGATAGCCTGCTCAATGGTGTCTGTTGTCAGAACCCCAAAGATTACCGGAATCCCAGTGTCCAGAGACACATGCGCGACGCCCTTGGTGACTTCGCTGGAAACGTAGTCAAAGTGTGGCGTGGAACCCCTGATCACCGCGCCCAGGCAAATCACAGCGTCATAACGGCCGCTTGAAGCCATTTTCTTCGCGATCAAGGGAATCTCGAACGCCCCAGGTACCCAGGCAATCTCAACCTGATCCTCAGAAGCGCCATGACGCTTCAGCGCATCCAGAGCGCCACCCAGAAGCTTGCCGCCAATAAACTCATTGAAACGACCCACAATGATCCCATACCGCTGCTTGTCCGATACTAATTTACCCTCATAAACCTTCATTTCTTTTCCTCCTCAAAGTTAAGCTCATGGCCCATTTTTTCTTTTTTAGTCTTCAGATAAAATTCATTCCGCTCATTATGATTGAGCTGGATATGCACACGCTCCACGATTTCCAGCCCATAGCCGGAAAGTCCTGTAATCTTCTGTGGGTTATTGGTCATCAGCCGGATCTTGTGAAGCCCAAGCTCCATCAGGATCTGCGCTCCAATGCCATAATCCCTGAGGTCATCCTCAAAACCCAGCATCCGGTTGGCCTGCACCGTATCATACCCCTGGTCCTGGAGCGCGTAGGCCTTGATCTTATTAATGAGGCCAATGCCGCGACCCTCCTGGCGCATGTACAGCAGCACCCCTCGACCCTCTTCCTCGATGCGCTTCATGGCTTCGGCATATTGCTCGCCACAGTCACAGCGCAGAGACCCAAAGGCATCCCCAGTCAGGCACTCCGAATGGACTCGAACCAGCACCGGTTCGTCCGTCGCCACATCCCCTTTGACCAGCGCCACATGATGCTCGCCATTCAAGCGGTTGATAAATCCAACCATCCTGAAATCGCCATACTTCGTCGGCATGTCCGACTCCGCCACCCGCTCCACCAAAACCTCCGACTTGCGGCGGAAGCGAATCAATTCCTCAATTGTAATCATCTTAAGGCCATGCTTTCTGGAGTACTCAATCAGCTCCGGCACGCGGGCCATAGTCCCGTCGTCATTCATGATCTCACAGATGACGCCCGCCGGCTTAAAACCCGCCAGCTTCGCCAGATCGACGGCGGCCTCCGTATGGCCGGCCCGTCGCAGCACGCCGCCCTCCTTGGCCACCAGCGGAAAGATGTGCCCCGGCCGCATGAAATCCACCGGCTTCGCGTCCTCCTCCAGAAGGTGCTGAATCGTCATAGCCCGCTCCCCGGCAGAAATGCCCGTGGTGCAGCGCATGGAGTCCACCGACACCGTAAATGCCGTCTGTTTCGGATCTGTGTTTCGGTCGATCATGTCATAAATGCCCAGCGCGTTCAGGCGCTCCCTGAGCATGGGCACGCAAATCAGTCCCCGCCCGTGCTTGGCCATGAAGTTGATGGCCTCCGGCGTCGCCTTTTCGGCGGCCATGAGCAGATCCCCTTCGTTTTCCCTGTCCTCATCGTCCACTACGACGATCATTTCCCCGGCCTTCAAGGCCTCTATTGCTTCTTCAATTGAACAAAATCCCATTGGTAGGACACCTCCCGTTTTCAATCGGTTATAAAACCAAGACATTTTTTTGCCGATGGTCACTTAACTGCCACCATCGGCCAAAGCTTCTATAAAGATGCTAGGCAAATCCATTCTCTTTCAGAAAATCCATGGTCATTGGACTCTTCTTCTCCGGCGCGAACTGCAGCAGCCTTTCAACGTATTTACCCACCAGATCGCACTCAAGGTTCACCTCGTCGCCAACCCGCTTCCGCAGGAGGATTGTCTCATCCTTGGTCACCGGAATGATCGACACGCTGAACGCCACGCCCTCAAGTTGCGCCACCGTCAGGCTGGTGCCGTCCATGGCTATGGACCCCTTTTGAATGATGTAGCGCAGCAGCGCTTCAGGCGGCTCCACCGTCATCCAGGTGGCGTTGCCCTCCTGCCGCAGCGCCCGAATCACGCCCACACCGTCAATGTGCCCGGAGACCATATGCCCGCCGAAGCGGCCGTTTGCGCTCATGGCCCGCTCCAGGTTCACCGGGCTCCCCTTTTTCAGCGCACCAAGGTTCGAATATCGCAGCGTCTCCGGCATAACATCCGCCGTAAACGTGTCCTTCGTGAAGCGCACCACCGTCAGGCACACACCGTTGGTGCTGATGCTGTCCCCATTTCTCACGTCCCCGAGCACCTTTGACGCCCGCACGGTCAGCTGCGCTGCCGGCCCCGACCGTTCAATCCCTTCGACAACGCCTATCTCTTCAATGATGCCAGTAAACATCTTCCATTACCCCTTTTTGTTTTTGCCGATGGTCACTCAATCCACGCCTCCACCAGCAGGTCGTCACCCATTTCGACTGCCTTCATCCCTTTCAGGCGAACCGCACTCTCGAGAGCCTCTATACCGCTGCCGCCCACCGGGGTCGGTGCATTCTGCCCTCCCAGAATCTTGGGCGCTATAAACATCAGAACTTTGTCCACGATTTTGCTTTCCAGCGCTGAGGCATTCAGCGTCGCGCCACCTTCCAGAAGCAGACTGTCAATGCCCTGCTCGCCCAGGACAAACATGAGATAATCCAGATCGACTTTACCGTCTTTTTGAGGTGCAATGATCAGCTTCACATTGGGCATGGCCTGCAGCGCAGTGGCTTTGGCCGGGTCCGCGAGATCCGTTGTGGCGATCAGGGTTGGCGCCTCTGAGTCAAGATGAAGTATTTTCGCGTTCAGGGGGATCTTCAAGGTCGAGTCGACGACGACCCGCACCGGATCCCTGCCCTCGCTTTTTTCCAGCCGCGTGGTCAGCATAGGGTCATCCTTCAGCACCGTGCCAATGCCCACCATAATGCCCTTTAGTTCATGTCTCAGCTGATGAACGTAAGCCCTGGCGGCTTCCGACGTGATCCACTTGGATTCACCTGTGACCGTGGCAATTTTCCCATCCAGGGTCATGGCAGCCTTCATGACGCAGAAAGGCTTTTTAGTGGTGATGTATTTGATGAAGACTTCATTGAGGGCTTTGGCTTCGTTTTCCAGGAGTCCAACTTCGACCTCGATGCCCTGCTTCCTCAGCATTTGAATGCCTCTTCCGGCGACGAGGGGATTTGGATCCTCCATGGCAATGTAGACTTTAGTGAAACGGTTCTCAATGAGCTTTAAGGCACAAGGCGGCGTTTTGCCATAATGGGAGCACGGTTCCAAAGTGACATAAATCTCAGCGCCTTCTACCGACTCGGACGCATTCTCAATGGCGTTCACCTCGGCGTGAGGTCCGCCATAGTTCGCATGGTAGCCTTCACCAATGACCCGGCCCTCTTTAACGATGACCGCTCCTACCAAAGGATTTGGACTGGTCTTTCCTGAGCCGAGTTTAGCCAGTTCCAGCGCGCGCTGCATGTGTTGAATGTGATAGGCGTTCATCCATGGTCCCTCCTCTTCTGATGAAAGGAAATTGGGGTCGATAGGCGCTAGCCGCAGATACCAATTTCCTTCCTTTTTTTTAAAAATAAAAAACCCTGAAGCGTCGTTCTTCAGGGTTTGACCATACAGCTTTGATCCAGGGTGCGCAGAAAAAGCACCATAGATAAAAAACCAATCTTCTTCCATCCAGACTTTACTGTCGGTTCTGGAATTGCACCAGATCAACCGCGGGAGCGGCTCGTGGACTGTACCACCGGTCGGGAATTTCACCCTGCCCTGAAGATGTTATGAAATTACTATTATGATAATATGAATCCAGCGCCATGTCAAACCTTTATCTGGTTCGAATTTGATTTCACGAACATTAACAAGTCAGTGCGGGCACATTGTTCTCACATAAATACTTTATAAAATTTTATGGTACATTCCCCGCCTCATTTGCGAAAGCTTTGGCTTTTTTTCAGGAATTTTCTGAATTCGTGTTGACATCTGTTTCGTCAGGGTTTACACTGAGAAAAATTATTCAAAGGCGCGGCCGGTTTTTGCAAAGGCAAACGGACGCCTCAATCAATTCAAGGAATGGGTGGTTTGAGATGACACTGGTCCAACGTACGCTTAAACTGACAGCTGAATATTTTGGTTACTTTAGCTGGAGCTTTTACTTTTATGGCTTCGGCTTTTTGGCGTACGGCAAATCGGATAGAACCTCAAATTGCTTAAAGATCGGACTAAGGGCTGTGGCCTGATGTGCCGGCGAGTGACTTAGACCTGGATTGGACAGGGCGTCTCTTTAAGTAAAGAGGCGCTCTGTTTTTTTATACTCGAAAGGAGGTGGTGGCATGAGCGAGGATGGCTTTTATGGTTATTGGGGCTTAAACCTGACCATCGGCAAAAACAAAAAAACTTATAAAACCTTAGGAGGCCAATATTATGATTATCACGCTCAAAACGACCACCACTCACGAAGAATGCGAACACATTATGGACGTCATCCGGCAGTACGGATTAGAAGTTGAACTCGCACAGCGCGGCAATGACAGAGAGCTCCGACTCACAGGCGACATAAACCGCCTGGACTTCTCGGTGATCTCCTTCCACCCCCATGTCAAAGACATGAAGCGCATCAAATCGTCTTACAAGCTGGCCAGCAGGGAATTTCACCCGGAGGACACGGTGGTTGAGGTTGGCGGACTTCGCATAGGCGGCGGTGAATTGACCGTCATGGCCGGGCCCTGTTCCATTGAGAGCCGAGAACAGATTGATATCATTGCTGGCGCGGTTCGAAATGCTGGCGCCGCGATCCTGAGAGGCGGCGCGTTCAAGCCCCGCACCTCCCCTTACAGCTTCCAGGGCCTTGGCGAACTGGGGCTTAAGCTGATGAAGGACGCAGGGGCGGCGAACGGCATGCCCATCGTCACCGAAGTTATGTGCACGGAGGAGTTTGATCTGGTCGAGGCTTACACGGACATTCTGCAGATTGGCGCCAGGAACATGCAGAACTTCTCCCTCCTGAAGCGTGCCGGGCGTTCTAAGAAGCCGGTGCTGCTCAAGCGCGGCATGTCGTCAACTATCGAGGACCTCCTCATGAGCGCGGAATACATATTGGCAAATGGCAATCCAAACGTGATTTTGTGCGAGCGCGGCATCCGGACCTTTGAGCCGCACATGCGCAACACTCTGGACCTGTCCGTGGTCACGGCCATCAAGACCCTGAGCCACCTTCCAATTATTGTGGATCCGAGCCACGCCACAGGGCGGCGTGACATGGTGGGGCCGCTGTCTAAGGCTGCTGTCGCAGTAGGTGCCGATGGTCTCATGATCGAAGTCCATCACGAGCCGGAAAAAGCCCTTTCCGACGGACCGCAGTCTCTCCGGCCGCGGGAGTTCGAAATCCTGATGCACCAGCTCAATCAGATTCACAATCTATGCAGACTGCAGGATCAGATCTACAATGAGAAGGAAGAAGTCAAGGAAGTCAAATTGATAAAACTTGAGGAAACGGTGGGGTTACGACATGCGAACATCGGATAGTGATGAGGTTCCGTTTTTTAATAGCATCAGCATTGTGGGCCTGGGGCTGATTGGCGGGTCTCTCGCCAAGGCGCTTCGTCTCAAAGGGTTTCTGGGGGAATTGAACGGTTTTGATCCGGATCCCCAGACCCTGGTCCAGGCGAGGCAGTCAGGCTTGTTTTCGACAGTGGCGGCTGCACCATCAAAGATCGGTGCCGACTTAGAAAACGCCGGCAATGCAACCTCCGAACTCATCGTCATAGCAGTCCCTCTGGGCAAAGTCAGGGAAGCCATGGTCAGTGCTTTGCCGCTGATCGGCTCCGGTACTGTGGTCATGGACGTGGGCAGCGTTAAAGGCACCGTTCACGAAACGGCTGTGGATATCCTGACCGGGACAGGCGCCATCTTCGTGGGCGGCCACCCTATGGCGGGCTCTGAAAAAGGCGGTTTCAATGCCGGATCGCCTATATTGTTTGAAAACGCTTACTTTTTCCTGACACCGGATATGCATTTTGAGGGTCTGGTTCGCGGGGTACAGCCGGTGGATCTGCTGAAGCAGATGATCTTGAAGCTGGGCGCACTTCCGGTGATTACCGAACCAAAGGCACACGACGCTCTAACGGCGCGACTCAGCCACCTGCCGCATCTCACCGCTTCTATCCTGGTTGAAGTCTTTGCCGCCTCCCTGCCGACGGATCAGCTGAAGTTCGCTGGCGGCGGATTCAGGGATACCACCCGGATCGCCATGGGTGATCCGGCGCTGTGGCGGGACATTTTCGTCCACAACCGCTCGGAAGTTATTTCGAGTATTGACACTTTGGTAGACGGTCTGATGCGGTTCAGGAAGAACCTGCAAGACGTCGAGGACCAAGCCATTGTTGACACGCTGGGCGAGGCTCAGCGCCTTCGCTCAGGACTTATCACAATCCGCCCGAGCGAAGAGGTGTCTCTTTATCCCCTCCGACTCGAACTCGAAGACCGGCCGGGGATCCTGGCAGAAGTCACCAAACTTCTTGCAGACCATCAGCTCGATATCAAGGACCTCGCCCTGGATCACTCGAGAGAAAATCAGCGCGGCGCCTTCACCCTCAGCTTTGCTTCAAATGCCGATCGCTTGACGGCTGCGTCGCTGCTTAAGGCGTCGGGGATAGGGATTGGGGTTGTCGATACAGACTAAGGCGCATGCCATATATTACAATTTCATGATCGTCCGCGAAGGCTAACAGACGTGCATCCGCGAAGGCTAACAGACGTGCACAAACAGAGAGAATACCGAGCTGAAGAGAGCTTGCTCTCTGAAGTACGGGATTGTCGCTGTTTGTATAGGGCGCAGCCCGTGACTGAAGCGAAGCGGAGCGGAGCGAGGTGCACGTCAGGCAGCCGAAGGTGTACATTTCTCAACTAGGGCGCAGCGCAGCGGCACGCCTTGTATTACAATTTCATTACAGCACCAGGTCTCGAGTTCATCTCCGCACCTGACCCCAAACCAACCCCAAATTAACTCTCAAAGGAGCCCATCCCATGATCAGACGAATAGAACCTGCAAAACTAAGCGGCACCCTCAGGATCCCACCATCGAAAAGCCTCAGCCATCGCGCAGTCCTGGCAGCGGCACTGGCAGAGGGAGAAAGCGTCATTGAGAACCTCATCTTCTCCGAGGACATCATCGCTACCACAGAAGCGGTCAGAGCCCTGGGCGTCGAAGCCATCCAGGAGGGCGACAAGCTCACCATCCGCAGAAGCGGCACGCTGAAAGCGCCAACCGAGCCCCTCCACTGCAACGAGTCCGGTTCAACCCTCCGCTTCCTGATCCCATTTGCGGGCCTCTTCGACGCCCCGGTGGTCTTCACCGGCGAAGGCAAGCTGACCACCCGTCCACTGGATCCTTACTTCGACCTTTTCGACCGTCAAGGCATAAGCTACGACTACCCGGGACAGCTGCCTCTGACCGTTCACGGCAAACTGAAGGCTGGAACTTTCGAAATGCCGGGCCACATCAGCTCCCAGTTCGTCACCGGCCTCCTGTACGTCCTCCCGCTCCTGGACGGCGACTCCGAAATCATCCTGACCTCGCCCCTTGAGTCCAGAGACTACGTGACCCTCACTCTCCAAATCCTTAAAATCTTCGGGATCCAGGTCGAGACCGTCACACCGGAGCACTACAAAATCAAAGGCAATCAATCCTTCAAGCCCGCAAGCTACCGCGTGGAAGGCGACTACTCCCAGGCGGCCTTCTGGATCGCCGGTGGCCTCATGGGCGACGGCCTCATCCTGAAAGATCTCTCTGAACACTCCGAGCAGGGCGACCAGCGCATCCTCCAAATCGTCCGGGACATGGGCGGCAAACTGGAATGGAAGGACGGCGACCTGATCGTCCACCCTTCAAAAACTCATGGCGCTGTCATCGATGCCTCCCAGTGCCCTGACCTGGTCCCAATTTGCGCCACCCTGGCCGCGGTCAGCGCGGGCCAGACCCACGTCATCAACGCCGCTCGCGTTCGCCTGAAGGAATCCGACCGTCTCCTGGCCATCCGCACAGAGCTTAACAAGCTCGGTGCCAACATCACCGAAGAGCCGGAAGGCCTCATCATTGAAGGCGTTGAGGGCTTCACCGGCGGTCAGACTGAAGGCTGGAACGACCACCGCATCGTCATGAGCCTCGCCATAGCCTCCGCCAAAGCCAGCGGAATCATTGAAATCGAAGGCAGCGGTGCCGTCAAAAAATCCTACCCGCACTTCTTCGAAGATTTTGCCGGAATCGGCGGCAAAGTTTCAAAAGCCTAATAAAAAGCAAACAACCAAAAGCCAAAATCTCTGCCGATGGTACACAACGACCACCCAGCCACACACATACCGACAAGACTCGAAGGGAGCCATTTCCATGCACTTATTAGACAACTACCGAAATGAAATCGATCAGCTCGACGACAAACTGGTCGAGCTCCTGGAGCGCCGCATGACCATCGTTGAAGAAATTGGCAATATCAAAAAAGAAATAGGCATGCGCGTCTACGACCCCGAGCGGGAAAAAAAGCTCCTCGCTCGTCTCTCCTCACAAATCAAACACCCGGACCACCAAACGCGCATTCTCAGCATCATGAAAACCATCCTGGCTTCCAGCCGCGCCCTGCAGGACAGCCATCTCGAAGATGTCCTGCCACAGCACTTCCCACACAGCGAGCATCGCACCGCAGGCTACGCCGGCATCCCGGGCTCCTACGGCGAAACGGCAACCCTCAAATACTTCGGACACAACAAGGATTATCGTGCCTACGCAACCTTTCACGAGGTCTGTGACGCCGTCCTCTCCGGCGAGCTCGACTACGGCGTCCTTCCGGCGGAGAACTCCACTACAGGGGCCATCAACGAGGTCTACGACCTCATTAGAGAAAAAGACCTCTTTATTACAGGAGAAGTCCTCGTGCCAATTGTGCACCACCTGATCGGTCATAAAGGCGTTAAGATAGAAGACATACGCGAAGTCCGGTCCCACACCCAGGGCCTTGAGCAATGTACCTTGTTCCTCAACACCCTCAATATCAAACAAGTGCCTATGAAAAATACCGCGGTCAGCGTCCAGTACGTCGCCCAGCAGGACGACGTCAGTGTTGCCGCCATTGGCAGCGAGCGAGCCGCTCAGCTCTACGGCCTGGAGATTATAGGCAAGGCTATCCAAAACAGCGCTGTCAACACCACGCGCTTCGTGATCCTCACCAAAACCCCAGAGACCAGCCCTGAAGCCGACAGCACCTCCATGGTCCTCACCACCCGCCACGAGGCTGGATCCCTCTACGAAATCCTAGGCTACTTCGCCCAAGAAAAAATCAACCTCTTCCGCATTGAATCAAGACCCGTTCCCGATCGTCCTTGGGAATACTTCATCTATCTGGACGCAGAGGGCCGCGCGGATACTGACTCATTCCTGAATGCCATAGACGCCGCCAGAAAACACTGTCCTTATTTTAGATTCTTAGGTACTTATAAGCGGGGCGTCATTTAACCTCACATAGGAAATGGGTGTCAGACACCCCCTTCCTTCCAAAATTAAGTTACATCCAGACCACCGCCCAAAGCGTGTGGAAAAAGGTGTCTGACACCGGCTTCCACCTAAAACGAAAGGAGCTGTTTCTATGGACCGTCTTCAAGAGCTCAGAAACCAGGTCGACCACTGCGACCGCGCACTGGCCACACTGCTCGAAGAACGTCTCAGCATTATTCTCGAGATCATGGAAGAAAAAAAATCCCTCGGCATGCCTATCTTTAGCCAAGACCGAGAGCGCGCCATCATACAAAACATTGGTCAATATGTCCACGACCCGTCTTTCCGCGAAGAGATCAAGACCATTCAGACTCATGTGCTCCGCAGCTGCCGGCGCATTCAGTCCCGCCTTCTCTTCCCTTACCACATCTCGCTGGTGGGCTTTATGGGGAGTGGGAAGACGACCATCGGCAAAGCGCTATCTAAAATGCTGGCCATGGACCAGATCGACGTGGACCAGGTCATTGAGACCCGGGCGCGCATGAAAATCAGCGACATCTTCGCCCAGTACGGCGAGCCATACTTCCGTGAGCTGGAATCGAAGACCGTGGAGGAGCTGAGCCAGCACCAGAACGTCATCATCCTGTGCGGCGGCGGTGGCGTCGTGCTGAACAAGGCCAACGTGGACAACCTAAGAAGCAACGGCATTGTCGTATGGTTGAAAGCCAGCCCGGAACAGATTTACAGCCGCATTGCCACCGACGACACCCGGCCGCTGCTCAAGGACAATATGTCCGTGGACAAGATTGGCACCCTGCTGGATCCGCGACTTTCCCTCTATGAATCCGCGGCGGATATTGCTATTATTACAGATAACAAGACCGAAGAGGAGATTTGCATGGAGATCGTCGACCGCCTGATGCAGCTGGAGATCGACCGGCCTCTGCCTCTTCGGGACGTCAGCAGTTTATAGCGCTTAGGAGGCAAACTTTATGACAAAAGCACCCATCCAGATCAAGGATAAGCTCCTCGGCGGCGGCAGTCCGCTGATTACCATGCCTTTTGTGGGCAAAACCATTGAGGCGCTGGTGGAAGAGTGCCGCACCGCCCTTGAACACCAACCTGACCTGGTGGAATGGCGCGCGGATTATTTCGAAGGGATCGATGACCCTCCATTAGCCCTTAAAGGCCTAAATGCTTTAGCCGATGGTCTCGGAGGCATCCCCCTCCTCTTTACCCTGCGCAGTGCCTTGGAGGGCGGCGCGCAGGTCCTGACAGATGAGACGCGGCTTGCGGTCATTGAAGCAGTGGTTGCCACAGGGCTCGTCTCATTGGTAGACATCGAAGCCGCCAGCCCGCAAACCTTGATCGAGCCCGTGCGCGAGCTGACCCAAAGTGCTGGCGTCGCTTTGATTTTGTCCAGCCACGACTTCAAGTCCACGCCTGAGGTTGACGACATGGTGGCCCGCCTCGTTGAAGCACAGTCCCTTGGCGCTGATGTGGTGAAGCTGGCGGTCATGCCGCAGTCCCGTGAAGACGTCCTGAACCTCATGCTGGCCTCTGTGCGCTATAACGACCTGCCGGACGCCACCCACGCCGTCACCATCTCCATGAGCGGCGATGGCCTCATCAGCCGCCTCGCCGCCGGCTTCAGCCACTCCATCATCACCTTCTGCGCCGGCAAAGGCGTCTCCGCTCCGGGCCAGGTTCCGGCGGACGACATGCGCGGTCCTATGATGTTGCTGGCGCAGCATTTGAAGTAGAGGAAGACAAGGGATTTTGAAAAGGTTAGAGAAGGCCGGCTGGCCTTCTTTTTTTTTGAAAGAAACTCGGGTTCGATAGGCGCCAGACGCAGACACCGAGTTTCCGCTTCAATTTACCCCAACTTTTTAGTATAATATTCTGCGTCTAGAAGTTTAGTGAAAGTAAACCCGGGTATTATTTTCAATGTCAGAAATGACGTTAATATGAAAATTGCTATTGAAAAAGCCGCCAACAGGCCGGCTCGATTTGGGGGCATGCAAATTGGAAGACAAAATGATTCAGGTCAATCATCTCGTCAAAGTCTTCGGTGAAGACCGCGTTGTGGACGACATCAGCTTTCATGTGGATTCCAGGGAGTTTATGACCATCCTGGGACCCAGCGGCTGCGGCAAAACCACGACCCTCAGGATGATTGGCGGATTTGAAGCGCCCACCGAGGGCGACATTCTGTTTGAAGGCAAATCCATCACTCACGTGCCGCCTTATGAGCGGCCGGTTAATACTATTTTTCAGAGATACGCCCTCTTCACTCATCTCAATATCTTCGAAAACATAGCTTTCGGTCTCAGAATCAAGAAAACTGACGAGAGTGAGATCAAAAGGCGCGTCGCCCGAATGCTGGAGCTGGTTAACCTCAATGGTTTTGAAAAAAGAGCCGTCAGCTCCCTCAGTGGTGGTCAGCAGCAGAGGATTGCCATAGCCAGAGCCCTGGTCAACGAGCCTAAAGTGCTGCTCCTGGACGAACCCTTGGGTGCCCTGGACCTAAAACTCAGAAAAGAAATGCAAATTGAACTGAAATACATGCAGCAGGATCTTGGCATCACCTTCATCTACGTGACCCACGACCAGGAAGAAGCACTGACCATGTCCAACCGAATCATCGTCATGAACCACGGACGGATCCAGCAGATTGGCACACCCCAGGACATCTATAACGAACCGGCCAATGCTTTTGTGGCAGACTTCATAGGCGAGAGCAACCTGATCCCAGGGGTCATGAAAGAAGACTACTGGGTGGCGTTCGCCGGACGAACCTTCCCCTGCCTGGATGCAGGCTTTTCGCAAAACGAACCCGTGGACGTCGTCATCCGACCTGAAGACATTGATCTGGTCGCACCCGCAGAGGGCCTGCTCCGGGGCATAGTCGACTCCGCCCTCTTTAAAGGTGTCCACTACGAAATGGTGGTTCTGGTGGATGGGCGCGAATGGCTGGTCCATAGCACCGACCTGGCCCCTGAGGATTCGGAGGTAGGCCTTCGAATCACGCCGGATGACATTCACATCATGAAAAAAAGCGTTTCGCCAGTTCACGAAAGCACGCCATTCAAGGAAGCGGAGGAGGCTGACGTCTATGCTTAAACGGCTCAGTACAGCCCCATACCTCCTTTGGAGCTTTCTTCTGATCGTGGTTCCACTCGTCATGGTCCTGGGTTATAGCCTCATCAGGACGGGTGACCGTGGTCCCGAATTCTCCCTTGACGGCTTCATCAAATTCACGGATCCCCTCTACCTCAAGGTCCTGGGGCTGTCCATCTGGATCGCGTTTCAGTCCACCATCCTCTGTCTCGTCATAGGTTACCCCCTAGCCATGATTATGGCAGGCCTGAAACCCAGTGCCCAAAGGACTGCTATGACTATGATCATCTTACCTATGTGGATGAATTTTCTGCTGAGAACCTACGCCTGGATCCCCATTCTTGGCCGGAACGGGCTGCTGAATGGGCTTCTGGCGACCATCGGCATCCTGCCCTTGAATCTGCTTTTCAATGAGGGGGCCGTGCTGCTGGGCATGGTGTACAACTTTCTGCCGTTCATGGTGCTGCCTATTTTCACGGTGCTGATCCGCATGGACCGCAGCGTCATTGAGGCGGCACAGGATCTGGGGGCGAACCGGCTTCACGTCTTCTGGCGGGTCACGCTGCCGCTGTCACTGCCGGGTGTGGTGTCCGGCGTCATGATGGTATTCATGCCGGCGGTCAGCACCTTTGTCATCTCCGACCTCCTGGGCGGTTCCCAGGTCAATCTGGTTGGGAACCTGATCAAGGACCAGTTCCTGAGCGTTTATGACTGGAACTTCGGTGCGTCCATCTCTGTGGTCCTGATGGCGTTGATCCTGGTCTCCATGTGGATTCTTGGAAAAACAGATAAAAATGGGAGCGGGGTGAGCTTCTTTTGAGCCGATGGTTACAAAAATCCTACCTCTTCCTCATTTTCACCTTCCTTTACGCGCCCATCGCGGTACTGATCGTGTTTTCCTTCAATGACTCCAAATCTACCTCCAACTGGTCGGGGTTCTCTCTGCGCTGGTACGCGGAATTATTCCAGGATGACAAGATTTTGAGCGCCTTGTACTACACCCTGGCAATCGCGCTGATCTCCTCCCTGATTTCTACAGTGATGGGCACTTTCGCGGCCTTCGGACTGAGCCAGATGCGGGGGCGGATTAAGGGCTTCGTGCTGGGCATCAACAACCTGCCCATCCTCAACCCGGACATTGTGACGGGGATCGCGCTGATGTCGCTGTTTGTGTTCACTGGGACACGGCTGGGCTTCCTGACAATGCTAATGGCCCACATCACCTTCAGCACGCCCTATGTCATTTTGTCGGTGCTGCCTAAGTTCAAGCAGCTCTCGAGTGAGATGCTGGACGCGGCTCTGGATCTGGGCGCGACACCATGGTATGCCTTTCGCAAGGTGATCCTGCCTGAGATCATGCCGGGAATTATTACAGGCTTTCTCATGGCCTTCACCTTGTCCATTGATGACTTCGTCATCAGCTTCTTCACCACCGGCGGCGGGGTCAGCAACCTGTCCATTGAGATTTACAGTATGGCCCGACGGGGCATCAAGCCGGAGATCAACGCGCTGTCGACATTGATGTTTGTGACGGTGCTGCTGCTGTTGTTTGTGATCAACCGAAGATCTGAAAAAGGGGCAGGCGTCGTCCTGCCAAAAACCGACACGCTGGAAAGGATGTGACACAGAAGTGAAATTGAACTTGACTGTGAATGCGAATGGAAAAGAAAAGTCTTGGATTGGAACGCGTGGGACATTGAAGGTGATTGGGCTGTTGATGGTGGTCCTGCTGCTTATGAGCGGCTGCGCAGGGTCCGAGCCTGCAGAAAAACTCTATGTCTACAACTGGGGTGACTATATTGACGAAACCGTGCTGGATGAATTTGAAACAGAATTCAATGTGGAGGTCATCTACGACACCTACGCCACCAACGAAGACCTCTACGTCAAGCTTAAACAAGGCGGGACGCCTTACGACATAGCTATCCCTTCGGACTACATGATTGAGAAAATGATCCGCGAAGATTTGGTGGAGCCAATTGATCTGACGCAAATACCAAACTTCTCCGCCATTGATGATCGCTTTAAAGATTTGGATTTCGATCCGGGCAATCAATTTTCCGTTCCTTATATGTGGGGCACCGTGGGGATTATCTACAACACCTCTATGATTGAGGAGGAAATTGACAGCTGGAATGCTCTTTGGGATCCTAAATATGAAAAGCAGATCCTGATGCTGGACAGCCAGCGGGATTCCATTGCGGTGGCGCTGAAAAAGCTGGGTTACTCCATCAATACGAAGAGCCTGGAGGAACTGGAGGCTGCAAAGGCTGCGCTGATTGAGCAGAAGCCGTTAGTTCTGGCTTATGCCGGCGACAATCTCAAGGATATGATGATTGGCGGCGAGGCGGCCATAGCCTTCTGCTGGTCCGGTGACGCGGTCTATATGATCTCGGAGAATGAAGATTTGGCCTACGTTATTCCTAAGGAGGGCAGCAATCTTTGGTTTGACAATATCGTCATTCCAAAAGGCGCTCAGAATGTAGACATGGCCCACAAGTTTATAGATTTCCTCAGCCGCCCTGAAATTGGGCAGAAGAATGCGGAGTATATTGGCTATTCCACGCCTAACAAAGAGACTTTAGCCCTTCTGGATCCGGAGATTTCCGGTGATAAAACCGCCTATCCGGACGATACGGATTTAGCCAATCTCGAAGTCCTGCTGGATTTAGGGGATTTCATTGAGGCTTATAACAGGGTGTGGACGGAGGTTAAGTCGGCGAGGTAAAGGTTTGTGAAAAAGAAAGTGAAAAGGTAAGTGAAATGGGTGACCCGTTTCACTTATGGTTGAAAAAGAATAGCGGGTGCCAAGGTGAAGATCTCGTGGCACCCGCTATTCTTTTTAGTTTTTGCGAATTTGGCACGATTTTCGACGAGCTGACGTTTAACTTTTTTGACAAGTCTGTTGCTACTGACTTTGAAAAATTCTTCTTTAACTTCATTTTGGGTATATGGTCTGGATCGTGTCAAAATAAGAAACCTACTCAAACTCGATTAATTTTAGAGGGCTTCTTATACATACAAATATACTTATTTCCTTCGACTTATAAGTTTTTTTGTAAATTAATCTTCATAATTAAAATTTTCGAATCATCAGGCTTAGAGATTCCATGACATCTTCATAAGTTATCCCTTTAGCATATCTATAATCTTTTGTATACTTCATCCATCTGGATCTAAGTGTATTACTTAATCTAATTTCATCCAATCGATTGCTGATATTTTGAAAAATATGAGTTGTTTGCCTATGTGAAGCCGTTGATCTTAGTGCTTCTTCAAATACAGACATTTCAATTTTCTGGGTCTTCGTCAAGATATAAACATCATAAAAATCTCTTGGTCTTGTATTTAACTCACCTCTACTCAAAATAGTTTCTACTTTTTCAGCTAAAACGGTTTCAATATTATATGCCCATACACCTATATTGCCTTCTCCAAAAATCCTCTTGAACAAGTATAGAACTTCTTTAGGTGTTATCACATCACCCGTTGTAATGTCAATCTGCATAGGGGTCCTGATTTTATCATATTCGGAAATGATGCTCACTCGGTAGCCACCGTATTCATCATCGTCTCTGATGGGTTCGATCCCATAAAAAGTAAATGATACATCATCTTCAAAAGGAATACTGCAAATTTCCTTTATAGCCTTGGTCAAAGAATCTACATTAAGGGGATAATTCTTGATCGTGGCATCCATGTCCATTGTTGCTCTATTACCGATCCCAACAAGCGCCGCAATAAGCAGCCCACCTTTTATAATGAAATTTCCTTGATATTCCGATTTCGAGAGCCTTTCTAAGAACCGCTCAAACATATAGTTTTGAAGTACAACCTGAGCTGACATATCTTTTATCCTGGCCATATTTCTTATTTTTGCTTTCAAACTCATGGCTTTTCCACTCATAGCAACACCTCCAAATATTTTTTGAGAACGACTTCAATGTTGAGCTTCTTAGCATAATCGATGAGCATTAAATAATCCACTGATTTCAATTTTGCGAATCGTTTCAAAGCTTCATTTCTGATCTGTATGTCTATGCGATTCCTGCTTCGTATCAAATCGCATATCGTTCTTTCAACATTGTAGACCTTAATTTCATTACCAAGAGGACTAATTAGAGTTTCAGCGCCTAACTCATGAAACTCTTTTTTGATGTAATAAATTTTAAATCTGTCAGCCACATTCGGAACTACTTTATAACCACTCGGAACTGAAGCTGAATACTCAAATGGGGTTCTATCTGAGAGACCGTAAAAATAAAGAGCAGTTTCATGAGAATAAATTAATTTTGGATACTTCGTTTGCATAGCATATAATTCATCCTCAATGGAATCATTTGACACATAAACACCTCGGTCAACTCTTTCTAGCTTTCCTTCTGCTACCATCATCTGGAGATAAACTCGAGGTATTTCATATAGATCAAGATCAGCGCTTAAAATTGTTCCATGTTTCTTTTGAATGAGTTCTTCTAATTTATCCATATAATTCATAACTTTCACCCTCGCTTTACAGATATACTTATATTATGCATTCTTTAAGTATATTTGTAAATGCAGTGTAGTTCGATTTTTCAAAAATCAAACTACCAACTTCAATTAATAAATTTCAGAGTAAAACGTACTATTGCCCTGAAAATCTAATTAAAAGCGGCGCCTAAACTGTAGCCATACCCCCATTCCGTACCTGGCACGATTTTCGGAACGCAATCGTTTAATTACTTTGACAGGTCTGCTATTACAGGCTTTCAGCAAAAACATCTTCATCATCTTCATTTTGGGTGTCAGGTACGGGAAGTGAAAAAGAGCGGTTGGCAAGGTGGATTAGGATCCCTTGACAACCGCTCTTCACTATTTCAGCAGGTATATTATTCGATTAACGATCAGCCTGAAGCTATTCCTCTGTTTCAGTTAATTCTGTTTCTTCTTCCAGAGCATCTTCTGCTTCTTCAGTTACATCAGCTGTTTGAACTACGCCTTCTTCTATCGTGATGTCCCCATCCTCATAATCCACTTCAAAACCCATTTGCTCTGCAATAAATCTGAGTGGGACTACGGTTCTGCCGTTCATGGCTTGAGCGGGAACGTCAAGTTGAATAGTACCATCATTGACAACGACTTCTGTTTCTCCAAGTGTCAGAACA
>Ga0302240_1000558_pt1 | contig 37224 bp, 35 predicted proteins | sample AAG_UR_His_MG_FD_193538 | JGI IMG/M metagenome (GOLD analysis project Ga0302240, IMG submission 193538) | Enriched activated sludge microbial communities from anaerobic digester in WTTP, New Holstein, Wisconsin, United States - AAG_UR_His | ecosystem: Engineered > Bioreactor > Anaerobic >... | reverse complement strand
TAAGGTTCCCCTTCAATAAATACCAAGGGTTTATTTTGTCTGTTCGCCACCGGTTTCTTCTTTTCCGGCGGCTATTTTTTTGTTTTGGAATTATTTAGGCGTTTTCATAAACTACTTAACACTATCAAGTTTTATTGTTACTTAAGGATAACTTATAAACCGGAACCATAGGTCGTTTGAAAAGCGACAACTATCTTTGTGAGGCAAAACCCTCATATCTGGGTTCGTATTTATAGTGCATAATTCCTTCGATTAAATCCAGAGCAAAAACTCCCAAGTCCGCATCCATAATAATGTCAATTCTTCGGCAGTTAGTTTTAATCCAATCCTTCACATTGGAAGGGGTTATATTAAAACTAATCATCTCATCATCTGCAAGCAAAGATTTTGCAAGCGTTGATGGTGCACTAAGGCTATAATGATGGCTGCAGAATCTCGCATTGCTGCGATGGTTAGCCTTTCCAATCTTTAGAAACTCGCTATTAAACAAAAACATATATACTGCCATTTTTCCGAAAGGCAACCGTGTAGGTTGTGTATGAGGTAAACCCCTATCAAGTATTTCATATTTTTCTCTGGGAATCGGCTTGCCAATTGCTAAGGAAACTCCCTGAATTAAAGAATCTATTTCATTTGCATAATTCATTTGCTTATCCCCCTAACAAGGGCTGGTCATATTTGAACAATACCTCGTTAATTTCAAAAATATCATATTTTTCGTTGATGATAAAATACTCAATAATGACATCAAATTTTTGGCTGTGAGATAGGGCGTAACCGGCCCGTTTCAAGAGGTTGTCTGTTTCATCAAGGCTAAGCTCTAAGGCAACAGCAATGGCAAGAGCTGTTCGCTTGCTGGGCATATAACCTTTACCAGTTCTTATTTTTGAAAACAATTTTCTGTCAAGGTTGGCACGCTTATAAACCTCCACATCAGTTTTGCCTTTGGCATCTATTAAGCGTAGGAGAGCTGTCGAAAAGGGCTCATCAAGATTATCTATTAAGTCATCAATGCCCGATGGGGCTTTAAGTTCCTCCTCTGAAATTTGCGGCATTGGTGAGTCATATTCTATATGAATGGCATCAGATAAGGCTCTTCGCTCAATATTAAGCAGTTCTCGCCGGGATAGTTTATGCTTTTTGAGATAGTTGTCATCAATATAGCTTGCAACTTCTCCCAGCAGCTTCTCGCTGACCATAAATGCATCTTTATCGAATACGGCTAGATAGATATCCATGTCATGATTGCCAAGAAAATCCTTGATTGCAGTAGTCGCTACCTTGAGCGCTTCATCCTTCGGATATCCATAAATGCCGCTTGAAATAAGAGGAAAAGCGATACTTTTGCACTTATAGTCTTTGGCAAGATTAAGGGAGTTTAGATAAGCTAAGCGGAGAAGTTTCTCGCTTTCCTTGGGGTTTGAAGCATCATAGACAGGTCCTGCAGCATGAATAATGTATCTTGCCGGTAAAGCAAAGCCTGGGGTAATTACCGCTTCGCCTGCTTTTATAGGCGAAAGACCATCGCAGGCTTCCTGTAGTTCATCTTCCCCAGCCCCTTTAAATATAGCACCGCAAACACCGCCACCCATTTTAAGTTCTGTATTTGCAGCATTAACGATTGCATCGGTTTTCATTTTTGTGATGTCCTGACGAACGATTATAAAGGGCATCGGTATTCACCTCACAGTTATTGCAATTCCTTTTTTAGCTTTTCAATAATCAGAGCTTCTCGAGCTTCAAAAAATTCGGGAAAGTTTGTAAATGAAAGATCAATGTTAGAAGGAATTAAATGTCTTTGGCAGTACTCACGTTTGGCTTCTGCCGTGGGTAAATTGGTTTCAAACCACTCTTTATAATCCTTATCCTTTTTTGAAGTGTTATCAAGTCCTTCAAGAAGTTGGAGATTACCAAGATAATTAAAATTGCTAATAAAATCGGTTATATCAACAATTCCTTTTCGGCGTAATTTCCTCTCTGTAAATTCTGCTTTGGGGAATATATGATCAACATGGAATAAATTGTTCATGTCAGCCCAAGGGTAGAGGATGGACATTACAACTAAAGTATCCCCTTGTCCAAATTTTTGGAATAGCAGATTTTCAATATCAGCATCTGTAAACTCATGGGTCCTGTTTGTACCCTTAAATCTGTCAACAATTTTCTCAAAAGGAAAGTTGGCTTTGTCGTTTTTTTGAATAATTTCCCGAATAGGGCGAAGGACGCCATCAGGCTGAGAGCTAAATACACGCTTCAACATGGCGCTGACAAACCATTTCTTAATTTTCCGTACATTCTCTGCGTTTTTAGGAGATGCAGCAAAATTTGTGGGTAATCCCAGATGTTTTATGTAGTAGGCTATAGGGATAAATAAATTATTGGATGTTATATTATCTCTATTGAAGCCCAAGCGGGCAACTAAAGTGACTGCCTCCCTGAGGGCTGTTATGATGTTTTCCCACTCATGCTGAATTTTCATCATATTGGTATGATTAAAATTATCAATCTTAAAAGCAATATCCGGAAAATCGCAGAGTACTAAGCAGGCTTTAAGGATAAAATCTTTATTGACATTAAATCCTCGTCCGATGCGATTCAAGTCATCAACCGCCTGATGGATTTCATCCCGGGCATCCAGCTGGTCCCATTGTGCTGACGCAATAGACAGCAGTAAATCAGAATAACTAAGCTGTGTTCCTCCGCTATTTACCCGTATGAAAATATTGAGTACCTTATCAAGCTCGTTGCTTTTTTCAAGATAATAGCTAATCGTACCGTCACTATGAACGGCTTTCCATAATTTACTCAATGTATCCGTTGCAAAGGTACCCTTTTCTGTGTCATATTCTTTACCTGAATCCTGTGCTGATTTCAGCAAATATGGAACAACCTTTTGCTGCAAGTAAATAACCACATCGGTTAATTCGTTGAATTTAAGTATATCACCCACAGCAAACCAATAGTGATCTTCATCATTGGAGCATTCATCATTAGTTAAAAATGAAAAATCATAAAACCAGTCATCATCTTCAGACTTGCTAAGTAAATTCAAATACAGCTTTCTAACTGGGTAGGCCTTGGGATTATCATAACGGAAATATGGTTTCTTATAAGCGTATGTTCCCATCAGCCCAACATAGAGAGATGTTAGCCGCTGTTGTCCATCTAAAATGGCTGTGATAGATTCACTACCGGTAATGCTTGCTTTGGTGTTGTGACGGCAATCCCTTTCATGATAATTCCTGAGAAATTCATAAAAAACAAATTCATTGCCATTTTGTTTGCCGACTTCCCAAAACAGGAATGAGCCTATGGGATAGCCAAGCATAAGGCTATCAAATAATTGGGTAATCTGGTCTACATCCCATACAAATTCTCTTTGGATAGAAGGTAGCAAATACTTTTTACTATGAATGCTGGCAATAGCTTCTTTTATTGTAAGTGCAGTTTGAAATGCCATTATTTCTCCTCCTGTTAATAATATCTGAAATATTATTCTTCCGTTATTGCTTCCTCATCAAAAATCCGATCAAGTTCAGCATTGGATGTTACACTACGAACTCTATTTCGAATGCTAAGCTTACTCATGTCTAAACGGTAGAAATGATCTCGTTTGTCCGCACCTTTTGCTTTGCGAATAAGTTGTATCCGGCCAAAATATTCACCATGCTTTTCGGCAAATTTTGCAAGACCAACGGCCTTTGGATAGTTATCCTTACGGCTGGGATCATGGGGCTCCAGAATATCAAAAACATACCGATTTGCATTAGTACGAACAACAATAAGGTCTGGGAACATGGGGGTTGTTACACCACCTACTTCGTATGGAATTTCAAGGGACCATTTTTTACGATCAAGATTGCGAAGCCACGCTACTGCACCTTTGGCTTCCTGCATCTCCTCCTCAATAACACCCTTTTCCCAATCTCCTAAGCTAACTTTGAAGTCTCCGCCCTCGGAAGGGATAAAAAGATGATTTTCTAAGGCAATAGCATCTTCCCCTATAGAAAAATCTATAGACTGGGGCAGCTGCCAATCAAGTGCGATTGGAATAGTGGAGGATTGTGCAAGTTTTCTATATGTATCCTTGCGATCTTCCTTTAAGTGGCGGAAGGATGATTGATGGGTATCATATAACTCATTGAATAACCTACCGGCAAATGCTTCAAGCCTATCCATTGCTTCACTGTCACTGGCCAGAACAATCATTTCAGTTTTTACATCTTTGGCTTCACGAGTAGCATGACGAATCCAATACTCTTTGTGTAAGCCTTCGCCGAAGATTTTTCCCGCCCGCTCAAATAGATTATTCATATCAAAATACGAAAGCGAGATAACTTCATTTGATTCCATAATTTTGTTTGCAAAATCACTGCCATAATCGATGGTAAGGGAATAGAGGCCAAAGCCTGTAGTTGCTTTGGATATGGTCTCGAATTTGCCCGATTCTCTTAAAGCAGTGATTTCTTTTTCAAATTCATCAAGCAATTTTTTTAACATAGTCTTGCGAGCCCCTGGTGCAATCATATCTTGGGTAAGGGCACGAGCAAGGGCAATCAGCCTGCGTAGAGCTGGTTGCTTTCTTGCCGAATCTATGCGATATGTTATTAAATTCATATCGCTAAACACATCTGCAAAAGCAGGATTTCTTTTTAATGTGATTAATTCCCTGTGTGAGCCTGTTTCAGCAGGGATATATGCTTCACCATCACGCAGGGCTTGCTCCACCATCTTGACAGTTTCCTCATCGAAGAATGGCAGGTAAAGGCTGACATTATTTAATTCAGCATCGGATTCAACACGGCGGGCAAGAGGGGTACGGATCATCCGCCCCAGCAGCTGAGCAATGTGAGTATAATCACTGGCGTGCCTAAATGACATCATTGTCTCGGCACGAGGGCAGTCCCATCCGGTGGAAAGGTTCATCTTAAAGAACACAACCATCGCCTTTTCATCATGTTCAATTCGGGATGCATCCACTTTGTATATATCTACATCACCTACTTTGATGGTTTCATATTTATCAAATGTATGAATTGCCTCACCGGCACGGAGCTTGCGTCCAAGGGAATCTTCAATTACGGTGATACAATTCTCCAAATCTGTGTGGGTGATCAACCGTTCATTGCCATCTTCCACCTGAACTACAAGAATAGGGCGAACAGGATTTTTAATTTCCTCATGGTCAGAGTAAGCTGCCCAGCGTTCGCATTTATCTTTCCAATTAGCAACAGCTTCTTTAAACATTGTCATATCAGCATTTATTGCAATTTCAGGGAAATGTATTATAATTCTATCTTTCAATAAGCCGGATTCCCGGACATCCTCCGGGGGAACAGCAACTTTTTGGATAGTAGAAGTAGTATCGGCTACAAGTCGTTGAAAACGCTGTGGTGTTGCAGTTACACCTATAACAAGTGGCATGATAGGCATTCCATCTTCTTTGCTGCCTTTAATAAATTTTTGCATAATGGATTGCGCTCTGTTTTCCGCTTGCGGTGTAGCTGTACCTCGGTGTGCCTCGTCTATAACAATAAAAAATGATTTTGGTTGGCGCTTTGCCGTATTGGCAAGTGTCTCCCAAATTGTATATTGGCGCAGGTCCGACTTCTGGGTGAGAAGCTTGTCTGTACCAAGTTTTTGTGTATTTAAAAAATAGATTCCACCCGGTGCAAAATATTCGGAGTCATAGTTGGAATCAATTATGTGGATGTCTCTTGCGCGGAATTTATCTGATTTGCTTTCGATTTTTAAGCGTGTTTGCTCATTTAGCTCAGGCATATCTGAAAGCCAGACAAAAATAGAGTCAGGCTCAGCTATACCGTAAGCATGACCGAAAATAATATCCTCAAACAGAGCGGTCATAATAATTGTCTTTCCTGCGCCCGTGGGAGCGGTAAAGGAAATAACCTGAGGGTCTTTTTCGCTCCAAAGGGTATGTGCTTTTTGTATCTTTTCATGTAAGTCGGCAAGTGCCACTTCTTGAAAAGGAAATAAGGTTGCTCTCATAGACTATTCCTCCTGCTCCCAATTACGAAATTATCAATATAGTCACGATATAACTGGTATGTATGCGTAGCCTCTATACCATCAGACATCTCCCTAAATGCCTCCTCAGAATTCGTGACAAAATACACTGTTTCAATTTTACCGGCATCAAGCAAGTCTTCAGAGAACTTGCCATAACAATCCTCATCAAGCAAAACTGCAAAGGAATTTTGCGGCAGAATCAGTATATCCGGTAATTCTATACCATCTAATTCTGGACGCTCGCCGACAGCTCCTGCCTTTAACCACAGAAGGGGCAGTATTTCATGAAATTGCTGGCCAAGGGAAACACTGTTCTTATCCAAGAAACCAAGCTTAAAGTATTCTACACTGGCGGCAAAGCCTTCACTCATTTGCCGCTTGAATGGTTCAGCTATTGTGATTGTACCGAGTAACTCAACCACTTTTGTTTTTATTTCATTAAAAATCCGGTTCTCTTTTGCAACAATATAGAAATCAGTAATATGTTCCTGGTCTTCAAGAGCTTCAAGCCATTCGTCAGCTGCTTCTGAATCAAAAAGAATTGAAGCGGTGTATTTCTCCGATACTACAAAACGGCTGTCGGCTTTAACGAGGGATTGTGGCAGCTTATTCTTGCCCATAAGAGCAACAATTTGTTTTTTTGCAGCAAGCACAAGTCCTTCAGGGTTTTCTACAAATCCCAGCTGATAAATGGAGCGGTTGACTTCTTTACTCGTTGTCTGATTCGTATAATATTCGCCTGTTAAAACTGTGCCATCAGCTCGTTTGCCAAGGATGCTATATTCCGTACGAGGCCAAGTTACCGAGCGGCATATGCCACGACTTTCCCATTCAGGATCACCTGGCTGATAACCGGCAGCTTTTAAATCCCGTGCCTCAGCTTCTGATACTTCATTGTTGGTGACGAGGATACAGCGGCGCTTGCCGTCATCCTCAGAATTAAGCAAATTAACTGCATGAAGTGTGGTACCGCTGCCAGCGAAGAAGTCGACAATCAATGCATCTTTTTTTCCTTGCACAGCAAATAACAAAGACTCTTGTACGGCATAAAGTGATTTCGGAAATGGAAATGTGAAGCCACTACCAAGTATAGTCTTCAATATTTCCGTGCCATGGGCTTCAGCGTTGAAAAGTCCATCAACCCATACCGTCTTTGGAGGCTCGCTTTCTCTTCGTAATATAACCTCAATCCTTTCGCCACGTTTCTCAATAAACATACGATCCTTAACCGATTCTACAGTACTTCTACTATATCTCCATTTTTTCTCCGTGCCATTTTTATCGATAGGCCAAACGGAATAAGTTCCGTCATCATTAAGTTCAACCTGATTAGATGGGTGCAAATCATCATCCAATAAGTCTCCGAACCCAATAACATTCGATTTGTCATCGATGAAAATTGGATAAAAGCAAGTGGCTCCTTCATAACGCCCCGATGTGCTGCCCCAGCGACGTAGATTATAGACATCACCGCCAGTGTGCGGTTTACGATAAATTACACTTTCTGCTGAGTACGAATAAATAGCATATTCATTTGTTACTGAAAACTTTTTACCCTGTGTACCGCCGGGGTTATGTTGGATGGTAACACAGTTGTGCGTTAATTCGGGGAAAACATCATTAAGAAGAACCCATAAATGGGCATATTCATTGTCATCTATGGTTGTGATTAGCACACCATCCTTTGACAGTAAACGCTTTGCAATCAATAACCGTTTTTTCATCATTGATAGCCATTTGCTATGTCTCCATGCATCTGCAGAATCAACATAGTCATTATTATATTTCCAATCCCTTGCACCAGTGTTATAGGGCGGGTCAATATATATGCAATCCACTTTTCCCTCATAAAGGTATTCTAAAAGTTGAAGGGCGTGGTAGTTGTCAGCTTCAATAATCGTATGCCAAAGGTTGTCATCTGCCGCATTAAGTACTTTATCGATAGGCTCAAGGGAGGGGAAAATAGGTTCCCCAAACTGTGCCACAGATACGATTTCGCTAAGTGGGATGGCTTCAATTTCAAGAGTAATTTTATCCATGCAGGTAGCAGTTTCGCCTTCTATTTCTTTTACTATGTATATATTATTCATTGTGCCTGTTTTCCGGGCAACAAATGAACCTTGTTTAATTGGCACGCTGTAGAGCGGGGTACATTCAGGAACATGCTCCTCGAAAACCAAGCCAAATTTTTTATTTTTACTTAACCGATTTACTTCCTCCGTAAGTCGCTCACGGAGCACCGGATCGGTGATTTGCTGTAGTAAGTTTTTAATAACCGCCATGTAATTTCATCTCCTTAATTGCTGTCAGTTTACTATTCTGTTTCTTGCTCATCATTTGATCCAAAAGTGGATATAGGTTTATGTTTAGTTTCTGCAGTTTTGCGGCTCCAAGATTTGCCGAACAATTCATTTCCTACAGAAAGGCGGAGGACAGTTGCCTCATCAAGCATCCTGTAGGTATCATCTGTATATGTATCTGCCTTATCGAATGCAATAAATACCTGTTTGCCCATATCCCCGCATTCTTGATAAAGGCTTAGTATTTGCTCAAAGTCGGCATCTTCTATGCGCTTAACAATGCTTGAATCATGAATTAATGCAGGAAGGGGGGTTAAAGAAAGCATACTTAAATCGTAGACAACAAGACCTTTATATGCTGTTCCTTCGCTCTTGTCGTTAGGAGTTTCAAACTCAAAGGATTTATCTGGCTTTAATGTCAATACAGGAGTAGCCCTGTCACCGCCGGTAATGATATCGTTAATTCTTTTCATTTCAGCGTTTACTTCAGTTTCCGCACTTTTAAGCGCTTCTTCCTGTTTTCTGCGGAGATTAGCAAGAATATCCTCAATTTCCTTGCGTTTCTTTGATTGTTCCATTTCACTTTGCATAGCTTCATTTTCATCTTCGAGCCTCTCAATCTCACGGGATACCCGGGCATATTGTGTGAGAATAGACTGGGAAAGTGTTTTTGCTACTCCAGTGTCCTCAATCTGTTTTTCATAAGAGGTGATGTCGGCATCTATGTATTCAATTTGCGGTACCAGCTGCGATACCTCTTCCTCAATATCTGCACGGAGGAAGCTATTAATTTTAGCGTGGAAGGTCTCCACATCGTTAAAGGCATCAATATTGGCTTCTGGGAAAAAGCGCAAAAGGGCCGAAAAGTCTTTCCTCAGAACACCATCATTTTCAGGCATATTATTTTGTACAGCGTTAAGCTGCGATGTAAGGAGACTTTTTCTTCTGATAAGCCTGCCCAGCTCTTTTTTTATATTAGCGAGCTTTTCAGCTTGCTTGGAATCAATCCCAAGAGCCTGTAAATTAGCTTCTTCATTTTGTTGGCATAGTTTATCTCTGCGCTTTTCTAAGGCTGTAATTTTTTCCTTATTCTCGCCAATTTTAGCTGTGATGTCTGAAACTGACCGCTCAATTTGTTTGCTTGGTTTAATACCATAGCTTTCTTCGGCAGTTTTAAGCTTCTGTATATCCTGAAATTTGTCCAATAATTTCAGTAGATACTCTACAGCCGTAGCCATAGTTTCACGTTCACCTTGTAAAGGCTTATGTTCATTGTGGTTGCCGTGTCCGTAAATGCGGAAAAAGCGATCGACAATCTCGCTAAAGCTAATACCTTGAAGATGTATCTTATATTCATCAAAAAGAAAGCCCCGATATTTTTGCAAAGGCATTTCTTCAATAACCCGGAACTTACTATCACACCGATTCACAACAGAAGGACGGCTTGTACTTCTGGAAAAGAAGTAGGATATACCGTCAAATTCAAAGATAAAGTCAATTGTGTGATGGTCAATATGATTTATAACATCCTTAGCAGCCTTGGTATAACCATCCCCACCAAAAACAAAGTCTAGTATAAGTAGGAAGGTAGTTTTTCCGATAGCATTACTGCCATCAGAGCTGCCAAGAACAACATTAAGCCCAGTGCGGAACGCTTCCGGCTGAGTTTTAAATTTATCGCATATTATTTGTTTTAACATAGCGCAGAACCTCCATACCTTCAGGAATTTCAATCTGTCCAAGTTTATATAAACAATCAAGAGCATCAAGAAAAACACTTATTTCCGACACTTTTGTCCGTGTTGCTTCAAGTAACTCATGGGGAGTCATATCCCGTTCCTCCAGTTTCTCAAGGATAGGTGCGAACAAGGATATTACGCTATCTGAGTAAGAATTAACTTTGCTTGGCATTCTCATTGAATAAATCACACCTCTTTACTAAGTATCCTATTATTATCTCACAAGCATCTTTATGCTTTTGTCCAACCTGCAAAAACAGATTGTCTATTAATAAATTCATTATGTATTCCTGGGGATCTGCAATATCCCCATTACTTTTAACCCCGCCATCAAGCATCAATGAGGCAGATTTCATTAATCCACCAAACATATTAGTATCAAATCCAATTTCCTGCTCAAGACGGCCGCATATTCCATTTACTGTTTTATAAAGACGAGCCATACTTGCGTTAATCTTATCTTTAAGGAATAGCTCATGGATTTTGCGTTCAATTTCTACTAAGTCTTTCATATCAGTGCCTTCTAAACCCTTGGTGTTTTTTATTTTATGTACTTCTCGTAAAACAGACTCAATTTGATTTTGAAATTTAATCCCGGATATCTTATCGAGAAAGGCCTGAGTTGCAGCACATCTTTTTTTACTCTCCAATAAATCTGTTATTTCATCCGCTGACATTTCTGAGACGATAGGGGCACAATCATCCGAACATAATGCAACAGCATTCTCATATTGGTCTCTTTCATTAGAAGGCTGTTTTAAATATACAATTTCATAATTTCCAACAGGTATTTTCCCACGCTTTGGAATGCCTAGTTTTTTGCCACATTTTAAGCAGTTACCGTTTGCTTCTGATAGCAAAGTAACCAGTAGGGAATCCTCCTGTACAGTTGCAGGTTTTAGCAACTTAATTTTATCTACAACATATCCTGCTACATCCTCAGCAAATTCTGTATCGGCCTTACCATTTTTAATATTAGTTAGGGAAAAGCTCGCTGTTTTATCAATAATTAAATTAATCTCATCAATGCGGGAATTAAACGAAACTATATAGTCGTAATCGATTGACTCTATTATTTTCTTGCCATATCTGTTTGTTGTTTTTGTAGCGATATATAGAAAAATGCCTGCCAAGAACGAATGAAATGAGAATTCAGCTTGGACTGCCAATTCTTTCTTTGTAATCCCATTGACTAATTCAATATTCGTATCATCCTCAATGCCATGCATTTTATTTTTAATCATCTCAGGCCTGTCATTGGCGATAATATCTTTGAAAGCAAGAATTATTTGCCTTGATAAATTTTCATTTAAAAGTCCAAGGACATGGTCTTTAAAATATAAAGCTACTTCTTGGGGATTAGCGGTACGGGCTGGGTCAGTAACATCTTTAGGTAAATTTTGCACGCAACGCAATAATTTAGAGGTAACATCCTCACGAACCCTGTCGGGGTTTTCCTGTCCGGCAAAGGTGAATTCATAATTTGGGGCAACAGAATGAAGCAGTGCCTCACACAGCTGCTTATTATCAACATTAACTGTCTTACACGAAACAAGCACAGCAAGGTATGAACCAAAACATAACCTCATGCCGACCCCTCCCTTTCAAGTGAAACGTTGTCTATTTGTTGTCCTCGTCGACATAGTCGACAATATCTCCAATATTGCATTTGAGTGCCTTACATATACGCGCCAAAATATCCATGCTGACCGGAAGATCCTTGCCTAACTTCGCCATTGTAGTGCTGGTTATGCCGGTTTCAGCCATCAAATCTTTTTTTATCATCTTTCTATCTATTAATAACTTCCATAGCTTATTGTAGCTAAACGCCATAGTATCGCCTCCAAATGAATGTTGCTCCAAAACAATCTGTCTGGAATATTTTATCATATGCCCTTGCTAATATCAAGGTAAACTTTATAAACGCTGATATTGGCTTTACAAATTACAATATTTAAATAGAAAGCTGAATATTCATTAAAAATTAGCTACTCTCACTCTATGATATAGCTATTCCCGCTCCTCCAAGCTCGTCCTATTAATTAGTAAGCTGTTATTGTGCAAGGCAATAGCAGCTTTTTTATATGCCCAGGTAGCGCGAATTCAATCGAAGGGAGGGATATTTGTATGAATGAGATTAGGAATCTTAGCAAAAAACGTGTCGGTGATGTAAGTGAGGATGGACGGATGTTCGTGATACAAATCAAAGACTGCATTACTCGAATTAGGGCAAATGCAGACGGAACATTAGAAATTACTCATGAACATGTAAAACCAGCAGTGTAAGTAAAATCTCAACATAATGAAATCCGCCAGAACGCAAGACGACAGTGCGGAATCCTCTGATAAAGGGGGTTCTCCTGCCGTCTTGTTTCATTTTACGGATTCATCGGCTCTGGCGGATTTCAAAAATTTGAAATTCAAAGGAGTCGATTTAAATGAAAAAACATAGAAAACTTTCAAAACAACCCATAGCAAAGAAGAATTATCAGATAAGAATACAGGATAATCTTGTACCCGTTACTGAGGAAGTCTATTTGACTTATTACCGCATGAGACGTCGTGAGCTTCACTTACAGGAAAAGGATGTAAAGCATGGTGTATTTTTTTACAGTGCCCTGGATACAAGTGAAACAAATGGAGAAGATGCAATCCCCGATTTAATCTCGCCTCGTGTTGAGGATATTGTTGTGGACAAGCTTATCGCAGAGAAACTCCACGAATGCCTCGCACAGCTTCCAAAGGAGGAACAAGAATTGATTTTTGCTTTGTTTTTCAAGAATAAAAGCGAGCATCAGCTGGCAGCAGAGACCGGTATTCCTCGCATGACAATCCACAATAGGAAGAAACGAATACTGGCCAGATTAAAAAAACTTTTAGAAAAGTAAAAATAGTTTGGTCCAACCCCCTCACGAAACCGGATTAGTAGTGAGGGGGTTTTTTATACCCCGATTGTTCTTTGAAAATTTTATATCCAATAACCTAAATACTTTAGCTGACGGTGCTTTAAAAGGCAAAGCGACTTCCGGGATGCGCCAAGACCACCTGTAGGATTCCAATGAAAAAATTAAAATCCTATCAAAGACGGCCAAATAAGGTGCTAAGCGGTACCCATCCGATGGTAAAACAGGCTGTGGCAGCCTGTTTCGCAATAATCCCGTCAGCCTATAATGATACTTCTGTCCAGTCACAGCCCCCCTTAAACGGGGGATCACGCAATGAGGGCAGTCGGCGGAGATCCCGGCGAGGGTGAAAGTCCCATGATGCGGTATAGCTAACCGCAGTTTAGGTTATTGCCATTAGTGCTTGGGAAGTAGTGTCGAATTAAGCACATAGAAAAAAACTTAATGTCAGAAGCCATGCAAACCGCTCTGTATACGTAAACAGAGTAATCACAAGCAGAGCGGTTTGTATTTTTGTGCCATTAAGCAGATAAAAGGAGGTGAACCTTTTGCAGGAACAAAAAAGAATTATAAGACGTGGAGATGTTTTCTATGCTGATTTATGTCCAGTTGTGGGCTGTGAGCAGGGTGGTATCCGACCCGTGCTTATTATACAGAATGATATAGGAAACCGTTACAGCCCCACGGTCATTGTCGTAGCTATAACCAGCAAGCTTAAAAAGGAGCTGCCCACTCATGTGGAAATTGGGTGTATGGAGCCGTTACAGAAAAATTCGGTGGTACTGCTGGAGCAGATACGCACTATTGATCGCATCCGGCTTTTGGAATACATAGGAAGCCTAAGTGAGTTGCGGATGATTTCAATTGACCAGGCATTGTCTCTTAGTTTAGGGCTAACAACGGCTAAAGTTATACGGACAAAATAATGCGGTTATGAAAAGGAAAAATCACATTAGATACAGGGAGGATATATTTATGTCAAAGGAACAAACAGCTAATGAAGTAAAATATAAAATCACATTGAAGTACTTGGGAATTCTGCTTCGTAACGGCCTAATAACCAATGAAGAATATGAAGAAATCGATGCTTTGAACCGCCAGACCTTTCTTCCCCAACTTGCAAAAGTATATGTGTAATAACAGTAGCTATTCTAAAACTTGTGTGGTAATGTGTGTTGCTAACAGAGGAAAAATCTGTTAGAAAGGAGGAAACGATCATGGCGGGCAAGCAGAAAAAAGTAAAAAAGATAACAAAAATAAACCCTGTAAAACCTCAGGTAATGATGCAGCTTCAGCCTACAAAACGCGTCTGCGCCTACTGCCGTGTCAGTACGGATTCCAGAGAACAACAGAATTCATTTATTGCACAGACAGCCTATTACGAAGAACTGATTAGCAAAAGAAGTGATTGGCAGTATGTCGGAGTTTATGCGGATGAAGCACGAAGTGGAACGAAGCTGCAAAAAAGAGATGACTTTTTGCGCATGATAAAAGATTGTGAAGCAGGAAAAATAGATATGATCATCACAAAATCGGTAACCCGCTTTGCAAGAAATACCGTTGACAGTATAAAGGCAATCCGTAAGCTAAAACTGCTTGGCATTGCAGTGTTTTTCGAGAAAGAAAATATCAACACCTTATTCGAAAGCAGTGAGATGCTCTTGACCATCTTAAGCTCTCTGGCACAAGGAGAGGCAGAAAGCATTTCAACCAACAATAAATGGGCAGCAATTAAACGGTTTCAAGACGGCAGCTTTAAAATAGGAACACCCGCCCTCGGATATATTAAAGATGGAGGGGGTGAGCTGGTTATTGATGAACAGGAGGCAGAAACCGTCCGCTATATTTTCAAACAGTATTTAAACGGCAAAGGCTCCTATGTTATTGCAAGGGAATTGACTGAGAAAGGAACACAAACCATTCGAGGCGCTGAAAAATGGTCAGATGGAGTGATAAAGGAAATTCTTCTTAACCCAATCTATACAGGAAACTTAATATTGCAAAAGACATTTACTACTGAGGTAATCCCCTTCAAGCGAAAAAGAAATAAGGGTGAGCTACCTCAGTATTTTATTTCTGAGAATCATGAACCCATCATCAGTGCGGAGGAAGCGGAAGCGGTTAAGGAAATTTATGAATACCGTCGTAAGCAGATGAAAACTGATACTACAAAATCGCTGAACAGATATGCTTACAGCAGTAAGATTATATGCGGGGAATGCGGAAAGGTGTTTAGAAGGCAGAAAATTTATATCGGGAAGACTTATGAGAAAGTGCAATGGTCTTGTATCCAGCATATCGAGGATAAAGAAAAATGCAGTATGGTAGCAATTAGGGAGGATATTATACAAGAAGCATTTACCCTGATGTGGAATAAGCTCTCCGGCAATTACCTGGAAATCCTTTCTCCCATGCTGGAATCCTTACGAAAGTTGCGTGCAGATGAACAGCAGGAAAAGGACATCAGAGAGTGTAATGAAAAAATAATGGAACTGTCGAAGCAGAGTCATATCTTAAGCGGTGTAGCTGCAAAGGGATATCTTGACTCTGCTATTTTTATAGAGAAACAGACTGCCCTGCAAATAGAGTTGGATGCCATGCGAAAAAAGAGGAAAGCCCTGCTTGATGACAGTGGGTTTGAAACAGAGATTTTTTATACTGAACAGCTTATAGGACTGTTGGAAAACAATCCGGGGATACAGGATACATACCGTGAGGATTTGTTTTTAGAAACAGTGGATCAGATTATTATAAAGGAAGGAAAGACTGTAACCTTCCGACTAAAGAATATGCTGGAATTTTCAGAAGCCTGTGGAAAGGAGGATAACAAAGATGCAAAGACATACACCGATAGGGTTCCGGATGCGAAACGGAAAGATATATGTTGAAGAAGAAAAAGCAAAGGTAGTAAGAAAGGTTTTTGTTGATTATCTTTCGGGGCTCTCTACCTATGCAATAGCAAAGGAACTTACAGCAAAGGGATTTCCAAATGCAAACAACAAACCATCCTGGAACCATGGCTCTGTCGGCAAGATTTTAGAAAACATAAAGTATTTGGGCGATGAGATGTATCCGCAGATGATAGAAACGGAAATTTTTGAACAGGTACAGAACCGAAGGCAAGAGCAACGTAAAAAACTCGGAAGGGTTATGCAGCCAAATAGCATGAACAATCAAAGCTCATTCAGTGGCAGACTTTGGTGCGGTGAATGCGGTGAGGTATTCAGAAAATATATAGAGAATAGTGGCAAACCCTCTGAAAAAAGCAAATGGAAGTGCAAGCATTATATTTATAAAAACAGAGTTCATTGCAACTGTGGGGTAATTACAGATGAACAGATCAAAGAAGTTTTTATTCTTGCGGTAAACAAGGTAATAAGAACTCCTTCTTTGCTGCAGAAAAAACAAAGAGAGATTCCAAAGTGTTATTCACCAGAATTTCGGAAGCTTGATCAAAAGATTAAAGACATGGAAGCAGACGAACAATTTTCCTCCAAAGAGCTGGCGACGATGATTTTCCAAAGGGCAGCACTCCTTTATCAAACTGCACAGGTGCATGACTACGAACATCATACGAAAAACATAATGCAAGCCCTTTCAGGCAGGGAACAGCAAACCGAATTTAATGAAGAATTATTTTTACAGACAGTCAAAAAACTGGTCATCTATGAAGATGGACGAGTTGAAATAGAATTTATTAATGGACTGATTGTCCATTAAACTTATAGAAAGGGGGATAAATATGCAAGCAGTTAAAAAGAAAAATGTATCTATCATACCTTCACAACCAGCATATGACAGGAGCATCAAGGTACAGTTAAAAGCATTAAGGGTTGCAGCTTACTGTAGAGTCAGCACTTTGCTGGAACAGCAGGAAAGCAGTTACGATGCTCAGATATCTTATTATACAGAGAAAATTCAGCAGAATCCAAACTGGAAACTGGCGGGCATTTACGCAGATGACGGGAAGTCTGCAACCAATATGAAAAAAAGAGATGACTTTAACTCCATGATTGATGACTGCATGGCAGGAAAAATCGACTTAATATTGACTAAATCAGTCAGCCGTTTTGCAAGAAATACAGTAGACTCCCTGCAAACCATAAGAAAACTGAAGGAGAAAAATATCGGCATCATTTTTGAAAAGGAAGGCATCAATACACTGGAGGCGACAGGCGAACTTTTAATCACCATCTTAAGCAGCCAAGCACAAGAAGAAAGCCGTAACTTAAGTGAAAACACACGCTGGGGAATCGCAAGAAAATATGAAAATGGTGTGGTGCTAGTCAATCACAAAAAGTTTTTAGGATACACAAAAGATGAGGATGGCGAGCTGGTCATCGTACCGGAACAAGCGAAGCTTGTCAGAAGAATCTATCGTCTTTATCTTGAGGGGCTTAGCACACAGCAGATAGCGAATACCTTTATGGAAGAAGGTATCAAGACAGTGACTGGAAAGGATAAATGGCATGATACTGTCATCGCAAAGATACTCCAGAACGAAAAATACATGGGCGATGTACTGCAACAAAAGACATATACGGTGGATTTTCTTACAAAAAAGAGGGTAAAAAATGACGGCATCGTGCCTCAGTATTATATTGAGGATAACCATGAAGCAATTATCCCAAAGGAGCTTTTTTACCAAGTGCAAGAAGAAAGAGCAAGACGAGCAAGCCTTCATAAGCCGTCCATTGCCAGGCGAGCTAAAAAAGAAAAAAGTAAGTACAGTTCTAAATATGTACTCTCAGACATTCTTGTCTGCGGAGAATGCTCCCACCCTTATCGCAGGCAGACCTGGTCAAGGAATGGAAATCTTACTCCCGTGTGGCGATGTGAAAGCAGATTATTAAATGGAACAAAAAAATGCAAGCATTCCGCCACCTTGAAAGAAAAACCCCTACAGGAAGCAATTATGAAGGCTGTGGATAGTGTAGTTGAAAATCAAAGGGAGCTTGTAGGAGCATTCAGGGAGAATGTGATCCGGGTGATCGGTAACTACACAACAAAAAACATAAAAACAGAGTTTGATGAGGAAATTAACAAACTGCAAAAGCAGCTCCTTAACTTAATCGAAGAAAATGCAAAGCAAAGAGCCGTCAATGAAGATTTTGATGAGCAGTATAGAAAAATTGCAGAAGAAATACAATCCCTTAAGATGAAAAAATTAAAGCAGGCAAGGGAACAGAAGTTGGCCGATGATTATGAGCAAAGGGTGGATGGAATGGACTCTTGCCTTGGCAGGGTAAGCTGCAGGGTCGGAGAGTTTGATGAGGATTTAATCAGACGCTTGATACTTAGAATCAAGGTAATAAATGAATCCAAAATTGAAATTCACTTTAAATATGGCATCATTATGGAACAAGAGATTGAGTTTTATGAAGATTAATACGATGATGAAGGCCTTAATGGATGCTCCGGTGTGTAGAATTAGGCAGGGGTGGGGTTCCCACTCCTGCTGAAAACTACTAAGACTAAAATCCTCGGTCCGCTGAGGGTTTTACTGTTAGTAGTTTTTTCTTTACAAATAATACATCGAAAAATGGTATTTATTGTGTTATGATTAATATAGGGTAGTGTAAAAAGATATATTCACTAAAGACTTAGGAAAAGTAATTGTGGATATTAAGATTGAAATATGTAAACAAACTTATCCGTATAAAGAGAGGTTATAGGAGAGTGTTTTTATGTGGAAGGATAGTGAAACAGAGCTTGATTTTTTAGATTATGATTATTTAATTAATGTTTTAAAACATACCATTACTGATGATAATTTACTTCCTGCCAGTATAGGCGTCTATGGGGATTGGGGAAGTGGTAAATCAAGTCTTATGTATATGTGTAAGAAAAGACTTGAAGAGGAAGATGAAAAAATTAAATGCCTTGTGTTTAATGGATGGCTTTTTGAAAGCTATGACGATGCTAAGTCTGCAATTTTAGGTTCTATTTTAGATGAGATAGCAAAGCAAAAAAGAATGTCTTCAAAGGCAAAAAACATCTTAAAAGGTTTATATGATAGTGTTGATAAATTTAAACTTGTAAGAAAAGGGGTTAAAGTAGGGGCAGATTTACTGCTTACAGGTGGTTTAGGAACTCTTGCTGATATAACAATTAATTCTGTAGTAAAGCAGATATCAGATCAAGCAGATGATATTGATTTTGATGAAATTAAAGCAGCAATTAATGATGAATTAAATAACAAAGAATTGCGTGAGGATATTCGTAAGTTTCAACAGGAATTTGAAAAATTACTAGAGGCTACAAAAATTTCAAGGCTGGTTGTATTCATTGATGAATTAGATAGGTGCAATCCTAATACGATTTTGGATACTTTGGAAGCTATGAAACTATTTATGTTTCATGGGAAAGTAGCCTTTGTCATTGGGGCAGATGAACGTCACATTTCTTATGCCGTAAATAGTAAGTATAAAGAAATTGAAGGCAGTCAGATTAGTATTGGTAAAGAATATCTTGAAAAACTAATTCAATATCCGATCAGAATACCAAAATTGAATGAAGATGAAGTCGAAATTTATATTGCATGTTTACTTTTCCAAGAAGAGCTACCAAATGAAATATTTAATACCATAATAGAAAAAATTAATAATGACAGACTTGAAGATTTTACACAGTTTTCTCTAAAAAAAGTTATTGATGGAGTTGTTGAAGAAGAGGAATTAAAATTAAAAGCTACAGAAGGTATGATTGTTGCAAAACAGCTTGCGAGTGTATTGTCCAAGGGATTAAGTGGAAACCCACGACAATGCAAAAGATTTTTGAATTCCCTCGATATGCGTATTAAGATGGCTAAATATAAGCACAAAACCCTGGATCGTAAAGTGTTGGCAAAAATCATGATGTTAGAATACATAAAGCCAAGCTTATTTAAGTCTATTGCTGAATTGTCCGCTGCTGGCATTCTATCTAAAGAGTTATCTATATTTGAAGAAGAAAAGTCAGAAGAGTTAGAAGCTCTTAAAATTTGGAAGGATGATGTTTGGGTACAAAACTGGTGTAAAATAGAACCTAAATTAGCTAATGAAGATTTAACATTATATTTTTATTTTACCAGAACATCACTTGATGAAAAAGTAAAATATATGAGTTCAAAATTGTCTCCGACAGCACAAGATATCTTTGATAAGTTAATTTCTAAGTCTGACTTACAATTGAAGAATGCTATTAGTAAAGCCAATACGATTGGTGACAGTGAGGCGGCGAAAATTTTGGAAGCAGTATTTAATTCTATAATTGCAGACACCAGTATAGATAAAGTTAAATTTGATGCCTTTATTGCTTGGGGAGGTTCAAGAGAAAGCTTGTATGCAGAAACATTTGCACATCTTAAATCGCTTAAAGGAAGTCAGATTACGATGGGATTTGCACCAATGCTTGTTGCTTTTGCCCAAAAGTCCCATAAAGTTTTAGAAATGAAAGAGATTGCAGATGCTTGGATTATAGACAACGACAGGTTAAAGGCTGTGTTTAAAGAATTAAAATAAGGGGGGAAGTGTATGGGAACTTCAAGTATATATCATGGTAAAAATGATAGAAATCCATTGTTGCCAGATGACTACGATGGAGAACAGAAAAGTGATATTATTCAAAATGCTCCAGTGAAATGGAAGACTGTAAAATCGGATATGTCAAAGTTTATTAATAGTGGCGGTCATAGGGGTTCCGCAAGCCATATTGCAAAACAGTATATTAAGGCATCTGGTGGTTCCCATAGGATGGCAGCTCAATCAACTTCTGGCATTCGTACGGGTAGTGGATTAGGGACATTCTTCAATGGTATCCGAACCGATGGATTTGCTACAACATTTAGAAATCTGGGAATAGAATTCTCAGGCAGAAGTGTAGAAGATATATTTTCTCAGTTAATAAATGTACTTGCTCCGGCTTCTAATACAAAAGAAGATATTGTTGCAAAAGAAGCTGCAGAAGAAGCGTTGTCAAAAGTATATGATTATGTTGAGAATAATAAGATGGATTTAGAATGCTTAGATAAGATGCCACTCAATTTAATGAATGAGGCTCTATACGAATATGTTGGAGCATATATATGGGCATTGATGATGAAAGATTTGGGAAGTAGATTTGAAAAATATATAGATGATTCTAAGCAAACTCAATCTCTGGAACAAGAATTCAAAGGGTATATATTTAGTACTGTGAGAGTTGAGTTTGGGAAAAAAGGGGATATTATAAATCAGGATGTTCGCGCATCCATTACAGAACTTTATGGTAAATGCCTTGAAGTATTGGAGGGTACATTATGATTATAAATTTTAGAACAGATAATGACGATGAATTTATCCCGGAAAATCAAGATGTTATGATAAACTTTGCAAATGACAGTAGTTTCTCCTTTACCTTCTGGAACAATAAAAATAAAATGCCGCAGTGGTATGGATTGGAATCTATTGATTTGCTATATATCTCTTTAGCAGTCTTTGCAGCTGATAGAATAGTATTGCGTAGTAATTCGATAGATGGCTGGAGCAGAAAGATGGAACTATATATCCCCGTATTGGAATTTGAAAAATGGGAGTTAAATTGTGGATTACTCGAAAAAATGATTAGTTTTTTAAGTGGTGATTACTGGACATTTCATTTTAGAAAGAGAGAACTTACAGCAAGAGAGATTAACCATAAAGAAAGAATGGAAAAGTCTAAAAAAATAGCAAAGAATTATGATCGAGTTTGTATGTTTTCAGGTGGTTTGGATTCTTTTGTAGGAGCGGTTGATCTTTTGGAAAATAGTCATGGTAATAATCTATTCATTAGCCATTATGGTGGTGGAAAAGGAACAAAAGAATACCAAGACATATTAAAAGAAAGAATCATTAAAAAATATGGTATAGAAACACGGGATTTTCATCAATATTATGCAAAAGTAGTAAATGGAGTGGAGGATACAACAAGAACACGCTCGTTTATGTTCTTTGCACATGCTATTACTGTTGCCTCTTCTTTAGGAAAACCGATAGATTTGTTAATTCCCGAAAATGGTTTGATATCATTGAATATTCCGCTCACATTTTCAAGATTTGGCACCAGCAGTACGAGAACTACGCATCCATATTATTTAAAGCTTTTTCAAAAACTATTAAATAATTTAGGAATTCTTATAACATTAAAGAATCCATATCAATTCCATACAAAAGGTGAGATGTTATTAAATTGCATGAATCAAGACTTTTTACAAAACAACTTAGATAACACAATGTCATGCTCACATCCAGATAACGGCAGAATGTTAAAAGAAACTCAGGCAAGGCATTGTGGCTATTGCTTGCCGTGTGTAATCAGACAGGCAGCAATCAAAAAGTCAGGTTTTCATGACGAAAGTTCTTATCGAGATAATAGATTTGTTAGTGGTGAAACTGCAAAAATGAATTTAAACTCATATAGAATGGGAATTGAGAAATTCAATCCTAAGTATGCATTTATGACTATTCAGAAATCTGGAGCTATTACGGAAAATATCGACCAATTCACACAGCTATACATTAGGGGAATGAACGAGATCATGGAATATTTGGAGGACATAGAATGATTTCCTTTTCCATGGATGCACATATGCATTTTGACTTATATAGAGATAGAAAGGCTGTAGCGGATTATATTGAATGCATGAGATCATATACAATAGCTGTTACTAACCTACCAGTCCTATTTGAAAAGTATTATCCAGACTATCAACAGTATAAGTATATGAAGCTGGCGCTCGGATTTCACCCAGAGCTTGCTTGTGAATATCAGGATCAGTTATCCATTTTTATCAAAAATGTTGATAAAACAAGATATATAGGGGAAATAGGATTGGATTTTTCAACACCTGATTTGAATAACAGAAAAAGTCAGGTAAAAATATTTTCAGATATTATTCAGATTTGTAGCGAGCATAAAAATAAAATTCTTAGCATTCATTCAAGAAAAGCGCAGAAAGAAGTAATGGATGTCTTGAAAGGCTTTCAAGGGGCTGTTATTTTACATTGGTATTCCGGATCAATTGGAGAACTAAAGAATGCACTTGAAAGAGGCTATTATTTTTCTATAAACCAACAAATGGTTCGTAGCAGTTCTGGCAAGAGGATAATTGATACTATTCCAGTAGATAAAATACTGATAGAGAGTGATGCTCCATTTACGTATGGTTTAAAAGATAGATATGATTTATTTTTTGTAGATGAAATATATTCTTATCTAGCTAAAACAAGAAATCTGTCATTAGAAGATATTTCTAAAGTTATAAAAAATAATTTTAACAGAATTCTTAAATAGTAATACTATAAGGCGTGCCCCATATGATGATAAGCCCAGAAAGGTATTGTGAAGAGTATTTGAAAGAAAATCTTTAATGCGTACGTAGTTTTAGACGAGATACAATGGGAAATTGGAATTGAGTATGATAACGGACACAATAGGGTCCATTTTGATAGGGATAATTCTTACCCATATAATTTCAATGATTTTAAGGCAATGTTCGATATCGAGGAAAATTGTAAGAATGCAAAATAAGAAATCAATCTGGATTTGAGGTGGGAATATGAGTAAAAAGGAATCTGATGGAAAGTTGTACAGGGTCTATAAAAAACAAGATAGTCATATTAATACAAAAGTGAACGAGGATGGGAGGAAGGCTGCTATCCAGTTTGGTGAAAATAACAATTTGAACGGTCCCGTTGATATTGAAGAGGTTGATATAGATGAAATTATATTAAGCCGAACATCAAGAGAAATGGATCCATATGTACAGATTATTTTAGACGAGGTAGTTGCCCCAACTATACGATATTGGTTAGAATTAGGGTCTGATAAACTATTATGTTACATTTCTGATAAGGGAATACCATCAGCAAAACATACAATTAAGAAATTTGTAGAAAACAATAAGGTTTATTTTGAAGGCATAAAAGATGGACTTGTTGGTAAAGAAATTAAAGCAATCACAATATTACAGAAAGCAGAAGAGAATAAATCAATTACATCAGTTGAAGTGGAAAAGGTTAAAAATCAAAATTTTGATAAAGAGTTTCATAGCCAAGAAGAGATACAGCAAGTTATAGCTATTTTGCAAAAGAGTGTTCTTGTCACAGCAACTTGCATAAGAATACTAACTAATGCCATAGTTTTCGACGATGGAACAGAACCAGACAAGCTTGAGGTATTGAAGAAACAGTTGGAGGAATTAGGCACAAAAGAGGTCATGAACCAGATTAGTCTTATGCTTGAAGAAAAGAACAGAAACCTTTTGGATGAGGGCTCATATCAAGTTCTGTCGGCTTTCAGTCAAGGAAACCTTATTGTTAGCGGAAAAACAGTTCCAATTACTAAATATATTAATTAAAATAAGAAATAGAAGAAAAGACTATACTAATGCAAATTTCAACTGATAAAGAAAAATGCTAAGCAGGACGAAGGAATCAATTCTTGTTAAAAACTGCTAAGACTAAAACCTTCAGTGCTCTGAGGGTTTTATTGTTGGCAGCTTTTATCTTTGTTAAATCAAGCATCAAAAACAAGAGTTGCCATGTTGCAATTAGCACAACTATTCTGTAAAAAACAAGTGTTGAGCGCCGGAATTATTGAAAATATACCCTGACGCCAAGGGGGTACCAGGCCCGATGGTCATCAGAATCACAGCAACAAGGCATGTTGAGACGGTTGTGAAGTTCGAAAGACGATAAAAGCGAGTAAAATCAATGGATAAAGCCCCTTGAGTGCGAAGTTTGCGCTCAAGGGGCTTTGTGTGTGTAAACATATCGACTTGATAAACAACCAATATAGAACGCTTGTTCTTGATAAATATATCAGGTATAATAATATTTATCGAGATAAAGAGAATCATACATAGAAAAAAGTGATAAGCACAAATTTCATTAATTACAGGAGCCATAACAGATACGAGGTGGTGAAACAATGAATGTTAATGAAATCATAAAGGCCTGTCATGAATTTATAACTCGTGCCCCCGAGAATTATATCAATAAGGACGATGCAATCAGAGCGGACCTCGTCGGCATGAAAATTTTCGACGATCCCCTTATAAAAGTGGCGTCAGCTGAGGACCCAATGTTTATTGAGCTTAGACAGCCTACAATTATTCACCCCAATGTCATGCTGCCGAAAGACTGGCTGGCTGATGCTGAAAGCGTCATATCCTTCTTTCTGCCTTTCACAGAAGAGATCAGGAACTCCAATACTCAGAGTTATTTCTATCCCTCGGATGAATGGCTCCATGGGAGGATAGAAGGCCAAATCGTGATTGGATTACTTGCGGATCACTTAATAGATCTATTGACTGAAAAGGGCTATCATGCAATATATCCCTCCGGTGACAGCCGCTTTAAAATGCTGGAACAATTTAAATCAAACTGGTCTGAAAGACATATCGCCTACATTAGCGGTCTTGGTACCTTCTCCCTGTCAAAAGGCTTGATCACCGAAAGGGGAGTTGCAGGAAGATTCGGCAGCATTGTTACGGACCTTTATATTGAACCGACTTCCCGGCCCTATTCCACACCTTTTGAAAATTGCACCACGTGTGGAATGTGCGCTCAAACCTGTCCAATAAATGCCATCGAGTGCAAAAAAGGTGTAATATTCGGCAAAGATCATCCCGCCTGCAGTGCCTATTTGGAAAAGCTGAGACTGGATCCCCATGGTCCAAACCGGAGAATCCGCTACGGCTGCGGTAAATGCCAGGTAGGCGTCCCCTGTCAAGGCATGATTCCAAGAGGTTAACTAACAACATCAGAATTAAACAACCATTGAAACATCTCTTGAGCCTTACTCGTTCAGAACCATCTCTGAAAAATAATAATTCTTTCCATCATAAACATTCACATGGTAGGCGAGATGATCATAATCAGAGCCCAGTGCTTTGCCGATGGTCGCATAAAGAAAATCCTCACTCCGCCGTTCTGCGTACTAGTCAAAACGAATGGTCTCATTCAAAGTCGTTCCAAATTCCAATCAGGATGCGCCTTTGAGAACAGCGTAAATTCAACGTTTTTAATTTTGGGATCTCAAATTAGCTTTGATGATTTGTTTTATACCGATATCGGAATGATGTTTACAATATTCCGATATCGGTATATTATGTTTTTGAGGTGATCTCCATGAAGTATATGAGTATTTCAGAAGCCAGCATCAAGTGGAAGATCAGTGACCGAAGAATACGTGTACTTTGCAAAGAAGGACGAATAGAAGGTGCTGTAAAATTCGGGCGAAACTGGTCAATTCCATATGACGCAACAAAGCCTGCCGATGCCAGAATAAGTCAAAATAAAACATACAAGGGTATTGCCTATGATTTTGGCAGAATTGATGATATGAAAAGAAAAATTGACCTTCATAGACCGTTTTCTAAACGATTGGCAAATTCGCTGCATGAAAAACTGGTCATTGAATGGACCTATAATAGTAATGCCATAGAAGGAAATACGTTAACTTTATCAGAAACGAAAATTGTTCTTGAGGGAATAACTATTGGCGGAAAAAGCGTCGTGGAACATTTAGAGGTAATCAACCATCGTGAGGCAATTCTTTTTTTGGAAGAAATGATTAATAATAATGAGCCTTTATCTGAATGGAATATAAAGAGTATTCATGCCCTGATTCTTAAAGAAATAGACAATCAGAATGCGGGCAGGTACAGGATGGAAAATGTGGTGATTGGTGGTGCGGTTCATATTCCGCCTAAGCACTATGAAATCTATTCGCTTATGCAAAATCTTATTCTAGAGTATAATGAAGAATGGAAGTCCTATCACCCGGTGTTAAGAGCAACACTGTTGCATGGCGAATTTTTAAAGATTCATCCATTCATTGATGGTAATGGGAGAACATCAAGATTGCTTCTGAACTTTGAACTTATGAAAAATGGATATACACCCATAATCATAAAGAAAGAAAATCGGGCAGAGTATTATAACGTGTTGGATCATGCCCATACCACAATGGATTATCATCCTTTTCTTAAGTTTGTTGCTAAGTTGGTGACTGAATCTGAACAGATGTGGTTGTCATTGCTTGAATAGAAAACGTCGTTATTTGACTGTTACGCCCAAATCAAGATCAATTAATTGGATCCCAATCCGGGAGGTGAAGCCCTTGACACGCAGTGACCTCATCAACTTCTGTCTGACCTTTCCCGCCGCCTATGAGGATTATCCCTTTGACGACATGACGGACGATCGTGCGTGGTCGGTGATGCGGCATCGAGGGAACAAGAAATCCTTCGCGCTGATCTATGAGCGCCATGGCAAACTATGTGTGAACCTGAAATGTGAACCTATGGAAGCGGACTTCCTGCGAAAGGTCTTCGCGGATGTGACCCCGGCTTATCATATGAATAAAACCCACTGGAATACCGTGACTCTTGGAGGAGATGTGCCTGAGGATGACATCATGCGGATGATCGAGAGGAGCTATGACTTGATCAAGCCAAAATTGAGGAAAAAAATTCGCGAGTAACCTTATGACGAATAACAACACTGATAGATGCAGTGGGAAGTTTGACCACAGACATCTATCTGTTCAATCCAAAGATAAGAAAATGCCTGCTGTCATTCAATCTGACAGCGGGCATTATGCAAAATGAGGTGTTTCAAACTTGCCGAAGATTAAATTCAAGTCTCGTGCAATCAGATAATCCTATTCCAACAGCAACGCCAGCGCGTTCTCAACAATGTCTCTTCTGCGTATCAGTTCTTTTTCCGGACTTAAAGAAGGGTCTCCGGTTGGGTACGGGATGGCCTGAGCCCCATAGATCCTGACTGCACCTATCGTTTTTGAAATCGGAGTCACCGTACACACGTGGACACCGGGTATACCTGCTTTTTCAAGCTCTTTGACTATCGCTGCGCCGCAACGGGTGCAGGTACCTCATGTCGATGTCATCAAAACGCCGTCAACACCAGCTTCCAACAATTGGGCCGCCATTTCTTTGCCCATCCTGACGGCATCTGCGACAGAGGTTGAATTTCCTGTGGTCACCATCATATAAGGATAAAGCGAACCAATTTTGCCTTCTTTTTCAAAATGCCTCAGGATGTCAAGGGGGACAACCCGGTTTGGATCTTTATTTGCGTACACAGGATCATATCCGGCGTGGACAGATTGAAAGACGCCTTCTTCAAGCTGATCCATGCTCTCAATGGAATATTTCCCCCATTTTTTAGCCGTTGCAGCGGGGATGCGATCTGGATTGCCGAATGGTACTATGCCGCCTGTGGTCAGGAGGGCAATTTTAGCCGATGAAAGATTTTTCAAAGCCGGCGCCGGCACCACTTCGTCATAAGTCGAGAGCTCAAGCTCGGTCTCAAAAGGCTCGCCGGACAACTTTTTCAACAGCATGTCCATAGCCCGTTCAGCGCCATTCTTATCTTTAAATACATTGACGCGTTTACCCATGGCGAAATAACCTTCCTCTTTAGGTGATCCCAGGGGGACGCCGGACAGAAGTTTATTGGAAAAGCGAATTATGTCTTCTAACGCTTTTCTCATAGTTGCCGCAGACTTGCCCGTCTCCAGAATATAAAGATCCCTTTTGTACATTTCTACGGCGGGATTTTCCGGGTAAAGCGCCGTCAATGCCTCAACTGCGAAGGTCTTTTTAACAAAAGCGCCTGCGTCTGCGCAGGCAATGCCGAATCGGCCCGCATTGAAAGCCGGTCCGCTTATGAACAAATCTATTTCATAATGATCCAATTGCTCTTTGATGAAGGACTTGACCAAGTCCATATTTTCAACGTAATAATTATCCCCACAGATGATCGTCGCTGCAATTTCAGCGTTGTCAATCCGGCCTAAAAGACCGGCTGCAGGACCAACAGCACCTTTCTTAATGACAGGCTTTTCGTATGCCTTATCTTCGCCGCCAATCTGGCCAAAAAATTGATTGGTATAAAACAGAATCTTCTTCAACCTTCTATCCCCTTTGCTAAATCGTTGTGGCGCTTAAGAAGGTATTACCCTGTAAATTATGACTGCCCATAATGCCGTGGATCTCAACCAGCAGGCTGCCATCAGCTTGTAGACTGTCAGAATTGCCGCCGGTGACCCGTTCGATTTCAGCTAACTGTCCTATGATGGTATCCATCTTGGGCAGCATAATGGTTGCATTGCTGTTTCCCGTTGAAATAATCGCATCAGCTTCAGAGACAGTGTCCGGAAGGGACTCGGACATTCCATCGACACCGGCGTCCTCGTTGGTGATAATAACTGTCTTTATGCCTCTGTTCTCTAAGCCCTTGCAGGTCAGCATCAGGTCAGTTGTTGGATTTCCAAAGCCCTCCTGTGAAAGGATGACACCTTCGGCACCCAGCATTTCAGCAGACTTCACTGCCAGCATGCAGTTCCTATATTTTTCTTTTAAAGTCACCATCAGGGGATTGAGTATAATGCCCATAAAGTTGATTTCTTTGCCGTGTCGTTTCAAGCACTGAGTGATGACAGCGTTGTTTTGGTGATGGTAAGTAGTCGTCTTTGAACCTGGCGAAACGCAGTTGCCGCTGATCACTGCACCATCGGCAACCTCCCCGGGGGTGATTAGAGTTGGCACCAGCATTTTCGCGTCTCTGCCATAATAATAGGTATCATGAAGCAGCCCTTGAGCCATACAGTTGTAAATATAAGCGACTTTAGGCAGTTCGGGATATGCGTTGTAGCGCTTTCCAATGTTTTTCCACTCGATGATTTCCGATTCATAATCCGCGTAGGCTAAACCAATTTCTCCAATCTTTCGGGCAGCCTTTATGCCCGCTTCTCTGACGACTTCCTCGTGCTCATGGGGCTCCACAGAATCCTCTTTGAAGATTTGGATGACGATATTGTTCAATTTGGAAAACAGGCTGTATACCGCGCCCGGACCACTCATATCAATCAAGCCTTCCTGAAATCCCACAATGGGGCCTGTGGTCACAACGGCACAATTTTTAAGGGCGTAGGTAATGCCTGAGCCGACCTCTTCAATACCTGCACAGATCCCGGGAAAGGTTGTCCCATCCAGCTTGGCCCTGGGTTCTATGACATCTTTCACTGGCAGGATTCTTACCGATTCTCCAGGTCTGGCAATATGAATCTCCACGCTTTTAATCCGCTTGTCCTCTTTGATTAAATCAATAAGTTGCTGTGAGGCTACCGTCAGCACACCGTGATCGATGCTGCTGACATCGCCGAATTTTATATCGCGAATGCTTATTTTCCTGAGCTCGTACATCATTTTGATTCCATCCCTTTCGTCCCAAGTAAGTTACAGATTGACTTGCAGGAATAATGAATTACAATATGACATTGGCGGTATATAGTGAATGTATCGACACTTCATTGTATCATGATTATAATTGTTTAATAGAGGAGTGAAGGTGATTGTTTATAGGCATAGCGCTGACGATTATGGCGATTATTGGAATTGTAACGGGCATATCTCGAAAGAATACGCTTTTAGTGGTCGGTTCAGCGCTTTTGCTGGTCCTGGTTATGGTGGTATGGACCTATTTTTACAATAATCCCTACTGATGTAGATGTTAGATGGATTGTTAACGAGACCATCGGCAAATCTCTAAGGCTTTTGCCGATGGTTAATTAAGCGTCACGGCGCTTTTGAGGAGAGGTTATTTTGAAAATATCAAAAAAAGACGCGCTGCACTGGTTCGAATTCTTTTCGATTTTGCCGGAAGAGGAAGAAATTATGACCAAGCAGCAAGAAATTATTTACGCGACCTTTGCGCAAATTGAGGCTGCGGTCGATCACAAAATGGACGCGCTATTGGCAGACATCAAGAACTTGAAGACTTTGGAGAATAGAACCTTTTATGTGGGGAGTGACAGCAAATTTCCGGACGGCTGCCGCTCGTGCCTCCTGGGAACTGGGCTCAGTGCCATCAGAAAAACGAATAAATGCAACATTGTGTGCAAGTTTTGTTACAACTACGGCGAGCTTGATGACATCCCGCCGGTTGGCGAAGGCCTCTGGGAAATTGGCGGTACCAAGTTCCATGAGAAGGATCTGGACCTTCTGCTATCCATCCAGCAAAAGCCAACGGGAATTTCTTACGTCTATTTGGAGCCGTTCATGGAAATTGAAAAATATTATCCGGTGGTTGAGAAATTTAGGGATGCAGGGATTCATCAACATTTGTATACCAATGGGACCCTATGTACGGAGGAGAATTTGAAAGCGCTGGGGGAGGCCGGACTGGATGAAATCCGGTTCAACCTGGGCGCGACCCATTGCTCGGATAAAGTCATTGAGGCTATTGGGCTGGCAAAAAAATATATTAAAAACGTAGGTGTTGAAACTCCTATGACACCGGAGTTTTTTGATGCCTTTTTCAAGAAGAAGCAGGCGATCTTAGGGACTGGCCTGGACTTCATCAACTGTGCGGAGCTGCATTTGAATGAGAACAACATTGACAATTATAACGGGGAAAACATGTATATCTCCCGGCATGGCTATATTTCACCGGTTTGGAGCAGGGAGCTCACACTGAAGTTCATGAAAATTGCCAGTGAGGAGAATTGGGACCTGGCCGTTCACGATTGCTCGAACTTCACGAAATTTGCCAGAGGCTTGAACCAGAGCGCTAAAGAAGGCAAGTGGTTTGGTGCCAGCAATTATGCCTGTGAGTTTGCACGGATACCGTACGAGGTGTTTTTACCGATCCTGCGTGATGAAAGCTTTGAGTTTTTGAGCGAAGAGCCGCTGCCTGCCGGGTACAGACCGGGTGAGATTGTTTTTTAGGCGTCCGCAAATCCGGCTCAATGGGCTGATTGGTTACCTGAAAAATCTTTGTTTCAAAAGAAAAAACCTGAATCGCTCAAATTGACTCGAGCGGTTCAGGTTTTTATTATTAGCTTTATGAAGCGTTGAAATTAGGAAATTTTCTTTTCCCAATTGATATAACTGTCATACATTTGAAGGGCTTGTTTCATTTTTTTGTCGCTGACCTTAGAGCGGTCTTTGAGAATACCGGACATTTGGATCAGTTGCGCTTCAAGGATTCTTGGGTCATTGAAACGGCCTTGGTTGACCGTGGTTTTTGATTTGGCTGCCCTTACACTTTCCTTAAACATGAACAGAATGAAGCTCTGCTTTTTTTGTTTTGGCACCTGCTTGACAGTTTCCTGGACGTGCTTGAACATTTCATGCATCTCTTTGGTCTTTTTGCGGTAATACACCACAGCGCCAATAACCGCGCCAACAAGAATACTACCCACTATAATCCAAATTGTCGTTGAATCCATTTGTGACCTCCTAGTTGTTATGTTACTTAGATTGTAATCGAAAACAGCATAAAAGGCATGTGTTTTTTTCGTTACGAACATTAACATTATATGACGGTTTGAGGTACAAAAGCAATAGGGGAGCGTTAAATAGTTAAAGCGTTATGTAAACCTTTGACTGAAATGAATCCGGATGCGTTTCGTCACAGGAGGTTCAATATTTACTGTGTGATAGATACCTTAAATCGCGCGATTTTGTTGAAATAAGAAGTGCGGTATAGTATGATTATCGTACGATAACGCTATAAAATCGTACGGGGTGATTTCATGAATGAAGATAGGATCTTCAGCAAAACCATTACAGCGACAGAATTCAAAAAGAATCTGGGAAAATATCTGGACTATGTTAATGAGAACAATGAAGTGGTTATTACCAAGAATGGTGAAAAGGCAGTTCGTATGACACCTTATCTGTCTGATTATGACCGGTATAACGAAATGCAGGTCAGAGAACAGGCGCTGGACTACCAATATGGCGGCAAGAAGGTGTCCTATGAGGAATTTATGGAGATCTATGAAAAGAGTGAGCTGAGAATGGAGTTCATTGACGGAGAAATTGTGTTGATGGGCTCGCCCAGCTTGGAACATCAAGAAATTTCAGGCCGCCTGTTTATCCTGTTCTCACAATTTTTGAGGGGAAATAAGTGTAAGGTGGTCTATGCGCCCTTTGATGTTCATTTTTTTAAGCCTGAAATCAAAAATCCGGATGTGTGCCAGCCGGACCTTCTCATCGCCTGTGATATTGAGGAAAACCTGAACGACAAGGGCCGCTATATGGGGACGCCTGCATTGGTGGTTGAAATTCTGTCTCCTGGCACCCGCTCCAAGGACATGGTCAAAAAGCTGAATACGTACATGCTCTCAGGCGTTAAAGAATACTGGCTGGTGGATCCTGGTCGAAAGACTATTATGATCTATGGATTTAATAACCTGGATGTTGAAGAATTTATCAGCTATAAAGCGGATGAAGTCGCGGCTTCTCTGGTGTTTGAGGGGCTTGAAGCGCCTTTGGCGGAGGTTTTTGACTTGTAAAGTAAGACTTGTGGGCATGCTGCAAGGATATTTTGTAGGTGAAAAATGGTGTTGTGTGACCATCGGCAGAGAAATACTTTTTTTGTCGATTGTCTTGTTCAATACCAGATTTAAGCATGAATAACAATTAAGTGGTAAAATAATGTTGTGATTAACAGTTTTCAATCTTGGGTCGACGCTTGGAGGGCTGTGATGAATACGATCAAGAAAATGCTTTGGCAGATGTTGGGGCGTGTGATTTTGGATAAAGCTCTCCTGCGGGTAAAAGGTCCAACGATCCTTCATATTTCAGATACGCCGACCTCCTTTTACCCTGAATTAAACCGCCTGCTGGGCGTTTTGAAACCGAATTACATCATTCATACCGGGGATCTCGCAGATGATTTGAAGCTTCAGCTTCGCCCAAGTTTACTGAAAAATTATGAGAGTGCGCTGATTAAACTCATTCAGATCGTGAATCGGAGCTCTGCGGAAAAAGTAATTTTTACCCTTGGAAATCATGATAATCTCGATCTCGTCAGAGAACATGCCGGTCGCGCTTTAGTTTATGAAGATGCGGTTACAGATAATTTTCAGGGCCTGACAATTTCAGCCGCCCATTATCATGAAGCAGCGCTTAGATCGTCAAAATCAAATAGATCCGACTTCAATCTTTACGGTCACGACTTGTCGCTCAGAAGCCAAAGGACGAATGACGTGTATTACTTAAATGGCATTGAAGCAATGCATTTAATCGATCTATCCACCGGAGAAGTTTTTGTGATCACGTACCCCGGTGGCACTGACAGCGCGAGATTGAATCGAAAGAGAATGCGTCTTTAACTGAGTTGGAGGTGAAAAAATGGTATCTCTGCTGAGAAATGGACCACGTATGTTATATATTGGCACTGCCAGGCGGTTTGAATTTATAAATTTTTTAATCGAAAAATTTCGCGCTGAAATTTTGGATGTGGATGTCGTTTTTGATAAGTCGGATGAGTTTAACACAATAATTTATTTGTTTTCTGACTTAAAACCGAATGTAAACAAAAGTGACGTGAAAGATGCATTGTTAATCAGAAAAGATGTCGCGCATGTTCTGTGTCAGTTGATTCAAGAGACGAACGCCAATTTGATACAAGGGATCAGGCCGGCGCCTCAGACCATCTTAATGAAAGCCATAGGCGATATGGAAAAAATGCTTCTCAATATTCAAAAGGATTTTGGCGGTCAGATTGGGTCATTTAGTTATTGTGTCGAAAGTGGCAATGCGGCTTCCACCATTATTGGATTAACGGACAAGCCGCTCAGCAGAAGTGCAAAGTTCAGCGATATGCATCACAATTTTTTGAGGCTGGACCAAGATTACGCGACGCTTCATCGAGATCTGACAATGGATGCTTTTAGATATTTGAACAGCAGTATGGACAATAAGGAATGGCATGAATTTGAAATCCGGATTTACGACGTTTACGGTGCTTTTCAGCTTCACTATCAGCGGTTGATTGAGGTGCTGGATTCTCTTGAACTGGGAATCGTGATCGGTGAGAGCTGGTCAAAGGACTATCCTAAATTTCTTTTTCCCGTGGAAGTTTACAGTGTGAACTTTTTGACCTACGTTGAACCGAAGGTCTTCAAACAAATTCTTCTTGGGCTGGAGCATCTTCCAGATGGTGAGCGAATCGTAGATTATGACCTATACATCAAAAATAAAAAGGTCTATTGGAGAGAGACGCTGCAAAACAAAACAAACAGCAACAGAGAAGCAGCATCGCTGACATCCCGTGCTGAAGTTTTCGGGCGTTTGGATCAAAAAACCAGAGCTGAGCTGGCGGTTTTGGAGGAGAAAATTCTTGGGACTAGAAAATAGGTGACAGCGTTGAAGGGGGCATTCGAAATGTGGGGAACAGAGGCAGAAAAAAAGGCATTTGGCGCTGTATACCCTTTGTTTTACGGAAATTCGGAGGAACGAAGTTATGCCAAGGGCATCAAGACTATTAAGAGGCTGGCTGACAATGGTTATGCACCAGCACTTTGTGCACTCGGGATAGCCTATTTTGACCACATGGGTGTCAGAAGAGATTATGTTGAATCCTTCAAATGCTATAGAAGTGCTGCTGAACAAGGTTATCCGAGTGCGGAATGTGGGGTTGGAAATTTTTATGCGATCGTGCGTCCGAAACACAATGCCTGTGAAAATGATCCGGAAAAAGCAGTCAAGTGGTGGCTGAAAGCCTCGGACCATGGCAATCCGGGTGCTCAGTGCAATTTGGCCGGTTATTATCTGAGCGGGACGGGGGTTGAAGTGAATCCTGTTGAGGCTTTTATCTGGGGGACTATGGCAGTGCATTGTTCGACTAATCGTTTTCGTTCTGCAGAAGTATTCCGGGATCAGGCGCTGGTGTTATTGAATGAATCGCAAGTCAGCGAGGCTATTAGCCGGATTGAAGTGCTGAAGGGAAATTTACCGCAGGCTTGGTCAGAACACTTGACCTATTGGAGTGGTTTATACCAACAGTGGGAGCAGTCATTTGTGGAAAAATAGACCATCGGCAAAATCATTTTTCATTTTTGGTTATGACTGAATAAATGTGATAAAATTGAATTGCAAATTAGAAAACTACGGAGGTGTGACAGTATGCATGAAGTAAAACAAGGTGACCGCAGCTTTTATATTGGCGAATCCGAAGATCATTGGTCAGCGACTATGACCTATGTGCCATCTGGAGAGAAGCGGATTACAATTGATCATACCTATGTCTCTGAAGCGCTTAACGGCCAAGGCGTTGGCAAGTTGCTGCTGAAAGCACTGACGGACTGGGCAAGGACTGAGAATTTGAAAATTACGCCGGTTTGTTCCTATGCCAAAGCGCAGATGGAAAAGAACAGCGAGTATCATGATCTGATTTATAAGGATTAATCTGTTGCGTTGACGCGTATGGTAAAACTGAAAGGTGAGTGAGGGCACTTGGAAAACAAACGTATGGTGACTATTTTACTCGCAGCTTTAATTGTCATGGGCGGCATTGTGGCAAGTACTTATAAAGTCGCAGACAGCTTGGTGGAGATCAAAGGAACGAATTTTATCACTGTTTCCGGATCTGCCAGACAGCAGATCACTTCAGATCTCATGGTTTGGACTGGCAGCTTCAGCGCTCAGTCAGCGATTCTTAAAGAGGCTTATGCAAAGTTGAACGCGGATCAGGAAAAGGTAAAAGCGTTTTTGTCTTCCAAAGGCATTCCGGAGGAACAGATGATTTTTTCCTCCATCTCCACGAATCCAATTTATGAAGTAACGCCAAGTGGTATGTATACCATGAATGTGATGGCTTATCGACTGGAAATGCGGGTGGAAATCAGCTCTACAGAACTCGAGAAGTTGACCAGAGTTTCCAGAGAAGTCACTGAACTCATTAATGAAGGTATTGAGTTTCAATCCTGGCAGCCCCAATATTTCTATACCAAGATCGCGGACTTGAAGGTGAGTATGCTTGCGGAAGCCACGAAGGATGCCAAAGCCAGAGCAGAGCAAATCGCGGTGAATACTGGCGGCAAGATTGGAAAGCTGCGGTCAGCGAAAATGGGCGTCATGCAGATCACGCCGGCTAACTCAACAGAAGTATCGGACTATGGGATCAATGACACGTCGTCTATAGAAAAAGCCATCACTGCCATAGTGACAGCGAGTTTTGAAATTGAAGATTAGGACAGTGTGAAAAAAGGTCAATTGGTGTATAAGGTGCCAATTGACCTTGTTTTTTTACTTTTAATATAGCGGCAAATGTTACATAAATATGACGGTCCGCGTCCCTAACTTGTAAGACCAGCTAAGGAAAGTCAATTCTTTTCTTTAAGAAAGATAAAAAAATTGAGTTTAAAAAATGGGTACAACAAACTAAGCCATTGAAAAGTACGAACAATGGCTATTTTTCAATTCCATTG
>Ga0302240_1000557_pt1 | contig 37240 bp, 49 predicted proteins | sample AAG_UR_His_MG_FD_193538 | JGI IMG/M metagenome (GOLD analysis project Ga0302240, IMG submission 193538) | Enriched activated sludge microbial communities from anaerobic digester in WTTP, New Holstein, Wisconsin, United States - AAG_UR_His | ecosystem: Engineered > Bioreactor > Anaerobic >... | reverse complement strand
TCGCTGATTTGTATCAATTAGATGCCTTTTAAACCTTGGAAAGTAGCCGCATTTGATGAATAAAACGGTGTTTACCCTTGCAATGGCAATAGCTTTAAGGAAACGGAACTTAGTTTTTCAATCAACGTCTTCTTTTGTAAGTTCTTCTTTTGTATAATTAATGCTGCAAAAAAAATACGACTAACAGTGCCATAAATGATGATTTAGGGAATAGTTGACAGCATTTAAGATATGGCACTTCCTTTGTTGTTTAGTATCCATCTGTGTGGGATATAATAATTCTTACACCATGCAATTTGTTTGAGTTTAACTGGATACACATAAAAACTGTCAAACAACTAGAAAGGATGGTATATTTATGAGACTGAGAGAAAAAATTGATTATTGTTGGGAATGGTCACGCTATATATACTTTTATATCATATCGTATTTTAAGACGTGTAAACATTTAAGACAACAAAATCTTGCACTTATGAGTCAACTGGCACTGTATGATCAGCAAGTTCTTAATCATAAAAAAAAAAACCAAAATCAACAATAGCATTTCAACAATTATGGGTGAGACTTTTTAGAAAGTATGATTATTGGGAATCTGATATGAAAGTTTATAAACGCTTGACGGTAATCAGATGGCACGAAGCAGCAGCTAAAAAATTATGGGCACAAAAATCAAGAAAAAGAGGTAGACCCAGAATTTCAGCTGAGATGATTGCATTAATAAAACAGTTTAACGAAGACAATCCTTTGTTATCTCCTGAAAAAATATATGAAAAGATAAGAATATTAGGAATTGCAGATCTACCCTCGCCCAATACCATTAGAAAATATATGTCAATAATTAGAAAATCGCCAACTGAACAGCAACGCATAAACTTCTTAATTTTTCTAAGAAATTATGCCACAGCCTCAGTTTCCTGTGGGATGGATTTTTTCGTTGTAACAACACTGACTTTTCAACGATTGTACGTGTTCGTAATGATAGAACATGGTTCACGTCAAATTAAGCATACTGCTATTACTAAAAATCCAAATTCAGCTTGGGTCATTCAGCAACTTAGAAATGCTACACCATATGGAGATTGTCCAAAGTATTTATTTCATGATAATGATTCTACTTTCACCTCAAAAGAATTTCAGGAATTTTTAAAAGTTTCGTCAATAAAGTCGGTAAAAACTTCGATTAAATCTCCTTGGCAAAATCCTTATGCAGAACGTGTGATTGGTACAATTCGTCGAGATCTGCTCGATCACATTATACCAATTAATGAAAACCATCTTGAAAAACTTCTAACCGAATATATTCAAAAATACTACAATCCTCATAGAACCCATCAGGGATTGAACGGCAATACTCCAATACCTTCGCCGGATTATCCTAAGACTTTACTCAAAGATACGGTGTTGATTAGTGAGCCTATACTTGGTGGGTTATATCATATCTATAGAAAAATAGCTTAATGTAAAATAATTACATCAAGCTATTTCTTCATTGACCTCTTCCATTCCCATTTAATGCTTAAATAAGAACATATTGAGAATATTTTTTTAGATATAATCTACCATATAATAGATACTATAGCACTATATAACATTTCGAATTTGTATCTTCAGTTAATTATTCAAAAATTGATTTATTGCGAGGGACACCATCAGTAATTGTAATTTCCCATGCTCCATCTGTGCTCTGAGGAGGTTTTGTACCTTCATTTAGCAACTTAGCTGTTTCAAGGTCATCAACTGTTGTTGCAGTATTGTTTTCTTCATCCATTGCAACCCAAGCTTGTGCTGCATGACCAATAGTTGCAGCCGTTGCATAATCTGCTTTCTCACGTGCTGCAGCAGAGAAGCCGCTTAACCTAGGAACAGCAATTAACACCAAAATCGCAAGAATCGCAATAACCACAATCAGTTCAATCAACGTGAAGCCGTAAATTATTGTAAAATAAGTAATAATAAGTAAATTTAGATAAACAAAAAACCCGCCATTTCCAAAGGATACGCGGGTTTTTTGTTTCCAAATCAAGGAGGGTATTATGGTTGTTCTATCTATCACAACGTTATGATTATGTGATAATCGAAATGACAATGATCACTAATTCACTTCTAATTCTAATTATGATTTTTCATCAAAATATTTCAATTTACAAAATATACTGTTGGTTCAAAAATAGAAAAGTAAATTAAAATCATTTCCATCAATACAACTTATCATCACACCACAATTTTAAGATGATAAATATGCTTAATTTACTCCCCATTCAAACAAATAAAAGGAGGCCGGTTACACCATTAGCTCCACACAGTCCAGGTGTCCAGATACAGACTGTGCTTCATCACTTCCTCTTCTCTCAAATAAAATATTCTTTTTTCATTGATACCACTTTTTGAGAATAATATTCAGAATATTTTTAAATAAATTTTGAAAAATCATATGAAACTGCAAAAGTCAAATTTCGTAGAAAAATATCACTAAATAAAATAGTCTGTGGTTTTCCATCATTATTATATAGTCAAATTTGAGCTAACGATAAGTCAGACAACTGAAGTGAAATCACATATTTTTGAGATGGGTCCAAAAAATTGGACACCTTAATGAATGGCGTCCATTAATCGTTCAAATAGTTTTCAATTTCATCTCGATACCCATACCTTTTGAAAAATTCAATCAAGGCTACTTCAAGGATCTCGCGTTGGCTGATGTTTCTTTCAAGGCTATATCGACGTGTTAACTCATCAATTGCAATAGCCATGCGCATTCCCTTTGTAGTGTACTGCCCTTTTACCTTATATCTTGGAATGTTCTGCGCTTCTTCAATATTCACCTGTGATTGTACTTGCGGTCTTTCCATGTTTTGAATGTTCTTAAGAAATGGGATGATATTTTGAAGTGCTTCAGCGACTGCTGCGTTGGATGAAAGTTGAGCTAAGTTGCCATCGGTTTGATTGGCCTGAAGTTTATCTTTACTCATTTTGACGTAATTGCCTTTAGCTACATCCCATTCATATCCTTTTTTCTTCATATAATTAGCCATTTCCTTATATGAATCAATGCCCGCTTGTCTTGCGATGTCCTTGGGATCAGATTCACCCTGATCAAAAAGCGATATGATCAATGCCGCTTTTGATGTGCCATGAAGCTGAAGCAAGTTATCTTGACCCTTTCCAGAATATCGCTCTGCAGCCGGGACGAAGTTCTTTTGTCTTGAGTCCCATGAGAAATTTCGTCTTCTCATATAATTGTCGAGCGACATTGGATTGCTGTATCCTAACTTTTCAGCAATCTCGGCGCGATCGATACCTTCTTCAAGTAGTTGTAGTATTTGATTGACCTGTCTATCAAATACTGGTTCCCTGCAATCAAGTAATGCCATAAATACATACTCCTTTCACTGTTAGTCATTTAAAACATTCACAGCTTCAGAAAGCGCTTCAAGATTCGTATGCGTATAAATTGAAGTTACCGCCAGGCTTTCGTGACCGAGAAGTTTTTGGATGTGCACTAAGTTGACGTTTTTCTTTACTAAAGCAGATGCAAATGAATGCCTTAAAATATGGCAAGAAACAGGTTTTTTTATGCCGACTGATTTGGCAGCTTTTCCAATGGTCGAATTAACGTGAGGGTAAGATACTGCACCGGTTTTCTTTGTTGAAAAGAAGAAATCTGAATTTTGACCTTCTCTCCAATTGTCACGATAATCTAGTAGTAAACTATGCAGTTTATTGTTGATCGGTACGATCCGATCCTTTCTCCCTTTGCCTTCTCTAACGTGGATGGTTCGTTTTTCGAAATCGACATCATCCATTTTGAGATTAAGACATTCAGAAATTCGAAGTCCTGTGTTAAATAAAAATGTTGCGACGAGATTGATGAGTTTGTTCGAAATAGCTGCAATGACCATATCAGCTTCTTCTTCAGTAAGGTAGAATCGTTCTGTCTTTGGCATTTTCATGAATTCCATGGTCACCGCAATATCTAGTGTGACTATCTCTTTTTTGTAGCAAAAGGCATAAAACGTTCTTAGTGCATAAAACAAATTGCTTCTGGAATTTGGCGAATAATTTTTGACTTCTTTAGTATAGAGCATGAATGCCTCTAAATCGTTTTGAGTGACATCCTCAATATAAACCGGTCCGTTATATTTTTCTTCTAAGAATTTTTTGACGAGTAGAAGATCCCGGCGATAAAGAATGATGGTTCTTTGACTTCTATCGATACTGTTCATATAATCGACCAGCAGGTCCAGTGCTTCAATGAATAGCATATCCCTTTCCCCTTTCAAAATATGGTTACTTATTGTTTCATGTTCATGTTAGCTCTGAAATCGGCTAATATCAAGAGATACAACGGTTTGTTCGTTTATGAAGATAGCTATTAGAACCAAATCGTTTGCCTTTTAATTGAACGTGTTTCATTATGATTATGAAGATTGTTGAAGTAACAAACGACTTGAATTTTTAGTGAAGTCTGTTAAACTTAATTGGAAGTCTGTTAAACTTAATTAAATGAATCCATATTTTAATATTTAGAAATCTTGATGCGGATTGCATTTTCTTGCATCGGGTATATAATGAGATAGTAGATATAATTCTCTAGTCTAGAAAAAAGAAGGTGTAAACTATGGCAACAAAGAGCATATTGAAAGATATTGTTATACGAGATAAAAAAGCAGGAGAGCAATTTGTTCTGGCTTTAGAGTACGCTGAGAAAATCAAACCAAGAGAAGTAGTTTATTCAAAACAATGTAATACCATTTCAAAAGACCAAATAAGATCTATTTTTGATAAGAAAAGATGACTGGATATAATATTGTCAACTTAGCGGATCTCATTAGTGAAATGGGAGAAGAATTTGTAAAACCGATAATATTTGAATATTCCTGCCCACATAATAAAGATGTTGAATACTTTCTTAAAAATAAAGCCATTGAATTTTCAAAACAGAGTTTATCCAGAACACATCTGGTGTTTTCTTCGTATAAACAAGAGCCGGTCTTGATCGGATATTTTACGTTGTGTTATAAGACGATAAATCTTACTCGAGCATCACTTAGTAAGACTTATCGTAAGCGAATAAGTAGATTTGCACATTATAATAATGAATTGAAGGCCCATATTTTAGCCGCCCCATTGATTGCTCAGATCGGCAAAAATTTTAACAACGGCTATAATGATTTGATAACGGGTGATGAACTTTTGAAAATGGCATGTGAAAAGATCACCGCAATTCAAAATGAAGTTGGTGGTAAAATAGTTTATCTTGAATGCGAAGATAAACCTAGGTTGATAGATTTTTACAAACGCAATGCCTTTATTCAATTTGATAAAAGAAAACTTGATAGAGATGAACTTGATAATTTTGATGTTTCATATTTAGTGCAAATGATGCGATCGTTGTGAGATTATGCTTACCCCCAGTGTGAACTGGGGGTTTTGATTTTATAAGTCCGTTATTTGCGTTCGGATGTTTGCTTGATCAAATTTTGTGTAAGCACTGCGCCACCCGCGACGAGAACGCCTTGAATAATGGCTTCGGCACTAATACCGATCAAAGCGATTGATAGTCCAATGCCTAACGCAACTAAAATCCAAGGAATAGTCCAATCCGGAATAGCAGGTGTTTTCTTAAGAAAAGTACCCAAGATCCAAAGGACCGGAACGAGAACGACAATATTATCTTGAATGAATGCCAAGATATCCACAGCTTTTTTCCCCCTCTAAAAGAATGCGACACGTCCAAACAGAGCGACTTGGATTTTGCCATGATCCAAGCCGCTATTTTTCTATTCAAACGTGTCGCGTTACCATGTGATAAAGTGATTGATCCGCCGATTGGTGTTGAAAAAGTCTTTACCCTTCACCCGAAAGTTCGTACTGTCCCCCGCATCAAGGGTAATCGCAACGCTGCATCCGAGATTCTTAGCAGTGAGCTGCGCTCTTGCGATGTTGGTACTTGGTCTAGCTGCAATGATGACTTTCTTTTTATCTGGATTATATCCGATGATCGGACGACTTCTGGTCATTCCAATGTCGCTGAAGACTCCAGTAAAACCAGCGCTCACCATGTTGATTTTAGGATGAATCGAGCATCCCGAAATAGCAAACCAGATATTTGATTCTCCAGAAATACTAATCAGCTCTTTGACTTTGACAGTGCCATCCCTATAAACAATCAAGGTACCAGCAGGTTTATTGTGTGGCTGCCGATTCGAGAGGACTTTACCTTCTGATACGATGATGCCTAGTGGATAAGTCTGGCCATGACCATAGAACCAAAAATAACCGCCGTTCACCAGGTTATAAGCAGCAACTTTATCCATTGCCTTATCGGCCATGAGCACTTTTAAGGCTAAGGGATCGACTTCCACGACGTCTGTGAGAGATATCCGGTAGTACTTAGGCTCTTGATATCCCCTGAATTTAAGACTCCTCATTTCTATAAGTGGAAAATACCTGCCTGGGCAGTCCGTCGATCCAACTTCAAAATGTCCTCTGATGCGCTTAATGTTGTGATCTTCAGAAAGTTTTCGGAGTAGCCATACCCCGGCGTTGTACTGAGCGTCGGGCATCACTTTATTCACGCTGTGGTAAGCACCGCGAAATCCAATCCCTAGGGATGTACCATTGGAAGTGGATGCGTGGGCACCATAGCTTAGTCCCCGCACCTCGGTAATGGTTCCATCAAAATCGATCCAGTAGTTATATCCGGCACCCTTCCACCCTTTTTTAAGATGCTCTTCATGCACGTCTTTAAGTGTCCAGGTTGGGTGGTCCATATGGTGAACGACTAAAGTGGTGACTTCATTCATTCGTAGTGGCACAGGTGCGCTGCTCCATTTATAAGGAAATGGTTTGATTTCGAAGTTCATTTTGCCTCACCTCATTTCATCATGACGAAATAGTAAAGTAGACCCCCAAGGATTGCCAATTTCACAATGTCGATCATGATTAAAAACATTGAATTTTTGAAACTATCCGGGCTATTTTGAAGTCCTTTTAATTCCTTTGTCATTTCGGAAAGACTCATCTTGATTTCAGAAAGAGCCGAGTAAATTTGATTAATTTTTTCGCGGTCGACTGAGGCGGATTCATGAAGACTTGCAACATCGATTTGAATTTTGTGGATTTGCTCGCCCTGAAGCTTAATTTTTTCAGTTAGATCTTGTATGCGTGCCGTATTGATGCATTCATCGTGAAGTGCCGCCATGATCCCCGCCCCCTTTCGTCACGTTAAAGCCCGAGTTTTTCTTTAATCGAATGCGGCACCGCTGAAAGAGCATCCGAAGTTAATTCGGCTTTTAGTTCTTCTTTAAACATGTTGAGTACTTTTGTTTTTTCGCCATCGATCATAATATCAAAGCGCCGCGAATTGAGTTTGTGGATCTTTTCATCCTCATCGGTGATTGCCTTATACACTTCAGCCGTGATTTTAAGTTCGGCATCCCCGTCGAGAAGGTCATCCCCCTGTAGGTCTTCGCGAATAAATACGAAGGCCGGAGTTGCCCTAACGGGTAGAATATCCCGGACCTCTTGATAATCATATTCAAGGATCAGATTGTCCCCCAGTTCTGCCCTGATCCGGTTGAGGTTGTTCCGCTCGATTTCTGATTCCATGTTGTAAATATAAATGACCTTCACAAACTGGCCCCCTTTTATGGAACGATTTGATTAGAGTTAATAGTCCCGGCCGATCCCGCGGACCCGCTTTGTCCCGCGAGGGCATACGTTCCAGCCCCCGCTCCGCCGGCTCCCCCGGATCCACCGAGCGATTGGACAGTGCCGCTATTGGTGTAGGTGGTGGTATACCTCAACATAATGACCCCACCGCCGGATCCACCACCGCCTCCACCGCCGCCCGCACTACACGACCCGCTTATCGCTGCGGACCCGCCATCTCCGCCGTTGCTCCCGTTTGCTTTTATATATCCTCCAGAGTTTACGGTAATGCTCCCGCGGGCGACGATAAGGATAAATCCACCGACGTATCCGCCTTGAGACCCAAAATTCGCGGTTGGGCTTGATGTAGAGGTAACATATGCGCCGCCGCCTCCGCCACCGCCAGATCCGAACGAATAACTCCCATCCCCGCCTTGAGCATTATATGAGGTTGTTGATGAAGCCGCGCCGCCCCCGCCGCCTGTGCATGATGTATCCCACCCTTGTCCGTTAATCCTGGCAGCGAAGTTCGCGGATACAATAAAAGTTAATCCACCGGGTGCGTTCATACGCCCAACGTCATGGAAGTTGTACGATGTTCCGCCAGCATCCCCGCCGTCCACTGTATTGGATCCGGTTCCTGAGCATCCTCCGCCCCCTCCGCCGCCACCGCCTAATCCTCCGTAATAAGCACGGACTGACCCGGGACTGGATGCACCGCTGCCGGCATAAACATTCCCGCCATAGGAGTGCATTCCGCCGTTCCCGCCCGATCCACCTGCCCCGCCTAAACGGTAGTTGTTGGTGCCTGTCACTTTGTAATACTTATCAATATTCTTGTCGACAAAAACGACTTGAGACGTATATCTTGCTCCTCGCGGACCTTTTGCGCTCATGTCGATGGTCCCGCTGATGACGATGTCGCCCTCTGAATATAGGATGAGCCCGGCGCAAGGATTTGAGACGGTGAGCGTATGGCCGGCGTTTATAGTGATCGACGAGTAGTATTTGACGACCGCGACTCCATCTAGTGTTGACGTCAGGGTCACGTCTCCGGTTGTGTTTAGCGCGCCGTCGGTCCCTCCCCCGAAGAATGAATCCATCCCTCCGGCGCTAGATGCCAAAAAATCCGTACCATTATACCGGAAGGTGTAGATGCGACCTGAGACGAGTTCGCCCGTGGCGTAGGCGTTCCCGTAATGAGTTTTTAGTGTTTTCGCGCCGAGGCCGTTGACGTTGAGCGTCGGTGTCGCGCCGCAAGTCAGGTGCATCTTGATTGAGATCCCAAAGCCCTCGGCCATAGACGCGGGCGCGGGTGATAGGGTGACGGTGTATGCCGTCGATGTCCCACCCGTGATCGCGTATGGGATGTGGTTCGCGTAATTATTGAGGTGTGGGGTTGACCACTCGAGGTCAGTCCCGCCCGAGTTGACGCCAAGGACGGCATACGCGGAGCCGCGTCCGAGACGCTTGGCCGCGCTTGCGCCGCTCCCTATAAGAAGATCCCCTAGTGTAGTGATCTTAGCCGGGGCCGTTTCTAATAAGTTGTCCCTCACGTGTGTATTCATATTGGCCGCCGTGACGATTTCGCCCGTGGTCCATGTTCTGGGTGTGGTCCAAGCCATTATTCAGCGCCCCCTTTTTCCCGAGTTTCGTTCTCGAGATCCACGACGGTTTCGCCGGGGACCCAGTTCTGATTTTCTTCTTTTTTACGCTTGCCGAGGGTGTTCTCGATCTTGAGCGCGTCCGCCGGAAAACGGACCGGTCGGAATTTTCCGCCGTTCGTCTCATTGAAACAGGATAGACATAGGAAGACAGGATCCTCGCGGTCGGCGATCTCCGCCCCGGTGCAATATGGACAGCGAACGATCCACCTCCCGTGATTGATCTCCGCCTCGACAAGGTCCCCGTCGACCTCATCGACGATTTGTCTGTTCAGTTTCCTTGATATGATACGCGCGAAATTTGAAGCGTTCGTTCCGATGATCTCTTTTGATTTTCGCATTGCCTCACCCCTTAATACGACAGGCGCGTCTCTGTTCCGAGTGCGCTCGTTCCTAGTAGCCAGTAGTCCCCGTCCGTGAGGCAGTCAAACAGCGTGAGTTCGACCTCATGGATCGCGCCCCCGTTTCGGATCTTATGTGAGATTGACTCAACATAAAAGTCGATATCAATCCCCAGTTGAGTCCTTGCCCCAGTCGCTGTGACCGTGACGCGGTCCGAAATCTCCCGGGACAGCGCGTCTGAGAGGCTCGTCGCGTCTTTATTCGCAAGGTACCGGATGGTCAGCCGCGGTGTCGGATCCTTGTAGCGGCTGACGAGGAAGTCCGCATAGTCCTTCGCGATGTTCACGCTTTGGAGCCATTTCGATGGGAGTTTGTACGTCCTTTTTCCATATTTGGTCGCGCTTGTGGCGTCCTCGGATGATACTCTAATGATCGCATTTTTAGTGACTTTGACGCCGCGGGCCTGAATCAGCGTAAAGGTCGCTGCGGCCGAGCCGTTATTCGAGATCGTGATTTTCATTGAGTTTGAAAACCTTATCGTAGATATCGCTATGTCGGTATTTAATACGCCCGTTTGCATGACGTCGATCCCGACAACGGGGACGGTCCATAAATTGGCGAAGGCGCCATTCTCTGAATCCACGGAGGTGTTAGGGTACTCCGCCCATATGGTGATGGAGGTACCCGGAGAAAGTACAGGGTCGGTGTCCTCGAAGGTCCAAAGGACTAATACGGACCCCGATACAACATAAGTCTGGACGTCGACGATGAGTTCATTGTAAATATCCTCGATAGGATCCATCTGCTCAATGGCGCTATACGACATCGCCGCGTCTGTACCGTCGGAATAGGTTTGTTGGCTGACGATATGTTCCCCTAGCAGCCTGTGATTATTATCCTCAAAGACGAGATAGCCGGCTCCAGACTCGTAGACGAAGCCCAGTTCAGTGTCCTCGATGTTCCTGATTGCGGTCATGGCGGTGACGTCGTGTTCATACCATGACCCTACCTGGATCTGACCCGTGTCGATCGTTCGCGCGCCTGCGGGCCACCCAATGTCGTCGAGAATGGCCCCGATCAGCGAGCCGGTGTATTGGCTGGACTGTTTGGCCACAGTAATATTCTTATTTGCGAGTATGGTCATAGGCCCTGTTGCCTCGAGTTGAGCGATAGGGACGCCGTCGATGACGCCCGCAGGTACTAGCCGCGTGAGAATACCAGTCCACAGAGTTGTTGCGACGGGTGACGTCGTCCGGAGCCTGACAGATCGGCCCGGTAGTATAGACCCGTAAAGCGGGCCCGCGGAGTTATAGGACGAATAGATGCCGCTCGGATTTCTTAGTACAGCGATGAGCCGCCCCGGTGAGGCGCGACCGGTGAGCTGGCTCGCGTAGTCACGCCCACGGCGGGTTTCGATCGAGACGGTGTTTGCGGTTACGTCCTCGTAGGCGTCCCCGAAGTCCCCGTCATTGTTCCAGTCGATCTCGAGGACATAAGTTGCAGTTGCCATCTATAAAACCCCCCGGAAAGCGCCGTTGATAGCTGCATCTTTTACAATGGATTTGACCTGACGCTCGAAATCGAGAAGGCCATAGACCGGCGCATAAAAGTTAACACTGATCCCGCCCGAAGCACCCATCGTGAGGCTGCTAGCCGTGAGTGATGTGGGCGAAGGTATGCGCTTGTCGAAGGCACCCGCGTCCGGGATCTTGCTGAGACTGATCACCGGATCTACACGGACAGCGTCGATTCCTATCTGCAGACCTTGTGAGATGTTTCTCCCGTATTCCTCCATGACTTTTGATGGTGATGATATTTTCAAGGTAGATTTGATCCGGTCTTTTATGGCATCAGCGACGGCTTTCGCGGCTTTTTTGAGCGCCGTGAGTTTGGCCTTAAGTCCATCGATGAGACCCTGAACGATACTTGAGCCCCATTTGAGGGCGTCTTTTGCAAGGCCTGTAAAATACCCGACAATGCTGTCTTTTAGCGCGTTAAACGCCCCAGAGAGTAATTTCCACGCACCGCTTATGACCGATTTTATCGTGTCCCATAGTCCGGACCATATCGCGTTGACGCCATCGCGCATTCTGCCCCAGTCGCCTGTGAATATTCCGATGAAAACATTAAGAGCGCCCTCAATGACCTTGAGCGCTCCTGCGATGACACCTTTGATGGTTTCAAATAAAACCGAAGAAACCCCTTTGATCGTGTCGGCGTACTGGGTCCAGATCGCAGTCGCCCACCCCACAAAAACGTTGATGATCGCGGTGATTGCTTCAAAGGCGAGTTTAACGATGTCCCGGACCGCGCTAAAAGCTGAAATCCCGACCACTTTGATCTTAGTCCAAACGGCCACAACGGCGTCCCGGAAGGTCTCATTGGTCTTGAAAAGATAAACAAAGATCGCGATGAGTGCAGCGATCGCCGCGACGACGAGTCCGATCGGTGATAATAGCCCAACAATTAGCGGAATGAGGCTCCCGACCCCTGTCGCCATTTTACCGATGACGATCAGCGCCGGGCCGATTGCGGCGGCGACTGCAAGGACCGAAAGAATGACCTTTTGTATCTCTGGGTCCAGGTTCATAAACCGGTCGACGAGTCCGGCGATGTGATCAATGAGCGAAGCAACCAGTGGCATTGCGGTATCGAGCGCTTCGACAAGTTTAGTCCCGAGCGGCTCCAGGGCTGTCAGTAGGTTGTTTTTCATGATCTGCATATTTTCGGCGAAACCCCGTGTGTCCTCGGTGGCTTTGCCTATTGTTTCTGTGGACCCGACAAGGGTGGTCATAAACTCATCGATCTCGAAACGACCTTCGCGGATCGCGGCGGCCATGTCCGGGCCTATCTTAGCGCCGAACAAGTCGAGGGCGATCGCGTTCGCTTCGCCGGTGGACCCCGCGTCTTTGATCCGCTGAGTGACTTCAATTAGCGCAGCCTTGGTATCAGTAATCCCCGCACGGGCCATCTTGCCGAGGGCAATCCGAAGGCCACCAAGAACCAGTTCCATGTTGACGCCCTCTTTTTCAAATTTCCCCATGAGGGCGGCAGATGTCTCGAAGTCAAAGCCCATTTGTCTTAAGGGCGCACCAAATTTAACGAGGTTGTCTGACAGAGCAGTGACCCCAATGCCTGTGGACTGTGAGACCTTAAACAGATAATCCATCGTTGTGCCGGTGTTCTCAGTCGCGACTGACCAGTCCCCGAATAGCCGGGTAGACGTGGCAATCGTCGTAGAGAGATCCTCCCCGGTAATCTTAGAAAGGTTTAGAAACTGGACCGCGAGATCCTCGAGAGCGGTTCCGGTGAGCCCGGTGCGCGTGTTTAGATCCGCAATCGCGGTAGATACCTCGTCCATACTGTTTGGAACCTGGTTCATGACGTTTTTGAAATTATCCTGTAGGCCGGCGAGTGCGTCACCGGTCGCCCCTGTTCCGGTGCGGATCTTATCAAAAGCATCATCAAAATCAAGGCCCATCTTGCCGAGGGCGACAGTCATCCCGACGACTGGAGCGGTGATCGATTTCGTCAGGGTCTGCCCGGCGGCGGTCATGTCCCTGCCAAATTTGTTGATATGTTTTTTCGCATCGTTGAGACCGGTTTGGAGTTTGGTCAGGTCCGCCCCTATTTTGACGGTTAATGATCGAATAACTGCCATTTACTCCACCTCCCTTACCATTTGCCAATAGCATCGTTGATCGCTTTTTCGAGTTCATCCGCAGCCGCTTTTTTATACATATCTGCAGCCGGTCTCAGAAAGCCATGTGGTGCGGGTGCGGGCTTTACAACACCTGCCTTTTGACTGTGCACGATGAGTTTGTGACCGAGTTCGACGGGGACGCCATAGGCCGCGCCCGCGCCGAAGCCCACGGTCGTGAATATTTTTGCTTTTGATTTTTGCTGTTCAGTTGGTGTTTTCATGCGTATTTTTTCAGCGAGATTGCCTGGCGGATGCGCCCATTTGCCGGTCCTGCGTCCTGTCGGCCCTGGGGCTCTTGCCTTAGCTGCACTGAGAACCCTCTCCCCGAGTGAGATGGTTGTTTTCTCCACCTCATTAAAGGCAGCTGTTCCGACCTCCTCAAATCCACGGAGGATGTCGTTGATGCCTTCAATTTTTTCAAATTTAATCATGCTACTCACCTCTTTGCCGTTTAAGCGTTGCGTCAAAGCTTTTAATGATGGCGTACATTTCTTCCGGCGTCTGGGCCTCATCGCCTTTGGTGACGCCCTCAAGTGGTGCGATGACATCCTCAAAATGCGGGAAGTCCTCGACGCGGCCCAGTTTTGCGGTCAAATAGGCGACATAAATTCCACGGCGATAACCAGCAATTTCAAGGTCATTAGCGCCCCTGATATACGCCCCTAATTCCGCCGGGGTGATCGCCCAAAACTCAGCAGGCTTAAGGCCAGCGCGCGCGGCGTGTCGGATGAGATCCCCAAAGTCTAGGTCCTCGGACTCATCCGGCGCGCCCTCTAAGCGTTTTTTTCCGGTGTCCCAAAACTCGCCTCGATGGCTTTCCCGAGGATCTCGGTCACTTCCTTAATGCCGAGACTGTCATCGATGAGGTCCATGACTTTCTCGACCGTAAGACCTGCGTCCTCATGGACGAGGCCGGCCCATATAAAGACTGCGAGGTCCTTGACGCCGACCTCGGACAGATCAAGCTTAGATATTTTGACGCCAAGGGTATCCTCGATGAGTGCGATCGCGCGCATTCCGAAGCGTAAATTTCTCATTTTATCGAGTTGTATCGCTGTTGATGGTCTTATCATGTTTTAGCCCTCCATTATTAAAAATAGGGCGGCCGTGAGGCCACCCCTTCTAAGTTTCTTAGATTATGTCGTTCTCATGAGGATAATGGTGTATACTTTCGGGGTTTTGCCGACCTCATAAACAATAATGTCGAGTTTTTTCGAGGACTGTGTCCCGAAGGTCCCGATTGAATTCGAAGCCGCACCGCTCGTCACACCTCTTTGGAAGATGACGCCGTCGACATAAAGGTCGATGGTGTGGGCCGCCGCCGTGACGGTGACGGTTGTTGCGGTGGTCGTCGTCCACGTGCAGGAATAATTGAGAGTACCCGTCGCAAAGGTTGGTGAAATTGTTCCGACCGCGGAGGCAAGCGCGGTGATACCCCCTGATGCCGTCAGACCGAGATTGGCCGCGCCGGTACATCTTAGTACGATCTCGGACTGAAGGACATCATTACCAATCTCGGGACCTGGGCTTTCAAGCACGAGGGCGCTGAATGTGTAGGTAGCCCCAAGGCTCGTCGGAAAGGTGATCGTATAGGTATCGGTCGTTTGATTTGCGAAGGCTGTCCTGATTGCGGTTTGTCCGGCATCACCCGGATACCAGTTGATGGTGACGGTGACGGCGCCATAATCCGCCATCCCGAGGATAAATTCCTTTGCAGCGCTAGAAAGTGTAGTGACGTCAATCTCATCGCGTTTAGAGCCAAGTGGTGAAATCTTTTTGACTTCGCCCACGGTCGTTGCTCCAATCATCAGCGTTGTGCCGTTTCCGGCTTTGGCAAGTGTCGTCATTTGAGTATGTCCCCCTTTTTAAGTATAAAGATATTCGATTTCGATAACCCCGAGCGCAATTTCTTTCCCGGTGTCAAAGCCATCCATTTCGTTGAAAACATCTGCCGCTAAAATATACGGTGCACCGGTTGCGTACTGCCCGACGACATCCTCAAACGCAGCTCGAATGGCATCCCTGATTCCTCTCATGACGGTATAATCAGGGGCCAGTACGTCAAACTGAAACGTCGTGTAATACTGCCCTTGAGTCGTAAGTGTAGGATCTCGGCGAGTACTGATGCGCTTAAAGGCAATCGCAGGAAGGTCCCCACCTTGAGGAGTTGTGACCGGGTAGATCCTTCCGCTGAGGGAAGTGATCTGTTCAATCAGTCTGTACCTGATCGCTTCTTCAATCGTCATTAGACCACCTCCCTACAGGCGATGACGAGTTCACCACGGTCCCTGCCTGAGTCATTCAGGAAAAGAATCCCGAAGGTTCGCCCCCTGTATTTAACTCTCATTTTGGTATCAAGACCAGACCGGAATCTGACCCGGAAGACTACACTCACTTCGGTATTAAGTCGCTGAGCTGCAAAGAATTCCTTCCCGCTACTGGCCTGATAGTCGGCCCACACGGACTCGATTACGACCCAGTTCTCGATCTGCGCACCGTCAGTATTGGTAAGGGGCTCATTTTTTTCAATCGTGATCCGGTGATTTAAGTCTCCTGCATATAGCAAATGAGCACCTCCCTAAAACCAAACAGCGCGGTGCATGTCGTAAAGGCGTTTGATGGTGTTCACCGCACCACTTGGAATCTCCACGTCGCGGTATTGGTAAAGTAGACCAACGTGAATCAGAATACCCGCCTTAAGATTGTAGGGAATCTTGAGTGTTGATCCATCATATCCGGTGATGTACCTGATTCTGATCGGGGCGACAGGGTGAAGCGTGACGACCGGCCACGACTTGCCATAGGGCCTGACGATTCGCGCCGGTAGCCTGTCGAGATCAGTGAGATAATCTATGCCAGAGGTCATGACCGTTTCGATGCCAGATGCATCCGTGTATTTGATACTCGTCACGGATTGGACCGGTGATCCCGGCAGTTCGAAATAATCCTCCCCCCGAAAAGCATCCATCATGAGTTCAAGCGTCTGGGTAGCAAGACTGAGGCGGGTATATTTCTCCGCATATTCCCTGGCAGCAAAGATGAGATCAGCGATATAGTCATCCTCGTCAGCGGTGTCGATCCTGAGATGGTCTTTCACATCATCGACGCTGATCGGCTCACCGCTGACCGGGGTTATAACTTTTAGTCGTCCGTCCACTATACCCACCTCCGCTCGATGGTGGATCTAGCAAGAATTGTGGAACCTTCAAGAGTGCCGCTCATTTCATAAACGAGTGGATCTGAGTAGGTCGCTGGAATGGTGTATTCATAATAATAGACGCCGGTCGATTCTTTTATCGGCGTTCCTGTGGCGATTTGTGTCCCCTTGCCGTCGTAAATCTTGATGGACTCACCGGCGACGTCGGAGAGAGCACCTGCCCAGTTGTAAAAGCGGCCGTATAACCTGATAGTGTCCCCTGTGTAAGCCATGGTCAGCGGCCCTCCTTCCTGATCTGAAAGTGATAATACTAAGACCCGCCCTGCGCCTGATAATTCTCTGGTGCGCTCGCTCTGGGTGTTCACGTAATCTCTGTCCATCTGAGACATTAAAAGCCACCGGATTCTTTTAGAGGAACTCGCAATCGCTTTGAATAGTGCCCCGGAGATTGAAACCGCAGTGGATAGGCCCCGAGCCGTCAAACGTCGCGCAGCACCTGTAACAGCGGTTGTCGCCGAAATGGTCTTATAGTAAATCATGGAGACCAATTTATGAACATCAAAGCCTGTTGTCGCTGCTGAAAGTGCCGAGACGATGTCAATAGCGGTGTGTCTGAATGTAGATACGATAACGTCTATATCCGACTGAATCTCAAGGGCAATAGTTCTACGGATTGTGGCGATGGTGTCAAGAGTAGCATCGATCCATTTCCTGACTAACCGTCTCGCGTAAGCATTCGCATTGGCCCCTGTTGTAGTCGCCTTGAAGATAGCTCGTCGCACTGTGGTCGAAGCTTGGATGCCCGAGGTGATGATGCGCATTATCACGGATGAATGTGTTTTGTTTGCTAGCACATTTGCAGCTACTGTGAAGGCTTTTCCGGTCTTGCAAGTGGCCGTCAAGACAAGCTCCACACCGACGACGAAGTATCGGGTGATTGATTTCCAAGCGGCTCCGTCAGTAGAAAGGGCCGCGCTTATGGCTCGGGTGATCGCTCTCCTGATGGACCCGTTCACGCGGATCTGAGCGGTGAGCGTTTTGAGTGAGACTTTCATACGGTTAGCGATTGCGGCAAGTTTCACTGGTCTAGTCAGCCGCTTAGCCATCCGTTTGATAAGTTCTCCAGTCGCGCTGACCGTCGCTCTCAAGGTTTTCAGAACTTTACGGGTGCGGTAGATGATCACTGAAATCGATGCGGATTTAGAAAGTCGTTTACGTATCGCTCTGCGAACGGATCCGCCCGCAATGACCTCAGCCGCAAGGGTCTTGAGGAACGCGCCTAGCCTGTTCACCGTCGCGAAGAGTCCCAAGGTCCCTGTCAGCCGATTCTCCGTCTGCCTGATGAGATTACCGGCTACTTCTGCCACAGTGCTCAGAGTCTGGGTAATGGATCGACGAAATGTTCCGGCAGCTTCAACACCAATCGACCTGACGACTTCAGTGGATCTGCGGGTCGTCGTGGTAACATCGACGATTTCGGTCAGGTCCTTCTTCGACTGACGGCGGGCCTTAAAAGTGATCGTGAGCCCCGTAGTGAGGCTCTTATCGATGGGTTCGGTCGCGGTGTAGCTGTAAGACTGTATATTTGACCAACCTGAGTCCCCGAGGATGAGACTGACTCTCTTGACCCGGTAATAGTATGTCACACCGTTTTCGAGGTTGTAGCAGTCCGTATAGTTATGCGACCCTGCTCCAATACTCGAAAGTGTAATCCACTCCCCTTCCCCGTCTTTTCGCTCTACTACAAAACCATTGAAGTTTTTAAGTAGAGACCTGGCCAAGCTGGTGTATCCGGAAAAGGTCCGGGCGGTGACTTTGAGCGCGACTCCGGCCGCGTCCACAGCCGTACTTATCGTGCGAATAACAGCCCTACGGGTCGTTGCCGTGGCTGTTACGGACGCCGCCCCAAGTTTATCCGTTCGCCGTCTCGCGGTTACGTTAGTAGTAATAATTGAGGATAACGATTTTTGGGTTTCGGTTCCAGAAGCAATTGTTTTGACCGCAACGGTATACGCTGCCCATGTGTCCGTCGCTCCTATCGTAAAACTGGAAGGATCAAAAGACGCCGCTGACGATTCAGCCCCGGCAATAGCCGTACCGCATCCACCAGTTGAAGTTCCCACCGACGAATATCGATACAAGGACATATTGGACGGGAATCCGCTGCAGCTTCGATTATAGTCCCAGCCTGCCGAGGCGAGATATAGTGTTTCAGTACCGGTATCAAATCCAGAAGTAAGTGAGGTCGGGTTTGGTGTGGTACTTGATCCGGTGGCCACCGTATTGATGACGGGAATAGCTCCACTGGGAATTCTTACAATGATCCATGTCGTTTGTTCACTGGCATGTGAAACCGAAAAATTGTTGAGTGTAGCCGTTAACTGGCGGTAATAGATTCCGTGAGCCTGACCACCAGAAGCATTATGTGCTAGTTGAGTCCAGTTTGTGGGTGTGGTAATGGCGCCCGTGCCATCCTTAGTAAAAAACAAAATCATCAAATCGCCTGAGGTCGTGCCAGTGGGGACAACAATGGTCGAAGTGGTTCCATTCGAGTTTAACGCTCCAATCGCATAAGTTGCGATTACTGGATATGCCATTTTTGCCCCCCCTTAGGTCCAGGTTAGGTAGAGGCAAGCCCCTACTTTACTAATAGCATCGAGGACCGGCGGCGGTAAGGCATAAAGGACCGATGCGGTGGCGTTAATTAAAGGCATTATGATTTTTCCTATGGTACGATGAGCCGCGCCGGTGAGATCGACCATTCCCGTCAGGGATTTCCCTGTGGTGGATGCAGTTGCCCCAATGATCGCGGTCCCAAAGTTTGTATTACCCTCATCCCGATAGGCGATGATAACCTTTGACGATGTCAGTGCTGCGATTGAAACCCATGTCGTCGTGGCCGCGTTGAATTCGTCCTCGGTTCCGAAGGCGATCTCATCATCATTACTGATGGTGGCGATGGTGGCCCGGCCATAGTAGGACCCACCGGAATCCTCATAAGCGATGATCGCGTGAGTACTATCGAGCACCGTCGCTGCAGTATAAGCCGTATTCGCCGCGTTAAAGGTGTACTCTAAGCCGAGGGTGATCGTCGATCCACTGCTGACCACGCCAATCGTCGTCCGGCCATAGGTGTTCGACCCGTCCCGGTATGACACAAGGAAACTGGTGCTCGTAAGCGCCACAGTAGACGTTGACGATGTACCACCGGCGTTAAAAGAAGCGTAGGACCCAAAAGCAATCTCGTCGTCGTTACTAACGACCCCAATGATGCTGCGTCCGTTCCAACTTCCTGCCTCCTGATAGGACACGACAAAGTGCGTGCTATCAAGCCCGCTGGCAGATATTTCAGTGGTGGCACTAGTATTGAAAGTGACCTTGGTACCATAGGTGATTGTAGATCCGCCGCTGACGACGCCCACGACTGCAGCCCCATATTGTGCCGCGTTATAATCATTGAAAGCCACTGCAAAGTGCGTGCTATCGAGGACCGCGACCTGATTAATATATGAAATGTTGGCATTGAAGGTTGCCTCAGTACCAAACGAAATCGCGGATCCACTAACCGTCGCAGTCCTCGACGTACCATACCCGCTATTACCTGAATCGTAATAGGTGATGACCGCGTGAGTACTGTCAAGGACCCCAAGTCCCACCGACATCGACCACGCCCCGTTGACTGTGTACTCGGATCCGTAGGATATATTCATCCCGTCGATGGTCGCGATCACGGCCCGAACGAAGTTTAGTCCGCTTGCTTCGTCTACATAAACGATGATGGCATGAGTGCTATCGAGCATGGCGACCTTAATGTCCGAGGTTGCCGCGGACTGGATAACGGCCTCTGATCCATAGGTTATCGCCATAGACTCGCCCTCCTACAATTAGCCGATTTTAGTGATGGTGATCGGATCTCCATCCACGACGAAATACTGGTCTTTTTTTATGGTGAACACTCCCGCATTTTCAATAAGGATGTTCGTCTCTGCGAGCGCCCAGGTGTTACCGCTCTCGATAATACTGGCGTTATACAGCTTAAGAAGCGGTTTCAGTTTGTCACTAAAGGTCTGAATCGCAGGAGATGCCTCAACGTCCCTATAATAGGCCGCCTCAGACGGAAGACCTTCATCGAGAACGTAGATACTGACCGCGCGTAGTGTCGCAGACTTTTCAAGGACCTCAAGAAACTCAATTGAGTAAATCGCGGTCCCGTCTGCCAGTAATCCGGTTTGGCGGGTGTTGATTAATTTGTGAACGAGCGGACTAGATAGGATCTCTGCAGTGATTTCATTTTTCGTCATATCATCACCTCTGGGTAGCTTAAGAATAGGGCCGGATACCGCCGGCCCCGTCATTTTACGCCTGATCGAACACGGTCTTGATTGTGAACTGAATCGAGTCGCCGGATGAGACGTTGATCGCAGAGAAAGTCCCCCGCAGATACAACGTCGCGCCGGATAGGGTCGCCTGATTTAAGATCCCGACCTCAGTAATCGCAAGCGTACCACCGGCCGTGATGGTGGCCACGACTTGATAAGTGTCGTTCGTTGTTGTCGTGGTTTGTTGTGTCTGAGTGCCAGTTTCAGCAGTCGTCGCGGTTGGTGCGGCCGCGGTTTGCATCGTGGTATCGGTGACGGTGGCGGCGGTGACGCCTGTCCCCCATGCCACGTATTTGTGAGCGGATGCGGCGAGAGCTGCAGTGACAAGTCCCAGGCCGTTATTCACGACATAGACGGTATCAGCCATTTATTTTCACCCCTTTACTTTTTTAAGTGCGCCTGACTTCATTTTGCCGATAAGGCCCACCGGTTTTTTGATCTCTGCGATCTTGCCGAGATCCTCGACAGTACCGTCAGAACGAGTGACGACGGCTTCAATGATGACTTTTTTTACACCGCCTTTTGCTGTAAACAATTAAATCACCCTTTCATAAAAAGGAGCCGGTTAAACCCGGCCCCATGTGTATCAGTCAACAATGGCAGATGGTGGCGTCGCCTGCATGTACCTAGGTTCAAGTACAAACGTGATGCTGACAAAGTTCGTCGCCTGGCCACTGTTAGCGACAACGAGGGCGATACAGTCGTAGTTGTTGGCAAGATCCAGTGCGATGCTTGGCTCAACCTCAAAGATGATGGTTTTGTTCTTAACATCTGCCGCTACTGTATAAGCTTTGGCGTCGGTTTTACGGACCAAGGTATCGTTCGTAGCGGTGTCTTCATTGGCCCAGATGAGCACGTCGCCAGTTAGCGCTTTACCCGTACCACCGACAGCGTCGTATTGGTTCAGCGTGAAAGCCGTGGCGTGACCGACGGCCTGAGTCAGTTCGACAATAATTGTCGCCTTTTTATAGTTCTTCAGACTGATAACGTCTGACGTAAAGCCGCCGTTGGTGGTGCGAGGCTGAATGCCCTGCACCAGTTTAAAATTATATGCGAGATTAATTCCCATGATTTTGACCTCCTAGGTTAATTATGAACGGGTTGCAAGGGTGATAAACGGAGAATAGGTCGTTGAACCCTTATATGGAGAAAGTGGCGCGACCCAGGCCGGTTGACCGTCAGCTCTGTAAATGAAACGGAAGATCTGCTCGTCATAAAGGAACCTGACATGCATCGACACCTGGGCATCGATCCCGCCTTTTTCGATCATGAAATACTGGCTCATGTCTGCAAGGACGATATCACCCAGGGTGCCAAGGGTAGATGCCTGTTCCACCGGAACGACTGGACGACCGAGAATTGTACCGCGCTCGACGTATTCACGCGCGTATGGACTTATGATCCCGGCGCTGTGAAGCATATCCTGAAGCTGAGGCTCAACGTCCTGGTTGATAAACCAAGCCGCGCTGGCCCTGTTTCTGCCCCATAGGCGGTTCCACATTTTTGTGAGATTGGCGTGTAGGATGGAGTTCGCAGCCTGGGACCCTTCTTTTGCAACGGTGACGAGGGCACCTGAGTTCATGATGCCAAGCGGCATGCCCGCACCCGTACCGTTAAGAATGGCGTCGTCAAGCTTAAAGGCCATCTCTTCTTCAAAGGCCATTCGGATAAAGGTATCAAGCGCAGTAGAGTCCTGAAGCAGCTCATCGGTGACATAACAAAGCGCCATCAGTTTTTCAAGTTCGAGCTCAATGTTTCTAAATGCTGGCTTCGTGGCCGGAACCGTTTGAGCTTCACCGGTCCAGAACGCATGAACGCCACCGAGCCTTGAACCATTGGCTCTGCTGTTTTCATCGACCCCAGGGATCTTAATACGGTTGGAATTAGAACCGAGGGGAAACTTACGGGCGCGGTTAGCAATGGGCGCTTTGTCATAGGCCCGCTGCATCAGTTCTTTTACATAGGTGGTTTCAACTACAAATCCGCCTTCTGAGTTGACCTGTTCATTCATACCAGTCGCATTTTTCATCATTGGCATCAGCCGGTTATCGACAGTGCCAAAGGGGTCAGAGGCGTCTTTAACAGCACCTAAGAATTCGCCCAGTGTTTGAAACTTCGGGGCATCTTTTCTTGCTTCTGCCGGGATAATGAGACCACCGCCAGCCGGCTTTTTCATCTCAGCTTCCCTTTTTACCATGTCTTCCTGTGCTTTGAGGGTGATCTCGAGAGCGTCAATTTCTGCGCTCATCGTGTTGTAGACGACCTGTTCATCTTCTGTCATGGCCCGGTTTTCATCAATTGCGGTCTTCACCAGTGCCCCCTGCGCGTCCAGTTTGCCTCTAAGTTGTTCTTTCAGATTCATAATGAATTCAGCCTCCTCTTTCTATTTTCAAGCAGTTTTTCATATAGGTCAGCCGGCGCTTGCCGGGTTTCCACGGTTGTGGTCGTCCAGGTCATAGGCGATTTATCATTAGTGATCCTGTCGCACAGTGAGTTAAAAACCGTCATGCGGCTATAGCTATAGGCTTCAGCGGTGTCGTTACTGCCGTGGTCCGTGTAAAGGATCCCGTCGATAAATCCTTCAGAGAGTGCTTTTTTCGCATTCATCCAGGTTTCATCATCCATAAGCCGCGATATTTTAGCGCGCTGCATACCTGTTTTAAGCTCATAGGCGTTTAGAATCGTTTCTTTGACCTCACCGAGAACGTCAATCATATGCTCAAGGTCTTTCGCCTCACCCATCGCCACTGTCCAGGGGTTATGGACCATCATGATGGAGGTAGGGGCCATAAGTGTCCTCGTTCCTGCCATGGCGATGACTGACGCAGCACTTGCTGCAACGCCGTCAATCTTAATCGTGATGTCGCCTTTATGTTCCATTAGGGCCGTGTAGATTTGAGAAGCAGCGAACACATCTCCACCCGGGGAATTGAGCCAGATGGTGAGACTTCGCCCTTTGTGTTTAGCAAGTTCAAATTTAAACAGTTTAGGCGTGACTTCATCACCCCACCAGGATTCTTCAGCGATCACTCCGCTGAGTATCAATTCGTCCTCATCGGTTTCCTCGTTGTACATCCAGTTCCAAAACTTATTCAAGCTTTCCACCTCTTTCAATGATTTGTCTGAGCTCGGCAGCTACCTTTTCACTCACCTTGGGCTTTTCCACCGGCTCAGTGCCAGCTTCGACCATGTTCATAGGCTGAAGATAGATATCTCCTTTTTGTCCAATGCCGTTCATGTTCTCAAGGCGCAGAATGTCATTGACCGACAGCCATCCCCACTGTCTTGCCGTTGCATAAGCGGTGTATCTTGAGGCAATGTCGCCTCTCAGCAGGGCATCAATCTTAAACTCGAAATACTTACCGGCCATGCGGTCCGCTGGTGTGAGAAGCTGCAGGTTTAGGTTTTCCTCCCACCGCTTGAAATGGGGCAGCATGGTGTAAATAATGAATTCCAGGGATTGATGCTCAATGTTGTTGTTGGTAGAACGGGTTAAGTCGCCAATCAGATGAAGCGGAACCCGAAACATTCGAGCGATGTCTTCTAGCTGAAAGCGCTTTGACTCGATAAACTGGGCATCGGATAACTTCATGGTCACCGGCGAAAACTTCATCCCTTCTTCGAGGATCATCGGAACGCCTGAGTTCTTCATGCCGGCATAGTTCTTCGTTAGATCACTCTTAAGGCGTTCAAAGGCTTCGTTACTAAGGGCTCCCGGATGTTCGAAAATGCCTGAGGTCATGACGCCGTTCTTATAAAAGTTCTGCTGAAAGACCTCTTGATAGATACCGACCTTAAGCGCTGCCTGGGCGTATTCGATGGGTGTCACGCCAATATAACCGTTCATCGTAAGCCCGGGGATGTGCAGGATATCTACGCGTGAAAGCGGTGTTGAGGTGCTTGAGTCGAGATAATATTCATAGGCACCGGTGGTTTTATGGATCCTTATCTCAACGCGGTCCCATGATATTGGCCGCAACTGAATGATCTCTCCATAGGCATTTCGGATCTTCTGAGCAAACATATTGCCACCCAGGTTGATGCTCGACATCCCAAACTCTTTGAAAGCACCGGGCGTCATTTCATCACTTGGAGCATTATGAAGCAGGTCGTGTTCACGGGTGTTTGATAAGACCTTACGGCTTCCCTTCGCATCCTTCTGGTACAGAAAGATGGGGCAGGATGCCAGGGTCTCAGAAAGGACACGGTTACATGAAAAAACGGCCGAGTAAGTCAGGGCCGTCTGTGCATCTATGGCATTATAGGATGAGGCTGGCATGTCCTCGCCAGCTAAAAAGTCGTTTGCGTATTTCTGCAGGATACTCATGAGGTTATTCTCCGGCATCACTGCGATTTTTAGTCGATCCCAAAAGTTCAAATTGGCTCGCCCCCTTTATAATAGCGACGCCATGCCGCGACGCTCATAGACGCTTTGATTGTCTTCAAGCTTCATTGCAATCGACATGGCATTGATCATCGCCACGATGACGTCAATTTTCTCAATAGACTTGTTCTTCATCGGCTTAATATTACCGTTGCCGTCAATGGCGATGGTCACATTACCAAAGCACCAACGGGCGACCGGGTGCTTCTCGTGGGAGAGTTCACCGGTTTTCATCAGCCGCTCGATTTCCTTCATGGCAGGATTCATGTGCAGCATAGTCTGGGGCATCTCGATGACTTCAAGGCCCTTTTTCATCAGCCTTTGAGTTAGCATCCGGCTGTTCCAGGGGTCCGTTGCAAGGGCTGCAATGGTATAATGGCGAGATAATGTCATGATTCTTGCTTCGACGAATTCATAGTCGATGACATTTCCTGGCGTGGCATGAAGGCTTTTCTCGCCTACCCACCGGTCATAGGGCACATGGTCGCGCCGGATTCGTTCGTTCATGTTATCCTCCGGGATCCATGCCTCATAAATGGATCGCCACTCCCTGACGCCCTTTTGAGGCGGGAAAAGTAGACACAACCCCGTAATGTCACCGGTGCTGGAGAGATCTAGGCCACCGTAACACTTCTTTCCGACAAGATCCTCATATCCCCAGTCGCCAACCGTCATGTCCCAAAGCGTCAGCGGCAGCCATCCGGTGCGTTTGAGGCTGATCCACTGATTTAAGCGAAGCCATCTAAAAAGGCGCTCCTCAGATTCGCTATTTCTAGCTGAGAGCGCCGCTTGGCGGACCGTTTCTATGTCAATGGTTTGATCAAGGGAAGGGTTTACCTTATACCACAAGGCTTCATCCCAGGGGTCTGAATCTTCAGAGGCACCATATATTTTGACATACCACCTGGGATCCATGATTTCCCCGTCGAGAATACGCCTGGCTTTTTCGTGGATTTCCCATCCTATACTCAGTCGGTCGGGGTCGTCGCCAGCCGTTGTAATAACCCACCAGATAGGCTCGCGCCTGGCATCCCCCGCACCGAAGGTCATAACATCCCAAAGGTCGCGGTTTGGCTGGGCGTGCAGCTCGTCAAAGATCACCGCGCTGGCGTTTAGGCCGTGCTTGGTATAGGCCTCGCTTGAGAGAACCTGATAAAAGGACCCGGTTTTAAGATCCTCAAGGCGCTTATGGCTGGCTCTATACTTACACCTTCTTTTGAGAACCGGACTCTGATCAACCATATCGACTGCAACGTCAAAGGCGAGGGAGGCTTGCGCTCTGTCTGATGCGCAGCCGTATACCTCGCCTTTGATTTCATCATCTGCAAATGTGTGGTAAAGTCCCGCCGCAGCGGCCAGTTCCGTTTTACCGTTTTTCTTTGGGATTTCAAGATACACAAATCGGTACTGCCGCTGGTTCCGTTCGTCAAGGGTACCGTAGACCTCTTCAATGATATCTCTTTGCCATTTCAGCAGTTCAAAGTTCTCCCCGCGCCACTTGCCTTTGGTGTGCTTCAGCCATTCGATGAATTTGACGGCCCGCTGAGCGCGGGATTCATCATACATCGCGACTACCCGTCTTTGGCGTATTTAAGAGTTTCAGCATAGGATCATCATCGTCTTCTGCCTTACTCTTAGCCAGACCAACGCGGGCGCGGGAAACCGGGTCAAGCAGCAGGATTTCACCATATTTTTTAATCTGGCCTGCCGCTTCATTGGCGACCGTGAGCCATGGATTCTTACGCTGTTTGTCATCGCCCTTAAACTTGGCGACTTCTGCCGTCTGGCGCACCATGTTGATTGCTTTTCGGTAGGTGACCAGCGCTTCACAGTAAACTTCAAGGGCGTTGACATCGAGATCATTGAGAATAGGCGCGTCGAATTCCCTGTATAGTTTTACGATACGTTTCCATTCTTTCTTGGCTTCTGGACTCAGATGTGCCGGGCAGCGAAGAAGGGCTGACTGGATTTTCGGTTCATGCGCTTGTCTGCCATCCAGTTCTTTTTTCGTGAGTCGATTCCTATCATTGGTCGCCTTCATCACCTCGAAAGGGTATGGTTTTCTGCCCGCCATCATCTTCACCCCCTGTTTTAGCCTTTGATCCCCTTGTAGTTGAAATTGCCTTTCTTGATTTCTTCGTGTTCTGCTTCTACCGCTTCACGGTAGTCACTGCGAAGTTTTTCTTTCTCTTTGCAGTCAAGACATAAGCAGTCCAAATTGTACATCGAGAGAATTCTTCCCTTTGAAAGTGAGCCCCCGCACCTGTCGCAGGCATCTTGCGTAAAAAAATGGTCCATTTTATCACCTCTTGTAGTCAATGACTGAATTTCATTTATTACTATTGAATTAGCAAATGTTTTAATATACCATTAATAACAAAGCAAAATAATAAAGGGGCGTATTTGATGAGATCGACGGGTATTGTACGGAAAATAGATCATCTTGGACGATTCGTAATTCCAAAGGAATTGAGAACAGTCTTTGATCTTGAAGAAGAAGACGGACTCGAAATCTTAATCGATGGGGACACCATTGTTCTAAGAAAATATGCTCCTCGTTGCAATTTGTGTGAAACTGTCCGAGCAACTATCTCTTTTAAAAGTAAACTCCTATGCCCTGAATGCATTCAGACCATTAGAGAAGCTGGCCGCTAAGCCAGCTTTTTTTTATTCTTCAATGGCTGAATACCGGCAGTATGAGTAACCCTCTGATGAAATCAGGATTTTTTCATCGGTGACTAGATTGATGACCCTGATACATCTTAGGGCGCCGTCCTCATTTGGACCGCCATCCTCTTTGTCAATCCAAGTTTGATCTTCAAGGAGATTGCCCGCCAGTACCTGGAATTCAGCATCACTTAGGCTGACTTCTTTAGTGACCTCATAATCCGTTCCAATCATGCCTTCTAGCTTTGCAATTCGTGTGGCGTCTTTTAATTCTTCAAGATCAACAATTTTTCTTCCGAAGAGCGCTTTCATTTCACTACCTCCCTGTTAGAGTATTGGTTAGTATATTTATCACTCAAAACACAGGTAATAGCAAGGGTTATATGGCTTTTACAGAGTTTTTGTTGACCTCATCGTATAGGAATTTAACATCCTCTCTGATGAGATAAATGCTACTGCTGTCACCTGTAAAATTTTGAAAGCGATGAACTATGACATCCACATATTTGGGATCCATTTCGACCATCCGGCATTCGCGGCCTAGCTGCTCACAGGCAATCAAGGTGCTTCCACTGCCACCAAACGGATCCAGGACGATGTCCCCTTCTTTGCTAGAATTGGCAATAAAATAACCGCATAGTCCAATCGGCTTCATCGTTGGATGTTCGCCGTTCCTAAGCGGTTTATCGTGTTTGATTATGGTGGTCTGTTTCCTGTCGCCGTACCAGGCATGGCTTGCGCCGTCCTTCCATCCATACAGGACGGGTTCATGCTGCCACTGGTAATCCTGCCTGCCCATGACAAGAGAATTTTTCTCCCATATGAGACATTGCCTAAGGTTATATCCGGCTGCCTTAAAAGCGCTTCTGAAGTTATAACCCTCGCTGTCGGCATGGAATACATAAATCGGCGCGCCTTTTTTTGAGTACTCGTACATCAGGGTGAACGCATCGGTGAGAAACTTCAGGAATTCGAGATCGGCCATTTTATCGTTTTGAATTTTAAGTTTTTCATTGGTACCGCCTTCGTAGTCGACGTTATATGGCGGATCTGTCAGCACAAGGTCTGAAAGTGCATCTCCCATCAGTTTTGAGATATCATCTCTCACCGTTGCATCACCACAGATCACTCTGTGCCTGCCCAAGACCCAAATATCGCCGGACTGAGTCATTGGAATTTCTGGTGGATCTTCGTAAAAGTCATCATCGACTACTTCGTCATTTCTCAAAATCCGAGCCATTTCATTTTCATCAAAACCCAGGATCGAAAGGTCAAAGTCATCAAGACTTTCAAGCTCAACACTGAGCAGTTCAAAGTCCCAACTTGATTCTTCGGCTGTTCGGTTGTCGGCGATTCTGAACGCTTTGATTTGTTGTTCGGTGAGTTCTTCGGCAATGATGCAGGGTACTTCTGTTAGACCCAGCTTCTTACTTGCTTTATATCTTGTGTGACCCGCGACGATAGTGCCGGCCTTATCTACGATAATGGGGACTTTAAAGCCAAACTCTCTAATCGAAGCAGCGACCTTATCCACGGCTGCACCATCGTTTTTCCTTGGATTATTGATATAGGGGACGAGTTCATCCAGGCGTTTGAGGATGATCTTCAAATCCATGGAGTTTTCTGGTTTGTTTTGTTCGGCCAAAATATCATCTCCTAAATTTTGGTTTCATAAATCGAAAAAATTTCGCGCGAAAGGTCGGGGCTGGTCTACATACGTTGATTTCAGAGGATTTGAGGCCCCCTACCCCTCTGGTGGCTTCCTTCTCCTAAACCTGTCCGGTCCATGGATTTTCTCGTGACATGGGGCGCAGAGTGCTCTTAAGTTATCAAATCTTAGTCTGTCTCCACCTTCACTGATGGGTCTAACGTGATGAACAAGTACCGCTGCTCTATACCTACCCTGCTCAAGGCATGCTTCACAGATGGGGTGATGACTAAGGTAAGTGTTTCTCACCTTCTGCCACCTGACGTCGTAGCCGCGTTTGGTAGCGTTGCCACGTTGCTCGTTGTAGTTTGAATTACGCTCAGCTTTCTGCTGGTCGTGGATCACTTGATGTTCTGGACAGAAACCTGACTCAGTGAACTGGTTACAGCCAGGATGGCTACAGGGTCGTTTAGGTTTAAGTGGCACGAAACTTCACCTCCGTACCCCGAAAGGGGTGGTCCGCGCCGTCTTGGTAACAGATGCGGTTTCGCGGACCCAAAATGTCAATCAAGCGCACGTAGCGCTAGATGCCTTATTTAACGACTTTACCGATGTTGATATACATTGGCTTGTGGTGGTCTATCATTGATGCAAACTCATCTTCGGTGAGCAGCCGTTTTGCCGCGTTTCTAAAATAACCCACTGCGGGTAGCCTTCCGCACTTTAGAAGTCTAATCAGCTTCTGACAGCCTCGGACGCTTCGGAAGTGGGCATGTCCCTCACGACCATCGATGAAGACAATGTAACCGTCATGAACTTTCTTAAATCTAAGTTCGTCTTTAAAAGTCATCTCATCACCGACCCTCACTGCATTTTGGGCATAAAAAAGCCGCCGTTTAAGGAGTGGTCACTTGACCGGCGGCCTTGTACACATTTTCTGATACTAACATAATAACACAGAAAGACATGCCTTTGTGCTCATCATTTCGTCATCATTTTTTAGACAAGATATCCCAGTCTCTCGGCGATGAGTTCGATAATTTCTCTCTTCCAGCGGGTGAAAGTGCTTTGAGAGATATTGAGCCTCATCTGGATGCCTTGGTCGGTGAGTTCTCTCTCAAAGTATTTCATACGAACAAGTTCTGCTTTACCTGATTCTTCATGTTTACTGATTAACCTCAAAACATAATCGATAGCTTTTAGTCTGCGTTCCACTTCCAGCAGAACCGCGCTGCTGAGTGCAAAGACTTTTTTTGCAGTTGGATTGCTAATTGCACCTTTGACTTTGATGCCGTCACCATTTCCACTCTCATCAAAGATTTGTTGACGAAGGCGATTGAATTCTTCCTTGTTCGAGTGGTAGTTGTACAGTTCAGCTTCTATGACTTTATAATTTAATTGACGCGGGCTCATTCGCTTCATTCTTTCCCCTCCACTCACGATCTCTAAAATGGCACTTCATCATCGTCAAGCATGGACATAAAGTCGCCACTATCTTTCATAGGTACTTCTTCTCGAGTTGATGTTTTATATTCTTCTTTCGGTGCCTGTTCAGCCCTCTCCAAATATTCTATGCGCGTGGCGATCACATCACAGGTATAGATCTTCACACCATTTTTATCGTAACTACCGGTTTGAATACTACCCTCAAGGGCGACGCGCTGACCTTTTTTCAGGTACCCTGAAGCGGTTTCTGCGGTCTTACCCCATGTGATGATCCGGGGAAAGTCAGCTGTGGGAATCCCGCGCTGCTTGTAATCTTCTTTTTTCTCCCTGCTTAACTGCCTATCCACGGCCAGTATAAAACTACACATGGTTTGTCCTGAAGGCATATATCTTAGTTCAGGCTCATTGGCGAGCCGACCTACCAAAGTTATTGTGTTCACGACGCGACCTCCTCAGGTTAAAACACTTAATTTGGATCATCACTTATTATTCTTGTCGTTCTTCCATGTTCTAATGCTGCGAAGCGCTCATCTTCTTTGCGGTTATTTATTGTCATTAGTCTCTCAAATATTCTAAACACCTCGATGAAATCATCCTCTGTGAGTTCTATTTTGTCTTTTGCATAAAAGCGTGCCACTCTCTTCGAGGCGTATCCGCATTTGGTGCAGATCAGTATAAATTGATCTTTCGTCATGTCTCGCCTTCTCTCTTAACCTATCTCCTCAATCTCAACGACGATCCTTGGATTCTTTTCGTCAAGCAGGACAAAGTCCCTGATGTCAGCGATTTCTTTCCAGCCGTCGTTTTTAAGGATGCCTGCCCTTACCAGTGCGTCCCATATGAATTTCTTTGCGCTGATGATGTTGTCTTTATCGCGTCTTTGATTCGGCTCATACCACCAGTGGCGAAGGTTGACTTGCTTGGTGATTCTAATGCCTGGAAGCTGTGACCTGATGAGCCAGATGATCTCACTTTCAATTTCTTTCTTTTGGTTTGCTCCTTGATAACGATTAGATCTTCCGGCATCGATGATGTCGTTTAGGCAAGGAAGGCGGCCTGGGATGGTTAAGGTGTATTTCACTCAATCAGCCTCCCAGCCACTTGGTCTACAAGTGATTTAACGTCACTCGGAAGTGACTCGCTTTTCCTTATCTGTTCTGCTTTCATGCTGTATGACCGTATGAATTGGCTTTGAACCACAGTCTCAAGTTCGTCAAGCTCTATTTCCGCCCAAGCCTTGAGTGAGTTATGGTTTCCGATTGCTGACTGGACCTTCCTAGGCAGTTTGTCATATTCTTCTTTGGCATGATACAGGCCGTTTTTAAGTGCTTTTCTCACCAGACTCCATGCCTCCATACCGGTCATTTCAGATTCACCGCCAGATTTGATGTAATTGACACGTTCAAGGATCTCAGCAATCGATGGAGGAAACTTTTCATATGCACAATGAGCCTTGACTGCCGCTTTTACCATTCCAAAGTCCAGTTCTTCAAACATTTCATGCCAAACTAAAATCATCTGCTTGTGCTGTTCAACTGATAACGACTGTGCCCATCTGGGATAAGCATTTTGAATTATCATCATGACAACGCCCATTTCTTTAATGATCATTTTTCATCCTCCAGCTCTTTTAGCGCCTGCATGAATGAATTACTAGATTGTTTTGAATCATAAGTTCCCTCGCCAACTTTGATGAAATTAGCGGATTTCATTAGCCAATCAAAATTGCACCCTGTCCATTTACCGCTGCGTCCAGAAAGAAAATCGGAGTTCTCTGCTTTTATGAATACTGCTTCAAAGCTGTTAAGCGTCCTTCCTGTTTGTTTCCATCTTCCCCTCATCGCTTTCTTTCGTTCCTCGGTCAATAAGGACACCTTTGGAAGCGAAGTGCATACTCTGTGATATAGCTCAAGAATCAGGTCAAACGGTGTTGAATCCATCCGATGTTGTTTCTCGCGTCTGGATATGGATTCGGATAAGGATACGGATAAGGATTCGGATAAGGATAAGGATAAGGATTCAGGCCGCGAGTCGCAGCAACTCGCCGCAACTTGCTGCAACTTGTCACAGAAGTAATCATTTTCTAGGATTTTACTTCCTTTATCACACGGTCTGGGATATTTTGAACGTGTGTTTCTAACCCTTTGGTGCACATCCCATTTGTTTAGATAAAGGTATAGACGATCATCGTTTTCATAGAGGGTGATGAGCCCAGCGTCATGCAGGCTCCAAATGATCTGTTCAATATCATGTGGCGTAATATCGTCTTTGATTGGATAAAGCTTTGCTTTCAGTATTTTAGATCTGGCGTCCAAAGTACCGAAATCATCGCAACTGACAATGAGCCGGTAGAAAGTAATTTCCTCAAGTGGCTTCAGTTGATTAATATCTTCACTATTGCAAATAGTTTCTTTTAGGATTCGATTGGGCAATTTCTGTACCCCCTCAGCTCAGGAGGACAGCTATTGCTGCCCCTCCACTAGTTCTTCGTGGACCTGGTATTCGGCTTCAAATACATTCTCGGCATCTACCTCAGTCATTTCTTTTGAGAGTTCTGATTTGATTGTGCCGTCCTGGACTAACTCTCGGACGAATTCCGTCTTGATTGGTGCATATTTGAGTGCCTTTTTTAAGACCGTTTTCTTGGCCATTTCCTCAAAATCACTTGTCCAAGGACCACTGCCATAAGACTTGCTGTATTTGTTAGCATGGGCCTTTACTTCATCGTAGGTCATAACGACAAAACCATATCCGCCATTGATCAGTTTATAAACAGCGTAGACCTTCGTTGGAATGCCTCTATCAACTTCAACCGGTTCATGTTCGAGTTTTCGGTTGAGACCCAGTGAATATTCAAATAGGTCATTTGAATAGACAATTTCAGCATAGATCTCTCTAAATTCACCACTTCGGTGTGCAAGATCGATTAATCCTTTGTACCCTAACTGAAAGCTAGCTTCGAGAATACCATTATTACGATAAGGGATGAGGTACGCTTGACCAAGCGGTGTATTTGGCTCAAGTCCAAGTTGTGCCGCCTGCATAAGGGCCGCCATAAAGGATTTGGGACTACATTCTGCCAGCTTTGGGTTGGTGCTGATAGCCGTTAATGCCATTCGTGTAAAACGCTCTGAGGTGATGATAGAAGGCAGTGCTTTCTCTATTTCAGGCTGCATGGCGATGATCCATTGCTTGACAGTTTGTGGTTGTTTGGACTGAGTTTTTGACTGAAGTGCGGTTTTTGCATCCATTTTTATTTCCTCCTATCTGACGATGAAGACCCTGTAGATACTCGGTTTCGAAAATCTCTCAAAGACTTCAGGCTCTAAATTTTTAAGTTGCTTAGAATCTAGTCGTATGGACGAACGAGTCTTCCATGTGACTTTGTGCTTTCCGACGGTTGCTACTTCGGCATCCTTCATGGCGACCTGTATTTTCTGTTCTATCTCGTCAACTTCTTTTGACATATTTTCAATTAGTCCACTCAGATCGTCTCGCCTTTCAATCATCTTTTCGAATTCGGAGTCGAGTTCAATGGTTAATCCTTCATTTGCCATTGGCCACAGCTTCTTGATGGCTTCCTGGGCGGCCCTACTGCCATCTGGCGCTGGCATCTCACCGGCAAGGACATTGTCCTCCCAGAAGGTTCTTTCGATGCCTATGAGGGCGCTGATGACTTCTTCGTCCCGCTCAATGCGTTTGATAGCGATCCGCTCATTGCCGATCAGGGCAGCAATCCACCAGGCAGTTGCCCCGGTGACCGCCATGTAGTGATGCATCTGCATTTCATACATGAGCGGGACATTATCATCTTTCCAATCAGTTGAGGAGTAGGATCCGGTGACTTTGCATTCTAGACCTTCATCCTTACCGACGATTAAACGGTCCACATTGGCACTCATCCAGTCGATACTCTCGTGCAGCAGGATGGCGTTCCTGCGCCTGACCTTGAGCTCTGTGGCTTCTTCAAAACGCCTTGCGACATAATCCTCAAGATCTCGACCGATACGCATACGCTCATTGTCGCAGTCTTCAGTCTCACGTACCGTTTTTTCGAGCCAAACAGCAATTGCACTTTTCCAAGGATTGAGACCTGCGATTGCAGCCGAGTCGCTGCCGCCCAAATGATTTTTTCTCAATAAAATCCACTCTTCTCGGCTTTGATTTTTTGTGGATGCAAGAATTCTGTATTTCATCATTCTGTTTCACCATCCTTCAAATGCAAAAAAGCATAACCATTTGTCTGTTTGTATATACCTAATAGAACTTTTGAAATATGAGCTTGGCTTATTTTCAAATATCTCGATGCTTCTCTTTGAGAATTGAAAATATATTCTTCCCCACTTTTTAGATTTATTGCTCGTACTGGTTTCATAATTGCTATTTGGTTGCCAAATCGAAATGAATGATATACATTTTCTTTTGCAGTTGCCCACTCGAGGTTTTTAACATTATTATCTTTTCTGTTTCCATTTTTATGATTTACCTGCGGTTTCTTATCTGGATTAGGGATGAAAGTCATTGCAACAAGTCTATGCACAGTAAAGTAATAACGTTTATTTTCCTTAGTCAATACAACTTTTGAATATCCATATCTATCAACACTGGGTTTTAGAAAAAAACACAGACGATAGAATACACCGCTTGTTAAGACATCACCATTTTCAGTGATCTCATAGTATCCTTCAAAACCAGGGATGCTCTTATATATTGGATTGATTATTCTCTCAGTAAGAATTTTTCCATTCATACTTTAAGCCTCCTTCGTGGTATAATTGCATTGCAATAGTTTTTCACATGAGTCTGAATGGGTGGCCGCCCGTCAGGCTCTTTCTTTTTCATGGAGTTTGCATGAATCGATGATTTTGTGTTCATCTGAGATCACTCTTAGAAACGCTTCCGTCTTTGCCTGCTCGTTTTTCATTTGGATCCTGCCATCGGTTAGGCCTATGGCATAACCCGTCTTTTTCCCGTCAGCGAAGCCAATCAGATGCTCAATATAAACCAAGGTGACCATGAGTGCGATGAGTAAAATCAAGCCGTACTCTTTCATGTATTGACCACCTTTCTATTTGGTTGACCTGATCGCATTGATGGCCGCTTCGACGCCAAGCTGATAGCTTTCCCTAGTCGTGATGATTTCAGCAATTTGATCCCTCAGCTCACGAATTTGAATTTCTGTATGCGCTATCATCTCCTTTTCAGCATCGCGGATGGCGCTAATCATCTGATCCTTAGAATTTGAGTCTTGGGTTACGTTATGATCATCGTTCAGTTCAAAAAACATCGTTTGCTCCGCTTTCTTGATGGCTTTATAGAATGGACAGGTTTTAACCCTTAGCGTTGTACCGACACCACCATTGCTAACTCTTCTCTGGCATATACCGCGTCCTTTGGTGATGGGTGAATAGTATAAGCAAACTTCACACGTTTTGGGTCTGGTAGGGCCATTCTTTTTGTAATCCATAGAACTGACTACCTCCTTTTCATTAAAATATTACGTATACTCAATTTATTCAGCAAAAAAAATATTGTAGGTCGTTTCGTCGTCAAGTTCAAGAATGGCTTTGATTTCCTGGATTTCTCTTCGGTAGAAGTCGCTGTCACCCCTGACTTTTCGGTATAGAACATCCGGGCTGATACCAAGTGATTTAGCGAGTTTAGCAAGTGTCATATCCTTCTTGATGAGTTCAATTTGGAGTGCCTTTTTGTCAAGCATCTGTTCACCTCCTTGCCGAAATATGCGTGTTGCTAAGAAAAAACTAACACTTGTTAAGGTATCTGTCAATACGTTTTCGCATATTAATTGCGTTAATGCAATCACGATGTTTACTTTTAAGTAACACAAGTGTATAATTCAAGTCAGGAGATGATATTATGGACAAAATCGGTGAAATAATCAAAAACAGAAGACAGCTACTTGGCATGACACAGCTCGAATTGGCTCAAAAAATAAACGTATCCGCTGCAACGATCAATCGTTATGAATCGGGTGAAATCAAAAACTTAAGACGGGATAAGATAGCGAAATTAGCTGAAGCCCTTGAGATTGATCCTATGGTTCTGATCAATGAAAACATGAATTCGATATCCTTTAGTGAAAAAGGTGTTCAACAAGCCATTGAAAAAGCCATGAATAAAGTTAGTAGAGTAACTGTCGATGGACGTAAATGGACGCCTATTCCGATTTACGGTGT